>Ga0315906_10002268_pt1 | contig 27219 bp, 32 predicted proteins | sample LakEriMetagenome_4_FD_203526 | JGI IMG/M metagenome (GOLD analysis project Ga0315906, IMG submission 203526) | Freshwater fungal communities from buoy surface, Lake Erie, Ohio, United States - Buoy 2 MA122 | ecosystem: Environmental > Aquatic > Freshwater > Lake > Lake biofilm | place: USA...
TGATTGCCAATAATATTAAACAAGTTAAATACATAAAAGTTAAATCAAATGAAAAAGCTAATAATGTTAGTACCTGGAGTTCTGCTCAGTACAATCAGTATCTGTCAGACCGCTACAAAGACCGTAAGTGATAAGGACAGCACCGTAGTAATGAGCAAGAAGCTTGTAGGCTACATGATTGAGGACCTTATTAAGTCTGATGCTGATAAAGCAGCAATCAAACTACTTGAGCAAAATCTAACCTTTAAGGATGGAATAATTATTCAGAAGGATGAAATCATTGGCAGACACGATGCATCCATGAAGGCAAAGAATGACCTAATCAACGAATATGAAAGCAATGAGAAAGATATGACTATTGCAATGGATAAATTAAAGTCTGACTTGAATAAGAAGAAGCAAGGTAACATATTCTGGAAGTCTGCTGCTGCAGGAATGCTAGTAGGATTAGTTGTCAATCATCTTTCTTGGAAGTATGGAGGCAAGCCATGATCATACTAAAGATATTAACTCCATTGTTAAGCTTTGCCATTGGAATTTACTTTCAGTGGCAAGCTAACAGGATTCGAAAGCAACGCTGGCAAGCTGATAACAGTTACAAGCTTGGAAGAATGTACCGCCAAATAGACCGCTATGATAACATAGCAAAAGTAGTTTACATCATAGGAATGTTTCTAACCGTAATAATTTGCTTATTCTAACTAAAATATTCATTGTATTCATAACACTACTATTTGTGGTATTGGTTTACTATGAGCATAAAAAAAAATAATGACTAAAAAAGAACTCACTGGAGAAAGGCCTCTATCGCTAAGCAGATGGATGCGCGAAAGTTTACCTGATAGCTCAACAGGACAATCAATAACTGATTTAGATTTTATCCTATTCAATTGGAAAACTAGAAAAATGATGTTTGTTGAGACTAAAACAAGAGGCGCATACATCAAGAAAAATCAAGCAGTAATCTTTAACCTACTGCACACAACTACATTGAACGGTATAAAGTTCACAGATTGGGAATATCTTGGATTTCACACTATCATCTTTGAGAATACATTCTTCAATGATGGCAAGGTGTACTGGGACAATGTAGAAACAACTGAAGAAGAACTAATCCTAAAACTTACAATCTGACCATGTTAATAGGAAAATATCTAACACTCGAAGAATGCTGTAAATCAGCAACAGCCATTAGGCTTGGCATCGACAATAAGCCTAACCAACAGCAAGTATTTGCTTTGCAATCTCTTGCTACTAATGTATATGACAAAGTATGTGAGAAGTTCTTATTGAAGATACCAATCACATCAATGTTCCGGAGCAAAGAACTTAATGCTGCTATCTCGAATAGTTCAGCAAGCTCTCAACACATGCAAGGCGAAGCAATGGACTTAGACCTGGATGGAACTATGAACGGAGTAACCAATGCTCAATTGTTTAACTACATTAAACAGCACCTTGAATTTGATCAGCTGATTTGGGAGTTCGGAACTGACACTAATCCTGATTGGGTACATGTGAGCTATGATGTAAGTGGCAAGAATCGTAAGAATGTTTTTAAAGCATTTAGAGCAAATGGAAGAGCTCACTACCGACCATATTAATGACCTGCTCATTATGTGCTATGCTGATGAGGATACTAAACTTCTTGCAAAGGAATTAGGAATATCCATCAACCAAGTATATCGCATAGCTGATAAACTGAAGCTTCGAAAGTCCAAAGAATATCTTGACAATTGGCAACTATCAGGCAGAGGTAAGATACTTGAACATGGCAAGGCATTTAGATTTAAGAAAGGACAAAAGTCTTGGAATAAAGACAAAAGTCCATTTGATTACATGCCAGCAGAGTCTTATGCTAAGCTAGTACCTACTCAGTTCAAGAAAGGTGGCTTACCTCCAAACACAATGCACGATGGAGCCATTACACTAAGACATGATAAAACTGGAAAGAAATATCTTTACATCAGAATCGCAAAGGCCAAATGGATACTGTATCATCAGAAAATTTATCAAGATGCATATGGACCTATTCCAAAAAACCATATCATTGTATTTAGAGATCGCAATACTCTTAATGTTTCTTTAGATAATCTTGAATGTATAACCAAAGCAGAGAATATGCTACGGAATACACTCCATCGACTGTCTCCTGAAATCAAGCAAACAATTAGAATACTAACCAAACTCAAAAAAACCATTCGCAATGGCAAGAAACAAAATCAACGATCTGAGAAATCATCTGTTTGAAGTAATTGAAATGCTCAAAGATGATGAGCCTAACTCCATGACAATCGAGAAGGCCGAAACAATTGCTCAAGTAGCACAGGTAATCATTAATACCGGTAAGCTTGAAACTGACTACATCAGAGCTACTGATGGCATCAGAAGAACAACCTATAACACTGATTTCATTAATCAAAACCTACTTGACAATGAAGAGACTAAAAATTAATTATGACCTTCTGTGCGATTTCCTTCGTACTAGAACTATCCTAGGAATACCTACTCAGATAGATATCCTGGCATCAGTGCAAAGAACTAAGACTAAAACCTATTATCCTGAAGGATGGCAATGGAAGTAAGTGTATATAAGACTCACTTTGAAGTTGAGCATGGATGGATAATGACTGTGGAGGATGTGCTTAATCGTATCAAAGATAAGGACCTTAATAAGCACCTTGAAATCATTGATAAGCTACGCCAACTTCCAACACATGAGGAAGAAAAGGAACTGAAGAAGAGCCTACCATTAATATGCTGGTCAGGTACTTTCCTCAAGCGGTTAGATACTGATTGCATCAAGCACTCCGGTATTATCTGCCTGGACTTCGATGATGAATCATTTGATACTATCATGAAGAAGAAGGAATTTATCTACGCTGCATTCATCTCTCCTACGGCAACAGGAGTAAAGGTCTTAGTGCGCATACCTGAAATCATCAAGGACCATGGAGATTACTTCCATTCTCTTGCTGATTACTTTGGCCTTGCCTCCATAGATGAGAAAGCTAAAAACCTTTCAAGAGGTTGCTACCTTTCTTATGATCCTAACTTGTACTTCAATCCTGATGCTCCAATCTTCTACCAGCTACTTCCAAAAAAGGAAGTTAAGTACGAGAAGCAACAAGCACGCAATCCTTACTATGTCAATAATGAGGACAAGATAATTGACAGGCTAGTCAAACAGCATGAGCACGAATGGCATAAAGGCAATCGTAACAATGCTTGCTACTTCTTAGCTTGTGAACTTAACAGATTCGGGATATTTGAATCAACAGCAGTCAATGTAATGCTTCGATATGTAGAAGAAGGATTCTCAGAATCAGAGATGCGAAGAACAACTCAATCTGCTTATCAGACAAATAGCCATGAGTTCAAGTCCAAGTCCTTCACTGATTCTACTATTGTTAACAAAGTAGAAAACCTTATCCGACATAATTATAAGGATGAGCAAATTATTGAAACATTAGCAAAGGAAGATAAGATACCTTTGGAGATAGCTGAAGAAGCACTTAAAGAAGGTCGCGAGAAGATTAATGCTTCCCTATTCTGGAAGATAAACAAACGAGGCCAGGTTGAGATAGATAATGACCTACTTAACAAGTGGTACACTGATAACCGTATCTTCCGATACATGATCAATGAGAAGGATTGGATAATGATCCACGATGATAAGTGTCATATCTCTGAAATCTCTATTGCTGAAATTAAAGGTAGGATACGCGATTACATGGCCCTAAATGCTAATCACTGCAATGACTTCATTAAGACACATGTAATGAAGAAGCTTAATCGTGAATACCTAAAGGATGAACAGCTTGAATGGTTAGCACCTCATGACATCATATGGCTTCGAGATTCGCGCCACACTGCCTACTTCTTCTATAAGAACACTTGGATTGAAATAGACAAAGATGGAGTGCGAAAGGTAGAAGAGAATCACAAAGTAGGTGGTTACATTTGGAAGGATCAGATAATAGACCGTAACATTGAACTAATCGGAAATCCCGACCAGTTCCTTGAGTCTGAGTTCTGCCAGTTCATCTTCAATATCACAACAGGAGTGAACTATGCAAAGTATGAAACATTGGCTGATGATATCAAACCTTTGTTAGAACAGCGTTTCCACGCGATGTGCCGGACTATTGGTTATGTTCTGCATAACTTCAAGGATCCTGCTAATCCGCGTGCTGTAATCCTTACTGATGAAGTAATATCTGATAATCCTGAAGGTGGTGTTGGTAAAGGAGTATTCCTTAAAGGCCTTGCAAACATCAAGAATATGGTTACTATGGATGGAAAGTCTTTCAATACCAACAAATCCTTCCTTTGGCAGCGTGTAACACTATCCACGCAAATCATAGCACTGGAAGATGTGATGCGCTATTTTGACTTCGAGAAGCAGTTCTCCATGATTACTGAAGGTATTGAGGTTGAGAAGAAGAACAAAGATTCCTTCTACATCAAGTACGATAAGAGTCCTAAGCTAATCATAACATCTAACTATATCATTCAAGGTACCGGAGCCTCACATGAGCGTAGGAGAATAGAAATAGAGCTTAAACAGTACTACAAGCCTGACTTCTCTCCACGCGATGAGTTTGGTCATAATCTTTACGATGATTGGTCAGACACTGAATGGAACTTATTCGATAACTTTATGATGTGGTGCGTTAATCAGTACCTGGTCTATGGAGTTGCTAAGCCAGTTAACAAGAACTTGAGCCTTAAAAAGCTGAAGAATGCAGTGCCTGAAACATTCATTGAATGGTTTAAACTTAAAGAGTTCGAACATGGAGTTTATCATGAGCTTGGAGCACTTTGCAATGAATACAGGTCTATTGATCATGACAGCGCAAAGGTTACAAATCGGAAGATTTCAGGTTGGATTAAGGAGTATTGCGCGTATTGGAGCTGGGAATACTTTACCAAAACTGCCAGCAATGGAGCTCAGTTCATCATAAATCCAAAAAAATAATTAGGAAGTCAAAAATATCCTCATTTTTGATGATGTATAAGTCATTGAAAATCAAATAGTCTGATGAAGTACGAAAAAAAAACACGAAAAAATCGAAAATTATTCTTTTATTCTTTTTTTTTATAGTAGTAATTTCACATGATTAAGAGAAAATATCCTAATTTTATAAGATAACTAATTAGAAATCAATTTAAAAATCATCACATAATTCATCATTAATTTTAAAACTTTAAAAAAAAAAGAAAAATGGCTTACGAAATGAAAAACAACAGTGGCTCGTTATTCAAGAACGACAAGAAACAAACAGAGAAACAACCTGACTACAATGGAACTATCAAAGTAGATGGCAAAGAGTATAAGCTTGCTGCTTGGATTAAGGAATCCAAATCAGGTATGAAGTACTTTAGCATAAGTGCTCAGGAGGTTAACGTGGTCCCCAGCGACAATACAAGCTCTCCAAATCAGTTTGGAGCAAAAGTTGACACTGGCTTACCTTTTTAATAAGTTAATCGCTTAAAACGCTTTAAAATGCTTATATCGATAATACATCCGAGTTTGGGCAGGCCTGTTCAGGCTCGGAAGTGTTACGATCACTGGATGAATGTTTGCTCAGGTGAGCATCAGATTGAATGGATAGTGAGCTTGAATAGGTCAGACAATGAGCTTGAAAAGTATCATCAGACATTCACTGATTCAGATGCAGTGATCATAACAAGTGGTGCAACTAACATGGTCCAAGCTTCCAACGAAGGAGCTAAGCTATGTGCTGGAGACTTAATCATCCTGGTCTCTGATGATATGTTTGCACCGGAGATGTGGGATAGTCGCATCCTCCACAAGTACGAGATGATAGATGGTGCTGGCATCCTGCAAGTGTTTGATGGGATAACAGCCTACAAGATTACCATTCCAATCATGAACAGGTTAGCTTACATCAAGCTTGGCTATCTGTACCATCCTGAGTACATCAGCATGTACGCGGATGATGACTTAAGAAAGACAGCTCTTCAGCATAACATGCTGTACAATGGAACGGATATAGTGATTGAGCACAGGCACTATTCCAAGGGGAAGGCTCCATACGATAAGACTTATGCGTTGGAGAATAGTAATGCAGCCATGAAACATGGCGAAAGATTATTCTTTGAAAGAGCTAAGCTTAAATTCCCGATATGATCAAACTATGGACTATTGCAATACTCACTATTCCGCAAAGGAAGAACTTATTAGACCGTTTACTTGCCAGGCTTGAGCCTCAGCTTAATGATCAGGTACTGATAAAGATTTATCCTGACTCGATTGCATCCATTGGAGCAAAGAGGCAGCGAGCAGTGGAGGACTGCAAGACTTCATACATTTGTTTTATCGATGATGATGACTTAGTACCGGCTAACTATGTCAAGAGAATACTTCAGGAGTTGAAGTACTTACCATGTGGTGTTGGCTTTCGTGGTATCGTAACAAGTAATAACATCAAGCCTGTTGAGTTTGTGCACAGGTCAGGACTTAGGTACATAGATAAGGCCTTCAGATCTAGTGATTGTTATATCTTCCATAGACCGCTCAACCATTTGAATCCAGTGAGAACTGAGATTGCAAAGAAGATAGGATACTTGAATATAAACTTTGAGGAGGATAAGGATTACTCAGTAAGATTAGCTGAGAGTGGATTAATCACTGATGATTGTTTCATAGATGAGTTCATGTACTTCTATCAGTACCGTAGTAAAAACGTGAAAGTATAGTATCTTTGTAGTATGACTAGGTATATACTTTTAGTATTCTGTTTGCTCTCACTGACTGCCTCAAGCCAGTGCAATCAGCCATTCGGTAGTACTGCCAATCCAAGTGGAAGCAGTGTTACTATTAGCTGGAGTAAGCGGATATGTGCCAACGGTTATAAGATTAGATACAGGCCTTTAGGCTCAATCCTATGGAAGTATAAGACAGTAGCTGATACTAATCAGACTACTATCTACTTGCTTAACTACTCAACGGATTACCAGTTCGCTGTTGCTTCAATTAGTGGAGGAGTAACATCAGTGTATAGCTTCAACAAAACATTTAGGACTTTATGTGAATGCTTCGAGCCTATCGTAGTGATTGATAGCATCGGAGCTAATGCTGTTAAGTTCTACATGGATGATGATAGCTGTGGAGTTGGCTTCAGGATTCAATATCGAGTAGTAGGAACTAATGCTTGGAATACTCTGACAGTAAGAGATACGGCTCAGACTTTGATAAGTCCTGTGCTTATTCAAGGAACTACCTACGAGTATAGAAGCAGGAGAGAATGTAAGATAGATGGAAGTTATGTCTCGAAGTGGAATCAGACATGGGAGTTCACTACAGCAAGTGCAATGAGGAAGATCAAGTACAAGAAACTAATAACGATGAAACAATATGATAGGAGAAAAGAACTGGATTAAGACTGTATTCAAGGATTACCTTGATGAGTACGACCTCTATAAGTTCGCTGCTGATATGAATGCTTTGCCTCCGAAGGATAGGCTGAAGGCTATCAATGATATGATAGGCTACATGTATCCGAAGATGAGCAGTCAGGAGATTAAGACTGATGATAACAATATCACAATAAAGGTAGTGCGTGAGTGAGATACTAGTCAAGCTTAAAGAGCTTCATTCAGGTCAGACTAAAGTACTGTCTGACTCATCCAGGTACAATGTGCTAAAGATTGGTAGAAGGTGGGGCAAGACTACACTGGCTGTTAACGAGCTACTGCCTCAGGTTGCGCTTGATGGCAAGCCATGTGCTTACTATGCACCGACCTATAAGGACTTGAATGATGTGTGGATAGAACTCAAGACAGCACTGAAAGATGTGATTGAAACAAAGAACGAACAGACTAAGCAGATGCGGTTGATCACTGGAGGAGTGATTGACTTTTGGTCTATGGATGAGCCTGATAGTGGAAGGGGAAGGAAGTATGCAAGAGTAGTTATCGATGAGGCTGAGAAGGCTAAGAAGTTCCGCGAGGCTTGGAATCAAACCATAAGAGCAACACTGCTCGACTTCAAAGGAGATGCGTGGATTCTATCTACTCCTAAGTTCGGGCAGACTTACTTTAAAGAACTATTCAACAAGGAAGATGATACCTGGTCAGCATTTAACCTTAGCACTTATGATAATCCTCATATTGATCCTGTTGAGGTGGACCATCTACGAGAGCAATTGGATGAGCTTACTTTTCGATGTGAGATACTTGCAGAAGATGTCGATGTTACTAACAATCCTTTTGCTTATGCTTTTGATGATAAGCATATCCAAGCTGTTGAGTATGATGCAAGTCAGCACTTATACTTAAGCTTTGACTTCAATGTCGATCCTGTTACATGCATAGCAGTCCAACAGATAAACGGTTGCATCCAAGTAGTGAAGGAGTTCTATCTTAAGAACTCTGACATTTATCAGTTATGTGATCAGGTCATAACATCGTTTCCTAAAGCGAGCTTTATCATAACTGGAGATAGTACCGGAGCCAACAGATCAGCACTTACTCAAGGTAACTTAGGCTACTACGATGTGGTGCAAACCAAGCTAAGGTTAGGCAGAGCACAGATGAAGCAGCCTTCAGTGAATCCATCCATCCGGGATACGCGAGTGCTGGTAAATAGTTTGCTTCAGAACTACTGCGTTAAGATTGATCCTTCATGTGAGTGGCTAATCAAGGACTTGAAATATGTGGAGGTTGACAGTGATGGAGATATCATCAAGGATAGAAGAACAGACTTAAGGAAGGCCGATTTATTGGACTGCTTTAGGTATTATTGCAATTCATTCCATCGAGATTGGATTAAGTTCTTTTCCTAACTATATTTGTAACATGGCAACAATAACAGGAACTTTCACACTTCAAGGCAATGACTTAGGTAATTTGCCTTCGTACCAAAACATGTTTGTATTTGTATCTAATGGAATGAATGCAGGTACTGGATCAGGCACATTAGGCACTACATTTATTGAATGCTTAGATGGATATATAGCATATATCGTTAGCAACGGTGGTACAATGACCTATACCTTAGATGGACCAGGCACATGGAATGCAGGAACTGATACACTAGTAACAATTACGATTAGTGATTTACCTTCTGAAGGTGGAGACATTAGACATTACTCTTTACTATTCATTACTGAAGAATATACTTATCCTGTAGTGTGGAGGTCTGCAGAGCCTGCTGTGCCCACATTATGTAATACCTGTCAGTTCATTCAACTTACTCAGTGCGGGGATGATGATTTTCGCCTTGATCTTGGCTTGGCTGATGGCAGTTACACTGCTTACTATGCTGATAACACATCTGGAGTAATTTGGGAGCAAGGCACTAATAGTAACGATTCATTAGGTGGCTTACAAGTATATCAATGGTCTGCAACGGCAGGCATGTTCAATCAGTATAGCTTCTACACATTGACTGTTAAAGATACCAATGGAGACTCAGTGAGCTGGATAGTAGATGGAGTTGAGTACACATGTGCAACACTAACATTCAAAGTAACTGTAAATGTAACTGACTAATGGAAGAGATATTAATGTTTTTACTATTCAATTCTCTTTACATCAACGGCTTAAGATTAGCCTTTGAAGAGGGAATGATATTCGAGAAGTTTAGTGAGTGGGGCGAGGAATATATGGGCAAGTTATGGATGCCAGTAGCAGGTTGTGTTACTTGCATGGCTTCAGTTCATAGCTGGCCTTACTTACTTGGCTACATCGATTGGAGTAATTGGCAAAGAGCAGTAGTAGATGCATTCATCTATATCTGTGCACTGGCAGCAGTGAACACAATTATCTATAAGAAGTTAATCGATGATAGCGACTATTGATGAGTACTTACAGAGCATAGGCTTCAAGCCACGAGGCCGCTGTGCTTGCATGAGTAAAGCATACAGATGGAAGAAAGCTGATGGACATGAGTTCAAGCTTGACAAGTGGAATAGGTGGGAGTTAATATACAACGGAATAAAAAGATATGGCAAAGCTGAATCAGCAGTCGAAGAAGTTAAAGACTACTTTGAAAAACTTATGGCTTAAGTTATCTACGAAGGTAACTGGCAAGACAGTATGGCAACTAGATGAAGGACATGTAATAGAGCCTGCATTCGTTAGTAACGGAGTACAGTACTATCGAATCAAGGATTACTTCAATACCTTCTCAAGCAGAGGCTTAACGGCCTTGCAAGTGTATGAGGAGTGGAACATGAGACTACAGAAGGAGCACTTAAAGATGTTCATTGAAAGGTTTGATGAGATTGTGAATGATCCTAAGCAAATCAAGGTTAGTGAGCTATGGAAGATAGTTGCAATGCTGAAGGAGAGATTGGATTTCGTAGTGCCTACTACTGACTTGATTTATAAGTTTGCATCGGTTGCATTCTTTGATAAGAATGAGAGTCCATACAGCTATGATCCTGAGTATGCGAAGGAGAAGATAGCACGCTGGAAGGAGGCAGGCGATGTCAATGATTTTTTTATCGTGATGCAGCTAAAGGATATTCTGCCCTTGCCAACGCTATCAGAGCAAGATTTGCAGATATGTTTGTCAGTAGTGGACCAGGTGGCGGGACATCAATTGATGAAGCTGCAGGATATGTAATGGCTAAGAATGCTGAGAATGGATTTATCCAACGCACTATTCTTAACCAACGATATGGAGTGAATTGTAATAAGTTAACGCTATGGGAGTACATGCTTCTCATAGAACACACGAGTAAGAATGATAAATAAAATAAAAAAATTAAAGTAATGATAGTACCTAAAGCAATCGATAATATAATTGCTACACTAATATTAGATGTAGATGGAAACAATGTTCTTAATTTCTCATATCAATTAAAAGAAAATTATAATACTGATACAACAGATTATGATAGTTATAATGTATATGCTTTTTTAATACCAGTTTCAGATATAAAACTAAATTTAATTGTAAGTTTACCATCTTCAGCAGCTAGTTTATTTGAAATAAGTTATGGTAAAAATCAAATATCATTTCCATCAGGAGAATATTTTAGTTTAGCTAGTGGTAACACTTTAGATGTATCAAGTGTTTATAGTTTAGTTTCTTCAACAATCTACGCTTAATGAGCTACTATTTAACTGACTATAGTGCTACGGAAGTAGAGTTTAATGATGGCCTTCGTAGCTATTATTACAAAAAATGCTATTGCTCAGTTGAGTTGCAAGGCGAGTACATTATCTTCACTTCTCATCGAGTAGAGAACAATGCTTTCAGACAGCAGTGGAGCGTAGCATATACTGACTTCACTAGTCCAACAGGATCATCAATGGATGTTTACAATGGTATTAAAACTATCATTGAGAACTATGCAGGAGGAGGCACAGGTGGCGGAAGCATTCCACATGGAACTGCATCAGGAACTGATACCTATACAGTAACTATTAGCGGAGTAACATCATACAATGATGGAGATGCTTACTTGGTTAGGTTTCCAATTGGTAACACTACAGGTGCAACGCTAAACATCAACAGCTTAGGAGCAAGAGATTTATATCGTAATAACGATGGACCTTTGATAGGTGGAGATATTGAAGATGGAGGAGAGATGTTAGTCGTTTATAACACTACTATTACAGGTTTCCAATGTATCGGAACTTCTCCTAATACTATTCTAGCTTATGTAACTAATGCAGATAGTGTAACGATTACTAAAGGTCAGCCTGTTTATGCTTTTGGTGGTACTGGAGATAGAATGACTGTCAAGCGTGCTAACAATAGTTCAGATGCTACATCAGCTCAGACAGTAGGACTTGTATTCTCTACATCCATTGCAGCTAATCAGAAAGGATTTATCATGTTGCAAGGCTTGCTTGATGGCTTAAGTACTTTGCCTACATCAACTTGGGCAGATGGAGATCCTGTATTCTTAGGTGCAACAGCTGGAAGTATTACAAATGTAAAGCCATATGCTCCTAATCACTTAGTCTATTTAGGCTTTGTAACAACTGCGAGTCCAGGTGCAGCAGGTCGCATGTATGTAAGAGTTCAGAACGGCTATGAGTTGGATGAGCTTCACGATGTGCAGGCTCAGAGTCCTGCTGATAGAGATACATTGTATTTTGATAGTACAGTTACACAATGGAAAACTGCATCTATTGCAACGATTGCAGGTAATGCCAGTGCAAGTAGCACAGGAGTATTGACATCAACTGACTGGAGTACATTCAACAATAAGCTAATAGGATATGGTCAGTATCGTAAGGCTTCAAGGTGGTACACTAATGGTATGCTTCCTTTAGGTAATGCTTCCTTTGGTAATGTCAATGGAGTAATCAGATATGTACCGGTATTCTTTGATCAGGATGTAACGATAACTAGAATGGGGATTAATGTTAATACAATTGGTCCTGCTTCTTCAGTTTGCAGAGTTGGTATTTACTCCAATGATCCTGCTACTACTCAGCCATTAACAAGGTTAGTTGATGCAGGCACAATGGCTTTAGATAGCACTGGTGTAAAGTCTATTACAGGACTATCAGTGGCATTGACTAAAGGTTTATATTGGTTTGCTTACTTCAGTAACGCAGCATCAGGAACTATCACTGGTATTTCAAGTGCATCTATCTTTGATGTGAAAGGACAAGCTAACATAGGTCCTGTAGGATTTGCAGCGTTTAGCCAATCACTAGCATTCACTACACTGCCTGCAACAGCAGGAACATTAACTGAGACTAACAGTGGAGGAACAGTAGCTATTTATTATTATTACTAATATGGGACAAGAGATAGTTTATCAATGGATAGAAGATGGATTAAATCAAGAAATATCTTCGACATTAGTACCTGATATTGGCCTTGAGTTATCAGGCTTTGCGGACCTAACATTAGGCAGAGCAACAGTAAATAACTATCATGCAGGTAAGGCGGTTATCCTTACTCGCAATCAGGACAACACAACAGCCATAGGTAATGTTTACATTTATGCACCGAACACAATCAATCAAGTCAGCTTTGAAATACGCAGTACCAACACAAATGATAACGGCACAGTTTACTGGCAAATAGTAGAATAATATAATGGCAAAGGCAATTAAAGCAGTATCTTTATATCGTAAGAAAGCTAAGGTAACAAGACCTGGCAAGCATTCTAAAAAACGGAGCAGTAAGCTCAAGACTAGTAAAAATTACTTGAAACTTAATAGAGGTCAAGGTTAATGGAAACAGTAAAAATAGTCTTTGATGTAGATAGTAAAGACATCAAGAGTACAACCGATGAATTAAAAGCTCTCAATAAAGTAACGAATGATGAAGTAGCTGCAATGAATAAGCTTGCCACTGCTGCAGAAGATGCAGGAGATGGCTTTGTTAGTTTGCGTACTCAAGTAAAGCAAGCAAAGGAAGAGGCACAGAAGGCAGCGGATAAGTATGGTGAGTTTAGTAAAGAGGCTAATATAGCTCGACAAAGAGCTGGAGCACTAGCTGATCAGATGGGCGATTTGAATCGCCAGGTTAACTTATTAAATCCTGAAGCTAAAGCAAAAGCATTTAGCAACCTTGCTCAAGGAGTAGTAGGTGCATTCAGTATTGCTACTGGCGCATTACAAGCCTTTGGAGTAAAGAATAAAGAAGTTGAGGAGCTTGCTATGAAATTGCAAGGTGCGTTGAATTTAACGCAGGGAATTGCTTCTATTGGCCAAATGAAAGAATCGCTTGCTGATTTAAAAATTGTATTAGGATTTACTAGTGCAGCACAGGAAGGATTAACAAAAGCAAAAGAAACTGATATTGTTATAACTAAAGCAGGTGAAGTAGCTAATAAGTCATTTATGGCATCATTAGCAACTAATCCTATCTTCTTAACAGTTGCTGCAATTGGTGCTTTAGCTGCTGCGTATATGGCTTTAAATGATCAAACTAAATCAGCTATTTTAAATGAGCAGGAATTAGCAGATTTAAAAAAGAAAACTGTTGAATTGCAAGATAAAGAGGCGCAAACAGCTATTGATTTACGAGTTGCACAAAAGGACATAAGTAAACAAGAGGGAGAACGACAAAAAATTGAATTAAAAAGAATTGAAGACACTAAGGAACTACAAAAGCAAATACAAAAGTTAAACGAAGAAGAGAAAAGGAATATAGAAAGAGCTAAAAAAACAGCAGAATTAGATGAAATTTCTGGAAAGGCAGCATTAAAAAGAGCAGAAGAAAACAACAAAAAAATAGCAGCATCTCGTGCAGCTCTTCAAGAGCAGTTAAATGTCATTAATAAAACAGCTGCAAATGAATCAAGGCAACAAACTATTGATGAAGTTAATGAAATAGATGATGGGAATAAAAAAATTGCAGAATCTAATAAAGCGTTAAGAGAAAAAGAAAAGCAAGCTAGAGAAAAAGCATGGCAAGATGAATATACTTTAATAAAATTACGTCAGCAAAATCAAGTTGATGAGGCTTCGACATCTGAAGAGAAATTAGCACTTCAACAAAAATTTGCAGTTCAAAATTATCAATATGAATTAAATAATCTAATTCAAAATAAAGCTTCAGTAACTGAATTGCAAACTCTATGGGAGACATATTATAGCAAAAGACTAGGATTAATTGCTCAACAGGATAAGGCTGTTATTGATTCATGCGAGAAACAATTGAAAGCTGAAAAAGATTTCATTAATAAAATGAATGCTATTGCAGCAAAAGAACTATCACCAGTTGAAAAGATACAAGCTGAGAATGATGCTATTGATACTGCTTATGCAGAGCAATATGCTGCTGCTGTAGCTAATGGAGATGATACAACTAAAATTACTGAAGCTTATTTAAAGGCTGTAGAAGCTCAGCAAAAGAAGTTAACTGATGTAGTAGTATCAGAAGATCAGAAGAGATTGAAAAGTGCTGAGGAAACTGCAATGCAACGATACAATCGTGAGAAAGAAGCAATGGATAGAACTATCCAAGCAACTAATGAGTTATTCAATGCGTTATCTTCTATCCAAGCAGCAAATTATAATCAAGAAGCTATTGATGCAGAGAAGCAAAAAAAGCAAGGATTAATAAGTGAAGAAGAATATCAGAAGAAATTACTTGAACTTAAACGCAGACAGGACATAGCAGATAAGAATGCAGCAATATTTAAAGCTACATTAGACTTTGCATCTGCTTTGATTAATGCATTAAAGGCTCCTCCACTTGCAGTACCGGCACAATTAGCTTTCACTGCTGCAATAGCAGGATTAAACTTAGCTAAGATTATAGCTACTCCATTACCAAAGTATCAGCAAGGAACTTTATCAGTGCCAGGTATGGATATGGGAAAAGATAGCGTACACGCGATGCTTCAACCAGGTGAGGCAGTTATACCAACAGCTACAAATAGAGCTTACCATCCGACTATAAAGGCCATCTACGAAAAGAAGATTAGTCCATCAGAGATTAATAACTTTGTAATGAGCAGAACTAAAGCTGGAAGCATGTCAACAAATATGACTGCATCAGTAGATACCTACGCATTAGGCAGAGTGCTAAACAAGAACAAAGGAGTAGAAATTCAGAATGCCAATTTAGTTGGAAAAGCAATAGCAAGAGAATTAGGTAATCGATTTAATGCTCGCCAAAGTCTATGATTAAGTTTAGATTAGATTATAATTTAGTAGATTCTGCTTTGAACTGGCAGGATGTTAACCTCACTATTAAAACTGATAAGGAATACAGTCTTTATCTTCAATATCAAGAGTATGATTTGGAGTTTAATGGAAGTGGATTTGATTACATCAACGGATTAATAAATTCAGAAAGCTTCTGTGAACAGATAATATGTGAGATGTTTTCTGATTGTGTTAATGAGTACTTGATTTTTAGTGGTATAATATTCTTGAATGATTGCGAAGTAAACGAGAGGACTTGCACAGTTAAATGTAAAGTAAGTGATCGTTCATTCTTTTCAATGGTTAACAATAACAAGAATATCAAAACAGCATTGAATTCTGGAAGGACTAAGAATGGATTAGATTTAGCTGATACTTTAACTTATCAAATAGAGGTTTATGGAGTAAATGCAAATACTTATAAATATACTATTGATACATGCAGAGTATATGAAGCATTCAAATACTTTGTAAGTTTCATGTCAGATAATAAGCTTGACTTTGCTTCTGATACATTTTATTTAGGTCCATGGAAGGAGTTAACTATCACGCATGGATTTAGGATGAGAAATGGTAATATAGGCGATGTTGATTTTGAATGGCCTCAGTTTTCATTTATAGAATTGTATGAAGAAATTAATAAAAGAATACCATTAGTATTATTTGTTGATGATCCTTATGGCATCAATGGAAATCCTATTGTAAGAATAGAAGCTTTATCATACAAGTATAATGCATCAAATGTATTTCAAGCATACGACATTGATGAGATAGTTACTAGCTATGAAACCGATAAACTATTTGCAAAGGTTAAGTTTGGAGGTCCTATAAATACTACTAAGATTTATAAGTTCCCAGAGCAGATTGCTTTCTTTGGTTTCTACCAAGAAGAATTTCACTTATTAACTACATGTAATCTTGATTTAACTTTAGATTTAAGTGCTGATTGGATTGTATCAAGTAACATACTTGAAAATCTAGTTGAGCTTGGCGATCAAGGATATGATGATAATCTAATCTTATTAGATACAGTTGGACTTGGCGGAGGTTGGAATGCTCTGCTTGCAAGAACAAGCAATAGTAATTTCTTAAACATATTTCCTGCATACTATTACTACAACGAGCGATTGACTAATCAGCAAATAGCTAATAGATATGGTAATGATTGGGCCGGTGCATTAGCTTCTTATTATGCTAGTTCTCAAGATGGACAGTGTTTTGTAAGTTGCTCAACAAGCTTGAATAACTTTGCAAATCCTAACATACCAGATACATTTAATTTACTTCCTTTAGATACTGAAGCTTTTGATATAGGCAACTTTTTTGATCCAGCTTTATATCGTTTTAATGCATTAGAAACAGCAAGTTATTATGTGTCTGCTCAAGTAACTCATTCGCGAACAGCTTGGACTGGAACTGGAGGTGGTTTCCATCAAGTTTTATTATATCATAGGAATGCAGCAGGTACTGTCATAGGAGTATATCCAATGGATACAACAGGTAATGCTGCTACTTATGCTTCTTCAGGTACAGCTTTAGCTGGAGGTGCTAATCCATGGTATGGAACAGCATTATACTTACCAGGATCTACTATTGATTTTGTTGCTTATTTAGCTCCAATAACTATTCAAATGGTACAAGGCGACTATTTGGAAATTGAAAAAAATTATTGGCCTGATACAGTACTTCCTGGAACTCCTCCTCCATATGCTCTCGGTGAATTTCTTGGATCACAAAAAACCTATGTTATAAATGACATAAATGCAACTTACTTTAAGGTACTACAAACAAGTATCAGAGGAGGTACATTTACTAATCCTGATTTAAACGATGTTAGAATTCGTAATCATCGATTTAGTTATCCAATGTCTGAACAGGAGTGGTCTAATATCTTGAATAATCCTATTGGTAATATTAAGTTTGCAATGAAGGACCAGACTATTAGAACAGGATGGATACAAGAAATAAAGTACAGCCCTATCATGGGAAAAGCAGAATTCATTATTAACACAAGTAACTCAACTCAATATGGGATTTAGTAGTATTCCTAATCAACCGATCTTATTTGAAGATCCAATATTTGCAAATCAATTATGTTTAAATAAAGATATAAGAGCATATGCTCAGTTATTACAAGCTGGAGATACCATGTGCGTTCAGTTATTTAATACAGGAGATTTATCAAGTTATGACTTACAGCCTCTAACTTTAAACGGTGATATATTACCTAATGGAGATTTCAGTAATAATCTTACTAACTGGCATCAAGGAGATATTGCTGCATCAGTAGATGATGGACCATGGCCTTGGGGACCTTCTTTCGATTGGTACTTAAATGCTGGTGGTGCTCAAAGAATGAGTAGTGCAACAAAAGGAATAGGTCAAACTTTACCATCAGGAACAGTAGGAGATAATTTTTTAATATCATTAGATTTTGAAACATATCAAAGCATAGGTGGTATTATAGTTTATTTAGGAGATTTTGCAACAAACGCTTGGAATAGTGTAACTAGACAAGCAACCGATCCTGTAAATTTTGATGGGAGATATACAGTTATATTAAATTCTTATGCTGGTTTAGATTTATGGTTTGATGCAACTTCAGCAGGAGCAAAGCCATTGTTAAAAGACATTAGAACTTATAATTGCACTGGTCTAATACCTTTCATTCCTAATTTTAATTTTTCGAGTGGATGGATGTATGTAGAAAGTTGCAACGGATATCAAGTAATGGCTCCTAATTGGGATATAGATACTTCATTTAATTTATTTCCTGGAACTAATTATGCATTCTCTTTTAGTATTAAGAATTTGCAAGAAGGCTCAATTGACATATTTGATGTTGATGGAAATTTAATTGTATCTGCAACTGAGAATAGAGATTATGAAGTTTTCTTAAGTTATACCGGATCAACTGGTCCTATGTTATTTACTGTATCAAATGCATTATCTGTAGGTGGTATCTTATATAATTTTAAAGTAGCTACAGAATGCTTTGATCATAGATTTAAATTAGTTAATTCAGATATTGGTTCAGAATCTGCATGGTTTGATAAAGACAATCTAGATTTTCCAGTTAAGTATTATAATGGAAGAATGTTTTGGTGTTTTGATATGGCTGATATAAATGATTTTGATACTGGTAATCCATTACAAACAGGTTGCTATAACATAGTAATTGATGATTGTGGAGATGGAGAATATACTTCATACACAACTATAAACTACACTACCGGTAGTCATCCATGCACTGTATGGATGGAAGGAGATTGCACCACAAATGCTTTTGATTTCTTCTTTAAAGATTCAGTTACAAATATAGAATTCAAGCTTGGGCAGCGTTTAAGATTGTTACAATTTAATCCTGTCTATACAATTAAATCGGAGGACTATCTTTATAGCAATGGAGATATGACTCGCACATCAGCGCAAACTTCTAAAAAGAGAGAAGCATGGTTTGACTATTGCGATGAGCCTACACATGATGTCATAAGATGTCAATTGCTTTGTGATACACTTACCATAGATAACAAACCTTTTTATTTTGTATCAGGAGATTATCAACCTGAGTGGTCGCAGAATGGACAGTATAACTTAGCACAAAGTAGAGTAGAGTTAATGGCAGTGCAAGAAAGAACTTTATTCAATAAAAACTGTATATGAGAGGAATAGTAACGATGGCCTTAAAGCATCCATTGTATGGCCGGTATGCCTACAATCTTGCTTTGAGCATTAAGAGTGCTGACATGCGCCAACAGGTTGCAGTGATTGCTGATGAAGAAGGATTAAGACATTTGCATCCTGGACAAAGGATGATATTTGATTACATCATTCCGCCTGCAGTGGAGAAACCTTTGGTAAATAAGTTTCATCTTATCAATCTATCTCCATTTGATGAGACCTTATTCGTGGATGCTGATATGATTTTTAGTCCTTTGGCTAACTTCGAGGAGTATTGGAACTCTATGAAAGATGTGCAATGGACCATGGCCAATCGTGGCAAAGATGATTTAGTTAAAGGTATCAGCGAATGGACCACTAAAGAGGATTTACAAGAAGCTTATGGATTAGTTCCTTACTCAACTTGGGAGTGGTACGATTTATCATCAGAGTGGATATATTTCAAGAAAAATGACTTAAGTTATACTATCTTTGCTAATGCTGAGAAGTACTATGATGAAAACTATCTTAAGGTAAGAGCATTTGCCGGAGATAGACCTGATGAGCCTTACTTCAATCTTGCATTGAATAGTATTCCTCATGAGCCACATCAAGTACCATATCAGCCAACTTACTGGCAGCCTGCGATGAAAGGATTTCCTGGAGCGATGGCAATAAAGAAAGGTTGGATGGCTTTCAGTGTAGGAGGAAAGTTAATACCTCAACAACAGCAGGCAGTCTATGATGAGCTTGCTAAAAACGCATCCTTCAGGATGAACATGCCGAGCATGAAAATTGCTCAAAAAATGAATCAACTAAGTGAAAGAAAAGTAATTTAATGGCAGCAGTAACAGCATCATTCCTTGAGCCTTATTTATTGAATAATAAATATCGACACTCTTTTTATCATGATGGAGTAGAATTAGCAGAAGAACTAGCAGTTCATGCTAATGGAGAATTCCCTGATGATTTGATATTAGAGAGAAGGCCTGCAGAAAGCGAAGAAATTAAAAACTATAGAGAAAAGATTTTCACACCAATCACTAAGCCAGTGTTCACGAAAGTGTACAATAGCTTGATGAAGATCCGTAAATCTTCTGATTGGATGATAAGCTTTCCATCAGATGTACCTCCTTCTATTGCATCGGATGAAACTCCTGAGGAGTATCTGATGAAGAAGTTCCCGCGCAATGGAAGTATAACAAACTGGATGTTTAGCGTAGCATTCAAACCATATTTGATAGATGCCAATGCAGTAGTATTGACTATGCCTATTAACTATGAGATACAAGACAATGAGTACTTCAAACCATATCCAAAGATATTCACTTCAGGTCAGGTCCTTGATTATAAGATAAACGAGTTCTACTTACTACAAGATAGTGAGGTGCTTAGTTATGAAGAGGACTATTATGAGTACCGCAATGGCAGAAGATTCTTCTTGATTCAGCCTGATGTATTTCAAGTTTTTGAAGAGAAGAATGGCAAGGTTTACGAAGTAATGCAGATACCTAATGTGCTTGGTTATATACCAGTGCGACATTTGAACGGTATGGTATTAGAGCAAGGCAATCACAGCTCACTATATGAGTCTCGCATCAGTGGTATTGTGCCAATGCTTAACGAGGCAGTGCGTGAGTATTCAGATTTACAAGCTGAAATTGTTCAGCATATTCACTCAACTATGTGGGCGATTCAGCCTCAGCAGTGCGGTAGATGTAAGGGAGTAGGAGAGATTCCAAGAGAGAACTCAGCACCTGTATCATGTCCATCATGTGGTGGTAAAGGATTACTTCCATTAAATCCATTCGAGCATATTATTATGCCAATGCCTAAAGCTGGTGAGACAGCAATTACTGCACCGGTTGGATATGTTCAGAAACAAACTGAGATTGCGAGACTTCAGGAAGAAAGAATTAGACAGCATATTTACGATGCATTGAGTGCCATCAGTATGGAGTTTCTTGCTGAGACACCTATTGCTCAATCAGGAGTTGCTAAGCAAGTAGATAGAGAAGAGCTTTACAGCTTTGTTCATTCTATTGCAGAAGATATAGTTCGTATTATGGATGAGATATGCTATGATATACTTGCATGGAGACACTACGGTCAGAACATTGATATCAATACTTTGATACCTTACATTCCAGTACCGGAGAGATATGATATGTTAAGTGGCAAGGTATTAGTAGATGAGCTTACTGCAATGGTACAAGCTAAAGTTGATCCGGCAATCATCAATGCAGCACAGATTGAGTTAGCAGATAAGAAGTTCAACGAATCAAAAGTAAAAGACTTAGTGATACTTAAACTAAAACTAGATCCATTCGCAGGAGTTCCTGAAGAAAACATTAGCTTGTTAAAGACATTCGATGCAATCAATAAAAATGATTTAGTGGTACATGCTAACATCAGCAAATTTGTTACAAGAGCAATGAATGAAATTGATGGATTTGCAGAGTTAACTTATACTGAGCAAGAAAAGATTATGCAACAATATGCTACTGATTTAACAGCTCCAAAACCTGCTGTAGGTGGAGTGCCAGTACAAGGAATGGAAGTTCCTGAGTCAGTTGATCAGAAAAGATTAGATGCACAAGCTACATTGAAAGGAACAGTAGGAGGAGTGCAAGGTATTCTTGAAATTCAGAAATCAGTTGCACAAGGAATCACAGATAGAGATGCAGCAATTGCATTGTTAATTGAGATTTATGGCTTCAGTGAAGAGCAAGCAGTGAATGTAGTAGGAACTCCAAAAGCTATACCTCCAACAGGAATATAATAGATGGCTAAAGCAGATGCGATAATAAGGGATATTACAGACCTTATAGAGGCTCGGATTGATGCTTGGAATAGCAATATGCCAAAGCTTCAAGAAGATGCCTATAAAGTCGTTTTAGAGCTATCTGCTGAACTTGAAACAAGCAACGGACAAATCAAGCCATCAGTAAAGAACATCAAGACTATTGCGAAGATTAAAGCAGAACTTGATAAGACTATTTTTAACAAGGAATATCAAGATGATCTCGATGCAATCATAGAAGATTATAAAACTATTTCGGACTTACAGCGTAATTACTTCTCAGCAGTAGTAGGAAAGTTCAAAGTACCATCAGTGCTTGAGCAAATTCAACAACTTGCACAGGATGCAGTGATTGAGCAGTTAGGTCAGGATGCAATTAGTGCCAACTACACAGGACCAATCAAAGATATCTTAGTTAAGAATGTAACTACAGGCGGAAGCAGAGCAGAGTTCATAGAGCAAGCTCGTGAGTTTATGCTAAACACTGATACCGGAGATGGAAGATTAGTGAGATACACTAAGCAAATAGTAACAGATAGCTTGAATCAGTTCTCTGCAAACTACAATGCAACGCTCACAGATGACTTAGGCCTTGAGTGGTATAAGTATGATGGCTCTTTGAAGGATACATCAAGACCTTTCTGCGATGCATTAATAGCAGCGAAGAAGTCATGCATGCCATACATCCACAAATCACAGTTAGAAGAGATTGTTAGTGGTAATATTTGCGGAGAGCAAGTTCCTATCTATGATAAAACAGGACTTCCTCAAGGTATGATTGCTGGGACAAATGCTTCCAACTTCCGCATAAATCGCGGAGGTTACAACTGTAATCATCAATTATATCCAGTAAGTGCTGCAGTTGTGCCTAAAGAGTTGAGAGATAAGTTTAAAAATCAATAGTCTTATATTATATTTGCATAAACATAAAAGTCCGAAAGGAAAAACACCTATGACATTAGCTGAATTTATTCAAGAATTATCAGAAAGAGTACAAATCGATGCTGCCGATGAGCAGTTAAAAGCATTAGTGATGAATCCTGCACTTTCAAATGTGCAAGTTCCTTCTAGTGTTGCAGCTTCAGTTCAACAGCGTTTAATGACTGAGAACGAAGCAAAGATTAATCCTGTAGTAAAGAAACACTTTACCGGCACAGCACTAAGCACAGTGGACAGTAAGATTAAAGACTTACTTGATGAGTTTAGTTTCGATGATGAGACTAAGACTTCCATCTTAACTGAGCAATCTACTTACAATCGTATTCCTATGCTTGCTAAAGCTATTGCAGATGCAAAGGATAGAAGTATTAGTGCAACTGGAGGAGAAAAGAAAGCATTAGTTGATAAGATTACTGAACTTCAAAATCTACTTAATGCAGAGAAAGAAGGTCGCAAATCTGATATCTTCAATGTTAACTCACAATGGGAAAGCAAGCTTACTGAGAAAGAACTTTATGCAATGTTCAGTGGTTATAACTACGCACTTGACTTAGATAAAGATGTTACTATCTCAACTGCTAAAGGACTTTGGGAGAAGAAACTAAAAGAGAGAGGAGGCAAGTATGTGTTCACTAATGATGGCCTAAAGCTTGTTAATGCAGAAGCTCCAGACTTGCCTTTCACAATAGATAATAAGACAGTAGATGTCAAATCATTTACCGAAAATGTCTTGGCTGAGGCTAAATTGTTGAAAGTGCAAGGACAGGCTCCTGCATCTCCTACAAATACTCCAACTCCAACTCCAGTGCAAGTAGCTAAGCAAGTAGCACCTGCTGCTAAAGCGGCTACTTCAAAAGCTCTTGCTGATTTTAGAGCAGGAAGCAATCCATTATAACAGTCATAATCGTGATACGTGGCTTCTAAGCCAAACAATTTAAACAGGGAGAAATCCAATACGAGTAAAAAAACTAAATTTTAAATCTATTTATCCTTAAAATAAAATGGCAAACGGATATTGCGAAGCCCTGTTATTGCATCTTGAATCAATTGCAGGCATTAACTATCCTGGTAAGAAGGTAACTATTCCAGGTTTCTTAAACATGTTGATCAGCCAGCCTGATCGTCCTTTCGCTGCTGCGAATGTAGGCGGACACTACAAAGATGTTCGTGTAAAATATATGCCTCGTACAACTACTGCTCAAGTTTCTACTTCAGATACTTGCTCTGTAGATTTCGTACCTGCATACCTTGAGACAACTGTATCAGTTGATAATGTAGCTCAAACAGGAGTTTGGGTATCAGATGATGTTGTTCGCCAATATTGCGAAGATGCTTCAAGAACTGTAGCTGTAGGTCAGCCTGCTACTCAGTTAATGAATGAGCACTTAAACTCAATCTTACATGCAATGAATGGTATCTATCAGAAGATGGAAAACATCCTTACTGATGATGTAACTTGGGGAACTCACTTTGCTACAGGTACTACTTCTGCAGTTACTGTTAACATCGAGCAAGATGGTACTTTGAATGACCTTGCAACAGGTTTAACAAAGTTATTATTAGATGCTGAGACAAACGAATTCTGCGGACAGCCTTTAATGGTTGGACCTCTAGGTTCTAAGATGCATGCATATAGCTTACAAAACAAGTACAAAGCATTAGCTCCAGGCGAAGGTTTTGATCCTGCAATGTTAGCTATGAATGCTGGTTTCTCTTTCTTTGCATCAGGACAAGCTGCTTCAACTTGGGGAAATGCTAATGCATTAGGTATGTTTGCTCCAGGTAGCGCACACTTAATCGAGCGTTTAGACAATGTTGGTTCTTTCGCTGGTCAGCGTGGTTCTTCATTCTTCACAACTATCGTAGATCCTCGCACTCAGTGCTGGACTCCAAATGGTTTATCTAACATTCAGTTTGACTTACAAGTTAAGTACATCGACTGTCCAGATGATTTAGGCCGTTTAAATGGTGGTGGTGCTATCGATCCTGCTGAGTTAACTGCATCTCGTGGATATGCATTAATCATTAAGAAGCGTTATGGCTTATTCCAAACTCCGACAAATGCATTTGATGCAGCTGATCGTATGACTGGAAGTAATGGTGCATTGCTTTACACAATCACAAACTCTTAATAAAATTAAGTATAATCGGGGGGCAGGCAACTGCTCCCCTTTATAAAATCAAATATGAATTGCTTAACAGATTATATCGGACTCAGAGGCTGCTCAAGCTCTATACCTCCATCAGGTCTTTATGTTAATGATTTGCCAGGCATCAGCCTTAAGCAAATTGTAAGCTTGACTAATGAAGAAGAAAAGACATATCTCGAATTGTGGGAAATGATTCAGCGCAGAGCACAGAACAGATTCTCTTTAGATGTTCGTGAGCAGATGGGCAAAGCATATAAGATTAAGAGTATCAATCAAGGTATCAATATCAATGGTATTTCAACAGGCACAGGTACAGCAACTCAGCCTAATGGTACTTACTACGGTTTCACACTTGAGTATGATACAATGGACACTGGCAATGTGCCAAGTCCTTTGACTTACATGCATATTCAGCAGATTAAATTCTACTCTGAAATCAGTGGTAATTATAATATTGAGTTTATTGATATCGATGCAAAGACTACTATATACAGCATTTATGCTGATCTAAGTATAGGAAGTAATATGATTGAAGTAAACACAACCTTCACTAATGTAGGTAGATTATTCGTAGGAATTCAAATTCCTGAGAATGATAACTATACTTCCATCAAAACTACTGATGATTATTGGACAGGATGCTGTGGAGTATTAGTAAGAGGAGCTACTTTCTATGATGGTACATTCTCATTTAAGAGTGAGCTTTTTGGATTTAGTCCAATCTTTACAATCGGCTGTTCATGGGATGGCTTGATTTGTCAAAACAAAAATATTTTCAGCAGACCTTACTGGTATCTATTAGGTATCGAGGTCCTGACTGAAGTCATATACTCAACTAAGTTAAATCAATTCACTACGGTAAACTTGCAGAAGGCTAACGAGCTTCGCACAGAATACCAGGTTGAATACATGAAAGCTCTTACTCAGGTTGCAGAAGGAATGAATCTTGACTGTGATTGCTGTTTAGAGTGCTCAGGAAGTGTTCAATTGCGTGAAACAACACAATTCTATTAATATGGGATGTAACTGCGGTAAAGCAAAGCCAAAAGGCGGTAAGAAGTAATGGCTCAATCTGATACTTCTGCATTAATTAAGATCACAGCAAAGCTTCAATCTTTAGAGCAGTCAGATGCACTGCTTAGAGTGGTAGCTTCTACTATGCTTGCTGAGACTCGCGAAAGGATTCATGAGGAAGGAAAGAATGCAGCAGGAGGAAACATAGGAACTTATAAGAAGTCCTATTTAGAGTGGAGGATGGAGAATGGATATAAGACCACAGGCTCCAATGTAAAATTATTCTTGACCGGTCAGATGCAGAATGATTACAAAGTAGTGCCACAAAGCAAGACAAAATATGGCTTAGGATTCAGCAATGCATTCAATGCTGATAAGGCTGGATGGGCAGAAGAAAAGTACGGTAAAATATATGGTTTAACTCCTAATGAAGAACAGCTAGTGCAAGACATATGCGATGATTTCATTAAAAATCTATTTAAGTAATGCCTTACATCAACGAAATAGTTAACATTATCAATACTAGCTTAGCTGAAGGAAAGCTAAAGAGCAGTAAATTCAATAAGCAATTGTTAGGACTTGCAGAGCTTTTGCCTCGCAACTATCAAGATGAACAGGATTCAGTTCCTGCTTTAGTAAGCTTAAATAACTCGACACAATTCTCAGGCTTTGATGATCGTTACAACATTGTAATCTATCATCGCTGTTTGAGCACTAATATAGTTGAGTCCCCTATTTTATTTGGAGATGGCTTGAACACCGCGCGAGAGGAATCAGAAATGCGGATGATAGTCTTTGCAGATAGAGTGGGGATTCAGCTCCAACCTCAGCAATTGAGCTTCTTGCTGAGCTCTGCTATTCAACAGCAGCTGAAGTACTCTCAAATCTCATCTTATGCAGGTTTGTATGGATGTACTATAGAAGCTAAGACAACTAATTACGATAGCGTCAGGATATACCAAGACGAATACAATAGACCTGCACAGTCTTATCCAGTGCAACCAAATCAAATATACATGGCAATCGATTATACTATCACGACTGACT
>Ga0315906_10002270_pt1 | contig 27177 bp, 42 predicted proteins | sample LakEriMetagenome_4_FD_203526 | JGI IMG/M metagenome (GOLD analysis project Ga0315906, IMG submission 203526) | Freshwater fungal communities from buoy surface, Lake Erie, Ohio, United States - Buoy 2 MA122 | ecosystem: Environmental > Aquatic > Freshwater > Lake > Lake biofilm | place: USA...
ATCCGGAAACCCTAATGCTATTGAGTTATTGGAAAAAAATATGAAAAAGATAAATTGGGAAGAATTATCATTGAACCCTAATGCAATTCCTTTATTACAAAAACATAAAAGACTTATAAAATGGTGGAGATTATGTCAGAATCCAAATGCTATTGATTTACTGTTGAGTAATAAAACAAAGATTCGTTGGGACTGGATATCAAAAAACCCTGCTATATTTGAGGAAGTTGAAGTTAAGGAAAATGCGAAAAAATGATTTTTTTATTATTGACAATAATTATCAATAATGGAGAAATATCAAGTTATTTATCATCGTGATGAAGATACCAAACTGGTAAAGATGAGTTTTCGAAATCTACTCTTATATACGGATAATTGGATTTATAATAGAGATATTAATTTAGAAAGGGTGGATGAGATTTATACTTCAATTAAAGATAAATCAATGTGTGGATGGACTTTACACGCATTTGAGGATAATAAGAAGAATATTCGTTTACTGGATGGGCAACATAGATATGAGGCTATTAAGAGATATTTGAGTGAATATGATATTTATAATACGTGTGCGCTCGAATTAACTATCTGGATTTATATGATTACAGATGAAGATTCAAGTGAAGATGAATTAATTGACTTATTCAAAATCATCAATACAAATAAACAAATAAATGATTACGAATTGCCATCAAAAAGAAAACTTGAGCTTACGCGAATGATTAGTAATGACCCCATTTTATCAAAAGGAATTAAAAAAGATGAAAAAACAAATACCTCCAATCAGCCCTATATCCATATCAAGGAATTTAAGGTAATCATTGATAAAATCTTAAGAGATTTTCCTGAACTGTCAAATGATGAAATCTTAATGAATATTAAGATTATAAATAATCGTATTCGCTATTTGGCAACAGAGGCTAATTTTAAACTCCTGTTTGGAAAAAAAGAGAAGAATGATAAAAGATTGGCACTGCTTCATAAATGTCACGAACTTCATTTCTATTTAAACATCAGAGAGGGTTGTTATCATAGAGATATCTGGATTAAATTTGTCAAAAATCCAGATATGATTAAATAAAATTTGATATTCATTTTTATTATTTTTATTCACACAATGACGTTATTTGACGTGGTATTTCCATCTAATGTAGACAGAGCAGCCATTCCATTTATCATATTAGTAATGTTTATAGTGTCATTTATAATTACTGCTTTCTGTGTTATTTGTTTCAAGAGATGCTATCGTTGGTATGATAACAATAGGATTTATGCTATCGATATTCATCAACCACAAGAGCCAGATAAGGTTCACACAATTGATGTTTATCCTCAACAATAGTGAGTAAAGTAATATCTATATAAAGACAAAATATTTTGTCTTTTTTTGCTAATCCAATTACCTATAATTCCTTAACCATTTTCTTGATGACATCATCAAAGTCGCTCATAACGCGCTGAAGCGCATAATCACAATCACTATCCCAGTCTTCCCAATACTCCGTATCACTAACTTCCTGATAAGCATCCTTGAATTCCTTCTTGAGAATATCAGAAATCTTGCTGTCCGCAATTTGAGCAACAAGACTATCATCAAAGAGTTCCAATGTTTCAGTAACTGAGAAGGTTTCCTTCTTGCTGTAAGCTTCGAGCGTTTGTTTCAGGTTGATAGCCATCGTTTGTATGGTAATTATTTCCTTAAATGACAAAATCATTTTTTTGAAAGAACACTTGAAAATCAATCCAATTCCTTCAAAATCCTCTCAATTACGAAATCAAACGCAAACATAACAATCTGCATAGTCTCCTCATCTTCATCATCCCATTCCTCGTGTGATTTAAGGTCACAAACTTCTTGATAAACATCCTCGAAATCTATCTTAAGGTCATCTGAGATATTACTATTCTTGATTAGTGTAACAAGATTGTTGTCAAAGATTTCCTTTGTTTCAGAAACTGAGAATAACTCCCTATTAAGATAAGCTTCGAGCGTTTCCCTCAAATTAATAGCCATAATGGATAATTATTTTTCTTATAATACAAAATCATTTTTTTACTGAGATTACTAATCAATTATTACAAAACCTCAATTAGCTTATCGATAAAATTATTGAAATCGTGAACAACCTCTTCTTCCTCTTCACCATTTTCACATAACTCTTGATACATATCTTGAAATTCCTCTTTTAACTCTTGAGAAATTTCATCTTTACTCATAATTTCAGGTAACCAAACTTCAAATAATTCAATAATATAATCAATTGAATATTTATAGTCATTCGAATAATCAATAAGAGATTCTTTCAATGTCATTTGATAGTCATCAAAATTAAAAACAAAAAATCATTTTTTTGCTTTTTTCTTCCACCACAACCCTACAATTCCTTCACTATCCTACGAACCACGGAAATAAACTCACCCATCATAGCATCAATAGCCTCATAACTTTCATCGGTTAACTCCTGCCAGTCATCAACATCACAAACATCCTGATAAATCTCCTTGAATTCCTTTTTAAGGTCGTCCGATATTCCACTATCCGCGATTTGTTTTGCGAGACCCTTGAAAAACTTCATAGTTTCATAAACACAGAATTCTTCCTGCTGACAGTAACCCTCGAGAGTTTGCTTCAAAATGGTAGCCATTTTTGGATAATAACTTTCAAAAATAAAATCAATTTTTTCTTTGATTAGATAAAAAATAATACAAATAAGGAACAAAAATGGCTATTCCATTAATGTCCCATATTCCTACTCAAATCTAAACAGTCACAGAAACCCTTAGAAAATTCCGTTCACAATCATCCTCTTCATTCGAATAGTTGACTATCAGAAATTTGAATGTATCACCATCCGAAAGCTTGGCTTCGTAAAGCTTATATGAAATAAAGCTAAATTCCAATCCATCAGTGACATATTCACTGCCTTCGGGGTAAAACTCAACAGCTTCGAAATCTGCCGGAAGCTCCGCTTCGCCAATAGAAAGAATTACCTTTCCAATTAACTTTTCAAAGTCATCCTCCCATTTCTTGAAAACGCTCACAGTTCCAATGTCACTGCACGCCCTAAACTTGAAATCACGACCACTATCAGTTTTGATGATAAACCATCGATGGCAGCTATCAAATCCACACTCAGCTTCACCAAAAGTCACGTCGGTCACAACGAAGGGATACTTCTCGAAACTGATTGGCATTTTGATTTTTGAGACAAGCAATTTGTTTTACTTTTCTGATTATTTAAATAATCAGGAAAATCATTTTTTGTATTAATTTTTAGCAATTAATACAAAAGACTTTTATTTAGCAATAACTTTTACATTTATAAAACCTTCATCAATACCCTCTTCTTCAAAAGAATAATTAACTAATAAAAACTTAAAGGTTTCTCCATTTGAAAGCTTGGCTTCATAAAGCTTCTGGGTTATATAATTATATTCTATTCCTTCTACAACATATTCTTTGCCTTCTGGATAATACTTAACAGCTCTAAATTTAGGTGGAAATTTTGCAACACTAATAGAAACAATAACATTTCCAATTAACTTCTTAAAGTCATCCTTCCATTTCCTAAAAACACTTTTTGACTGATTACTGGCTATTGCAATAAATTTAAAATCCTTAATACCATTTGTCTTAATAATAAACTGTCTATGATATTTATCAAACATGAATTTTGATTTATCAAACTGAACATCAGTAATAACAAACGGATATTTTTCAAAACTAATATAATCCTTTTTGGGTTTAGGTGATTTGGCCTTTCTCTTAGGTTTAGATGATTCAAGCTTTTTAAGGGACGACTTTAATAAAGCCTTACCTATTTTTCCAGTTTTTGCTACACATCGACCAGTAAGTGGATTTAAAATTTTATCAGAAGGACAATCTTTAACCATCTATCTATATAAATAAAACAAAATAAGGAACAAAAATGGCTATTCCATTAATGTCCCTTATCCCTACATCCTTCTACTTAAAGAGATTGTGAAGCTTCTCGACTTCGTCACATTCCTCACCGAAATCATCCAAGTCCTCCCTGAGAATAATCGAAAACACCCACGGTCTAAGCTCGTTGAGGGTAGGGCAATTATGAAGATAAATCATAACATAAATGCCATTGACCTCCACGACAAACTCAAGGTCTTCTTCCGAGAACCTACGCATCTTCGCGTTGAACCGTCGAATAATCTCTCTACCCAATAATTTGAAATCGTTTTCATTCACGGATTCGTATGACAATCTAACACCTCCGTCCTCGCAATAGCGAGAAATAGAAAGCTCTCCGACAGTTTTAACGATATCAGCAATGAAATCAGGAATCATTTTGGATGGAGAGAAGTAATCACTTTGTTACTTCTCTGATTATTCAAACCAATCGAATAATCATTTTTTTCTTAGATGGCTACTTTTTAATAAAAATTGATATTTGATTATAATTATCATAATTAGCTATGGAAACCGTTATTGCTGTCGTAAATCAAACTACCACATTAGTAAAGATGCCTTTAAGGAAATTAGTTACAACGATTAGCAATTGGGATGAAAATAGAACTTTAGACGATTCTAAAGTGAATGAAATATTGAAAGGTTATGAAAATAAAGATATTGCCCTTTTAACCTCTCAATTTCGTGTTGCCATTCATACCAATGGAAAACGTATTCTAATAGATGGTCATCATAGAAAAGAAGCAGCAAGTGAATTTCTATTAAAATACCCCAGATTTGATGAAAATATGGATGTATTTGTGATTATTCACGATAAGACAAATGATATCGATATTTATGATTTACATATAAAAGCAAATTTATGTACACCACTTAAGGAAGAACAAAAGCCCAATGTAAAAAGAACTGCTTTAATTACTGCCTTTAAAAATGATAGTATTCTAAGTAACGGTATTTCCAAAAATAAATGTATGAAAGCTCATCAACCAAGAATTAGTACTAATGAATTGGCGGAATTAGCAGGCAAAATTATCATTAAATATCCATATATGGAAACAGAGGTGATTATCTATAATATTAAAATCATTAATAATCACTTATGTTTATTATTTTCCTCAGATAATTTACCCATCCTCTTTGGTTCCAATAATATCAGATATGATATCGTTGAAAAAGCACATAAATATAAATTCTATCTTAATATTCGCGATAGCTATTATAATAAAGATAAATGGATTGAATTTATTACGGAACCATCATCCATTTCAATTTCTAACGTCGAGTAATCGAAATAATCATATCAACTTTTATTGTTTTAATTTCATAATAATTCATATAATCAATAATTCTGGTTTTTAAATTCCAATAAGGCTCCGACTCATTTATAAATTTCCTTGGATTCTTTTTATAAACCTTTAATACTTGAATGATAGCTAAACTATCATTGATAAGATGATATCTATATTTACCAATTAAATCTCTGAGAGTTATTGTAAGGTCATATAATTCCTCAGTGATAAATAAAGGTCTGTTTATATGAAGATGGTCACGATTCCAGAATACTATTGACATAAAAAATGATAATCTTATTTAAATATTTAAACAAGATATTAAAATAATGAAGAAGATTGAAAGTATTCACAATAAGACTAAAGAAGTAAGTGATACTGAGCTTCCTTATAACAATCAAAATGTAATTCTTCAAGAAGGTGATTTAAGGAAATTCTTTGATAAGAATGGGTTGAAAGATATTCAATTTAATAATATCAATCTTTATAGAAATGCCTTCATTCATAAATCATATTGTACTATGAAAAATGCTGATTTTACCTCCAGTAATATCAAATGTCCTTCTGATTGTATTCCATTACAAGATATGTCATATGAACGATTGGAATTTCTGGGTGATTCTATCTTAAGTTTCATAGTAGCCAATTATTTATATATGAGATTTCCTGACCAAAATGAGGGTTTCTTATCAAAGATAAGAACAAGGATTGTAAATGGAAAAATGCTTGGATATTTAGCTGAACAAATAGGATTCAATAAATTCGCAATTATTTCCAAACAAGTGGAAGATGCCAATGGTAGAAATAATTATAAGATTATGGAGGATATATTTGAAGCTTTCATTGGAGCTTTATATATCGACTTTCAAACTACTGATGATGCCATTACTCTTCCGCCAAAAATTAAATTGGAACCGATGACCGGAGCTGGATATTTCATAGTTGAACAATGGATTATTTATATCATAGAGAATTATCTTGATATAAGTGATTTAATTCTTCAAAAGACCAATTATAAAGATATGCTCATTAGTTATATGCAGCAAACCTTTCAATTTACACCCAAATTTAATGAACTCGGAGTTATTACAAAGGATAATAATAAGATATTCAGTTATTGTATTAGAGATAGAACAAATACAATTATAGCCACATCCCAAGGTAATTCAAAAAAAGAAGCAGAGAATAATGTAAGTAGAGAGGCTCTCATTTATTACGGACAACCAGTATCTTGAAACTTAGCTTTCGTATTTAAATTGAAGAGGGGACGTCGGGTGTTGAAAGATAAATCTTGAAATTGACCTTTCCATAATCCCTCATCAGGTATTTCCTTAAATATACAACTTTTTTTGTCGATAAATAAGGATTTTAGAGCAGGATTTTTATTTACTTCCGTAGAGGAATCCATAGATTTTGGAATTAATTGTTTATCAAACATTAGATTATTATATAAGTTATATTTCTTATCGAGGAAAGTTATACGATTACAGGAAATGAACTCTGATTGTTTTTTCAAATCCATTTTTTTTATTAATTTATAAATAGATAATTATTAATTATGTTTCAAAAAGTAACTTCCAAAATTACAGGAGGTCTTCTTTCAAAACAAAAAGATAATGATAGAGTAATTATCGTGTATCATTGGAATAGTTGTGGTCATTGTCGTGCTTTTATGCCTATTTTACATAACCTTCTCAATGAAGAAAGAGAATTAGTAGATATGGCTAAGATATTTGAAGTTGAGTATGACGATTTTAAATATCTCCCATCTGAGCTAACGAATGTTTCTGCTTTTCCATCGGTGGTATCCATAGAAAAGGGAGTAAAAAAGGATGAGTTTAGTGACCAACGGACACCTGAAAAATTAAGAGATTTTATTACCGCCAATAAATCATTATCATCATCAAGTTCTCAAAAATCATCAAGAAGACAATTGAAGAATTATTCGAGTAAAAAGTGAAATAAAGATTTAACTTGATAATTATTATAAAGATGGAGGAAAATAGTGATAATGAAATAGATGATATCATTAATAAAAATGAACCTACCAGAGAGGAATTAGATACCTTTAAGAATCTCGTAAATGAATGGTTTAAATTGGATGATATGATACGCAAATTAGCAGTGGCTTTGAAGGAAAGAAAGAACCATCAAAGAGCTTTGAATAATAAAATTGAGGAATTTATGTTTAAATATAAATATAATGATTTGAATACACAAAATGGACGTTTGAAGGCCACTGTAAAAACTCAACACAAACCTGTAAATATCAAAGAAATTAGAAATATTCTTGAAAATAATAAGGATTTAAAGGGTGAGGAGTTATTGGAAAAGATTTTTAATAAGGATGATAGACCTGTGACTACTAAAAAGGTAATAAAACGAATTATTCCAAAGGTTTCACTTTCATTGGATATTTAAAAAAATGACTTTTTCTTTTTATAGATAATCAAATGACTATTGATGCTTCTTCCATTAACTTTTTTTATGAAATTAATAAAAAGGAAAATAACGACTCCAGTAATAAAATTAGAGAAACAATTCTTTATCGTTTATTGACAAATGATATTCCAGATGAATGGTTCATTATCGATAAAAGATGGAATGAGTTGAAAGTTGAATTATTTAAAGTGATTAAGACAGACGTCTATAAAATTGAACTAAAAGGAGGTAGAAGTAATAGTTACGATTTCTTATTAATGAATGGTGATGATTTACTCAAACTCGAATTAAAATATAATGCCGATAGGATTGATAAATGTCCTCAATTTTTGAATATAAGTGCTATTAATTTTATCAAAGGTGAAGATTATGCTTCCTATTATTATGATAATTATCTTAAAGCTATAGCTAAGTTAGCTAATATAGAGATTCCTGAAAAGGAGATTTATATGAAATATATTTATAATTCTAATTATGATAAACATCCTTTCTTTAGAGATTTATATAATAAAGATAAAGACATAGAAAAGGAAAAGAAGAAGATTGTTGACGAAAGTATTAATACTTATTTAAATGAGATTATTAAATTAGATATAGATGAAATTAATAAAACTTTCATTAAAAAAGAAAAAGATAAACTTTACCTCTTATATAAAAATGGAAAGTTTTATACGGATAAAATTGAAGAAGATGAATTAAAAGTAATATCTATTGATAAAATTAAGAATAATAATACTATAATATTAAATACGAAATCAAAAACAAAAATAGCTATGCTATTAAGATGGAAAAATAGAAAAGGGGTTTTATATCCTGCTTGGCAAATTAGTTTAATAAATAGGTAATAGATATTGAAGTTCAGTTGTATTAATAGCATTATTTCCAAAATAAATTTTAATAAATTCTTTTGTCCTTGAATCCTCGAAACTCTTTATAATTCTTTCATACAATCTGCGTAAGTCTTCGTCATTGATTGCTGATTTATGTTTAATATAAATTAAATGATTCTCTATTAGATAATTATAAGTAACATCTATTAAACAATAATTAAATTTATATTCACCATTTCCATAACCTCTATTTACGACCAATAATAAACCACTTACACCCTTTTTATCGATATAATTTTTCTTTTCTTTATTTTTATAAGTATTATCAATAATAACACCATCTTTGATATCACTACTATAAATTAATCTCGTTTTTGAATTATCGTTAGTTAAGATATCCTTGTTTTGATTCCATACCAAGTTACCGACCTTTACCTCAAAATTTAAATCATTAAGGGTTGAAGAATTTTCATACAATCTTTTCAAATGATTGATATTATCTTTGCTATTGAAAATAATGATATCATTAAATCTTAATGCGAATTCACTATTATCACCCTTTTTATTTTGAATCATAAATATAATGGTATCTTGCTCTGTTTCAATATAACTTTCACTGGAACAATCGACAATTGAAATAATTTTATAATTGTTATAGATATAATTACGCAATTTATTATAATAAAGACAATTTAAGAAACTCTTTGGTAATATAAATAGTAAAACACCATTTTCATTTAATTTATAAAGAGAATGAATTATGAATAATATGAATATGTTTGGTCTTCCTTCATAAAACTTGGCATATCTCTTTTCCTTTTTAATTACATAATAAGGAGGATTACCTATAATTAAATCGAATTTATGTGTATGTAGCAAATCATAATTTAAATAATCCTCATTAATAATCGAAAGTTGATTATGAATAACCCTTAAATCCTTGATTTCCTCATAAATTTCTTTATGATATTCAATGCCAGTAATTTGACTTTTCTCCATTATCATATCAATATGACAAATGAATTCGCAACTACCACAAGAAGGTTCAAGAATAGTTTTTATATCCAAAGGTACCTTAAGTAATTCATCAATAGCCTGCTTAATTATATTATGAGGTGTAAAAAATATTCCATTATTTTTTTTATCGTCTTTAGATAACTTTCGTGTTAATGAGAGTGATAAGGTAGAATATTGATTATTCATTATAATTGTTAATTAAAATAAAAAACTCATTTTTTAAATCAATATTTCCTCGAATTTATAGCTGGTGGAATAATAGATATTCCTAAGATTATATTTCTTAATGAAATTGGTACAATTCTTACAAGGCTTTGAGTTTTTCAAACAATTATCAAATATAGGTGGAGCAATTCTCACGACATAAATATCACAGAATTCCAGTAATTTCTTGTTATAAAACATCTTACTAATGGCCGAAACCTCGGCGTGAATACTAAAATTATTATTCATATAATCACAGATTTCATTATAGCCAGTCGCAATAATCTTATTTTTATAAACAATAACAGCTCCGTGTTTCTGTTGCATATTTGATTTTAAAGCAATTTCAGCAGCTTCTTGTAAAAATAATTGATGTTTCTTATTAATCATCTTAATTTCGAAATTTTCATTTTGACTTTCGGTTTTGTCTTGCCTCCGTTTGGTATACATCGGTTATATTAATTTGGAATCATAAAAAAAATCATTTTTTATTCATTAAAAAGTTGTTGAATATAATTCTTATAATTCTTTTTACAATAAAGGTCTATAAATTTATTTCTCTTATATTGTTTCCTAAAAGCATCATTATTATGATGAATTTCCATCTTAGATGGTGGATAACTCATACACCAATCAATAAGAACATCCGTATCAATAACCTTGGAATATTTATATTTATATTCATAAGACATATACATAATAGTTCTTGCTATAATTCCTCTACTATCCTCCTCTGGGATAAATAATTTATCTTTCGTGGATATATAATTACCCGTATTATGAATTTTTGTAAAATTCCTTAAATCCCAATCATCTGTGTATTTATAATTAGACCTCATATTATTAATCTCACCATTACATTTAAAGATATTATGCATATCATTATAACTGATTTTATTCATATAACATTTAGGAAAGATGTGTTCTAATGTGGGTTTAGGATTAAATTTGGATTTAATACTTAACCCCTTCACATTATATATCTCAGGATTATTCGAAGAGAAGATAATTGAACTGCGAATAGCGAATAAGAATGCTTTCATCATTGACATATTTGGTCATTTATTTAAATAAAAATCATTTTTTATAATTAAGATGATTTATAAATATCCAATCATTATTTTATTATTGATAGCGCTTTTCTTTGTTTCAAATTCAATCATATGGTTGAGATGTAAGACAATTACTAATATAAATGATTTAATTATCAAATATATCATTTATCTTAATTATCTATTCATAGTATTTACAATCTTATATTTAGTTCTATATAATGACAAAAAATAAATTTAATATTTTTTAAGTATTTTTTTACTTTTAAAACCTCCTTTTTTAGAACCTTTAATAGGATATGAATAATTATGTTGATATAAACGTTTATATGCTTCTCCTGTGTTTTGTAAACTAACATTCTTTTTTCTTATTGAAGTGGTCATTATAGAATTAGTAGTAAATAATGAAAATGAATTTGATACACTTTTTTTAGTTGGACTAATGATACCAGTATTTTTAAATCTATTAGTCAATCCACCTCTTATTACTTGAAATTTCATTAAAAAGGAATCTGATGATAATTGCGAACGATATTTATTTATTATATCAATTAAATAAGAATGAAAATCTTTCATAAATAATGATTTATCTAAATCATTTAATACTACTTGAAAATATTTAAATATTAAATTTGTATTAAATCTATTAAAATGGATTAACAAAGCAGTATATAATAAACCTTCTAATAACATTGTAAAATGTCTTTTTGTTTTTTCGCATATAAGAGTATTAATATAATTATCTCTTATATTAACAAAACTATTAATTAATGTATCCAAATCTTGTTCAGTATCAATAAATTTTGGAATTTGTTCCTCATTAGAACCTTCATAATCTTGTTCATCAATAGAACCTTGTTCATTCTCAAAATTAATAAATTCGTGATTAACTAAATTTATTGGATTATTTACATCATAATTTATTTTAATTATTGAATCAAAATGGTTTTTAAAAGTAGATAATTCACTATTTTTATATTTATGAATATAATAAAGAGTTCTTATATACATATTTAATGAAAAAGTAATTAAATCAAATATACCACCAAAATATTTATCATTTGCAGTCTTAATTGCAATATTTTGCCCATAGATATTATTATCTTCATATAATTCTTTTATATTATTTTCTTGTTTGTATTTATAATTTTGTCGAGAAAACATAGATGAAGCATCGCCAGTACTTGCATAGGAATAGTCAAGTTTAGTAAACTCTACAAATATTTCATTACTTAATTCTTCTATATAATTATGAATAAAATAAGCAAAACTTGAACGACCAAAATCAATAAGAATCATTTTTTTTGTTAATTTATCATAAACAATATTTCCCATATGAAGGTCATTATGCATAAATCCTAAATCAAAACCAATATCTTTAATAAAATCATAAATATTACAACAATTATTAAACACTTCAATCATTAATAATTGATTATCTTGAATAAATATATCCGTAACATTAATTGGATCATTAATAGCTTCATACATAACTAAAAAATACTCATATTGATATGGTGGTTTTGACCATTTTGTTAAATTATTTTCATTATAATATGTTAATCCATTAGTTCTATCACTAATTTCATTAAAATCCCATTTATTACTTTCAGTTACATATGATAAGGTACTACCTTTATAACGAACAAAATTACTTCTATTATTTATATATTTATCTTTATTTAAAATATATTCAAATATAATGGCAGAAAGAATATCAATAATTATTGAATCATCAAGTCTGTATCTTTGTCTATCTTTTGAACTAAGTTTAATAAATAATCTATAATTATTACCTCCTTCTTCAACTATATCTGCTAATGTAAATAAACAACTTAGAGAATTAGAAAACAAATTACCATCATTATATGGTTTATATTCTTTGAATGGTAATAAAAATGTAAGATATGATAAAGTTAAAAAACTGTTTCCTCCTTCCGAAACCAATGAAGTTTTATAACCCTTAATACTTTTAATTAAATTTTTAATAGCTTCATTAAAGTCATTAATATCTTTAATATCACGTTGATGTAAAAATTTAATTAAAGGTTTATAACTGGTTATAATTCTATCAAGATTATTATTATAGTCTGACATCTATCTATATATATAAATATATAAATATATAAAAACTTATTCAAATAATGACTTTTATTGATTATATTGAGAGCCTATATCAATCTTTGGATATATATCGGGCAGTTATTTTAGTGAAGGATTGTGCTTCCATCCCTTATATATCAAATGAACTCAAAAATAAATATCATAATCCAGTAGTGATTAATGATACCACCATCATTAATTATGATTATCGTTTATTTATCACAGATAATATTGATAACCTCTGTAAATTCACCAAAAATAGTTATAATTTAATTATAGTTGTTTAAAATAATAATTTCTTATTTAAAGATAGATTTTGAATGGTTAAAAAGTCAAGTAATAATACTCGATTATATATAGTTCTTGGAATTTTGGCTTTTGCAATTATAATTGGAACTATAGCAGGAAGTAGTTATAAAGAACTTTTCACCAATCCATCCAAGGAAATTGTTTATTTATATATGGAAAGCTGTGGACATTGTCAAAACTTCACTCCCATATGGAATAAGATTGTGGCAAATAATAGCAATAACTTCACCTTTAATAAATATGATTTAAATACTGATGCCAGAGGTAAGGAATTGGCTGATACTTATAATGTTACATCTGCTCCCACTATAATGATGTTACCGATACCAGCAACTGCTACTAATGTAGAGAAGCAAAAACATTTCTATGAGGGTGACAGAACTGAAAGTGCTATAATGGCTTGGGCTAATTCCTTCCAATAAAAATTATCTTATCATAATAGAATGAATAAATCAAACAAAATATCATTATATGATTTATATGAAATTAAAAAGAAAAAGGAAATTAAGAGCTCCGCTGTTTTTAATCATTTATTAGAAATTTGCTATAAGAAAATTAAACACGTAGCTGAACACGGTGGGATGTCTCTCTATCATAAAATACCACCGATTGTTATTGGATTCCCAATTTATGATTATAATAGTTGTATGGAATATATAATGAAACAGTTACGATTATCCGGATTACACGTAACACAATTGCTTGAACCCAATAATAACTTTCTTTATATATCCTGGAAATTAAATGATATTTCTCAAAAAGCCAAAGCACGATTATTATTGGAATAAAACTATTCCACTTCTTTTTCTTCTTGATTATAAGTATTCATATAATCATTCAATTCCTTAAATCCCTGTAAGAAGAGGTTATTAATATCCTCTTCATTTAAACTGAAATCGATACAATTATCATTTACGACGGGATTAAAAATACTTCGAATGGGACTATTATTAATGATTAAAAAGTTGGGATGACAGGTAATTTTATTATAATAACATAACTTATAAGTATTATTATAAAAGATATGAATGATGTTATATAAATAAGCAGAAAAACTTATCTCCTTATCTTTCTCAATAAATGGAGTGTTATAATCACTCTTAACATTCAAAGCCACACCAAGAATATTATCTTTATTAACATCCTCAAAACAATCAATAGGAAAGTTATTTGTCAAATAACCATCAATATAATAATAACCATCAATCAATATTGGTTTTGATAAAAACGGAACACACATAGAAGCAGCTACTGCGTCTATGATTGATATATCAGGTGTATCATTTACATTAAAAATTACATTACTTCCATCATTTACGCGTGTAGCACTCACGAAGAGATTTACACCAGTTTTTTTGGATAATTCAATAAAAGTTAAATCATCTTGTTGATAAGTCTCCTTAATAAACTCTCGAATATCGTCGAAATAATTAAGAGATGAACCTAACCCATAGGTATCAATGATATTTAAAAAGGCCTCACCGTTAATCTTTGTTAATTTCGGGTCACTACAAACCTTATAAATAATCTTCTCTAATCTCTCGATAGGTATTTTAAGAGCAAATGCCATAACAAAAAAAGCTCCCATTGAGGTACCAGAAACATTTCTAATTAATTTATCAAGATTATAACAATAGATATATCTCAAAACACCACATAAACATAGAGTTCGTAAAGCATTTCCACCAAAAACTAAATGGGTTATATGCTTCATATATAAATGAATAAATATTTCAAGTCTTTAAATTGAAACCAATTTCGTTATTTGGTCTATAAGAACTATGATAACTATTCCTAAAAATATGAATAAGAAAAGATTATATAAATTAACATCAATCTTAATATTATTCATATTTGTAAATTGTTCAATGTTTTCCGAGGAACTCACCTGTTTTTTAAAATTATCTCTTAAACTTCTTAAATAATTGGCAAGAAATGGGGTAGTTCTATATTCCTCCGATTGGTCTGTATTATTAGTCTTTATATCATTTACGGTTAAATAAGCGTCCATTTCGTCATAATCATAACCCCTAATGCCATCTTTTTTATAATCATTTTTAGGTTTATTATCGGTCATATCGAGGACATTTAGAAATTTCTTTACGGATTCATCAGCACAAGGAATTGGGACTGTATAAGGAGGAGCTTGAAGTGGTTTACAACTTTCCTTTCCATCCTTATCGTCGCTCTTTTTTTTCTTTTTATTAACGGTTTTATCATCATTTGGATAGGCTTCGTCTAATAAGGAAAAGTTTATCATTTTCTATAATTATTATTGAAAAGAAAAAAAATAATAATTATAGAATGGACATTAATTTATTTATACGATATTTAATATTGGGAATTTTGAGTGCGTATCTGTTGATTTATGGATTGAGACCATCCGTCCCTTATCCTGAGGCTGTACTTGAATTTTATGAAAATTTTTGGTTATTATTATTACTCGTAATTATCAATTTCTATGTCTATCAATGGGACACTAAAATAGGCCTGCTTTTATGTCTGTCAATTGTTGCCTTAATTTTCGATATGATACAATTTACAAATTAACAATGATATAAGAAAAATATCATAAAAATAATTAATGTCTGATACGGGTAAAGAGCTCCTATTATCTTCTTTAACCTCTTATTATTCCAAGAATGAGGAAAATAAATTTACACTTAAAGACATTATAGAAGGAAAGCATCAATTATCATTGCGTATGATTGATTGGTTAGTAACTATTTATGCAAAAAATAATAATATCATTTATTGGACTTGTGTGGATAATGATAATATTTATTATCATCTTCCTGAAGGAAATGCTAATAAATATAGAAAGATTAACCTTTATCTTGATTATAGAGCACAATTAAAATCATTTAAGAAAATTAATTTTGATGCTTTTCGTCGTCACGATAGAATAACTTTTATCATAGACCCAATAAAACAACAATCTATAGAAACAACGATAGGACAGCTTAATTTTTTCAAATGGGCTTTTAGTAATAAAATTATTTATTATGCTATGGACAATCAAAAAGGTATTTATGAGAATATGTCAAAGAATACTTATAAGAAAGTATTAAAAGATAAAAAGAAGGTTATTATGCCTCGTCAAGATATCGTAAACACTAAATGTTTTGTTTCTTTCGATTAATAATTAATATTAGCACACCATAATGAACCATTATATTTATTTTTGTTTTTTAGTTCATTGATATAATTCATATCAACTAAATCCGGATGAACATACCAATCCTCAAAAGCAACACTTAAATCTTGTTTATCATTAATATTTTCAAAAACCATAACATATTTTTTAAATATCTCAATAGATTTATTTTTGGTATCTATATATACATTCAGGGTTAGAAGCTTGATATATATCGTGTTCAAATGTAACCACTGCAAATTTATATTTATCAAAAATACCGGAACTGTCAAAAAGTTCAATTAACTTTAATGTTGAACCATTACCGGGTTCTAAATCTATTTGTAAATAATCTATATTTTTTCAAAAATAACTCATTATAATCGATTAATGTTGCATCATTTAATATATGAATACTGTTTGGTCTAACCTCTTTATACTTATCAAAATACTTATTATCATATTCAATCATAATTCCTTTCCAATTAAAATGAGTTTCTAATAGAAATGTATTATTAATTACAATAGGGTCATTTGAACCAAGCTCCACAAAATATCCGTTTTATTTTCCTTTAAGAATATTTAAAATAAATACATCTTGTTGCGCCTGACTATATAAATATCTATTCATAATTATATAAAAATAAAATCACCCTTATATTAATTTAATAAGAGGGAGCACTGCCGATTTCAAATGAAACAGGGCGAACATCCGGCTCTATGGTAGATATTAACCAAGGACTTACAGCAATTTGAGGATTGGGGATTTCTGAACGTAATTGTAAATTAGCATTTCGTAATGATTGACCAACGGTATTTATACCTAAATGATATCCAGCGGTTAAGAAGTTTTTATCAGTAATATCCCCAATACTGGAGGGATTTACTTGTGCCCATTTAAGATTAGCATCTTTAGGTAATAAATCATCTTTAGTTAAACGGTCACGCTTGAAACAAGTGGTGGGGTCTTGAGAAACTTCATTGGTGCCTGCAAAACCTTCCTTGATTTCTGCAGTGGCAGAGTCTTGTTCATAAGGAGCTATATTCCCCATATTAGCGGACATTTCAGCTGATTTAGCTACATAAGGGTCATTAGAAGCAACACTTTTTCTTTGAGGGGCTTCGGCAAAACTTTGCCCAATCTCATTTGCAAAGCTATCGTAACTCTTCATTACAGAGTTATCATCTACAAATCGCTCGACTCTATCGACCTTACATTTAGAGTTATATGAAAGTAATAGAAGTAATATAAGCAGAAGTAATATGGCAATGGAAAAGGAAATAACAATTGAACTAGTTGAACCCATTTATAAATGTCTATCTATTATCATATAAAGATAAAATAATATTTTTTAATTTATCTATTTTATTTTCCCAGATTTTTATATTATTTTCACTGATAATTTCATTATAAAGGTTTTTAGCATTATTTAGCCCGGTTTTTAGCTTTTCAATTTTACCACTGACCTCTTCTTCATACGAAATCAAGTCAAAACGCCATTCTTCCTCAATTTCTCTTCTATTCCAATCGTTCATTGTTGATTCATCATTTAAATCCTCAATACTTATATATTTAAGTGCCCACTTATTTATAATAGTCTCTTTATTGATATAAATACCCAAAAAGATAATATCTATATTTATAATTAAATTCTTATTTTTTTTGTTAGCTGCCAAGAAATTAATTAATTCTACTATGCTCTTTTCTTCTTCATTTATATATATCTCAGTTTCTATTTTATTACTTAAAATAATAGTAAGTGAACTCTCATCATTATCATAAGAATTAATATAAATATCATTAATATTAACATCTTCTTCCGCATTATCATTTAAATAAGATTTAGCATCCATATCAATTTCATTTATAGTTTTGATACTTTCCTTATTTTTACCAGGGATAAGATTGATATCTATATAAAAACCATTGTTATCAGATAGTTGCTTCACATTTTTAATTTTAATTTCGCTTAACTCCAAAGCTATCTTCTCCTGAGAATTACAAATATAGTTTTTACCTCGTTTCTGCGGAATTTTAAATAAATGTTTCATTCTTATTAATATTAAGGTAATTCGATTAATAAGAATGACGCATAACAGTAAACTTATTGGATTAATCATTAAATTTATCAAGGATGAAATATTGAAGTCAGATATAAGAACGGAAATAATAAAACCTATACTAATTTATACCCTTTATTATATCATCCCCTTTTTAATTATCTTTATCCTATTGAATTTTATAACAACTATTACAGCCGTTTTTCTTGTTTTCAACTTTAGAAAATAAAATATATATAAATTAATAGAATAATATGTTAAAGAATAAAAAAGCGGGTTGTTCCTCGTATGCCAGTGTAAGTGACGATTATATCCTTTATAATAAAGCGACTAAGCCAGTATCTGGTGGTGCCAAACGTAATTCTAAAAAAGGTGGTGCCGATTTTATGTCATCCATTCCATCTGCCTTAAAAGATGCTACTACCGCTCTAAGCCAACTCAATCCCACTCCAGCTGCTACTAAGGGTGGCAAAGGCGGTTGTACCAGCTGTCAAAGTCGCGGCGGTGCTCGTGGTGGTGCGGTTGAATTAGCTCCATTTGCTGCTTCATTAGCTTTCCTTGCTGCTCGTATGGCTGTAGATAAGGAATTAAACTTCAAGAAATTAATGGGTATGGGCAAGGCCAAAAGTGCCACTACCAAAACTCGCAAATCCCCTTCTTCCAAATCCCGCAAAGCCAAGTCCGTTTAAGTATATTTCATCTTATTTTTACTTTCATTTAAATATATAATTGATTTTGATATTATCTCATCATTAATCACGTGCGGATTATTTTTAATAATAAACCAACCTCTTTTATAGGTATCTTCGTCTGTTTCAAATGGCTCTTTTTCTATTTTAAAGATAAAATTGTCGTGAATAATAATGATAAAATTAGTAGCAGCCATATTTTAATTTAAATACTATTTCATAATCATTTTTTATATAAAGATGAAATTACTCCAATTATCCTCATCTTTATTTATATCCGTAGTTTTTCACGCTTATTATTTAAATGATTATATTTATCACCATTTATCTTTACTAATTACCGTTCTTAGTTTATTGACTCATCAAGAAAAACCAAATGAAATTATTCGATTTATAGATAAAATGGTGGCACAATCAACTTATATGTATATAAATATTTATGATACACCTATCATTTTCCATAATAATAAAATTATTGTAATCGCACCACTATCCATCTTAGTCATTTATATATATGAATTTATTTATCCTAAATATTCAAAGGGACTTCATATGATGCTACACTTCATATCAATCATTACATTACATTTGTATCTCCAATTAAAATAAAAAAATGATTATTTTTTATTAAAATAACAATCATTCATAATGGTCTAAATGTGTATGCATCTATTGGTATTCCCCCTTTCCTTATATATTCCCGTATCCATAATCATAACTTATATCTATAATCTCATCTTCGATTATAATTGAATTTATTTTTTGTGATTATCTTTTAATTATGGAATTGAAAGATATTGATAATCGTTTGGAATTAACAGAAAATAATATTCATATTACATTACAATCCATCTTAGCTGTCCCTACAATTCCTGATACCATTAATGTTAGTAAATCAATATACACAGATACAAATGTTGATACATGGATATCTAAATTACCAATTACGCGCGGAGGTTCCATAATAATTGATAAGATTATCAAAAACCCGATTCGTAATAAGGACTTACTTATACAAAGACAAAAGACCTCATATGATATCTTTAAATATCAATTAGAAATTCTCAAAGAAAAAGAAAAGGATATCTTATGGATTATGACTTTAAAAGAAGAAATTGACGATGATATGAGTATGAATCTATTATTTCCATCTACTTATATCATCAATCGTCTCAATAATTACAGAGCCTTTCTCGATTGTTATCACTTATATAAGATTATATTTACACCCTTCAGTTGTATTTTTTACCCCCTATCCATTTTCCTAACTCCCTATTATTATCTGAATCGATATATGCATTTAAACCTGAGTTTCTTCAAATACTTAACTATCCTATTTCAATTTTTAAAAATGATGTTTAAACCCTCTGGTAATTATCGAAAGGATTTTATAAAACTTGTAACCTTTATGATATATGTCTTTATATACATCTATGGGATGTATCAAACCTTTTTAATTTCATATATCACATATAAACTTCGAGAAAAGTTGTTAATAAAAATAAAGGGATTGGTGGATTTTATTAAAACCTCTCTTATTATCATCAAACGGTCTAATTTTATATGGAAAACTTATGATATTTTTAATTTAAATAATGAAGAGGTGTTTAGAGCCATTCATAAATTAGATGAGATTAAATATGATATATCAACTATTTATAAATTATGGAAAGATGCTGAATTTAAAAAGTCAATCATAATTATTCTAAAAGTTATGTATCTTCTCGATGTCATTAATACCATCAGTAAACTAAAGAAGAGTAAAAATTGGACATTACCTGAATATTTGACAGATGATGGTGAAACAAAAATATGGGATATGGGTAATCCACTTCTCGATAATAATCAAATATTTAATCCCATTAGTCTTGATAAAAATATAATTATCACTGGTGTAAATGCCGGCGGAAAAACTACTTATGTGAAATCGATTGCTGCTAATATAATCCTTGCTCAAACCTTTGGAATTGTTAATGGTTGTAAAGCAAAAGTTCTTTTATACGACGCAATCATTTCATTTATGCGTGTTCGCGATGAAGTAGGAGTGAAATCATACTTTGAAGCTGAAACTGATTGTTGTAATCAGATGATAATGATAGCTACTGATTTATATGAAAGAAAAAAGAAAGGTCTTTTTATTCTTGACGAACCCATGCATTCCACCCCTCCCATTGAAGGAATGTCTGTAGCTCACGCCATTGCTAAATATTTAGGTTCTTTAGAAGGAATCACAACTATAATAACAACTCATTTCCATAATTTAATATCATTGGGTGATAACAATCGATTTATAAATTTAAGCGTGAACGCTATTGAGGATAGTAATGGATATAAATTTGATTATAAAATTAGAAAAGGAGCGTCAAAACAAACCATAGCTATTGAATTATTAAAAAAACAAAAATTTAATGATGAGATTATAAATAGTGCGATTGAAATTAAAAACAAATTATGTAATGAAAATTTAAGATATGATTTATAGTAATTTCCTTTATTACCTATTTGCTTTATTTACAATAATGATTGTAATGTACGTAGTTTATAAGATTTTTATATTAGAAAATGATATTTATATCCTCAATGATAGAATTAATAAGATTGAAGTTGAATATGGAATGAGTTCAGTAAATAATCAACCGACAACTCATTCCAATGTCATCTATCCTCCCACTTCTCAAGAGATTGATATGAGTGAGATGATTATGAATGAAATTTTTAATGATAAGATTGATATCATTGATATAGATAAAATGGAAGAACAATCTGTAAAAGAAGAAGAGGTCATTTTTGATTTAAAGAAGGAGGTTATAAATGATGATAAGGAATCTGTAATAAGCTCAAATAACCTAAATAAAAAGAAACTTTTAAAATGGAATTTGGATAAACTTAAGGAAAAATGTGACCAACTGGATTTACCTACAGATGGAACCAAAGCTCAATTAATCGAAAGGATTTTGGAAAAAGAAATTCAACAATAACTCTTATCTATAGCACTTATTTTTTTTATTCATAATAATATCTAAAGGTTTCTTATTATTAATTATTATAATGATAATACGAAGACTTAATAAGAATGATTATGAAAAGTTTTTAGTTTTGATAAAACTTTTTTATAAGAGAGATTAGATAAATGAAAGTTTTGTTAATCAATCTCTATTCCACACCAGAGAAATTTAAAAAGAAAAAAATAAATTTCATTAGAATTTTCAAACATAAAGCAAAATTGGTCATTAAAAACTGGCAAGATAAGAAAGGAATTATTAATGAAATAAAAAAAGGAAATGTTGATAGAATTATCCTATCAGGTTCCGATTTTCGCATTAAAAAGACGAATAAAGGAATTGTACCTGATGAGGTATTTACCTCTAAAATTAAGATTCTGGGGATTTGTTACGGATATCAATATATGATATATTATTATTCATCGTTGAAAAATATCAAATCATTTAAAAATCATAGATATGATTTATCATTTCGAATTAACAGACCTTTTAAAGTAAAAAAAACGAATTACAGATTTAACCATCACGATTTTATTGTTAAGTTGCCAAAGAATTGGAAAATAGCTGTTAAATATAGAAATATGATTTATATGGCTTATGATAGATATGGAAATGTAGGAGTTCAGTTTCACCCAGAATTTCACAAACAATCGTCAAATCTCTTTTTTAATTATTTTTTCTATAATTGAATTAAAGAATTATAATGATTGTTTATTATTATGGATAATAATTTTGATTTAGGAATAATAAAAATACCTTTATCTGTATTTAAGGAAGTTTATGAAAATCATAAAGATTTTAATAATGAAGGATTGGTAAAAAAAGCCAGGGATTTAATAAATAATTATAATTGTTTTGTTTCAAATTATGATGCTAAGAGTTTATGGGAGAAAAAAAAGATTATGGCTGCTCAAAAGAAAACCACGAAAGTTAATTCGAATAATAGAACACGTCCATTTGTTTTATTAATTGACCTAAATGACGAAGTTAAATATAAGAAGGAATTTACCTCTTTTCTTAATAAACTCACTGATATAAACAAAGAAACGATTTACAATAAAATCTCATTATTTATCAAGGTATTAGATGAGACTAAACTTAATTCCTTATTTGATATCTTAATAAATTTCATTAAGGTTTCTTCTAATAATATTTATATTGATGTTCTTTATTTATTTCCTGAGAATTATATTGATTATCACGTAACCAATTATTGTAATTCTTATTTAAATAATAAGCAATGGTTACCTACCGAGGAATTTATAATTGATAATAAAAAGCTTTATCATAATGATAATTACGATAATTATTGTAAATTTGTAAAAGTAAAAAAGCAATCCATATCAATTTTGAAGGCATTGATTAATATAAATAAGAAGTTGGACAGAGAGGAGTTCCTGAGTTTAATTTTAAATGATATCATTGTGGCAGTGGATAATTACATCGATGATAATCAATATAAACATATCACTGAATTTCTTTTAGATGAAATCTTGTTAATTCTCGATGTTGTAAATAATAAGAAGATAATTAAAAAAATAAAAGATTATGATTTATCTATTTTGGATTATTCGACTAAATTTAAAATAATGAAGGTGGTTGATAAATATTCTGTTTGATAAATAGAATGAATATTCAAAAGCAATGTTCGAGTCATCAAATACTTAATCCTAAAACCAATCGATGTGTATCGAAAACGGGAGCTATAGGAAAGAAGTTGTTAATGACTCAAGTAGTTGATTATAAGAAGGCCATTATTACTAATCTTACCGAAATTAAGAATTATTTAATACAACAAAATGATTATTATCGAGTAAAAGCTTATTCAAATGTCCTAACTCAATTATATGCGTATCAAAAACCAATAACCTCGTTGGAGGACTTTAAAGCCAATATTAAGGTAGGTGAAAAGATTTTAGAAAAGGTAAAGGAACTGATTGAAACAAATAAAATTAAATATATAGAGAAAAATATAATCAAAGATGATATTTATAAATTTAAAGAAGAATTAAAAGATGTATATGGTATTGGTTATAAAAAAGCAAATGAACTAATTTCACAGGGAATAACATCTATGGTATTATTAAAGAAAAATCAACATCTTTTAAATGATAAACAAAGAATAGGTCTTATTTATTACGAAGATTTAAGTAAAAGAATTCCGTTGAATGAATTTGAGAAACATAAGGAAAAACTTGAGATTGACCTTAAATCAAAGGGGTTTATATATGAATTTGTCGGGTCTTATCGAAGAAAAGGAACCTCAATGGGTGATATAGACATCCTAATGATGGAAAATAAAAACTTCGACCTACTTTCATTTGTAAATAACTTAAAGGAAATTGGTTATGTAATTGAGGTATTGGCATTGGGTAAACATAAATTTATGGGTATTTGTAAAATAGGCAGAAATCCTGCAAGACGCGTCGATATTCTAATTGCACCTAAAAATGAATATTACTATTCCCTTTTATATTTCACTGGTTCCGCTGAATTTAATGTAGGCTTTAGAAATTATGTGAAAGCTACTTTTGGGGTTTCTCTGTCCGAACACGGTTTAAAAGGACTTGGAGATAAGAAAGCCCCAGTTATTACAAGTGAAAGAGATATTTTCAACTATTTTAAAATCCCATATTTAAAACCGGAAGATAGAAAAGTATTTATTACGCCAATAAAATAATATTTATAATAGAATAGAATAAAAATGAATTTGAATATAGCATACATAATTAAATTATTAAATTCATTATTGGTTATAATCCTTTTAGCCCTCTTATATTCCTATATAATGAGTCTTGAAAGCAAGGGTTGTGAATGTGCTATGACCCCCAATGTAGGTTTCATTAAGGGCTTCACTCTATTCGCAATTATCTATCTATTACTTACTGCCTTTGTCCCTGAGTCAACTATTCGCCAAACCTTTGGAAATAACCTCCTTATCTTATACAAATATGTTGATTTAATATTCATATTAGTCTTTATCTATTATCTATATGTTGTATTTAGATATACTCGTTATTTAGTGGATGAAAAATGTAAATGCTCCACCGATATGCGTCGTGATATAATTATGATTGGTTCTATTATTGAGCTTATCCTTCTCGTTATCCTATTTATTCTCAGTGTTGTTACCACCGCTATTTTAACAGTCCTTTTCAGCGTCGTTAAGTCGGTAGAGGAAAATAGTGATATTGCTCGAGGAGCCATTCGTGACCCTATCGGTTCCTTTTCCAAGGTTCCGAAAGCTTTGAAAAAAGAAATGTCTGAAATCAGTTCTTATGTAAGTAAGACTGGTAAGGAGCTCCGTAAAATTGGCACCAAACGTTCTAAGAAGTAAACAACTTAGATATTAAGAGTTCTTTTATTTTTACCTTTCACTGATTTATTTAATAATTTAAGGTCAGTGGCATCTTCAATTATTGAAGTTATTTCTTCATCGCTTATAGATAAAGTCTCTATACGATTATCATCATCTAAATTAGGAGTAATCTTATTATGAACATTATTTATAATATGATTAATGTCATTAGTACTTTTATCTCTTGATTGAGGCATCATCGGCATCTTTGGACTATTATTAAATGCCGGTGAATTATTTAAACCTCCAAATAAATTACCAATCATACCAAATAAACCACCTGCGTTTGGTTGTGACTGATTTGAAGGTCTTTGCTGTTGTTGAGGAGGAGCATCCATACCTATACCTGTATTTTTATATACGAATTGTTTAGCAGCAGCATTTTGAAATTGTTTCATTAATTCGGGATTAGCCTTAAAAACCTCTTCAACCCCTGGTATAGAACTTTCCTTAAACATCTTAGATGTTAAATGAAACATAAAAGCACTTCCAGTAAGACTTATAAATAATCGCAACTCTGGTGCCATCTTTTTACCTTTGGATTTATACTTCTCGTGAAGTTCCTCAAAGATATCATCATAATCCGTGATATTCTCGTGAACCTGGTCTGACCATCCCTCTAATTTAATGGCAAATGGGTCATAACGAGAATTTAAATATTCCGTTCCTGATACAAATGCCATAAGCATCTTTCGTTGAAATCGAATACTGGCATCTATATCCTTATCTCTAACAATTCTTTCATATTCCTGTTTCATTTCTTGTAAGTCACTATTCATATTATAGTTACCTGGAATGGTATAACCCTTTGCCTCCAAACGATTTAATTGATATAAAATTTCACGTTTTTCGCTTATTTCATCTCGTTTTTTTCGCACAATTCGACTTTCACTATCATTTGAAGTCATACTTCTATCATCGTCATCTTCATCGTCCTCTTCTTCTTCATCGTCGTCTTCAGCTTCACCATCATCATCTTCTTCATCGTCTTCATTATCACCGTCATCGTCATCATCGTCGTCATCTTCAGGTTCCTCTCTTTTAACAAATTTAAGAGGCTTATTACTACTTTTGGGCTTTCTTTCACTTGAGGCACTTGATAAAGAAGATAAAGATGACGATGATAAAGATGCTACTTCACTACTTATTTTATTTTTATTAAATAATAAATCAGTTCCTGTTATAGGTTTTTTATTATAATTATTTAATTCTAATAAATCATTCATCTTATCTTTAATTAAAAATTATATGTTTATATCGATTATATAAACGAAGTAATTAAAAAAACCAATTTAATAATTTATTGGTAGTCCTAATTTCATTATCATTTGTATTTAATGCTAATGGTTTAATTGAAGATTCTTGAGTTGTTGACGGAGATGATACCGGTTTTCTTTCAAGGATATTTATGATGTTTGTTTCTAATTCCTTTAATCTATCACCGAGTGTTTTAATCTCTGGTGGCGGTTGATTTACAGCACATTTATTAGTACTTTCACTTATAGTAAAATCTAATCCAGATAGATAATAATAGTTATGTTTTGTTAATTTACTAATTTCATCCATAGGAACAACTGTTTTATAATAAATGAAACTGTATAAATCCATATTGATAGTTCCGCCTTTATTTATCATTAAAGGTGCAGACCCTAATTTAACCTTAAATTTTTCTGAATTAGTATATGTAAATTTACGTCTATTTAAATAAAAGGTTACATCGGTAGCTGAATAAACCAATCCAATAA
>Ga0315906_10002271_pt1 | contig 27170 bp, 54 predicted proteins | sample LakEriMetagenome_4_FD_203526 | JGI IMG/M metagenome (GOLD analysis project Ga0315906, IMG submission 203526) | Freshwater fungal communities from buoy surface, Lake Erie, Ohio, United States - Buoy 2 MA122 | ecosystem: Environmental > Aquatic > Freshwater > Lake > Lake biofilm | place: USA...
TTCTTGATTTCCTCGTAACCAGCGTGGTGCGTCTCGTCATCATCGGGGCCAAGAGGAACCCAAAAAATACCCTGCTGCTCCATACCATCCTCCAATAGGCGTAGGAAATGAGGGATGTCGATCAGAGTGCGATTAGCATCGCCAAAGCTAACATCCAAATCAGAGTTGAACAAGGCATCAATAGCCTCGGCAGCATTCTTGCTCATCTTTGCCAACGTGTTGGCAGTGATGTAGTGGCAGGTTTGAGGTTCGATGTTCGTAGCGTTCATTGAGTAGAAGTGTGGATACTTTTTAAGAAAAGTCAAGTATTACCAACTGGATTGGTAGTAAAATCCAAATCCATTTAACTTATCACTCAAACACGTGTTAATGATTTTGATGGTTTCAACCAAATCGGCCTTGTACCAATCATCAACTTCGGTGCTTCCAAAGAAAAATCCACTAGTAGGAGGAATTAGGTTTTCCGCCGTATCCTTGTCACCATTGTTGTAGGCAGCAAGAGCAGCTTCACACTCACTCTTCAACTCAAGTAGTTTTTCGCGGCGAACATAGCTGCGTTGGCAATCATCCCTACCATCCTGTATATTTTGAACGAACCAATTATGAATGGCATTGGCCTTGCGCCAATAACCAACGGTGATGTTGACCGTGATAGAATTGTGAACATCATCCTCGTTTAGATTAAAAAGATCAAGAACTTTGCCGAAGTTCTCATTCTTGTCGTGGTCATAACCCGAGATATACTTCTCGGCGCTGAGATACATATCTAGTCCCATAGTGCTGATTAGGTTGACAGATTTTTATAAAAAGTCAAGAATTATTTTTAGAATGGCGCGACCGGTGGGATTCGAACCCACGACCCACAGATTAGAAATCTGTTGCTCTATCCAACTGAGCTACGGTCGCGTATGGTTAGATTGCGCGAACGCCCTCGTAATCAATTTCAAAACTACCTTCAAGATATTCGCTGTTGTCGTGGGGCAAATCTTCATCGTGGGCTTTTTGAATAGCTTCTTCAATACTGTCTGCCTTGACAAAGACATGACCATACTCTCTCCAAGTAACAGGTACTTTGTAAGTGTTCATTGCTAATTAGGATGATTAAAAAATAAAAAATGTCAAGGCTTTTTCACTTTTTTTTCTGTGACCAATCTTGGCGCGGGTAATTGCGTGGGGGCTGGTATAGGAAGATTTGGGTGATTGACCTTTAAAATTTTACCACTGGAAATTATGAGCTTCATCGGAGAAAAAGGGATCACCGATAAATATTTTATTTCCAAACAAAGTCAACAAAAAATTTAATTTTTCGTGAAAAAAGTTATGCGGCTTCCAAATTTTGTTTCCAACCCTTCAATTCATGATGGAAGATGATTGCATCTTTCACAACAAACTTCTTGTTGAACTTCTCTGCGACAGCACCGATTGGCTCCTCACGATGGCTGTTGCCATCATAGATCATACCATTCGCGAGCAGCACAGCGTGATGGTGGTTGCTGGGGCGACCACGCTTGCCCTGCACGATGAAGTGACAACCAAGGTAGATGGGCCAACGGTAGGAGTTAAGCTCCAACCACCACAGATGGTTTTCACCGTCACCATTAAGGGAGATATGGCTGCACTCAATTTTCTCACGCTTCATTGCGTCAACCACCTTGGTGGTGTACGTGCCCTTGTCTTTGTCGCATTCCACCATTTTCTCCAGTTGCTCCAACGAGGTGTCAAAGAGGCAGGAAAGGGCCACAGGCCCACAGTTGTATGCTCCCAACTGTGGGTAGTGGGTGATATTTTGGCGATAGGTTAGCATGCGATTGGGCGGCTGATGTTCATTGAACGCCCAACTGAATACCCATCCGTCGCAACTGTCGAGTTAGAAAAGTTGCGAACCGAAATTCTTGTGCTTGACAAGCGGGGATAAGTCTTGCTGACGAACTGCTGCACCGCCGCCTTCTTGTCCGAAATCACGATGCCATAACGAGCTTTGGTGTCCGCCACCTGCTCCTGCGGCATAGCGTTGAACTTGGCAGTTTCCGCCGCCGCCTTGGCTTCGGTCAGCTTGCTGTCCAACCCACGCCAAAGGTTGTACATGAAAGTGTCTTTCATGCGCACGCTCAAACCGTTGCTCTTCTTGTAATACTCCCAACGGCGCTGCATATCATCCTGCACAAACTCGTTGACGAACTTGGCAAACTCGACATCACGCTTGTCTCCGAGAATGTTGACGCTGCGACCAAAGTAGCGCCCGCCAGAATAAATCACGTGGACATTGAAATGCTTGTTTAGGAGCCAAGAGGCATACTTCTGAAGGCTAGGCAGACGCTTGCCATTGAAGGCAGTCTCCTGCACCATTTCCAGCTTCTCAGCCTCGCTGTCAGCCTTGGCAGTTACCATCGCAAGGTCGATACCAGCTTCTGCCGCCATTGCCGTAGCCTTTTGGAGAGCAAGCTCCGCCTCGTGAATGTTGGCGGACTTGCTGAGATTGAGGAGCTTCTTGAGTTTGGCGAGGAGTAGTTCGTTCATCGTGCGACCATCCTACATTAATTTTATAAAAAGTCAAGAATTATTCAATCCAAGAAAGCTGTTCGCAGAGTCGCTTTGCTTTGCCGTGTGTGGAAACATCGTCATAGATGGTGTCCATAAAGTGACGAAGATGTTCAATCAAAATCTTTTGGTCTGTACCAGCAGCTACTTGAGTGCAATAGCTACCATCTTCAATAGCTTCCCACTCCTTGCCGTCGAAGCGATAAACATCAAAACGAAGAAGGTTTTCATCATACTTGTCAGTTGGGTCATAATCCCCATCATTTCCTTCACCAAGATTGACCCAATCAATTCGCACATTGTTGCGAATGATCATGGGCAGATCATACTCATTGATGCTAATAGAGTCGATGTTCATTTTAGATAAAGAGATAAGACTTGTGAATATTGCCTTTGTATTCAAACGTGATGATATCTCTGCCAGTAAGAGGACACTCTTCAATATCAATAAACTCCACGTTTTTGCGTGGAATGAGTTTGTTTCCAACCTTGACGCAGGGTTTCATCGTGCGAACATCTTGGAGACTTTTTTTAAAAAAGTCAAGAAAAAAGACCACGCCTTCGGGAGCGTGGTCTTTTCTTTTTTTCTTGTATGCCCCGTCGCAGGACACATACAAAATTGGGAGCAGGGACGGCGTTTGAATCCGTTGCTTCACATTATGAGCGTGACGAGTTACCGCATACTCTACCCTGCCACAAAATTATTTTTCAAACCGACTGATTCTCCATCCATCCACAGCCTACGATTTAACCAAGCAATGATCTTTGTCTATGTTTGTTTGTCGCTTTCTCTCCACCATTATCTCTACTTGCTTCTTTCATCTCTGTCTGTAGCTTGTATTATTCTGGCGGCGCGATATGCGCACCGTAGGTTCATCAAAGGGATGCTTACCTATCTATGTTATTTAAAGAACAATTCTACTTTAGCATATATATTCTATTTGTCGAGAAAAAAGTGATGGTTTTTTAATTTTTTAATAAAAGACATCTACCGTTAGAACATCTACTTTTGTCCATCCCATATTACCAAGTTCATTTAAAATGTCAACAATGTTCCAATCATTCTCACTTTCACTTACCTTGTCATATGCTGTGTAGAAATCATCATACAGATTTGATGCACCTTTTGTAGGATGAGAAAAATGATAATCAATGTCAAACTGATGATCTTCTTTATCTTTGATGTCTAGATGATAGATGTTCATGCTAAATACTTCATAAACGGATGATACTTGATCTTGTGGCGATAATATGTTTCAGACATATTCTTACCTTGTGCAGTATGATCTGCAATAAAATACTCGTTCTTGTACTTGATTAATGCATGTGTTGCTTTGCCAAGTCGATTAAGAGATGAAAGAATTGTCTCTTTGATTTTATCAGCGTCAGTGGCATTGAATTCATACTTCTCTGTATGAATCGGCGTCTTGGCGCTATCAATGATAAGAATTTTTACGGTGTCGTTGTTTGTCATCAAATTTTACTTGAACAGTCTTTGTGATTGATCTCCGCGTCCAAAAAATGCTCCTTTGTTGTCAAGTGTCTTACCATCGTGCACTCGACCGAGTAGAGCACCTTTGTTATCCAAAATGGTCTTGCGACCATTGCTTTCGGTGGTGACAGAACCAATCCATCTACCTTTGTTGTCTGTATAGTATTGCTTGTTGCTCATTTTATTCGGCGTCTTCGTAAACAATACGAGCAATCTTGGTCTTAACAACGTTGTTGTCAATAACAATCATGCCGCGATCATTGGCGTCCTCGCCATACCACTCCACCTCGCCGTTAAGAGTGTAACCCCACGGCTTAAGGAAGTGTTCGATGAGATACTCAATCCACTCCACATAATGATAGAACTTCTCACCACCGTCCCATTTGATTGAATAACCATCATCGCTCGGAGTCCATTGACACCACAGACTTGGCTGACCAGACGGAGGATTGTTATAGTCAACAAGGTCGGGAATGCCTTTTTGATTGTGTCCGATTCCTTGACCAAAGTCTCCCAATTCACCGACAAAATATGCACCGTCATAGCCGACGGGAAGTTCCGCAGCATCGCGGATAGGGTCTTCGCGTTCAAGCGTAAGCTCTTCCTTGCGCTTCATTCTGCGCGTTTGAGCAAACTTTTGCAAGTAGGCTTTGTGCTCGGGGGCGAGCACCTTATCAAGACCAAAGTCACCATTGAAGTCAGTTGTGTATCCCATAGTATTAGTTAGTTTGGTTAGATTTTATAAAAAGTCAAGATCAATAACTCGCCTCGCCAATTTCTTTCACGCCAAACTTTTCCTTGGCGCGTGCATAGATTTCAGAGATGTTAATGTCCTCACGCTCTCCCTTGCTATTGACCGCAATGGCATAGCCGCAAAGATAGCGCATCTTTTCACTACCAATCGCTTCGAAAACAGCAATGCTGTCATCGGTCAGATGTTGTGAAACTTCGTAAGGAAAATCAACATCAATGTGGTCATCAGTCTCCTCGTCGTAGATAGAACAAGGAATGCCAGTCTCGTCAAAAAGCAGAGCATACTGTCCAGTCTGCTCTTGAACAACAAGATCAATACCTCTGAATGTCTCAATAAACTTTTGGAATGCAGCAGCGTCCTTGACGTTGAAATAATTGGTGCGAGCCTGTTCGTAATAGTTAGCCATTGTTAGTCCTTGATGAGTTGATCGGTGATTTCGGAGCTAGTAATTTCGGCGCGGTCTTGAATAAAGTCAAACGAATAATCCATTTCTTGAAGCGCATAACGCGCATCGTCTTCACTGTTCGCGTTGATCTTGAGACGAACAGTAACTTCAGCCGTGTATGTTTTCATCGGTTGTAAGCGTTATAAACTTTATCAGGAATAACATCGCGCACAAGAGTGTCAAGATTCCACATAGCATTGGATATGGATTTCTTACTCTCGTTGTTTTCAATCATACCAGCAATGCTGATGAGGTCTTCGTAATCTGATTGGACCACTTCAGCAGCACCCTCATAGTTACGCTCAACTGCACGATACTTGTCGGCAGCAGCGACGAGCTTGATTGCGAGTTCGTTTTTCATCGTGGTAATACTCTAACAGAGAATTATAAAAAGTCAAGGATTAAATGCCAGTTTGGTCAACAGCACCGACGCCATCAAATCCATTCGTCTCTTCTTCAACTTCCTCAATGTCGAGGGAAGCTCCGCAATCTGTCTCAATCTCGTAAAGCAGTTGCTTCACAGCTTCAATGCGAGCCTGCTTGGCGTTCTTCGCTTCAATGGTGATGTTGTCCCAAGGAGTGTAGATGCGGTAGGTTTTCATCGTCCAATCAGTCTAGGGATAATTTATAAAAAGTCAAGGATTAATTCTCAAGGTCGATGTGAATGTCGTCGTCAAGATCATTGATGGCTTGAATGATTTGCTCGTAGCCAAGATGCTTGTTTGGCACAACCTTTGCCAACAGATCAATGAAAGCACGATTGGAAATAAGTGTGCCAGTTCCATTATGTCCAAGATGCAGATCAATGTCTGAAATATACAGGCTGCTGATTGCTTCAGAAGCATCCCGACTTATTCCTGCCAATGCGCTCATAGTAACGCATCGGCAGTTCACATAATTTACAGGAAGTGTGGATGTTTTCATTTTAGAATCGGATGCTGTTCAGATTGTTGTCCTCAACAAAGTCACCATCGTGATACTGCTCTTCAATGGTGGGCTTTTCACCATACTTAGCTTTGAACAAGGCAATGAACTTCGGCGCATCGCAGTCTTCCTCAAGAAAGTAGCGGTTGCCCTTGCGATAGCTGTAACCAGAGAAGTACTTCGGAGTGGCGTGAAGATCAGCCAGATCGCGATCAGAGACTTCCAGCCAACCGTGACCAGCGTCAGAGTGAAACGTGAGGGTGTTGTTCATCGTGCAAGCAGTATGGTTGATGTTTTATAAAAAGTCGAGAATAAAGTGGCGAGGGATGGATACCACTCACATCCCCCGCCACTCCAATGGTTTACACCAAAGTCAAACTCTCAGCGAGGTCACCGTCGTTGAGCGTGTCGAGGCACTGCAACTTGGCTTGAACGCGATGGCAGATATTTTCCTCGATGCACTTGGCAGCGTAAACAATGCGCTGATAACTCTTGGTCTTGCCTTCCAAGCGCCAGATTCGACCCAATGCTTGGCGCATATTGTATGCGCTCCAATTGGGGCTGATGATGCTGGCGCGTGGAAATTTGCCATTGAGGTCGTGCAATGAAACACCCGTTCCGCCAGCAGCGATATTGATCACCATCACTCGCTTCTTGTCGGATTGAAATGCCTCAATGTCAGAAATGCGCTGCTTGTCAGTTTGTCCGCCGACAATGTAGCCAATTTGGTCCTTGAATTTCGGCATCTTCTCAAGACGCTTGACGACGGCATCCACAGTATCAGTGAAGTTGAGAAACAACGCAACGCTCTTACCTTCGTCGTAGAGATCTTCCGCCATTTCAACGAATAGCGGCACCTTGCAAAGTTCTGCCTTGCGACGAGCCTCCATCATCACGGCAAACACGTGTTCGCTGTAGTTCTGAGCCTTCTCTTCAAGCTTGGCCAACTCGGCGTCCATATCATCGTAAACGGATTGAATCTTGGCTTCATTGGACCCAAGGTCATATGCTTCCGCCACAATATGGGACTCTGGAAACTGCTTGCCAAAATCCTCTACCTTCATGCGACTTGCGCACTTGCTGGTATCGAAAAGATACTCATTAAGTCTCAGCATAGACTCGCGTGCAGCTTGGCTCGCAAGATTGAAACTCATCGCGCCATACTGTGGAAGCAATTCCGCACCATGCACTCGGCAAAAATCTCTGAAGTTGTAGAGAGCATGGAGATTGGTCAAAAACCCAAACGCACGCATCTCAAGAGGAGACGTTGCAACAGTGGCGGAAGATACCAGTACACGATATCCTTGAAGCTTTAGTGCAATCATCATCCAACTGTTGCTGGTGTTATTACCTTTGCACTTGTGACCCTCATCAACCACAATTAATGTGTTGGGATCGAAATTGAACTGAGGAAGTTCGGCAGTGGCATTCTCCTGATAAGGACGCACGGGATCCGGCAACTTCTTCCACTTCATATACTTGGTGTTTCCACGACCAAGCTTTTCATAGTTGATCAGTGTAGTGGCTTTAAGTTTGAAGCTGGCCAGAATCTTTTCCCATTGGTGAATAACACTCTTGGGACAAATCACGGCGAATGGACGATTCATTTCGCGAATGACCGCCGCTGCCGCATAAGTCTTTCCGGTGCCCGTCTCACTCATATCCACGGCATGACCATTAAGATACAGTGAGTCTACGAGCTTCTGCACGTGCTTGAATTGAGGTTCAAGCAAACCTGTGGTATCGATTTGCATTGTCCAGATGTTGATCTAGGATTTATGAAAAGTCAAGAAAGTTTCTTGTATTCTTTGTTCAACTTCTTGATGGTCTGTTCTACACCCTTCTTGAATGATGGGTCAATAGGATTGCTGCCATGATGCTCTTCACGTTCACAATCCTCCAAGAACAATTCTAGCGCACACAATGTAGCTACTAGTTGGTTCTTATTAAGTTCCAAAGAATGTTTCATTTTTTAATAGTTCCAAATCTGCACACTTATATTGTCGCAGCCAAACATCATATACTCGCCATCATAACCATCTTCATCATAGATGGGCTCGAAATATTTAACTTCACCAGTTTTGATGCTTTTGATACCAACTCCATTGTAATTAAGAGAAGAATGATATGTGTCAAGTTTGATGAGTTTGCTTTCGTCCGCCCATCCAACATTGCCCTTCCAATCAAAACTGGTGGAGCAGTAGATCGGAACCGCTGAACCGTATGTGGTCTTCATTGTGCATACATCTTGATGGAAAAAATAAAAAAGTAAAGAACAAAGTTGAGAAAATTCATCAACGACTTACAAAAGTTTATTTGATGGTATTTTTTAAAAACTCTGCTAGACTGTTTTGGTAGTCGAGAGTAGGGCAAGATCCCGAAGAGACTAGATGAGGAGATGAAACTCCAAGAGTAGGGCACCAACTCCTACACAAATTTTGTTGATGCGAAAAATTCAATGTACATCATTTTTTTCTTTACCTTTTAAAAATATTTGATCAAACTGGCTGCACTATGAGTACCATCATTGAAGCCAAGGTTTGTGACTATGACCGTGATTTCACGGGTTGCGTGCTTGGAACCAGCGAGCGCAACGGCTATCACGACTCGGATTTCTACGCGACGGTTTGGGACGAAGAGCAGGGTTGCGTGCGCACCATTGATGACGGCACCACTCGCGCATACGCCCCAAGCAAGTATCACCGCGCTGACGCTACGGAGGAAGTGGTAGCCAAGGCGCGTGCTTGGTGGAACCGTGAGGTTGGCCCCAAGATGGCGTACAGCGTGCTGATGGGTCGCCGTGCGTTTATCGACGTTGGCTGCGAGGTTGAGGTAGTCAAGGGCCGCAAGGTAGCCAAGGGAACGAAGGGTGAAGTGGTTTGGAAAGGTAGGGACAGCTTTCGCCCAAACTCATATCGCATCGGGTTGCGCCTATTGGACGGCACAAGGGTCTATACCTCAATGGATAACGTGATGAAGCTCGGCGTAACGCCTCCAAGCGAGGCTGACCTTGAGGAATGGATCAAGAGCAACAATCCCTACTAAGGGGGTTTTTGTTCGGTTGTTACAGCTCAACGAGTTACAAAATTCGTTGGGCTTCCATTTTTTTTAATTTCTGCGATAATGGTATCACGGTGGAAGTAGGAGATAGATTCCGAAAAGCCGAGACAGGGCGAATCCCGAGAGGGTGACCCAAGGGTAGGGGACCGAAGGCTACCCAAATTCCAAGGTTGTGTCAAAAAAAATGACTCCCCCTGACTCAAATAGTATAGCACAAAAAATAAAAAAAGTCGAGACAAAAAATGGTGCTAGGAAAAATAAATTTATTGTAAGTAATTGAGTATCAACAAGTTATGTGCTTTGTAACTCATTGATACTCAAGAACTTATGAATTGGGGAAATTTCCCCAATTTTTTATTTTATTTTACTGCTTGATTCCTGCGGCAGCAGCAAAAGCAGCATCATCAAATTCATCACTTTGTGAATCACTTGAAACACCACCATCTTCCTTCTTTTTTCCACCAACAAAGTTGATGCGATCAGCAACAACAAAATACTTGCTTTGCTTTGCACCATCTTTTACCCATTCATCCATCTTGAGTCGGCCAGCTACACTGACCAAGCTGCCCTTCTTAACATGTTTACCAACAAATTCTGCCTGCTTGTCCCAACTATCAACATCAATGAAAAGAACTTCTTTGTCATTAAGAGGATTGTTGACCGCAAGACGCAGTGTTGATACATTCTTACCCGAGGGTGTAGAACGTGTTGTTGGATCCTTAACTACATTACCTACCAATGATATATTATTCATATATTTATCGTATTACTTTTTGTTTTCGTTATGTTATACCTAAACACATTATGTGCTTAAGATATTTGGTACTATATACATTTTTAGCCAGCTGTCAATATTTTGTTGTATATAAGAAGGGGGGGGGGGGTACCTAAATTTTTAATCTTCTGTATAATGCAATAATGCTATATAGCACAAAAATAAAATCAACAATAGTGTAAATATTATCATAGGTGGGGTACCTAAAATTTTTTATGATCCTCATACATCATAATAGCAATGATCAAAATTATCAAGGCGCTAAACATTAATATCAATATCATTTAGATGTGGTGGGTACCTAAAATTTAAATATTGTATATAAATGAAAAACCCACTATGGTAATTATGAAAAACCATAATGGGTAAAAATCTATAATAGTTTAAATTTACACTATTATCAATTATTGCTCATATGACTGCCATCGCAGTTACCATCAATATCATTTGTTTTGCCGCAGCCACATTTATTTAAATTAGCTTTGTCAAATTCATTTTTATCTACTTCAATTTTTTGCTTGCGGCTTTCAATAATTGAAACAGCAACAATCAAGAAGAATAGTACAGAAATTACAACCAAAATGCTAATCATAAAATTTATGTGTTATTTGTTTCAGGTGTGTTATCAACTTCAATAACTGGCTTACGATCTTTACTATTATCACTATCCATTCTACTCATAGGAGTAAGGAAATAATGAACAGTACGACGAAGACTAGATGGCAGACGCTTTTCAGTGCAACCATGAACATACATTCTATACGTATGAACAGCACGCGCACTCTTAGCAACTGTCTTAACATCAGCAATTGTGCGATGCTTATATTCGCCCGGCTCATCAATGTTGCCCTTGAGCTTAAAGCGCGTTAGCTTGTCCTTGGGCATTGTACCCTTGGGCATATTATTGCTGTTCTTCTTAGTGTTGGTATTGTTATCAATCTTAGCCATTTTTTGTGTGTTGTTTATTTAACGTTGAATATCTTGGCATACTATATTGTATAGGTCAACAAAAAAGATGTTCCACGTGGAACAATTTTGATCTTGACAACATATGAATAAATTAGCTATAGGGGGTACCTAAATTTTTTGTCAAGATATATATGAAATTTTTCATAAAATAAAATGCTTGACAGCGGGCGGCGTGCATTAGTATCTATCTACTCCTAATATACCTACTATTATCTACTCCGTATAGTATAATATATTTTTTATTCTTGTATATACTCTAGTATACCTTTTTATATCATTACGTTACCACATTGCCCCATTTCACCCCACACTATCCCACCTTTTTGTATATACACGATTTGATGGTATATATGGGTATATTTCCCCAACTTTATATTTCAGTTTGTAACATTTCTAAGAATATCTTTTTCTCGCATATACCACTCAGTAAGCATATTCATATACTTCTTTTTTTCTTCTTTGCTTAGATAGCTATATTCTACCTTCATAGCTTCTAGACTATCATACTTGATATTTGATATATTGTTATTAGTATTGTTACTCATATATTTCAAGAATTCATATGTACGGTGATATAATTTACATTTTTACCATCATAGCACACAGTTGTTGTACTTTTATCTTTAAACACATATATGGTATTTTTGGTATTAGAAGTATCATTTTTATTAGGCAATAGGGTACCTAAATCTTTTTTCTCTTCTTCATATGTAAAAAAGGCATCATCTTCTTTGGATAATGCCTTGTTTTCTTTTTTCTTTCTGCTCATTATAACCTTTTTATGTTTGTTATTTCTTATATGAAAAACAACATCAAAGTAATAAGTAGAACAAATCCACCAATAATAAACGCATATGTATTATCTTTTGTTTGTGGAACTACCATATTGTTATATGATGCGTTTTCAACAACAACTTCGTCTTTATGTATAGCGGCGGCACTTGATGCTAATGACGATGTATCCGGTGTTTGTTCTGTTGATGCTGTTGTATCAACTTGTGCTGTTTCTGCTACTACTGTTTCTGCTGTATTATTATTTTCTACAACTGGTGTTATATCAACTTGAGCGGCGAGCGTTTGAAGCTCTTTATTTTCTGTAGCGTTAATAATTTCTGCCGCGTTATTTTTGTTTTTCTTTGTTGATCTTTTAGTTGTGTTGCTGCTTTTCTTTGCAGCCTTCTTTGAACTGGGTTTCTTTGTTGCCATATATTATTCTTTCGTTGATTGTTCTATGATATATATTATATATACGGTTACATATATCTATATATCATTTTTTATATATATTTTTTGTGTTATTTTTTGTATTTAACTCGCCCACTTTCCTTCTTTATAATCCCAATGTCTGCTGTCATATATTCCTACAATAATATGGTAACCAAATAATGATAATTCAATATTTGGACCAACATGATCTCTACCATTCCAAGATAGATCTAATACGAATTCAAATATATTGTGGTCTGAATATATTACTTGGCTTTCAAAGTATTTGTTACGTGATAGCTGTTTGGTATATGTGTACATATCATACCATATGTCTTTGGAGAATATGTTTTGAATTTTGAATGATAAGCGCAGCATATATGAATATAATGGGGTAGGGTACCTAAATTTTGTAGCAATATGATGTAACTGATGATACATCATTTAGTCTAAACACATTACTTTCAAGATTAACGAATTCTTTCTTTTGGGTATGTGCCTTTTCAAGAATCTTGTGCATTTCTTCTACTTGATTCTTCAGCGATTCCTTGGCTTCGTTGATATCTTTTTCATTCACTCTTTGCCATTCAGATGATACTCTTTTGGAGCCACTGATGTTTATCTCCCAACCAAGGTTGTATAATGCCTCTGGAATATAAGATGGCGGCATTATTTCCTTGTTGTTTGGCTCTTCTTTCCCAAAAAGCTTTGTCAATATATTTTTCATATGTTCTTACTTTCCTTCCCATTCATCTGGGTCATCATTGTCCTCTGCGGTCATTATTCCATAAACAAAGACTGCGATTCCAATTATCCAAACTATTGCCAATGTCCATAGAATAATGCCGAGTATACTCATGAGGATTATTGAATAGTTGTTGTGGCCGCTCGCATATTAAGCTTTTCGTGAATTTCAGCAATCATTCTCTTTAATTCATTATTCTCTGCACGAAGTTGCGAATTTTCGGATGAATTGAAATCAAGTTCGCTTTGCACAATAGCATTTGTTGTATCAATTGCTTTTGCTTCTCTTTCAATTGCCTTGGATAGTTCTGTTTGAGTGAATGTAACAACCGTCTTTCCTCCATCAACAGTAACATCATATCTGTGACCGGTGACAGAGTTTGAAACCGTGAGGGTTCCGTCTTTTCTCTTTCCAAATCGCATAACAGCATCGTGATTTACAATGGTATATCTACCATACGTCTTATTTACTTCAAACTTCTGTGATACATCACGCTGTGTCTTTGTTTTGCTCGCCTTTTTGCTACGGCGTTTTTCCAATTTAACAGCACGATTTTCCATTTCAATCATATCTCGCTGAGAGTACAATGCACTGTTATCTCCATTGCTTCCCTTTACCTTGTATCTATATGCAGCGCGATATCCATTTTCAGCCAAGGCTTCCTGTCTAAATGTAACGATTACATCGCGTACTTTGTTGTCTTTACCCGCCACTCGCAAAACATCATTCAGGGCATATCTGAAAACGTGTTGGTTTGTTTCTATGTTGTTACTTGTGCTTGTACTCATTGTGTTTTTTTCTGTGTTTTTGTTATTGTTATTGTTTAACTTGGAAAGTGCCATTTCTCCTCTTTTGCTTCTTCTTTCAACTTCACTTGCAAGAATATCAATGATAAGAGAGTTGTTGTCTGCTTTTGCTTTTTTGATAGAACGAGCTATATGATCTGGTGCCATATCTTCAATCAAGACATATTCTGGTTCGCCGTTTGATTTCATCGTTCTCCATATTCCATTAAGGAGTAATGTTCTGAAACTGCATGTTGAAAGTCGATTATACAATGATTGATTGTTGTATTCGAAGTTTGTTTTGATGAAATCAATTGGTTCAGACATGGCGAAGATTTTAAATTACTTAATTATTCGCCGCATAATGCAGATTTTTTCACGGTTGTCAACAACTTTTGTTGATATATTCGTGACTGTAGCAAGTTCTGTCCGCATGTTTTTGACTGCTGTATTTCCTATCATGACCAGCTTTATAATCTTGTCTGTTTTTCATATTTTTGCTGGTAGGTTTCCAATTTTTGGATTTATTTCTGTATTCTCCCATGCGAGGGTGTGCGGTTTTGCTATAATAGCGTTTGCCGTCGTCAACATACATCTGTCCAATTGCATCACTCAGTCTTACTCCCAAGCCAATTCCTTGATAGTCTGGAAGAATTACAACACGATGTTCGCGCCAAGCATTCTTGAGAGTTCCACTTGGCATGGGAAGAACGGATACAAATCCAACTGGGTTGTCGTTCCACTTTGCAATATAGCAGCGCGATGCTTTGTTTATGTTTTCACTCAAATAGTGATGGTCTTTAAAAACTTGCCACCAACTACTGTCGCATCGTTCGATGGAAAGATGAACATCGGGGCGTCGCCAAAGAGACCTCCCCACAGTCAATGACTGTGTAAGTGTATCAAAAACCCAATCAGGTTGCAGCCACTCGGTGACATCATAATGACATGTGGCAAATACAACACCATTCAATTTATCATTTCTAATTTGACGTTGAAGAGCGTGAGAACAGCTTTTTGCTATGGTACGATCAACCACACTAGTAAACTCGTCGAATGATGTATTGCTGTCAAGCATTGCAGCCATTCTTGCTCTAAATTGTTCACCATTGCTTAACACATGATATGGGCGACACCAAGACGGTACACTATTCAATCCCACGGCACTTAATTTTTGATATTGAACCTGACTAGCAATAGCTTTGCTGGCATCCCATATAGGCTCTGAGGTAATACCATAATGCTTTTTTAGAAGTTGACTCTTACCTGTGCCAGATGGACCAACAATCAATCCAATCGCCCAACTACCATCGCGTTTAGGAGCATCAAACGATGGTAGACTAAATGTACTTGTGCCATCAAATTTGTAATCAAATGGCTCAAGAGCATTAAGTAGAGTTTGGTCAACATTTACAGTTACGGACAATGTATTCATTGTCATAAACTATGACTTATTTTATACCAAAAGTCAATACTTTTATAGAAAAATCTACATACTTATTGAATATGATGTTGATAATAATACTATTAATTTTGGTTGGCGGCGCAGCAGTATTTTTCTTGAAAAAGAAAAAGAACAGTAATTCTGTTCCTACACCTCAACCTACTCCAAGTACACCATCCACTACAGATGATGTTGATGAGTATCAAGGATATACAAATCCTAGTAGCGGAAGCAAAGATTTTCCTTGATCACTTTAATTCAAGTGGGTCAATAATCTCGTTGGAGTCTATTTTAAAGTCCTCTGGAAACTTAACAAGTTCTTTGAGGTGTGGATATATTGTATTGTGGTTGGCAAATCCGTCAAGATCATCTCCGATTTTCTTGCTATAATCATATACGCTATCACCTTTTCGCTTCATCCAAGATTCTGAACTAGGAGCAATCGCATATCTTAGCATTCCATTCCTATATCTAAGATAAAACCATTGGCCATCATTTGTTTTTGCTTCCAATTGATATGGGCAAGCGCCACCGGCACTGTATATCGTTTTGATTATGATCATATCATGAATTTATTCCTACTCACCTTAATTGTCAAACGATAATATCCAAACCATTGTATTTTCTTCCAAGAACACTTTCAGACGAACAATTCATCCATTTCTCAAGCATAGTACTGTATACTTGTCTGAAGTCTGTGCTGAATTCAACATCTTGATTTTTCTTCAGATTAAGATTTGGCGCAGTGCCATAAACTCCACCTTTTACATTTGATCCAATTACGAAGAGGGGAGCGGCTGTTCCATGATCTGTACCAGCACTTTCATTTTCATTTGGGCGGCGACCAAACTCGCTGAATGTCATTGTGGTGACCTGTTTGTCTAGTTTATGACCTTCAAGGTCTTTTTGAAATGCGTGGAGTGCATCAGACAACTGTGTCAAAAGGTTTGAATGATTTATCAATTGATTGCTGTGTGTGTCGAACCCACCAATTGATACGAAATATACTCTGGTTGGAAATCCTGCTCTTATCATGGCGGCAACATTCTTCAATGATGTAGCAAGATTACTGTTTGGATAATTGTGCGATGGTTTATATTCATCCAATTTTTGCTGCACTTTTCTTTCAGTAAGCAAAGTGTTCATGAGTGTTTGTTTCAGAAATGTACTATTGTCATTTTCACCATTGGTATTTAAATATGTTGTTTCTAATACTTTTCTGGTGTCTTCGTTGTCTCTTCGGTTTATTCTATTGACAAATCCAAATGTTGAATGTGGTTTTTTTCCTCCAAAAGATTGTGGCGTGTTGTTTGTCATATGCACAGCCAATGGATCAGTTGAATTTATTGGCACACCAGAACATTGATTGTCCATGAATCTTCCAACCCAACCAGTTGTTGATGTTCTGTCGCTGTCAACGGCGGTTTCCCATATTTCAGTCGATCTGAAATGGCTGCGGTTTGGATTTGGATAACCAACATTTTGAATGATGCCAGCTTTTCCTTCAATGAACAATTGATTGAATTTTGCCATTGAAGGATGTAGAGCGTGTGTGTTATTGATAACAATTGCATCTTTTTTCTTGATACCTATTTTCGGACGTAGTTTGTAATAATTGCTGTCCTCGTATGGTATAAGAGTATTAAGACCGTCATTTCCACCTGCCAATTGAACAATTACAAGTATACTTTTATCTTTTTCTGGCAACGGAGTTGACGCCATTGCCGATTGCACCAGAAATTCCGGTGCAAATTGACCAAGTGATATTAGTCCAATTCCCGTGGATGATACTTTTAGAAATTCTCTGCGTGTGTGTGGTAGATTTTTCATGGTATTAACATAGTTGATATTCTGGCGATTGTAGTATCGTAACAATTGCTCTTTTCAATCTTGTGGTGGGAGTGCCGCTGTCTTTTTTTCCTTTGAGGGTGGGGGTACCTAAAAATCTCTCAATCCCATAAAGAATTTCTCTTGAAGGATTGTTTATGAATCTATGGCATAAAACAAAAGATGCTTCCTTGTTTGATAGCTTTGATAGTTCGGCTAACGATTTTTCGTTGAACACAAATTCATATGTTCCATTTTCCTTTGCCAATGATAATTGTTTTTGTTCATCGGCATTTAATGTCTTTTCATCTATTGTGGCGAAAAGATTTTCAACGGTTTGTCTTCTTGCTTGTATGGTTGATGAATTTATCCAATTGGTTCCACCAACCCAACCACGAACGTTTGGTGGATAAAATGGCATTTGACCCATTGATCTTAATGGTTGTGTAACCAATCTTTGAAGCGGCGAAACTTTTATTCCCATATCCTGTACAAGACCACAGTAAAAATGAATAGGACTCTTGATATAGTTTCTTTTGTATTCCTTGGAGTAAAAGATATTGCTTCCAAAAAACAATCCAAGCAAAGTCCTCAGACTGTAATTTTTGCTTCTCCATATCTTAGCTATCTCGTCCAAATATTGTATTGGAATTTCTGTGTCCGTAAGGTAGAACTTTATCATTTCTTGCGGCAAGAATCTTCCTGCGGATGGTTGTTTATATGCAATATCTATTACATCATCACCGCTGAATCTTCCTGTGTTTTCAAAAATGCTTTTTATTCCCATGTCGCGCTGTTGATTGTTGATGAAAAAGTCTCCACCTTTTGTTCTATATCCAGTGAACGCTTTGGCCGATTCTTTGATATCATTCTCGTTGTAATTTCCCTCTCCAAGCACAAACAGTTCAAAAAGTTCTCTGGCAAAATTTTCATTTGGAGCTTTTTTGTCGCTTCTATTTAGATCCAAGTATTGAATCATAGCAGGTGAACGAGATATTTCTTTGGTTAGAGATGGTGCAGTTATATATGCGTTCTTTGCTATGATTTGGAAGTGTTGATGTATGAATGTTGGGTTTCTCACTTTGTCCGCGCCAACTACATACACATCGCTTAAAAACAACACCCACTTGTAAAATGCAGAATTTTCAATTTCGGCGGCATCTTTAATCCATTGCATCGCCAAATCATTTATTCCGTTTCTTTCCTTGTTTTGTATTTCTCTGCGAATTTTTGCACGCTCTTCTGGTGAAGTTGCTCCTCTTAATGATGCTTGAAGCTCTTTCTCCTCATTTTCAAATCTTACTACAGAAGGCGGTTTTATAATTCCCTTTGACATTGCTCCCAAAGAAAAAAGTCTATTAAGTGTTTTTCCCAATCCTTCTGAAACAGCAAGCTTCAACATTTCTGGTGTCGCTGTCCATCCTGCTCTGTTTAATAGATGCCGTGCATTTTCTTCATTCCACTCTGAAACTGGCAACGGCTTCCATGCATTTTCAACGCTTATACTCAATACATTTGAGTTTTTCATACAGTAGATAAATATCAAATAATCTATGTTAAAATAATAAATGATAATATTTATATATATGTCCAATTTCGAACAAACATTTTTAAAGCATCGTAAGCTTCTGAACGAGCATTTTCAGTTGAATGAGAATGCAGAGTATGAAGGCAAGTTGGACAAATTGATCAATAGCCTGAAACAAAAGAAAAAAGTGCTGATTCTTACTACGAGCAATCGTTGGGTTGGTGACAAACAAAAACCAAAGAGCAGTGTACTAGCTGAATATGTTGCAAACGAAATTGGAAACGCTGAAGTTATCGATGTATCAAAATTGAAGATATATGATTGTGAAGGTAACGTCAGTAAGAACGAAGGAAATAATTGTGGAGTAAAAGAAGCAGCACTAAAAGACAAAACCAAGAATCCTACAGGAGATCATCGTTGTTGGTGCAGCTACAACAACAAAGACGATGAGTTATGGAAGATCAGCAAAGTATTGTTTGAGTCAGACGCAGTTGTATTTTTTGGCAGTGTAAGATGGGGACAAACAAACGGAGTATATCAAAGATTGATCGAACGTTTGACTTGGCTTGAAAACAGACACAGCACTTTGAACGAAGATAACATTATTAAAGATAAAGATGCAGGTATTGTGTTTATTGGTCAAAATTGGAACGGTGAGCAAGTTTTGGAAACACAAAAGAACGTTTTGAAGTTCTTTGGGTTCAAAGTTCCAAATGAATTAAGTTTTAATTGGCAATACTTGAATGATCCAAAAGATGAAACTCAAGAAAGCTATAAAGAAGCACCAAAGGCATTTGAAAAAGCTTTTGATGTAAAACTTGAATAAGTCATCAAGGCAATCTGTACTTGATGTAACTGATGCTGCTTTCCACCAAAGAAAGAGATCTGAACATAACCCTACGGACTTTTCTCCATACTTTTGTGTGAAAGATATATTTGTTATACCAAATCCTATTACGCTCTTCACTCTTGGCAAATATTTCCTTGAGGCTTTGTTTGCGTTCAACATTTGACTCCACACTGTATTTAAACAGTTCAATCTTGTCTAGCTTACCGTGAGTAAAGAAGGCATTATACTCAACCCAATGATCTTTGTCATCTTTATCAATAAGATGATAGAAGTTGATCTTGCCGTGAAAATCTACTAGTTCTTCTTGATAAGGTTCTTCTCGGTCGAGATATCCACCGGCAAATGCATCTGCATCTGCAACCCAAGTTGAAGATCTATATTTTTCAACAAACAATCTACCACCTTGGATATAGTACGTGGCTAGAACATTATCCAAGTCTTTTGTTTGAAATGGTTCTTTATAAAGATCCAATCCAGCGGCGTCAATTTCCGCGTTTGTAGGAAGCTTATCAGCTACAGAGATATAATCGAACATTCCCATAAGTAATCCTTTTTATCTTATATATATCAAGTCAAAACTTTCTCTTTCAATATTTGCATTGAGTTTAATGATAAGTATGCGTTTTCTCTAAAAGCAGTTCCTCCATTACAAGTAGCTTGAGTTTTTGTTTTTTCTTTTTTCATTTCAACGCAAAAATTTCCATTAGCGTCGCATATTTTCCACACCGCTATTTTTCCATCCAATAGAAGAGATACAAAAAGAAATCCAGATACATTAAATATCTTACATAGGTTTCTTAGCTTTTCAAGCTTCTCGTGTGTGATTAAATATGAATCGTATCCTCTTCCGTTATACATTAATTTTTTGGAAATTAAATCAAATGACATCTCTCTGGATTTTACTTCACCAAGACCAATTAATATCTTATTTCTCACTAGTAGTGCATCTATGTCAGACGAACTTTTTGTATTTGTGGAAATTACCTCGCAGTTCAACGCTTCTTCTATTCTTGTATGACAAGAAAGCTGTGTGCCTATATAAATTTGACCCCTTGGTGTATTGCAGTCTAATGATTTCATAGATTGAATGCGTCGATTGTGTGCTTGAATGGATTACCTTCAATGTTCTTAACAAGATTAAGCATTTCGGCGGCAACTTCTCTGATTTCTTTTTGAGCGTCTGGCTTGTTTCTCAGTGCCAAGAAATGATAGAATGACCTCCAATTAAACATTACGTCGGCGCAAATTTGGCTGTTGTATGTCTTGAAGAATCGGGCGCTTTCCTTTACACGTTTCTTGTCGTATCCCTTGTTAACAAGATCGGCAACGCACTTGTGATACAATTCATTTCCTTTTTCAGTATATGCTTGTAGCAATTCCTTCCACTCCGTTGGCCAATCATTTGGAATTAGAAACTTGTCTTGCTTGATTTCTTTATATCGTGCGCTTTCACCATTAACACTTACACCAATTCGGTGCTTGATGATATGAATATGTGACGCAATATCTGTATCAACAAGGAAATGAAGGCTTGACTTTTCAAACGGAGTATGATGCCCATGATCTGCAAGCATCTTCAATAAAGATGGAATGCGATTACGTTTTTCTTCAGTGATCTCTCTGCTAGTAGAAGTCCAAGCCGAACAAGCGTGGATTTCATCGCTTCCATAATATCCAATTAATTCTACAGTATTATTGTTATTCATCGTCTAAATTTTTTTGATGTTGGAGTCCAAGATCTTCTGTGAGCACCAACACAATTATATCCACCGATTCTTCCGTGAAAGGCATAAGGTCACCATACACTTTTGCTTGATTGATTTCATCTTCATTAAATCCTTCCAAATCCATTGCTCTTACCAATCCTCTATTTAATATAGCAGCTTTGGCACCTTCTTTGTTGAAATCTGGAAAGATTGTTACAAATCCATACTCCGTTTGAATGTCACAAACGGAGGCGTAATATTTTCCATCTTCACTTGGACCTCGTTCAAAATCAGATACCAAGGGGATATTGGGTGATATACTTTTTACACGATTGAGTATAGCATCCGCATATTCCTTTACTATGGTGTCTATTTTTTCATGTAATTCCATAGGGGGAGGGTACCTAAATATTATTTAGGCAAATATTTTGCGCCACCATAATAATAGCGAGTAAGTTTCAATGCGTCAAGATGAATGAAACAATCTCCTAAATCACGTTCTTGATATTCTTTTCTTTTCTTTATTTTCTTCAACCGTTTGATCTCATATTCAATACAATTGATGCTGTCAGTCAATGAGGCAACAATAATACCATCCAACATATTTTCATCTACTTCTAGTTTCATAAGTTTTTATTCCCAAGTTCTATGATCTTCCGCCACCCATTCCCATCCATCAAATTCAGCGATATGCCATTTGACATCATCTGGTACTTCCACGATCTTCAATTTAGAAAATGGTCCACTTGCAACTTTGGATCCAAGTTCCTCAATTGTTTCGATTAGATATTTGTTAGCACGATCATCTCTGAAATTATCATTGAAGCGGTATTTGTGCGGGTCTTTTACTTCGGAAGGATTTGGAATTGTATAAGCAGACCAACGTAGCATTCCTACAGGAGTATCAGTCGGCATGAATATAACCTCGTAATTGTTTTCCTTGTTTTTAAATGTAAGATCAAAGAAGTAACATGGTGTTCCAGTTTTCTTGCAGTATAATCTAATTGCATCTGGAGATAATCCAAATGATCCGTGTGCTGCATTGATTGCAATTTTCATGATATTGTATTCAGATAAACTGGTGTTTTTTCTCCGACATAAGCGCATTCAATGTTGAAATCAAAATATTCATATGCATCTTCTTCGCTCATTCCCTGTGACATAAGTTCTTCTATGATCTTTTGTACGCTATATACTGCACGAATATTGTTTGTTGTCAATCCAATAAATGCATTGTCTAGTCCATCAAGAAGCATTATTTCCTCGTCTGGATAATGCTCGTCAACATACTCATCAATTTCTTTTCTTGTCATCATTATGAATACTTTCATCTTTATCTACTCCAAAATATTCGCACACAATATCCAAAGCAGGAGCAAGCTTTTTGAAATACTTCTTGTCCTCTTTGCACATATCACCAATGTCTTTGGTATTGTCTCTATGCCATTTCAGTTCAGCGCGAATAATCCTGTCGGTGATTTCATCATTAATTTGAATTTGAATTTTCATTTGTTTCCTTTCTTATATTCAACGGTCCAACTACTTTCATTTAGTACATGATCCCACAACGTTTCATGTTCTTCTACTGTCTTTAGTCCAGCACGCTCTCCAACTTTTTTGATGAAATAATCAATCATGTCATTGTGAGCTTTATGAGCATCACGAATTCTTTGTATGTCTTTTTTGAATTTTGTGTCTATCGTTATCATTTTGATCCTTGGTTTTATTTTTGTTGAATATTACTTCCCAATTCTCACAATACTGAGAATATTTCACGCTGTATGGTCGTGGTTTGCTTCCTTTTCCGTTTTGGCTCATATTTCTTATTTTGGTATATCTTTAAATGGAACATAATTTCGGCTTACATAAAACTCTTCAGATTTGGCATATTCACGATTTAGAGTTTTATACCATCCGTTTTTTCCACCATTGCTTACATGCATTTCACCTTCTCTGCCGGTAATTTCACAGGTATTGATAGACAATATTTCTGCCATATAAACAATACCGTCGAAGTAAAAATGAAAATTATCCACGATCTTTTGTAGTTCTGGGTACTTTTCTGTCTTGATAAGTTCAGTCACTCTTGGGTCAAAGTCCAATCGGTAATAGAAACGGAGTGAACCAAACTTTTCTTTCACTTGTGAAGCTACAATTTGCGGAGATTCTACAGTGAAATAATATCTTTCGCCCGCCTCGTCGTCTGGACTTTCAATGCCATACTTGGCAGCATCCTCTTTGTCTATTCTTAGACCTGTACTGTATGTATTTGATGCAGCCATACAAAGCATATCAATTACTTTGTACCATCCGTCTCCACACTCAAATCCAAATGAGGTACCCAATTCTTGAGTCAAGAATATATTTGGATATTTTTCGCAGAGTTGTTTGTCGAGTGATGGACTCATGGATAGTTTGGTTCAATTTCTGGGAACAAATGTTTGTCAATGAATGTGTTTACATCTTTCAGATCATAACCACAATTCACAAGGAATCTTTGTGTATGAACATTCTGTTTTTGATTAACGCAATAATGATTGTGCGCAAGTACACTGCTAACATTGCTGATGGTTAATCCTACATTGTTTACGTAAAAATGCAAGCAATCTTTTGCCACATCGATGATTTGATTTAGTTCTTCATCAGTATTAACTTGTCCAGCGGCAATCATGTTTGGACTAAAAATGCGCTTACCCCAATCAGGCAATTCTCTATCTTTTTTCCATACAAGATTTTTGGTTCTTTCCTTGAACCAAATATTCATAGGATGATTTTCATCAGCCATACTAAAATCAAGGAATACTCCTGTGATCTTGTTGGCACCGCAGATTACATCAAATCCAAATATAGGAGAACTATCATCAAGATGAGGAAAGATGCAGATATGCATTATCCACATCTTCTTTGATTCTGTGGTATCTAGTACTTCAAGATGACCACGGCGAAATCTATCTCCGCGAAATATGCGGTTTGTCCACGCATATTTTGCCAAATCGGAGTTTTCAATTTCTCTATTACCAGAAGCAATCTCTATATAGAGTTCACTTGCTAGTACTTTCATCTTGTCGAATATGACGCTCATATCAGAAACTATTTACCTTCATAATATCGTTTAATATTTGAATATTCTTACTGTATGCATCATTCGCATACTCTGCCAAGTCTGGTGTAGCAAGTTCACGCATTTTCTGGCGAAGAACAGGAAGATTATCTCCAAATTCATACATTGTTCCGCTACCATGAGAAATAGACTTGAGCATTTGACCGCCAAACATATCTCCAGCATAACGAACATAAAAATGAGCGAGAATTTCTTTCTTGTCAGTCATTCGTATGATTTGGTTGTAATACGCCATCGTTTCCCAATTGAGTTGGGACTGTTTGCCAAGCTTCTTGTTAAGTTCAGCCACATCAGCACGAACTTTTGCTGCTCGTTCAATACCTTGAAGTTCTTGTAGAATGCCAACCTTTTCAGCTGCAAACTCAAGTGCTGTATAGATTACAGATAGTTGAGTGATATATTCCATATACTCTTCTTCTGTAAGACCTCTAGACATAAACAAGCGCATAAACAATGTGTTTTCTGCTCTTTTGTGATTCTCTGATGTAAGTTCTCTTAGTGTACTCATATTATTTTATTATTTGATAGATCCAATGATCATGATAAAGGTAAAAATCCAAAAGATAGTAGGAACTAGAGAAAACCAAAGTCCTCGTTTTGCTATAATTCTATTTTCCTGATCCACCACGATTTCATTTCCAGTGATAAGAAGTTTTATCGTAGAAGTAATAATTCCAACCATACCTATGAAAGTGATGAATATAGCAACGAATCCCAAAAATATAATACCCGCTGATGAATTTGTTATCAACGCAAGTGGAAATAATATTCCACTCATCACAGTTGCAATAATACCACACGTTAGACCAAACACAGATAGTGAAGATTTTTTCATATACTTTTTTAGATTATGCTCACATTTTTGTTGTTGTCAATATCAAATATCATTGGTTTACCCCAAACCAAATATGCTTCGTTGAGCATAGATACATTGGCATATGTTGTTTTTGGAGCAACATAAGATGTTTGACCAGAATAGTGAATGTGACCAAAAAGATGTAGCTTGGGAGCAATACGTAGTGTAGCGTCAAGCAAATCCTTGCATCCAGTATGCTCTGTGGTATTAAATCCAACACGGTATGCTTCATCGCAAATGCCATGTGGAGGACCGTGAGTGATTAATACATCAGTATCATCTGGTATAACGTCCCAATATTGTTTGATGTCTTCACCACGATCACGATTGAACGCCCAATTGAAAAAGCGAGGAGTTTGTGGTGAGCCATAAAACTTTAAATCCCCAATTTTACAGGCGTTATCTTCCAAGTATTTTATGTCTGGAAAATTGTTCAACAAGAGTGTAAACAGATTTGGATCTCTCTCACAAATCCAATCATGATTTCCCGCGATCATAATCTTGTGCTTATGAGGATGTACGTTGAACCATTTCAAAAAGTCCAATGCATCTGGCATACTTCCATGAGAACAAAAGTCACCAGCATGTACAAGAATATCACCGTCTGGAACTTTCACATTCCAATGGCTTCCATGTGTATCTGAAATTGCTACTAGTTTTGTCATTTGAAAAATCTTTTGTGTAAATAATTTGCTCCGATTGCACCACATGCTCCACCAAGAATATAAGCAAGCCCCTCTCCAAATTGAGTTACATGTGGAATTGTTTTGAGCATAAACAAATTGAGCGACCCAATCAAGCATGATGTAAGTGCTATGGCAAAATAGTCACCTTTGATAGCATTGCGATATTGAAAATTTACCGCACACGCCACGATCAGTGTAGCAAAATAAATCGCCATTATTTGAATCATATTCCAAGTATATTACTTTGGAAGTGTGTTTGTGTCAAGCAGTTCTTGTTAAATATTTTGTTACCACAAACTATCAACTTCAATTTTAGAACCTTTTATTTTTGATTTATTGCGGCTTTCTGCTGACACCTACAAATCTTATCCTACCTTCATCTATAACAACTTTAAATGTATCGCCATCTCTTACACAGAGTGCATCGGGATTTATTTCCTCGTCAAACATTATTATACCGGGCATCGGAACTATTATTGTATAATCTAAAAATGTGATAGGATATTTAGTATTTTCCATATATTATATAAATATATGGAGATATAATATAAAACTTTTTATATTTACTAAGATTTGCTAGCAAGCATACTTGTTAGATGCTGCATGAGTTTATGGTTTTGATATACTTCATACACCCATAGAATCATATATGTTCCAGCACAAACTTGCCAAGTATTTTTCATAAAAAACCCTATGATTATAATAATTAATCCAATCACCGTTCCAAGTATTGCTAATATTTTACTTTTTTTCATAATTTTTATAAACCCTGATTTGAATTTCAAGGGCACAAGCACATACAAACTTGTCACCCTTTTTTAGTTTCATTCCATTTAATATGAATGACTTCAACACTCTGTCTCCATTTATCCAATTTCTTTCTGTTTGAATATAACCAAGTTTCTCTAGTTTGTTTCTGAACTCTGTAAATTTGGGATGATCTTTTGTGCCAACCGCCGTTCCTTCCACCTTTTGGCCAGATGGATAAAATAATGTTATCGTCCGTGTATCATCAACGCTAGTTAGATATTTCCTGCTAACTCTGAAACTCTTTATTTTTTTCTTCATGTGTGTAGGCATCTCTTACTTTCTGCCAAGCTTCACGATCACAGTCGTGACCAAGTGGAAGAGAATATTTGAATATGCTTTCTGGATTTTCAACTCTGTCTTTTCTTGCTTCGTCATCACGCTCAAACTCTCTTTCAAGTTCACGTTTGATAAGTTCTTGAATACGAGGATTAAGATGTACCCAACCTTTCGCCAAACCATCAGCAAAGCAGCAAGTGGCAATGGTCATACGACCAATAAAGTATCTGAAACTCCAAAACACAAGCTCACTTGGAGTGTCAATGAAGCAAGACAATAGATTGGCATCTTGTTCAGAAATTTGTGGTTTCTTTTTTCTTTTCATTTATTCATCAATCTTGTCCAACGCGATTCTTGCTTGTTCTCGAATGGC
>Ga0315906_10002277_pt1 | contig 27134 bp, 21 predicted proteins | sample LakEriMetagenome_4_FD_203526 | JGI IMG/M metagenome (GOLD analysis project Ga0315906, IMG submission 203526) | Freshwater fungal communities from buoy surface, Lake Erie, Ohio, United States - Buoy 2 MA122 | ecosystem: Environmental > Aquatic > Freshwater > Lake > Lake biofilm | place: USA...
GTTGTCGAATGTTTGATACTGAAAAACCTATGCTTAATGCATCAAAAGTACTTGCGTAATCACTAGCCCAATATAATCCAGGCTCTTCAAAATTTGGTGAATAACGTATATCAAAATAAGTTAAATCAGCAAAACTTAACACTACCGGATAAGACTTACTGAGTAAATTTGCTGCCATGGTATATCCAGAAATGGGGCTTTCGTTAGTTTTTTGCCATTCCCAAATATGCCCTATATTTTTTGCGGCAATAGCATAAGACTCACTAATCAAACCATCATCATCTTGAACCATTTGCTGCCACCCAGAAATCTTATATTGTGGTAAATTATGACTTATATCTCTAAAATATTTATGCATAGTATCCTCAGATGAATTATCCATAACAATACCAGGAGACTGCCACACCTTATTGTAAAACTCTTTTAACAAAGACTTTTCTGATATGGACTCTGTGTTTTTACATTGTAAATTAGCCCACTCCCCATTTTTACAATAAGATAAATCACTCCATGCATTTTCAGGAATTTCATCACCAGATAAACTAATCTCATTATCAATTGCATATACAGTAGTTTGTCCAGAGAATAAATGAGCTATATCCCTAACAATACCATTAATACTACTAGTAAATTTCTTATCTACCCCGTATTTACATACTGGTAGCACATTGTCATTATAGCCCTGTATACTATAATATATTGATTTATCTGCGGATTCAACAAACACTTCAGGCATAGATAGCTTCATGGCTCTTGCATGTGCAGGCATTTCAATTTCGGGAATAATGGTAATCTGTCTTTTGTTAGCATAAGCAATTAAATCTTTAAGCTCTTCTTGACTATAAAAACCCCTATACAAAGATTCCACTGTCTCATAATGCTTATGTAAATGATTAGTTATATCAAATTGATCATCAAATAAGTTTGCTGGGGGTAATACTGCACTCAATCCACGAACGCTACCAATTTGGGTTAACCTCTTGTATTGGGTTAACTCAACTCTCCACCCCTCATCATCAGATAAATGTAAATGCAAGGTATTAAGCTTACTGGCATACATAATATTAATTAATTTCCTAATCTCTTCAACTTTAAAAAAATGCCTTACTGTATCTAACATTATTCCACGATATTTAAATCGTGGGTAGTCAACTATCACCTGAAAAGGAATATGATGTGGATAATAATAAGCTAATTGCGATAAAGTCTGCTGTGCATAAGCATATCCTGCACTAGTATTAGCATAAATAGTAACATTATTGGGCTTTATTGATAATACATAACCTTCAGGTTTAGCATAAATATCTTTACAATATAGTTTTTGGGCAGCGGAGTTTGGATTAATCGAATTAGCATCAACTTCTATACAAGAATTATAATAAGGTTTTACTAAAGATTGCGTGGGATAACCTAATAATTTGGGTTGCAGATACGTAACCGAAACTGGGCTTGGCACCACATAGGACGGAACATTATTTGCAGCAAACATACTCCAATTTTTTTGGACTGTATAATCTAATGCTTTTTTAACAGCATTTTGGTCATATCCAGCACTTATATATTCAGATACCCCCATATACGATACTTGCTTATTAGTAAAATTATAAAAAAATACCTGCTGTTGCATTGCTGTAATATTACGTGGAATATTTTGAAGACCAGTAATGCTAAGTTTATAAGTAGTATCGGGCTGTAATACAAAATCATTAATCGGGGATAATAAAACCACATGACCAGCACTTAAAGAAACCCCTGGATGATTTGTAACAATATATAATTGAGTACAAATCTTGGTATCCTCTTCACAAATTTGCATGCCTAGCATGGATTTATATTTAATCAAAGTATTAAACATAAAAAATCCAATACCCCAAGCACTCCTCTTGCGGTCATTTTGAATAACCATAGATAAATTAAAATCATTATTTTTTTTAGGTGCAACAGTAATAGCTACAATAGGTTCAGATTTAATAGCAGGTAAGCTACGTGAATAAATAATGATTGGCAATAAAATAAATATTACAATTAGTCTTCCAACTGAACTCATATTAGATCCACCATTTAAAATTTATGTGGCATTTATTTTGCTCTCAGTAAAATAATCCCTTCAGTATCTTTAAACTTAGATAAATACCCTGTTAAGGTATCAGCAATTATCACTTTTTTTGTTATACTAGATGCATTTATCATGCCAACTTTACCATCATGAATATATGCAATCCCCAGATGATATATAGAGTCAGCTTTTTTCCCACTTCTTACAATCCCTATAATATCTCCAGCTTGAATATATTGTATATATTTAGGCAATGAACTAAGAGGAATAAATCCCATAGTTTCTTTATCAATCAATTTCTCTCGTTGGCGAATACAATCCAAGCTTGAATAATTATTATTTTTACCATTAGCTATGCTATCACCTAAAACATGGGTTTTATAAGGTAAGGATTCTGCCGTTAAACTAAAAGCAACATCGTACACTGCTTGGTTATTCATCACTGCCCAATCTTTAAAATAATGATTGCGGTTACAATATTTAATATCCCCATGATACCTAAGTTTCTTTATACCATCAATATAATTTACCATAGTTAATCTATTTTCTTTAATTAAGTTACTTATAACTAAAACTTCTTCAATAAATAGCATACAATCAGTATTGCTTAAACTAATATATAAATATTCTGGAGTAGACTTATCTAATAAATAAGAAACATATGGGCTATTTAATAATTGTAAACCGGTCCACTGTATTATTTCACCTAATGGTTTTTGAGAGATTTTTTGTGATTTTGCATTATTGCTTAGAGCATTGAGTATGTTATCAGTCCCACTTTCAATAACCACCTGATATGATTGTATGTTTTCCTGCTTGGCGTGTACACTACTCATAAAAGTAATAAATAATACCAAAATAGTTATTTTAATTATTTGCATGTAAACTCCAAGTCAATTAAGTTTAGATCTCTATTTCTTAACTAGCAGTAAAGACAACCTTGAGCATCAAATAACGGTCAATTGTAGCACAAGCTTACGGAATTGTCAAGTGATGTAATTATCACTCTCGCTAAAAGATGACAAAATTATAATTAGCTGATTTATGCAATTGATTCTAAGGCAATGGTTTTGAACAGCTCAAATCACACCTAACATAACCGTCTGAAGTTGTTATTTTATTTTAAAAATATTATTTTTTGATGTGTTTTTCGGATTTCTATTAGACTAAAAGATAAAGAACGTTAACTATTATTTTGACAAGTAAAACTGTTTATATGTAATTTTCATACTATACAACAACTTAATATGACACACAATTAACCACCCAGATACTTTATGATAAGAGATTGCCAGGATTCTGCTAAAGCATCATGACTGGCAATGACAAAGGTTTACAATATGTAGCAAGAATTGATGCAGATAGGAAGTTATTTGATTTTTTTGTTTTTGCTACGTTTATATATAAGAGTAAATAAAACTCCCGATACAATTAAACCAATGATTAAAACTTCACTATGCTTTACATAATTAAGCACATGATCTAAATCATTTGCAAAAAAATATCCTAGATAAATTAATGATGGTACACTAATTAGAGCAGCTAAACCATCCATTAATAAGAATTTGAAATACGACACTTTATGGCTAACACCTGCCATAATGTAGATTGGAGCACGTAGTCCAGGCAGAAATCTAGCAAAAAATAGAATTTTATCACCGTATTTATGTACTTTTTCTTGAATATGGACATAAATTTCTTTAGTTATAATCCGCCGTATACCTTTGACCCGTGTGACTTTTGACCCTAACTTTCTACCCATTAAAAACATAATGGCATCGCCACCTAATACCCCAATTAAGGATATTACTGACATTATTTCTGGTAATAAAACATGATGCGTATCATTAGATAAGGCACAAATCACGCCACCAGCAATCAAGGTTATATCCTCTGGAATTGGCACTCCAATTCCACAAGCTATTAATACAAAAAATACAGCCCAATAACCATAATTGGTAAAAAACTCTATTAAATAATTTAGTACTTCCACATCATTCTCTACTGTTTGATTTTTTGAGCTATTTTATTAGCCCAGGCAACAGCTAAATCATATGATCTAGCCTCAACCATGACACGCACTAATGGCTCAGTACCACTAGCACGCACCACCACTCTCCCCATATCACCAAGATGCTCTTGAGCCTCAGCAATTAATGGGGTTAAAGTTTCTTGCCACTGGAGTTTATTATCCCCCAATTGCACATTAATCATTGATTGCGGGTAATCCTCCCAATCAACAAGATCTTTCAAAGGTTTACTAAGTTTAATAATAGCAGCTAAAACCTGTAAAGCAGACACAATACTATCTCCAGTTGTATGCTTATCTAAACATAAAATATGCCCAGATGCCTCGCCACCAATTAACCAATTACGCTTAAGCATTTCTTCCAATACGTATCTATCACCAACTTTTGCACGTATTAATTCTAAGCCTTTTTTTTGTAAAGCATGCTCCATTGCTAAATTAGTCATTACTGTGCCAACTAATCCCTGAATATTCTTACCATAAGATAAATATAACTGTAAAATAATATAAATTAATTTATCACCATTATATATATTACCTAAATTATCTACAAACAAAACCCTATCACCATCACCATCAAAAGCAATACCTAGATCTGCATTATGTTTTTTAACTGCATCAACAATATTTGCAGAATAAGTTGATCCACATTGATTATTGATATTAATACCATCTGGATCACATGCAACCTTAATCACAGTTGCACCAAGCTCTTTAAATACTTGCGGAGCTACCTGATAAGTTGCACCATTAGCACAATCTAAAACAATTGTTAAGCCATTTAAATCAAGTTCAGGTGGAAAAGTATTTTTACAAAACTCAATATATCTGCCCTTACCATCCTCAAGACGTGACACTTTACCTAATTGTTGTGCAATAACCATTTCTTTTTCTAATTGTTCTTCAATTTCTAACTCAACACTATCTGCGAGTTTTGCCCCATTTTTACCAAAAAACTTTATCCCATTATCCATATAAGGATTATGTGAAGCACTAATAACAATACCAGCTGATAAATGTAACGACCTAGTTAAAAATGATACTGCTGGTGTTGGTATTGGTCCTGCCATATACACATCAACGCCAGAATAAGACAAACCAGCTTCTAAACTAGACTCAAATAAATATCCAGATAAGCGCGTATCCTTACCAATAATCACCGCTGGGTTTTCGATATGACGCCCCAAAACCACCCCAGCTGCATACCCTAAACGTAATGCAAAATCAGGAGTTATAGGAAACTTTCCCACAACACCTCTAATCCCATCAGTACCAAAATATTTTTTATTTTTAGTATCTTTTATAATAGAGTCTCCTGTTCTAAATGTGGCGATGGAGCTTTATTATTAGATCCCATTATAATATCAATATCTTTTGTATCTATAGTTTCTATATCTAACAGCATCTTTGCCATCATATCTACTTTTTCTCTATTATCCGATAATAACTGTCTAACTAATTTATATTGTGTTTCTAAAATTTTGCGCACAGTATTGTCAATTTTCTCAAGAGTTGCCTCAGATACATTTTTATGCGTAGTAACACTTCTACCCAAAAACACTTCGGTATCATTTTCGCCATAAATGATAGGACCCATTTCTTCAGTCATCCCATAGCGGGTTACCATTTTACGTGCGAGATCTGTTGCACGTTCAAAATCATTACTTGCACCAGTTGTCATCTGATTCATAAACAACTCTTCTGCTACCCTACCACCAAATAAAATTGCTATTTGATTCATTAGGTATGTTTTATTATACGAATATCGGTCCGCTTCCGGTAACTGCATAGTTACCCCTAAAGCTCGCCCACGTGGAATTATAGTTACTTTATGTACTGGGTCAGTATCTGGCAATAATCTTGCTACAACTGCGTGCCCTGATTCATGATAAGCAGTATTACGCTTTTCGTTATCATTCATAACCATGGTTTTACGCTCTGCACCCATGATGATTTTATCTTTTGCATCCTCAAAATCACGCATATCTACTAGTTTTTTATCTCGTCTAGCACCAAATAATGCAGCTTCATTAACCAAATTAGCTAAATCCGCACCAGAAAAACCAGGTGTACCTCGTGCAACAACATTCGCATCTACATCTGCAGCAGTTGGGACTTTTCGCATATGAACAGCAAGGATTTGTTCACGACCTTTTATATCTGGTAGCGGCACAACAACTTGGCGGTCAAACCTGCCTGGACGCATTAACGCTGGATCTAAAACATCAGGGCGATTAGTTGCAGCAATAATTATAACCGTAGTATTAGTATCAAAACCATCCATTTCAACTAACATCTGGTTTAAAGTTTGTTCCCGCTCATCGTTACCACCACCAACACCTGCACCACGTTGACGCCCAACAGCATCAATCTCATCTATAAAAATAATTGCTGGAGCATTACGCTTTGCTTGATCAAATAAATCCCGCACACGAGAAGCCCCCACCCCAACAAACATTTCCACAAAATCCGAACCAGAAATACTAAAAAATGGAACATTTGCCTCACCAGCAATCGCTTTGGCTAAAAGAGTTTTACCTGTTCCTGGAGAACCACTTAATAAAACCCCTTTAGGAACTCTACCACCTAAATTTTGATATTTGCTTGGGTCTTTCAGGTAATCAACGACTTCCATAACTTCTTGTTTTGACTCTTCACAACCTGCAACATCCGTAAATCTAATTTGATTCTCTGCTGGATTTATAACTTTGGCTCTACTTTTACCAAAACTAAACACTCCGCCGATACCACCGGACTTACCACCACCTGCACCACGCATAAAATAGATCCAAACTCCAATAAGCAATAGCATAGGAAACCATGATACGAATATATTCATCAATAATGAATCTTCTTGTGGTTTAGCACTAAACACAACTTTATGTTTAATTAAATCATTTACTAATTGAGGATCATTTAAAGCATAAGTTACAAATTTACTTCCATCTTTTCTTTCGCCACGAATCCAACGACTTTGACCAACTTCGATTACTATATTTTTAACTTGATCTGATTCAACATCGGTAATAAATTGCGAATATCCAACAACATTCTTATTATCAGTAGTATCATTAAATTTGTTAAATACCACCATCAACCCAATACCAATTATTACCCAAATAATCAGACTTTTAAATATATTTCCATTTCGCATATGCTAATTACCCAAAAAAAGTTTAAGTTTAAGTTTAATATTATACCTTAGAATGCTCAGTGGTTACTAATTTATTTCGGCACAGCAAGTATATCTCGCTACTTTTATCTCTTGAAGCCGTTGGCTTCTTAATTAATACTTGCTTAAATATCTCACGTGCAAGTTTAACCAAATCATCAAATTGACCACCATGAAAAACTTTAATTACACAATGACCACCACTAATTAGATGATTTTTAGCAAAATCCAACACTAACTCAGTTAACCCAGCTATCCGAGCTTGGTCTACCCCCTTAATGCCACTTAAGTTGGGCGCTATATCTGATATTACCAAATCAACTAATCTACCATCTAAAGTATCAACTAATTGGTTTAATACGCCTTCTTGTGTAAAATCTCCCTGGATAAAATGTAAGTTGGCAATAGGATCAATCGGTAAAAGATCAACTCCGATTACCACACCAGTTGCCCCAACTTTTTTTGTTGCCACTTGTGACCAACTACCAGGAGCACAACCTAAATCAACAACCCGCAATACATTCTTAAAAATATTATACTCTTCTTCTATTTCTAATAATTTATAAGCTGCCCGAGAACGATAACCGTCTTTTGCTGCCTGATGCACATAATGATCATTAATATGATTACTAACCCAGTCTCTATTAGTTTTATTTTTTTTATTTATACTTTTTTGTACAATGCTTTTCTTTTGCATAACTGATTTATTTAACCGCCGATAATATAACTAAAATAATAAAAAATGGAACTAAAAATATTGATAATAATATATATATATATATCATCAAATCAAACCCAGGAAACATAAAATAAGAAGCAGATAAGGAAATAAATAACATAGCTCCAATAACTACCCTAGATAACCATAATCTTCCAGTCTCACCATATTTACTAAATAAATCTAATGGCTCTACTATATCCTTAATAAAAACCCTACTACTTCGTATTAAATATTGTGATAATGAAGTAATAAATAACGCTAATATCATAAGTGCTACTAAAAATTGAAGTTTCTTAGGCAAATAATGCTCTACCGCAACAACACCAGATAATATATAATTATACATCCCAGGATCTACCAGATTAGTTTTTGAATTAATATTTAGCGGAATTATTCCTAATACTGGAGCTCCCGGTGTATACGCATCTGAAGTAGAGGCATCTGGAACAGACATTCCTGCACCAGATGATTTCAAAGACGACTCTGGAGAATCTGCAATAGAACGAACCACATAACCAATCTCCCCATTAGGTAATTGGGTTTGATATGTAACAACCTCCCTACCATCTATATTACGTGTAGCAGGGCTTGTACCAATTGCAATTACCCCACACATTACCACTAATTGAGCAACAATAATCTTAAGTGCTATATTTGTTGAGTTAAACTTTGCCACTCGTATAGAATTGACTTTATTATTTAAAATATTAAGCCCAACTATTCCAAGAAAAAGCATCCCAATTATACCCAACCAATTCACAGAAAAATTAAAATCAGTATAATAGTTGGATGGGAAGCCCTGAGTAATTGCTAAATGTTTTAAATTATCATATAAAATCTTTAATCTGCCAAGTTTAAAGTAAGCAATACTCAATGCAATTACTAAAACCAATAAAATAACTGCATGACTAATTAATTTATTTATCCTAATTGCTTTATACCCACCAATTAATGAATAAACTAACACAAAACCTGAAATAGTTAAAATACTATTAGCAAAACTCCAACCCAATAAAGCAGAAAAGATTTTTTCAGTGATAATCATGCTTAAACAAATTAAGCCTAAATATGCAACAAGTTGAAATCCAGCAAGAACAATTGAAAATATACCCAAAGAGGTTAAACTTGTAGATAAATGGTGATGCACACCTTTTGCATCTATCACAGTTGAAGAGCCATCATGACGTAAGTTAATTTTCTTAAAATTAACACTATCTATTTTGCTTGATTTTAAATGAACATAACGCACAAAAGAGTTCTGGTTATCATTAGAATCATAACGAACCCAGAACAAATAAGCAATAATTATAGCTACAATAGCAAAATAAAAACCAGAAAAGCCAAATCTAGCCCCTAGCACTGCTAAAATGGTAAACTCAACTATTCCTAAATTTAGCTGTATACTAAGATAAGGCGTATCATCTATAATGCCTACAAATTCATCACTATTGTTATTTTTACGCCTAAAAAGATAAGCAACTAAAAACAAACCCATAAAAAATAAAGTTATTATGATGTAACCTAAATTATCCAATGACATTAAATACATAATATCTATACTCTTTCTACAGTAAATAACTTATTATATTGTCTAAAAGCGTACCTATCTGTCATACCAGAAATATAATCAGTAACCACCCGCGCTAAACCATCGGTAATAACCTTTAATCTAAACTGCTCTGGTAATAATAACTCATCGCTCATATATGCATCAAATAAAGCTCCAATTATATTAGTCGCTTTAAATCTTAACTGCATCACTGTATGATGCTTATATAAATTTTTATGTAAAAACTTCTTTAGCTCACGCTGAGCTTGATACATTTGTGGGCTATACTGCACAATCTGAGGAGCGTTTCTTACCTCAGAATCGTTTCTTATTTCATACTTCTCTATATTTTTATTAGTATTTTCAATCAAATCATAAATAGTTATGCCAATTAAACCACGCACTAACTCTTTATGCAATCTACGACCTGATAGTTTAGGATAATTAGATAATACCGTTTCTAATTGTCGCTTAATGATGCTTACTTCTTGCAACTGCTCCAAAGTAATCAAGCCAGCACGTAAACCATCATCAACATCATGATAATTATAAGCTAGCTCATCAGCAATATTAGCCAACTGCGATTCTAAACTTGGCTGCTTATTTTCAGTAAAGCGAACCCCAATATCACCTAATTCCTGAGCTTTTTTTAAACTACAATGCTTTAAAATACCCTCACGAGTCTCAAAGGTTAAATTTAATCCATCAAACTGGGCATAACGCTCCTCTAGCTTATCAACAATACGTAAAGACTGTAGGTTATGCTCAAATCCTTCAAACCCAGAATGAATTAATTTACGGTTTAACTCATCCTGTCCTACATGACCAAAAGGCGTATGCCCTAAATCATGCGCCAAACAAATAGCCTCTACCAAGTCAACATTTAAATGTAAAGCAGTTGCTACAGATCTTCCAACCTGCGCCACTTCCAAGCTATGAGTAAGTCGGGTACGAAATAAATCCCCCTCGTGATTAATAAATACTTGCGTCTTATACTCTAATCTACGAAAAGCACTAGAGTGAATAATTCGATCACGATCACGCTGAAACTCTGTACGATACTTAGGCGGGTTTTCATTTATAATACGCCCACGACTTATTATCGTTGCAAGATTAAGTGATTTATTCATATCCATCTTTCATAAGGGCTATTAAGTATTATTGTAAGGAGTTTTTAATTACGGTAATTATCTTATCATTAGCATCAATCACTGCCATACTACGAGCTTTAGTTGCCATTTGTAAACATATTTTTTGGTCTAATGAATTAATTAAACCCACCATTTTTTCTAATATAAAATCCTGCTGCTGAATTATTTTAGCAGCGCCAACATCCTCTAAGGATTTAGCGTTAAATAGTTGGTGATTATCCACTGCATAAGGATATGGAATAAATATTGCCGCTATCCCAACTGCACAGATCTCACTTACAGTAAGTGCGCCAGATCTGCAAACCACTAAATCAACTTTATTGTAAACTTCAGCCATATTCTCAATAAAAGCAACTACTATTACATTATTTATTTTTAAATCGTTGTATTTCTGCTGCGTATTTGCAACATCACCACGGCCAACCTGATGAATAATGCTGTTAATATTGGATGTTTTTGCAAAAACATTGGGTAATTCATCATTAAAAAACTTTGCCCCTAAACTACCGCCTAAAACTAAAACCCTTATCCCATCAGAATGGTTACTGTATCTATTATGAAGATTATCCACCTTTAATATGTCGCCGCGAAGTGGGTTTCCCACTAAATAAGTATGGTTACTAGGCAAAACCCCCTTATATGCAACTAATACACTGTTAGCTAATTTGGATAGTATACGATTGGTTAACCCAGCTACTGAATTTTGCTCGTGAATTATCAAAGGAATCCCCAATAACCGTGCAGAAAAAGCAATAGGAAAAGTTGCATACCCACCAAAACTTACAACCAAACTAGGCTTATAAGAAAAAATAATGCGATATGCCTGATAAATAGAACGACTCAAAATAAAAGGTAGCATTAGTAATTTTAAAAACCCCTTTTGCCGCAATCCGGAAATTTTAATGCGCTCGAGTTTAATCCCATTACGTGGAACAATATCATTTTCTATTCCACTATATCCACCAACCCATACTAAATTATAATTACTCTCCAATAATAAAGCAATTGTTAATGCAGGAAATACATGACCTCCTGTACCACCAGCAGTAATTACTATAGTATGCTCTTTCATATTGAAACTCCAATATTGCTCATCACTCCTTGCCTACCTATTGTAGGCGGTGTCGCTCTTTGCTTCATTGGAACTCCAATCTGTTCGAGCATATGTTTTTTTTCATATTGAAGCTCCAATATTGCTCATCACTCTACTTCAACACCACGTTTTATTTGTTTGTTTTCATAGTCAATTTTTAATAATATTGCCAAGGCTATAAAATTAATTAGGATAGAACTACCCCCATAAGAGATAAAAGGTAATGTCAACCCCTTAGTTGGCAAGATCCCTATAGTTACCCCAATATTAATTAATGCCTGAACTAAAAACCATACACTAATACCTTGAGCTACCATAGATTGAAATTTTCGGTTCATTAAATACCTTGATTCTGTAGCAATAACCGTAAATCCACGATAAAAAATTATAAAAAAGAGTAGTAATATAATACTTACACCCAAAATTCCAGTCTCTTCCGCTATAATTGCTAGAATAAAATCCGTGTGAGCCTCTGGCAAATAAAAGAGTTTTTCGATGCTATTACCTATACCAACACCTAGCCAACCACCATGACCCACAGCTAAAAGAGAATGGGTTAATTGATAACCTTTACCCAAAGCATCATCCCATGGGTTCATAAAGCCTAAAAATCTACGTATCCGATAAGGTTCTACAATTACTAAAAATATAAATCCAACTACTCCTATAGCAGTCAAAGTTAGAATAAACTTTCGGCTAATATCTGACATATAAAACATACTTAAGGATATAATAAATACAACCGTTGCAGTACCCATATCTGGCTCTAAGAGTAACAAACATATGTATGCTATTAAAACCAATAACATGGGTCCAAAATCATAGAAAAATTTATGCAAATCTAAAGTTTTGCCAGATAAATAATATGATAAATAAATAACTATTCCAAGTTTTGACAACTCTGAGGGCTGTAAGCCTATTCCACCAAAACCAATCCAACGTCTTGAACCATTAATAACTCTACCAACATGCGGAACCAAAACAGCTAAGAGTAATAAAGCAATAAGAATAGCCACTAACCTTGCATTTTTACTCCAAAAAGATGTGGGCAAGCTAAAAACCAGCATAAATGCTAGGATTCCAATTAACATACTTATTGAATGGCGAATTAAGAAATAGTATTGACTATGTGAGCCAACACTTGCATAGGCAATAGAAGCTGAATATACCATCATTAAACCTATAGCTAATAACATAATCACCGAAAAGATAATTTTACTATCATATACAGAATCATAATCCAGCTCAGAATCGATAAAAAACCACTTTAAAAGTTTATTTATTTTTTTCATATTTATTTATGCAAAATTTTGAGCAACAAAATCCCAATTAACAATCTTAAAAAACCCTTCTAAGTAGTTGGGGCGAACATTTCTGTAGTCAATATAATACGCATGTTCCCATACATCACAAGTCAAAAGAGGTTTGTTTTCGGTAGTTAGTGGAGTTGCTGCGTTTGAAGTAGAGACTAAATCAAGTTGACCTGAAGGAGTTTTAACTAACCAACCCCAACCAGAGCCAAAAGTTGTAATACTTGTTTGAGCAAAGGCTTTTTTAAAATCTGCAAAACTACCCCATTTTTTTGTAATTGCATCTAGTAGTGCCCCCGTTGGCTCAGAACTGTTAGGAGTTAAACAATTCCAATAAAAAGTATGGTTCCAGGTTTGTGCCGCATTATTAAATATTCCACCTGAGGATTTCTTAACTATATCCTCTAAACTCATAGATTCAAATTCGGTACTTTTAATTAGGCTGTTTAAATTAGTAATATATGTTTGATGATGCTTAGTATAATGATACTCTAAGGTCTCTTTTGATAAATGAGGCGCTAAAGCATCAAGCTCATAAGCTAATTTAGGTAGTTTATGTTCCATAATTTTTCCTTTTAATTAAAATAAATGTTTAAGATGTTTCTATTGTCTAAAGATGGTAATATACGCGAAGTATGTCGATATATTTAAAATTGAAAACCATATAACACAAATCAAATAAGCAATTATAGCAAATGGTGTTATCAGTATAACACTATGTGACACACTCCAAAGCCAAATAAAGAAAGCGCCTAGCGGTATCATTATTACTAAAGATATGCTAGCAATAACTACCGAATATATTAATAGTGGTAATATATTTTTAAAACTAGCTTTAATGCTTAGAAGCATAGCTATTTTTGGTGGGGTCTCATAATTTAAACAAATTGCAGGAGATAACCACATAGCAACCCCCAAAATTAAAGTAGGAATAGTTAATAATAATGTTAAGCTATAACCACTGGCACTTAAATTAGGGTATTTTGACTCTATCAGAAACTGTAAAATCAATAAAATTGTACTTAAACAAAAGTTTAGAAAAGCCAACCTAGTTACAAAGCTATTATTAAATATTTTAAATATTTCATTAATACTAAAAGACTCGACTTTTTTTGTCTTTCCTGCTAAATACATAAATTTTGCCGTAAATAATGGCGTAACAAATGCACTAATAAAGGGTAAAAACATAAAAGCGGTATTTAGGATTTCTAAAAATAAGAAATGTAACGGGCGCTCTCTAAATAGAATAAATGCTTGCCTTATCCAGCTAAGCCCCGATTTTAATTCAAGATCATTTCTTATTATTAAATTACTCATATTTATATAACTTCCGTTCTTCTACTAACAATGGTTAAAACAACACACATCGCATTTTACCACACCTAAATTTACTAACAATTAACAATATTGACCGCTAACCCACCAAGAGATGTCTCTTTATACTTTATACTCATATCTTTACCTGTTTGTAGCATTGTTTTAATCACATGATCTAGACTAATTATTCCCGCCTCTTCCTCTAATAAAGATAGATACGCAATATCAATTGCCTTACTACTTGCAACGCCATTTCTTTCTATACAGGGTATTTGTACTAAGCCCTCAACTGGGTCGCAGGTCATGCCTAAATTATGTTCCATACCAATTTCTGCAGCTTTTTCAATTTGAATTAAAGTACCGCCAAAAACAGCAGTTAAAGCACCTGCTGCCATTGAACACGCAACACCTATTTCCCCTTGACATCCAACTTCGGCAGCCGAAATAGATGCGCCATATTTATATAGCATTCCAATAGCTCCAGCAGTCAAGATAAATTCCACTAATTTATCTTGACTAACATCAGAGCTAAAATTGCGATAGTACTCCAAAACCCCAGGAATTGTACCCGCGGCACCATTTGTTGGAGCTGTAACAATACGGCTAAAAGCAGCGTTTTCTTCATTAACCGCCATTGCATAAGCAATAGCAAGTAACCTTTGTTCTTTAGGTGAGCTTGCAATTGTTGGAATATTTAATTTTTTATATAATCCAGGAGCTCTACGTCTAACATTTAAACCTCCAGGCAAAACCCCTTCAGTATTTAACCCTCTAATTACTGATTCATGCATTACTTGTACAATTTCTGAAGCTTCTTCGTAAAACTCTTTTGCAGTTTTACGTCCTAATTCATTTCTTGTTACCAAAGTTGCTATTGAAATATTATTTTTCTTGCAGAGACTAAATAATTCCGTTGCCGTTTTAAAGGGATACGGCACATCAGCATCTGATGCAAAATCAGCATAACTGCTAATTTGTGCTTTATTTACTACAAACCCACCACCAACAGAAAAATAATCCTCTTGAAGTAAAACCCCAGAATTAGAAAAAGCAATAAACCGCATTGCATTTGAATGCTGTAATAAGAACTCATTTTTATGTAATAATAAATCATTATCATATGAAAATTTTATTTTATGTTTATTGTTTAAATATATGAATCCACTTTGTTTGATTTCCTCTACGCAAGAAACAAACACCTTCGGGTCTACAGTCTTAGGATTATGCCCACACAGACCATTAATTACAGCAAGCATAGTTCCATGCCCCTCACCAGTTAAAGCTAATGAACCAAATAAGTTTACTTCCACATGAGTGGTAGAATTAAGCATTGAGAGCTCTTCTAATAAATTAATGAATGTTGCAGCAGCTTTCATTGGTCCTATGGTATGAGAACTAGAAGGACCAATGCCAATGCTAAACATGTCTAATGCACCTAACATATCTTTTCCTATCGACTATAAGTTAACATCTAACTCCGATTGTTTTGAGTTATATTTTTTATCAATTATCGCACTTAAATTATCTTCAGATAAAATAATTTCTACCCGTTCGTGCTGCTTAACATTCTTACTCTGATAAACAACTTGCCCTTTTGAAGTTCTAACAATTGCATAACCACGTTTTAAGATATTAGCAGGATTAACTAAGCTTAAACTATTTGATAAGCGATCCAGTTTATTGGAAATTTCACGCACTTTATTGCCAATCACTGTGTCTAAGCGTATAAATAAATGATCTAACTTAATATAATGCTTAGATAAATTTAGTTTTTTTATATCTAACTTTGACTGAAGAAAACCTAGTTGCATCTTATGCGTGGCAATTTTTTGATTTATCAAGATTAAAAGACGTTCTTGATGATTTCTTAAACGATTTTTCTTTTCATATAACTGATTTATGGGGTTAAGGATCTTTAACTGTCTATAATATGAATCAAGGCTTTGCTTACGATCATTAATAACACCTTCAAATTTATGTAATAATTGATAATGTAACCTAGCAAGTAAAGAGTCCCATTCTGATTTACTTTTAGCCACAAGCTCTGCAGCACCTGTTGGAGTTGGAGCGCGCAAATCAGATACAAAATCAATTATAGTAGTGTCAGTTTCATGACCAATTGCGCTTATTATTGGAATATGGCTTGCAAATACCTCTCTAACTACAACTTCCTCATTAAAACACCATAAATCCTCCATACTGCCTCCACCACGACATACAATTAAAACATCGACTTCTGCTCTTATATTAGCAGTTCTGATAGCCTTAGTAATCTGCATAGCAGCATCTTGTCCCTGAACAGCAGTATGGTATACAACTATTGGGATATTTGGCATTCTACGTCTTAATGTAGTGATAACATCACGAATTACTGCACCTTCTTTAGAGGTCACAACTCCAATACTTTTAGGGAATACGGGGATAGGTTTTTTATTTTTACTGTCAAATAAGCCTTCTGTGCGCAATTTTACTAAAAGTCTATTGTATGCTTCCCACAACTCCCCTAAACCAATTCTACGAATACGCTCAACATTGATTTGATAACTGCCATTTTGTGGATAAATTGTTACTTTGCCTCTTATCTCAACTTTTAACCCATTTTCTAATTTAAAATCTAGCAAAGGTAAAACACTTGCAAACATTACACATGATATTTTAGCAGCATCATCTTTTAAATCAAAATAGATATGGCTATAGGTTTTTACCCCAGAGATTTCGCCACTTATCCAACAAACAGGCATGTTATTCTCAAGAAGTGTTTTAGCAAGCTTATTGAGTTGAGTAACAGTTATCGTATCGTCTTTTATATTGTAGTTTTTCATATTAAACTCTAAAATTGCTTTTATACAGTAACTTAACTTTTATGCATTGTATAAACTTATCCACAAGTAGAAACCATTTGTTTTTTATTCATTAACCAATTAAGAAGACTTGTGCGACTCAAGCTACAACACATAACCGACTGTTATGGGTTAATTTATCATAGCGAATTAAGTTTGAGCTAGCTGGTTATTATATTTCAGGACATTTAGGTTATTAAGTTACTCACAGAATTATCCACAAGATTATTAACATTATTTGTGGATAATAGAAAAAAAAACCACTAATTTCGTAACTTATAATATAACCATTTATCTGCTTCAATTCTTTCTAAATAGTTATAAAATTAGAAGTTTAGCGTTTTGGTTATAGACCAAGTAACTCATCAAGCTTACCATCTCGGTTTAATTTTGCAAGATCATCAAACCCACCAACATGTAATTCACCAATAAAGATTTGAGGCACTGTCATGCGTCCAGTTTTTTTAATCATGTTGTCTCGCTCTTCTGCATTTACATCAATTTGAATTTCATTAATATCCACAACTGATTTTTCTTTCAACAACCTCTTTGCCATATCACAAAATGGGCAATTTTCTTTAGAATAAATAGTTACTTTCTTCACCTTTGGGATCCTTTAGATTATAATATTAATACCCAATTATACACTAAAATACCTTAGAGCCTGTTCAATATCTTTAATCTTCAGGGTAATCACATCAAAAAATTATCGTATAATCGTGGCGCAGAATCATTAAATTGAAAGATGTTAAACAACTTCCTGTATAGCTAAAAAAATAGCCTCATATATAATAAATATGAGGCTATTTTTAAATTTAGCAAGAATTTTAGTTAATGAATAGCTTTGCTATTGTTATTTGCCAAACTTTCATAAGCATTTAAACTACTGTGGTCCATATAACTTAGAGCAGCTTTTCTAAAATATTCATAAAGACCAATATTAGTATCTTCAGATTCCATTATATGCACTATGACATCAGATAATCTAACAACAAATTTCCCGTCTAAATATAAATCAGCAGAAATATATTTATTTGATTGTTCAAAATTTTTAAACTCAATTACTCTTTCCATGATTTACTCCTCATTTATACCAATAAGTTAAGTTAACTAAAATTTGACACTTTATTTAATTTGAATACATGAATTTTGTTGCAAAAAAGTCGAGAAATACTAATGTAAGTAAAATTGAACTTGAAGTTTTATAATTTACCCATTAGGTAATTTATAAATAAGCAAAGCACATTTAACTACAATCTATAAGTATTTTAAACTATAAGAACTTAATGGTAAGATAATAAAAAACGGGGCAATTAATGATAATGTAACCTATAAACACCTTGGAATATTACGCTTCTTAACTATATACATCATTTAATCATAGCTTAGAACGCCTTATAAATCGTTTTTTTTAAACAATAAAGATATAACATAAATCAGAATAAATTACAACATGATATATCGATTTTTAATATGCATAACTAAGTAAAAACAAAGTTGAGCGATTAATTAATTCTATTGAACTCTATTGGTTTATTTGGGATTTTATGAATTTTATTTATGAAAATTAGTAATATTTTTTAAGATTTATATAAGGTAATATCCAAATAATTATTTAAAAATATAATATACTAAATTAATCGGAATAGAAAAATGTTGAGCAAAAACAAATAAAAAGGACCACAATGAGCCCTTTTTATGAAATTTTTTGTTTAGTTATAACGAGGAGTAGCATCTTTTGGCTTTTGTTTGTTTACAACAATATCTCTACCATATTGATTACTTCCGTTTAATTTAATAATTGCTTGATCAGCTTCTTCTTTAGATGCCATTTCCACAAAACCAAATCCTTTACTACGACCATCACGGTCAAGAATAACTTTAGCAGATAACACGTTACCAACTGCAGCAAATATCTCAACTAATTCTGCATCTCTAATTTTAAAACTAAGTGACGCAACAAATAATTTATTTTCCATTTTGAACTTTCTTAATAAGAATAATACTTAAATAATTGTCCCCTAAGCATATGCTCACTTTAAAAGTTTGGTGTACCCATAAAATTAAATGTATACTTTTAATTTTATTGTACACTTTAATGATCATAATATCTACAAAATTTTTTAAGATTTTATAGCGATTATCCCTCAATCATCGCTTTTTGTGATGTACTTAATTGACAAATTTCCTTTGGGCAGACTTTGATTATCTCTAAAACCAGCTTAATTAATACTTAAATACTTGCAAGCACGTATGTATTAAACTTTAAAATTTAAAGTAAAAGCATAGTTAGTTTTATAATCACTCAATCCCAGGTCACATTATAACACTATATTTATAAAAAATCAAAATATTTTCATACTGCAAAGAAATATAATGTACTAAAACTGTACAAACCTTTGGCTAATCTCCATATAAACAGGACTCAAAGATAAAAAAATAAACTATAAAAACAATATTCAAAAACATTTACTATGCCAATATACTTGCAAACACCTTGAATTCCAAACCTTATATAAATAATTTCACATCAATTGCATTTAGTGCCTATTTATATATGTATATATTTAAAAATATTACAATGCATATAAATTTTATTTGTATTATGTTCTCAGAAAAACATTATTAAAGATTTTTTATATAGGAATCATATTTATGGACCTGCAATTTGAAGGCTGCTTGACACCTAATTGATTGACGTTGAAACATTTTAGACTTCCAACTCATATTTTTGGAGCAAAGTATTTATGTTGGGAGTGACAGCTCTCGGGGAAAAGTTCAATACCAGCAGATTAAGATATGCCTTATCCTGATCAGTTGCGCAAAGTAATAATAACATTTTTTTGTGCAGTGCTTATATCATTACTGTATAATTACGTGAGACAATAAAAACTTTCAAAAATATTACACTAGAAATTAGATAACCAAACATGCCTAAGGCATTATAGTAGTAAAATATTAAAGGTATTTACAGTTACATAAAACATATAAAGGTAAAGTACAAAATGTATAATAATCTTAATAACAATCATAAAATAAAATTAAGCACATTAATAATGTCAGGCGTGGGTACTATTATTGGCTCTGGCTGGCTATTTGGCGCAGCACATGCAGCTGCAGTTGCAGGTCCCGCGTCTATCCTTTCATGGGTTATTGGTGCTATCATGGTTTCAATTATTGCATTAAATTTAGTAGAGCTGTCCACAACTGCACCTATTCGAATGGGTAGCATGGGTTATTTTTTAAGATATACTCATGGCTCTCTAGCAAGCTTTATTGCTGAATGGACAATTTTAATTGGTTTTATTAGCTCAGTACCCTCAGAAGCTACAGCCTCCACACAGTATTTAAGTGATTGGAATTTTACCTGGGCGCATAACCTTTTTAATCAACAAACTCAAAGCCTAACAATTAGCGGATTAATCGTATCTAGTATGTTATGTGTTGTATATTTTTTAATTAATTATTACTCTCTAGCATTTCTATCTAAATCAATCAAAACAATAACTATCTTTAAAATTATAGTACCTATTATTGCTATTGTTAGTTTTTTAATAGTAGGGTTTAACCCTAGCAACCTACATGCTATCGGTAATCACAGCTTAATCCCATACGGGTTTAGTGGTGTATTAACTGCGGTTACAACAGCTGGTGTGGTATATGCATTTAATGGGTTCCAAGCACCAATAACTTTTGCCGCAGAAGCTGAAAACCCTAAGCGTAATATACCAATTGCTTTATTAGCCTCTGTTTTAATTTCGGCAATTATTTATATTGCTTTGCAAGTTGCTTATCTTACTACAATGCCCCAAAATTTATTATTGCATAGTGGATGGAATGGATTAAACTTCTCTTCTCCATTTGCAAATTTAGCTATTGCGCTCAATATTAATTTAATAGCCATCTTATTATTTGCTGATGCCTTTATCTCACCATCTGGATCAGGAATTATATACACCTCCCTATCTGGACGAGTATTACGTGGCATGGATGAACATATGCCAAAAGGAATAGGTAAACTAGATCCAGTAACCAAATTGCCACGCACCGCATTAGTTGTAGTGTTATTATTATCTTTTGCAGCTTTATGGCTACTTCCTAGCTGGGATAAACTTGCTGCAGTAATATCGGTAGGATATGTATTATGCTATGCGACTGTTCCTGTTAGCACCTACTCATTTAGATTATTATCGCCGAAAAAACCACACAATAACGTAATTCGTGTACCAGGAATGATGTTTCTTGCACCCTTAGCGTTTATTTTAGCAACATTCATGTTATATTGGTCACGTTGGCCATTAAATGGTCAGGTGATATTTGTGGTTCTTCTTGGCTTACCATTGTATTTTTACTATGCCACAAAACGTAAAGAAAAATTAACAATTCAGTTAGCTAAATCTGTGTGGATAATTGGATATTTGATTTTTATTGCTGGATTTAGTTATATTGGAAGTAAAAGCTTTGGTGGTTTAGGAATTATATCTGATAGATACGGCTTAGATCATCTAATATTAGGATTAACTTCGTTAATATTCTTCTGCTGGGGTACGTTAGTTAGTTATAAAACCAAAGAATATATTGATCAAATTGATAGTATATCTCCAGTTTATAATGCAACATGTCAGACGAAAAGTAATGTTAAAAATGAAGAATGTGAGAATAATGCTGTATGAATAGTGGGATTTGTAACCCTCTAATCTTTTTATGGATCTCCAGGTCACACGCTAGCGTGATGCCCGAAGATGACACAACTCATTGTTAGTGATGCTAAACTATGTAATTCCTACGAACACACAAGTGTGGAAGGCAGGAATCAATATTCTAACGCTTAGATTGCCACAGCATTCTGCCTGGCAATGACGATCACTAAGTTAGTTTTAGAGATGAAGCCTTCTTGGTGCACTCCCATTCAAAGCCTAAACCTTCACGTCCAAAATGCCCATAAGCAGCAGTTTTTTGGTAAATAGGTCTAAGAAGGTTTAATTCCTGAGTAATGCCCTTTGGGCGTAAATCAAAATTTTCTAGAACTAAACGCTCAATTTCTCTATCGCTAATCTTACCCGTACCAAAAGTATGTATATTAACCCCAACTGGACGTGCAATACCTATGGCATAGGCAATTTGCACTTGACATTGACGAGCCAAACCAGAAGCCACAATGTTCTTTGCAACGTATCTAGCGGCATAGGCTCCTGATCTATCAACTTTACTAGGGTCTTTACCAGAAAAAGCCCCACCGCCGTGAGGTGCTGCCCCGCCATAAGTATCTACAATGATTTTTCTGCCAGTTAAGCCACAATCACCCATAGGTCCGCCAATTACAAATTTCCCCGTTGGATTGATTAAGTATTTAGTGCTATCAGATAACATATCACTAGGTAATACTGGCTTGATGATTTCCTCGATAACTGCTTCACACAAATCTTTATAACTAATATCCGGGTGATGTTGTGTTGATAACACCACCGTATCAATAGCAATTGGACGTCCTGTTTTAGTATCATATTTAACCGTTAACTGAGCTTTAGCATCTGGACGTAGCCAAGGTAGCTGACCACTTTTACGTTTATCTGCTTGCATTTCCATTAGTCTATGTGCATAATAAATAGGAAACGGCATTAATGTAGGGGTTTCATCAACAGCATAACCAAACATTAACCCTTGATCTCCAGCACCCTGCTCTAAATCTAATCCTTCACCTTCATTTACCCCTTGGGCTATATCGGCTGACTGTTCGTCATAATTTACAAGTACAGCACAACTATCAGCTGAAAATCCAAAATCATTGTTATCATAACCAATATTCCGAATAACATCCCTAGCAATTTGAGTATAATTTACTCTTGCCGAAGTAGAGATTTCTCCAGCTAATACAACTAAACCAGTATTTACTAAGGTTTCGGCAGCAACACGTGCATTTTTATCATAAGCCAGAATAGCATCCAAAATAGCATCTGAAATTTGATCAGCTACTTTATCTGGATGACCTTCTGAAACTGACTCTGATGTAAATAAATAATAAGACATTTAAATAGTAATCCTCTAAGAATCTATTTGAGGATAGTATTTTAGCATACTACCCTTATAATGATTTATTTTATGTTAAAGATTTGGGATGTAGTTCGATGATCCCAAGATTGGTGTCTGGTATGTTATAACTAAAATTAGGATACTCTTCCTCGATAATATTTATAAATAGATTTTTTAAGGTGTCGGAACCACGATAACCTACAATTAAAGTTGTACCTACTTTAATCTTACCACGCTCCATATGATATTTAAATAAAGCACGGGCTAGGTCTCTGCTAACACCTTCGATATGATCGCTATGGTTTACTGGCAAATTAAAAACCGTATCCAAATGAAAGTTTAAAGCATTATTCTTAAAATCATAACCAAGATTTGGCTTACAAACAGAATCTTTAACAGCCATTTCAAAAAAGTTTAAAACCTGCCCCCAAGAATTATTTTTATAATAAGCTCCAATAATTAGGCTATAATGAATGTAATTCATAGTAATTTGATTGTTTTTTATATCTTTAACCAGTTCTAACATATCACGTATCATGCCAGCTTTATCATAAGCAGACATAACTATGCCGTAAGTAATAGCATCTGGCACAATTCCCTTACCCTTCATTTTATTAAATAACTTACCTACTACTTTTACCTCTCCTGCTTTTTCTGCCGCTGATAAAATAGAGTTATAAGCAATAAGGTTTAAGACAAAGCCTTTTTTATCTAAATCGGTAAAAATATTTGAGGCTTCTAGCCATTGTCCATTATTACCATGCACAGTAATCATCGTACTATACATAACAATATCTGGCCTAATACCATTTTTTAATGCTTGCTGAAAAAATGCTGTTGCTTTATCATATTGATTAGTTTTTACATAAGCAGAAATTATTGTATTAAAACTAATTGTATCTGGTTTAAAACCATTTTCCTGCATTTCAGCAAAAAATTTTAACGCTTGATCTAATTCGCCATTTTTACAACACATCGACATAATTGTATTATAAGTGTATTGGCTTAGTAAACCCTTTCCTTTTAATTCCTCAAAGATTTCTAAGGATTTATTAAGTCTTTTATTATTACCGCAAACAGTAATAATAATATTATAGGTATGGATGTCAGGCTCAATGTTATTACGCTTCATTTCCTCAAAAAGCTCTAATGCCCTATCGACCCCCATCTAAATCCCCAAGCTTCTGAATAGCTACAGCATAAATATGGTTATTAAGTGGAAGACCCTGGTCCTTTAAATTATTGATTAATCTATTAATATCATCTTCAGTTGTGGATTTTTTAATTAAAGCAGTGGTAACTTTTTGCACATCATCCAAGGTTTTTTGACCAGATCCAGATCCAGATAAATACTGTCTAACAATTGGCATATTATCTAAAACAGGTTTAGGATTATGGAATAAACCACTATTATTACTAGTATACCCATTACTTCCACCAACCCTAGGTTGGGTGTTAGGTACTTTAGGTATATGGGATACCACTACATTTAATGCCATTTTAAAAAATTCCTTAATATGAAAATTATATTACTACTCAGGCTATATTAAAGCACCGTCATTGCGAAGCAGACTGACGTGGAAATCCATAGTAATTTAATAAAAACATGTGGCTTACCACGAAAATATTACGATCTCTCGTAATGAGAGCTCTTTAGTAACAAAATATAGAACGCTATTTATATAGGTTCGATTATATCCTACTTGAGTTAGTATTTAAATAGGTTATTTGGGTAGTAATTACTTAATAACTAAATTACAATATGCCTTTTTGCAATAAATTTTCCAGATAAATAGCAACCCCAGCCTCTAAATGATGACCTGCAACATCTAAAGCCTCTTTTTTCACATGATCACTTGCATTTCCCATAGCGATACCCAAACCTACATTTTTTAACATTGGAATGTCGTTTTCACCATCGCCAAAAGCAATTACTTCGGATAAATCAATTTTCAATTTATTAGCATAATGACTAAGTCCATGATATTTAGATATGCTTGTTGTGGTTACCTCTAAATAATGTGGATGAGAAAAAGACACCAATAGTGAAGAATCTTGACTCAAGATTTTTTTTGCTTCCATAAGATTCATATTATCTCCCATCAGGGTGATTTTATTTACCTCATTTATGGAACCAATGGCAGGAAAGTAATTACTCTCCATAAAACCTAACTCTACCTCAGTATACTTAGTATGTTTATTAATTACCCAATGAAACCCTTTATAATAATTTATTACAATAGACTCATCTATACTTTCAAGTTTTTCAATAAAAGCACTAGTGCTAAAAGTTTTACTATATAACTCATCATGCTTTTTATTAGTAATATACCCACCATTTAAGGTAACAATACCCTCATTACAATCAATGTCTAATTGTTTGGCAATATCTAATGCAGCTAATGGAAAACGCGCAGTTACTAAAGTAAAGAGATACCCCATAATCTTTAAACGAGATACAACTGTTTTTAGCTCTTCACATACAGCGTTATTTGCCCCTAAAATAGTACCATCGATATCAAATGCAATTAATTTATATTTTCTCATAGGGATAGCGATCCTTTTAACCATAAGTACAATGATATTGCCGCAACCACAAGCAATAACCCACAAATAATTTTCTCAAATCTATTAGCAAATATTACTTTGCCACATTCCTTACGTGCTAAAGCAAAGAAAATAATACCGACACTATAAAGCAGCGTTGAAAAAGCCAGGTATTTTAATCCACCAGCATATATTAGCCATATACCATATAAAACAGCAAGAGTGCCTTTTATAAATGCTAGAACATCAACTTTTCTTTCTTCTATAATAAGCCTAAAAGCAAATACTGCGGCTAATAAATACGGCACAAGAATTAGACTCGTGGCTAACTGTATCATTGCTAAATAAACTGAATCAGTAAAATATGCTCCTAAAATAAAAATCTGCAAAGTAACGGCACTAATTAGTAAAGCATTACTTGGCACATTACGTTTATTTATTTTAGTAAATGACTGTGGTAGAGTTTTATCATGTGCCGCCAAGAATATTATATTAGTTGCAAGCATTGTCCAAGCTAGTAATGCTCCAACTACACTAATTAATATTGCCACTCGAATAAGTTGTGCACTAAATGCTCCAGAAATAAGGGCTAAAACTCCAGCAGTTGAAGGGGTTACAAGATTACTTACCTCTGCTGTTGACATGATTCCAAAAGGTAAAACTGATATTAAAAAATCAATAAGAAGTACAACAATAACCCCATAAACTGTAGCACGAGCCACATCATTCATGTTTTTTGCCCGCATTGCATAAATACATGCCGCCTCTATACCTAAAAAATCCCAAACAGTAACTAACATCGTGCTTTTTATTTGGGTAAAGATGCTACCTAAATGTAAATCTAAGGTTAAATTGGATTTAAATTTATTAAAATTAAAACCATAAATAAATAATATAATAATAGCAACTAAAGCTAGGATTTTGACTGAGGTTATCATAATATTAACCATCGAGGCTTCTTTTATGCCACGTGAAATCAAAAAATACACCAGCCAAATTAGGACCGATTCGGCAATTAAAGCATTTAGGTTGACTCCATTACCAAAAAATTTAAACAAAGCAAAGTTACCTAACGTTGCAAAAATATAAATTAAATAACTAGCATTACCAAGTAATGCATTTAACCAATACCCCCACGCCGAGTTAAAGCCTACATAATCACCGAATCCGTATTTAGCATAACCATAAATACCACTACAAATATCTGGACGTTTTTTAGTAATATAAGATAATGCAAAGCCTAGAGATAGCATCCCAATAGCTGTAATTACCCAGCTAATTATAACTGCAATGACTGATGCTTTATGTGCTACGTTTTG
>Ga0315906_10002279_pt1 | contig 27115 bp, 21 predicted proteins | sample LakEriMetagenome_4_FD_203526 | JGI IMG/M metagenome (GOLD analysis project Ga0315906, IMG submission 203526) | Freshwater fungal communities from buoy surface, Lake Erie, Ohio, United States - Buoy 2 MA122 | ecosystem: Environmental > Aquatic > Freshwater > Lake > Lake biofilm | place: USA...
ACGCCGTCGCCCCCTACACCACCCGGTTCGCACCGAGCCCGAGCGGCGAGCTGCATCTCGGCAATGCGCGCACCGCGCTCTTCAACTGGCTGCTGGCCCGGGGCAGCGGTGGCCGGTTCCTGCTGCGCATCGAGGACACCGACCGCGAGCGCAGCCGACCCGAGTTCGTCGCACGCATCTACGAGGATCTGCGTTGGCTCGGCCTCCTGTGGGACGAGCCGGTCGTCCTGCAATCGGCCCGCGGTACGGCCTACACCCTGGCGCTCGGCCAACTCGAGCGCGCCGGTCTCGTCTACCCATGCTTCTGCTCGCCGCTCGAGATCGAGGCGAGCCGACGCGCACAACTCGCCGCGGGTCGACCGCCACGCTATGCCGGCACCTGTCGCGCCCTCGACGCCGGACAGCGTGAGGCGCGCCTCGCCGCGGGCCGCAAGCCCGCGCTGCGCTTCCGCGTGCCGGACAGCGGTCGCATCGAGTTCACCGACCTCGTACACGGGGAGCAGCGCTTCGAGTGCGCCGATATCGGCGATTTCATCGTCAGCCGAGCCGACGGCAGCGCAGCGTTCTTTTTCTGCAATGTGCTCGATGACGCCGAGAGCGGCGTCATGCAGGTGTTGCGCGGCGAGGACCATCTCTCGAACACCCCGCGCCAGATCATGATCGCGCAGGCGCTTGGCCTGACTGCGCCGCAGTATGGCCACCTGTCGCTGCTGACCGGTGGGGAGGGCTCACCGCTCTCCAAGCGGCAGGGCGCGCAGACCTTGCGCGAGCTGCGCGAGCGTGGGGTGCTGCCGCTCGCGGTGGTCAACCACCTCTACCGTCTCGGTCATTCCGGCGGCAGCGACGGTTTGCACGACCTTGCGACCCTTGCGCGCGAGTTCGACACGACGCGCCTCGTGCGTTCCCCGGCGCGATTTGATCCGGTGCAGCTCGAGACGTGGCAGAAGGACGCCGTGCACGCGCTGCCCGCCACGGACGCGCTCGAGTGGTTGCGCCCCGTCCTGCCGACGGGGCTCGATCCATCCGCCGCTCAGGCCTTCGCGGCGTTGATGCAACCCAACCTCGTGTATCCGGCGGAGGCCGCTGACTGGGTCGCCGTGGCCTTCGGCGATCTGCCCCCGCCCGACGCGGACGGACAAGCGCTGCTCGATGAGGCGGGGCCAGAATTCTTTGCCGCTGCGGTCGATGCGCTGCGTGCCCGTTCTGACGAGCTCGCCCTCGGGCAGGCCGCCCCATGGAAGGCCGCCACCGCGGCGATCGCGGCTGCCACCGGCCGCAAGGGTCCGGCGCTCTTCAAGCCGCTGCGCATGGCGCTCACCGGCCACGGCCACGGCCCCGAGCTTGCGCCGATGATCGCGCTGATGACCCCCGCACGGGCCATCGCGCGCCTCGAGGGGTTATCATCGCGCGCCCCATGATCCGCATCCACGACTCGCTCTCCGGTCAGAAGCAGGACCTGCGCCCGATCCGCCCCGGCGAGGTGCGCATGTACCTCTGCGGCGACACGGTCTACGACTTCTGCCACATCGGTCATGCGCGCTCCAAGGTCGCCTTCGATGTCGTGCGCCGTCATCTCGCGCACCGCGGCTACCGCGTCGTGTTCGTGCGCAACATCACCGACATCGACGACAAGATCATCCGCCGCGCTGCGGAAGTCGGCGAACCGATCGATGTCTTCACCGAACGCTACATCGCCGCCATGCACGAGGACTACGACCGCCTCGGCATCCTGCGTCCCGATCATGAGCCGCGGGCGACGCAGTATGTCCCCGGCATGGTCGCGCTCGCCCAAAGACTCATCGAACGCGGCCATGCCTATGTCGCCGACGACGGCGATGTCATGTACTCGGTGTCGAGCTTCGAGGGCTACGGCAAACTCTCCGGCAAGAAGCTCGCCGACCTGCGTGCCGGCGCGCGCATCGAGGTGGATGCCGCCAAGCGCGATCCGCTCGACTTCGTGCTCTGGAAGCGTGCCAAGCCGGGCGAGCCGTCGTGGCAGTCGCCTTGGGGTCCCGGTCGCCCGGGCTGGCACATCGAGTGCTCGGTGATGTCCGCGGACATCCTGGGCGACGAGTTCGACATCCACGCCGGTGGCATGGACCTGAAATTCCCGCACCACGAGAACGAGATCGCGCAGTCCTGCGCGGCGACCGGCGCGCACTTCGCGCACCTCTGGATGCACAACGGTTTCGTCAACGTCGACGACGAGAAGATGTCGAAGTCGCTCGGCAACTTCTTCACCATCCGCACCGTGCTCGACTCGGGGAAGGTCCGCCACCCCGAGGTGCTGCGCTACTTCCTCATCGGCAGTCAGTACCGCGGCCCGATCAATTATTCTTTGACGCAGATCGAGCAGGCCGATGCCGCGCTCGGTCGGCTCTATACGGCGCTGCGCGGGCTCGATGCACCGCCTGTCGCCGCGCCCGTGATGCCGGTGGGGCAGGGCGCGGACTCCGCCGCCTGGCAGGCTTTCCACGCGGCGATGGACGATGACTTCAACACGCCTGAGGCGCTCGCCGTGCTGCAGGGGCTTGCGAGCGAGATCAACCGTGCGACCGCGGCAGGCGATGCCGTGCGCGCCACGAGCGTCGCGCGCACGCTGCGCGAGATGGGCGCCGTGCTCGGCGTGCTCGCGCTGCCCGCCGAGGACTGGTTCCGCGCGACCGGTTTGCAGGCCCCGGCCGGGGAGGGCGGGGCGGGTGACGCCGGTGCCGATCGTTGGGACGACGCGCGCATCGAGGCCGCCATCGCGGGGCGCCGCGCGGCGCGTCAGGCCAAGGACTTCAAGCGTTCGGACGAGATCCGCGACGAACTCGCGGCGGCGGGCATCGTGCTCGAGGACAAACCGGGCGGCGTCACCGTCTGGCGGCGGCAGTGACTACCCGATCAGCGGCCGATCACTGGCAAGACGGGTCTCGCAGCGGAAAGTCGGGCACGCTGCCGATCAGCTGTTGGACTTCGGGCGGCCACTCCTCGCCGAGACGCTTCTTCAGTGTGGGCACCAACTGCTCGTACAGCCAACGGCTGTAGGAAACGCCGGCCGCCGCCGCGGCGGCGCGTGCCGCACGGTCAGTTTCGTCGTCGAGGTGGAAGGTCACGCGCTTCATGTTGTGATTGTAACGCTGATGCGAGATGTCGTGTCAGTTCGCCCGGTCCGGCGATATAACTTCGACCGTGGGGAAATAGCTGCGGTAACGCTGCCCGTCCCGGGTCAGCACCGCCAGGTCGACGACTGCAGCGTGCGCGCCGACGAAGAAGTCTGCGAGGATGGATTGCTTTGTGCCGCCACGCCGTCGGTACTGGACGAAGGCTTTCCCGGCGAGGAACAGGGCAGGACGGGGGATCTCGAGCATCCGCAGGCCAAGATCGTCGATCGTGCGCTCCAGCTTGGAGACGGAATCGAACGCTATTGATATCTCGGAGTAGATCACCGCATTGATGGCCAGCGGATGCACCAATGATTGCACGCGTAGCTGTTCCCTCGACCAGTGCGCCCAGGTCGGATCGTCGCAGAGCACATCCAGGATCACATTGGAGTCGACCAGCAGCACAGGGTCCCCCGACGCTGAGTCCGCGATGCCCCTCAGCCGCGGAGCAGGGCCATCAACTCGTCGGTACGCCATCTGATGTCCGCCGCCCCTGTCGCGCGATCGAACCGGTCGGGCTGCGCAGGCTTCGCCGGTCCCGCCTTGCGGATGATGACCTGGCCGTCGTCGGTGACCGCGAATTCGACGCGGTGGCCCGGCTGCAGGCCGACTGCGTCCCTGACATGCTTGGGGATGGTGACTTGGCCCTTGATGGTCAGCGTGGTGGACATGGCGGTATCCCCGGATGTATTACTAACGGTGATAGGGTAATACTTCCAATGCAGAAGTCCAGTCGCAAATCTGGTGGCTAAGGCCAGAAAGGGACTACCTCCCCGTTCTCCGCAGCGCCGCCTCGTAGGTGTTCTTCATGAGCATGGCGACGGTCATCGGGCCGACGCCACCGGGTACCGGCGAGATCCAGGACGCACGCGCCGCGGCGGCCTCGAACTCCACATCGCCGCAGAGCGAGCCGTCCTCTCGGCGGTTGATGCCGACATCCACCACCACGGCGCCCGGGCGGATCCACTCGCCCTTGACGAGGCCGGGCTTGCCGGCGGCTGCGATCAACACCTCGGCCTCGCGCACATGGTGCTCGAGGTCGGGCGTGAAGCGGTGGGTGACGGTGGTCGTCGCACCCATCAAAAGCAGTTCGAGCGACATCGGGCGACCGACGATGTTCGAGGCGCCGACGACGACGCAGTAGCGACCCTTCACCGACACGCCGATGTGCTCGAGCATCCGCACCACGCCGTAGGGCGTGCAGGGGCGGATCAACGGGTTGCGTTCGGCGAGGCGACCGATGTTGTAGGGGTGGAAGCCGTCGACATCCTTGTGCGGGTCGATGCGCTCGACCACCTCGGACTGGCGGATGTGCTCGGGCAGCGGCAACTGCACGAGGATGCCGTCGATCGTCGGGTCGGCGTTCAGCCGGTCGATGTGCGCCAAGAGTTCCGGCTCGGTGGTCGAGCGCGGCAGATCGATGGCGATGGAGTGGATGCCACAGTCGGCGCAGGCGGCGCGCTTGTTGCGCACATAGACCTGCGAGGCGGGATTGTCGCCCACCATCACCACCGCGAGCCCCGGCGGTCGATGGCCGCGTGCGACCCGTTCGGCGACCCCGGCGCGGATGTCCGCGCGGACCGTGGAAGCGATGGCCTTGCCGTCGATGATCTGGGCGGTTCGGGTGTCCATGGGGCCGCATTCTCGCACGACGACCCGCCCGCGCGATGCCTGCAGGCGACGGGCGCGGTCGGGGTCTCTGGTATCATCCGAAGAATGAACGAACCGCAAAACAGCCTTCCCCAGGCCTACGACGACGAGATCGATCTCTGGGAGTTGTGGGACACCGTCTGGTCCGGGCGCTGGCTCATCATCGCGATCACCAGCCTGTTCGCGGTGGGCGGTGTCGCCTATGCGCTCATGGCACAGGAATGGTGGCGGGCGGATGTCGTCCTCGCGCCGGCTGACAAGAAAGCCTTGCCGGGTGCGCTTGGGCAATTGGGCGGTCTCGCGAGCCTCGCCGGCGTGAACATCGGCGGGGGTGGCAATCAGGAGCCGCTTGCGGTGCTGAAGTCCAAGGGCTTCGCGCGCGAGTTCATCACCGAGCAGGGCCTGATGCCGGTGCTGTTCAAGGACTTCAAGTCGCCCGATGGCAAGGCCCCGGACATCCGGGATGCAGTCAGGATTTTCGAGACGGTGCGCACCATCTCCGACGACAAGAAGACCGGCTTGGTCACGCTCGGCGTCCGATGGAAAGACCCCGAGACCGCCGCGAGCTGGGCCAACGCCCTCGTGAAGCGCCTCAATGAGCGCCTGCGCGTGGAGGCCCTCGCGGAATCCCAGCGCAACGTCGATTTCCTGCAAAAAGAGATGGCCGCGACCAGCGTCGTCTCGCTGCAGCAGTCCATGGGGCGCGTGCTCGAGGGCGAGATGCAAAAACTCATGCTCGCGCGCGGCAACGAGGAATTCGCCTTCAAGGTCATCGATCCGGCGACGCCGCCGAAGCAGCGCGATGCGCCCAAGCGCGCCTTGATCGCCATCGTCGCGACCCTCGCGGGCGGCTTCCTCGGCCTGCTCGCGGTGTTCCTGCGCAAGGCGGTCCGCGAGCGCCGCCGGCCCGCCTCAGCCGCCGTTTGACCTGCCGCCCACCGTTTCCGTATGATTCGCGCCCCCGCGACGGTCGCGAGTGGCCTTGCTGGCCTTTCGGGGTCTAGGTTCCGGCGCGGGGCATGGCGCAGTCTGGTAGCGCATCTGCTTTGGGAGCAGAGGGTCGGGGGTTCAAATCCCTCTGCCCCGACCAGTCCGGGCCAGGTTTGAGAGGCGATGCAGGTACGATAGGCTTTGGCCAGCAGGGCGCCCGTAGCTCAGCTGGATAGAGCAACGGCCTTCTAAGCCGTAGGTCGCAGGTTCGAGTCCTGCCGGGCGCGCCAACCCCTTCTTGGGGGGGGAGGCGGGTGCGGCTTCAGCGGTGGACGTAGCTCAGTGGTAGAGCCCCGGGTTGTGGTCCCGGCCGTCGTGGGTTCGATCCCCATCGTCCACCCCACTTCCCCCCGAGGGGTCGTGGCTCGATCGAAGAAGAAGTCTGATGCGGGATTTTGTCCGAGGGGCCGTTAGCTCAGCTGGTAGAGCAGTTGACTCTTAATCAATTGGTCGTAGGTTCGATCCCTACACGGCCCACCACCCTCCCGCCCCCGCGCGAAAGTGGCGGAACTGGTAAACGCACTGGATTTAGGTTCCAGCGGGGAAACCCTTGAGAGTTCGAGTCTCTCCTTTCGCACCATCCTTCACCCTCCACCGATCAGCATAGACGCAGGACACAGCATGCAGGTTTCAGTGAGCACCGTTGCCGGCCTCGAGCGCCGCCTTGAAGTGGCCGTCCCCGCCGAGCGAGTCGCCGGCGAGATCGAGACGCGCCTGAAGCAGCTCGCGCGCACCGCGCGCCTCAAGGGCTTCCGCCCGGGCAAGGCGCCGTTCGCGGTCGTGAAGCAGCAGTTCTCTTCGCAGGTCCAGACCGAGGTCATCGGCGATCTGCTGCGCGAGTCGTATTCCGAGGCCGTGAACCGCGAAAAACTGCGTCCGGCCACCGACCCGCGGATCGAAGGCCTCTCGGCGGAGCCTGGCGCGGCGCTGCGCTTCACGGCGGTGGTCGAGGTGTTGCCCGAATTCACCGTCAAGCCGGTCGCCGACCTCGCGGTCGAGCGCCCGAACGCCGAGGTCTCCGAGGCCGACATCGACGCCATGATCGAGTCCATGCGCCGCCAGCGCCCGGATTTCATCGCCGTTGAGCGCGCCGCCGCCGACGGTGACCGCGTCGCCGTCGACTTCGAGGGGCGCATCGAGGGCGAGACCTTCCAGGGCGGCACGGGGTCCGACATCAAGTTCGTGCTCGGCAAGGGGCAGATGCTCCCCGAGTTCGAGGACGGTGCGCGGGGCGCGAAGGCGGGCGAGTCCCGCAGCGTCACCGTGAACTTCCCGGCCGACTACGGCAGCCCGGTGGTCGCCGGCAAGACCGCGGTCTTCGCGGTCACCGTGACGGCCGTCGAAGAAGAAAAGCTTCCGACCGTCGACGACGCCTTCTGCGAGGCCTTCGGCGTCACCGAGGGCGGCATCGAGGCGCTGCGCCGCGATGTGCGCGAGAGCATGCAGCGTGAGCTGGCGGGCGCCATCCGCGGCCGCCTGCGCACCCAGGTGCTCGATGCGCTGCACGACGCCAACCCCATCGAAGTACCGAAGAGCATGGTCGCCGAGGCCGTGCAGGGCATGCAGCTCGACTTCGCGCGTCGCATGGGCATCCGCGATCCGAAGCAGCTGCCCGCGGTCGATGCGCTCGAGTCGCCGGCGCGCCGCCGTGTCGCGCTCGGTCTGCTGGTCGGGGAACTGCTGCGCGAACAGGACATGAAGGTCGACCGTGAACGCGTGCAGGCGAAACTCGCGGAACTGGTCGGCGATCATCCGCAGTCCGACGAGATGCGCCGGCAGTACCTGCAGAACGCAGACACCATGCGTCAGATCGAATCCGCCGCCCTCGAGGATCAGCTCATCGAATGGGTCGTCTCGAAGGCCAAGGTGACCGACAAGCCGGCCTCCTTCGCCGAGCTCACCGGCTTCGGCAAGACGCAGCAATAACCCCGAGGGGTGACACCATGAACGAGCAAGCCTTGAATCTGGTCCCGATGGTCGTCGAGCAGACGGCCCGCGGCGAACGCGCCTACGACATCTACTCGCGCCTTCTCAAAGAACGCGTGATCTTCGTCGTGGGGCCGGTCGAGGACCACATGGCGAACCTCATCGTCGCGCAGCTGCTGTTCCTCGAGTCCGAGAACCCGGACAAGGACATCTCGCTCTACATCAACTCGCCGGGCGGCTCGGTGAGCGCGGGGCTCGCGATCTACGACACCATGCAGTTCATCAAGCCCGACCTCAGCACCATCTGCATCGGCATGGCGGCCTCCATGGGCGCCGTGCTGCTGGCGGGTGGCACCAAGGGCAAGCGCTACATGCTGCCGAACGCGCGGGCGATGATCCACCAGCCTTGGGGCGGCTTCCAGGGCCAGGCGACCGACATCAGCATCCAGGCCCGCGAGATGCTGCTGACCCGCGAGCGCCTGAACAAGATCCTCGCCGACCACACCGGCCAGCCCATCGAGAAGATCCAGCAGGACACCGAGCGCGACAACTTCATGGGCGTCGAGGCGGCCATCGCCTACGGCCTCGTGGACAAGTCCCTCGAAAAGCGGCTATAAACGGCGCATGACTGAAGACACGCGCGGCCGTAGCGACGACGGCAAGCTGCTCTACTGTTCCTTCTGCGGCAAGAGCCAGCACGAGGTCCGCAAACTCATCGCGGGCCCCTCGGTGTTCGTCTGCGACGAGTGCGTCGAGCTCTGCAACGACATCATCCGCGAAGAGCTCGAGACCCGCGCCGAGCGCCAGCGCGACAAGCTCCCGAAGCCGGTCGAGATCCGCAAGGTCCTCGACGACTACGTCATCGGCCAGGAGCGCGCCAAGAAGGTCCTGTCGGTCGCCGTCTACAACCACTACAAGCGTCTGCAGGCCCGGAGCACAAGCGGCACCCGCGCCAAGGACGAAGTCGAGATCGCCAAGAGCAACATCCTGCTCATCGGCCCGACCGGCTCCGGCAAGACCCTGCTCGCCGAGACGCTGGCGCGCCTGCTCAATGTCCCCTTCACGATCGCCGATGCCACGACGCTCACCGAGGCGGGCTATGTCGGCGAGGATGTCGAGAACATCATCCAGAAGCTTCTGCAGAAGTGCGACTACGATGTCGAGAAGGCTCAGACCGGCATCGTCTACATCGACGAGATCGACAAGATCTCGCGCAAGTCCGACAACCCCTCCATCACGCGTGATGTCTCGGGCGAGGGCGTGCAGCAGGCGCTGCTGAAGCTGATCGAGGGCACGGTCGCCTCGGTGCCGCCGCAGGGCGGGCGCAAGCATCCCCAGCAGGAGTTCCTGCAGGTAGACACCTCCAACATCCTCTTCATCGTGGGCGGTGCGTTCGCCGGCCTCGAGAAAGTGATCCTGCACCGCACCCAGAAGGGCGGCATCGGCTTCACCTCCGAGGTGCGCACCAAGGACGAGCGGCCGAACGGCACCGACCTCTTCCGCGACGTCGAGCCCGAGGACCTCATCAAGTTCGGTCTCATCCCCGAGTTCGTCGGCCGCCTGCCGGTGGTGGCGACCCTCGAGGAGCTCGACGAAGAGGCCCTGATGTCCATCCTCCAGGACCCGAAGAACGCGCTGACCAAGCAGTACAAGCGGCTCTTCGACATGGAAGGCGCGGAACTCGAGTTCCGCGAAGAGGCCCTGCGTGCCATCGCCCGCAAGGCGATGCAGCGCAAGACCGGCGCGCGCGGCCTGCGCACCATCATGGAATCGGTGCTGCTCGACACCATGTACGACCTGCCGTCGCTCAAGGGCGTGCAAAAGGTCGTCATCGACGAGCTGGTCATCGAGGGCAAGAATCCGCCCTATATCCTGTTCAAGTCCGAGCCGACCGAGGAGCCTGCGAAGCGGGCCTCGGGCGGCGCCAACTGACCGGATCGGAGTCCCCATGCGCCTGATCACGCTCCTCTTCGCCGGGGTGGCACTCCTGTCGGCCGCCGCCGTGGCCCAGCCCGTCACGCCCCGCACCGTCGTCCTCAACAGCAGCCTCAAGAGCCCCTGGGGTCTCGCCTTCCTCCCGGATGGCCGCATGCTCGTCACCCAGAAGGCGGGGTCGATCCTGCTGCTCGACGCCCAGGGCGAGCGCACGATCGCCACGCTCGCGGTGCCGCCGGTCGTGTTCCGCAATCAGGGCGGTCTGCTCGATGTCGCGGTCGACCCCGACTTTCCGCGCGACCCCTGGATCTACTGGACCTACACCGAGGCGGGCAGCGGCGCCGAAGAGAGCCTCTCGGGCACCGCCTTGGCGCGCGGCCGCTTGGTCGGCAACGCCCTCGCGGACATTCAGGTGATCTACCGGCAGGCCCCGAAGACCACCGGCGCCGGCCACTTCGGCGCCCGGATCGTGTTCCGGCCCGACAAGACGATGTTCGTGACGCTCGGCGAGCGCCAGAAGTTCGACCCCGCCCAGGCCCTCGACGGCACCCTCGGCAAGGTCATCCGGCTCAACCGCGACGGCAGCGTCCCGGAGGGCAACCCGGGCATCAGCCAGACCCGCCCCGAGATCTGGACCTACGGGCACCGCAACCCGCAGGGGGCGGCCCTGCGTCCCGGTACCAGCGAGCTGTGGGTGAACGAGCACGGCCCCCAGGGCGGCGACGAACTCAACCGCATCATCGCCGGGCGCAACTACGGCTGGCCCAAGGTGAGCTACGGCTGCCCCTACGGCGCCCCCAAGGGCGAGGCCTGCCGCTACGGCGGGGGCGTCCATGAGCCCGCCTACGAGCCTCCTGTGAGCTTCTGGGTGCCGACCTCCATCGGCCCCTCGGGGTTGGTGTTCTATTCCGGTCGTCGCTTCCCGCAGTGGAAGGGCGATGCCTTCATCGGCGCCTTGGCCGGCACCGCCGTCTGGCGGGTGCGCCTCGAGGGCCACCGCGAGGTCGCCCGAGAGCGCCTGTTCGCAGACCTTCGCGAGCGCGTGCGCGACATCCGCGAGGGGCCGGACGGGCATCTCTACCTGCTGACCGATTCCGGCAAGCTCATCCAGATCCGGGACTGACCGACCGTGTGACGGGCCGCACTTGAATCGGGGGGCGGTCGCCCCCACCATGAACTCATGAGCGAGCCTATCCGATCCGAGTCCCTGCCGATCCTCCCGCTGCGGGATGTGGTCGTCTATCCGCACATGGTGTTGCCGCTGTTCGTCGGCCGCGAGAAATCCATCCTCGCGCTCGAGGCCGCCATGAAGGCCGACAAGCGCATCATGCTGGTCGCGCAACGCCAAGCGGACATCGACGACCCGAAGTCCGCGGACCTCTACGGCATCGGCACCATCGCCACCATCCTGCAGCTGCTGAAGCTGCCGGACGGCACCGTGAAAGTGTTGGTCGAGGGCATCGAGCGCGGCTATGCGGGCGAGCTTCAGGGCGGCCCGTTCTACACCGCTGAGGTCACGCTCGCGGTCGAGGTCGACAAGTACGAGGAGAAAGAGCTCGAGGTGATGTCGCGCTCGGTGGTCTCGCAGTTCGAGCAGTACGTCAAGATCAACAAGAAAGTGCCGCCCGAAGTGCTCACCGCGCTCGCCGGCATCGAGGACGCTGGCCGGCTCGCCGACACCGTCGCCGCGCACATGGCGCTCAAGCTCGCCGACAAGCAAAAAGTCCTCGAGATCATGGACGTGCGCGCCCGCCTCGAGCATGTGCTCGTCGCCATCGAGGGCGAGATGGATGTGCTGCAGATCGAGAAGCGCATCCGCGGCCGCGTCAAGGCGCAGATGGAGAAATCGCAGCGCGAGTACTACCTCAACGAGCAGATGAAGGCCATCCAGAAAGAGCTCGGCGAGATGGAGGACGGCGTCAACGAGGTGCAGGACCTCGAGAACCGCATCGAGGGCGCCGGCATGCCGGCCGAGGCCAAAGAAAAAGCCGTCGCGGAGCTCAACAAGCTCAAGATGATGTCGCCGATGTCGGCCGAAGCCACCGTCGTGCGCAACTACATCGATTGGCTCGTGAAGGTGCCCTGGAAGAAGCGCACCAAGGTCCTGAAAGACCTGCGCCGCGCCGAGAAAGTGCTCGACGAGGATCACTACGGCCTCGAGAAGGTCAAGGAGCGCATCCTCGAGTACCTCGCCGTGCAGCAGCGCGTCGAGAAGATCAAGGGCCCGATCCTCTGCCTCGTCGGCCCCCCGGGCGTCGGCAAGACCTCGCTCGGCCAGAGCATCGCGCGCGCGACGAACCGCAAGTTCGTGCGCATGTCGCTCGGCGGCGTGCGCGACGAAGCCGAGATCCGTGGCCACCGCCGCACCTACATCGGCTCGATGCCGGGCAAGGTGGTGCAGAACCTCGCCAAGACCGCGGTCACCAATCCGCTCTTCCTGCTCGATGAGATCGACAAGATGTCGATGGACTTCCGCGGCGATCCGTCCTCGGCGCTGCTCGAGGTGCTCGACCCGGAGCAGAACAACGCCTTCAACGACCATTACCTCGAGGTCGATCTCGATCTCTCGCAGGTGATGTTCGTGTGCACCGCGAACAGCCTCAACATCCCTGCGCCACTGCTCGATCGCATGGAGGTCATCCGTCTGCCCGGGTACACCGAAGACGAGAAGATGAACATCGCGAAGAAGTACCTCGTGCCGAAGCAGATGGAGAACAACGGCCTGAAGACGGGCGAGCTCACCGTGAGCGACGAGGTGCTGCTCGACATCGTGCGTCACTACACGCGCGAAGCGGGCGTGCGCAACCTCGAGCGCGAGGTCGCCAAGATCTGCCGCAAGGCCGTGCGCGCGTTGCTGACGGGCAAGGGCAAGAAGAAGGCCGTGACGAGCGTCGCCATCACGCGGGACAACCTCGAGAAATACCTCGGCGTGCAGCGCTTCCGCTACGGCAAGGCCGAGGAAGAGAACCGCATCGGCCAGGTCACCGGGCTCGCCTGGACCGAGGTCGGCGGCGAACTGCTCACCATCGAATCGGCGATCGTCCCCGGCAAGGGCAAGCTGCAGCACACCGGCCAGTTGGGCGAGGTGATGCAGGAGTCCATCCAGGCCGCCATGACCGTCGTGCGAAGCCGCGCCGCGGGGCTCGGCCTCGAGCCCGACTTCTACCAGAAGCTCGACATCCACCTGCACGTACCCGAGGGTGCGACCCCGAAGGACGGCCCCTCGGCGGGCATCGGCATGTGCACCGCGCTCGTCTCGGCGCTCACCAAGATCCCGGTGAGATCCGAGGTCGCCATGACCGGTGAGATCACCCTGCGCGGCGAAGTGCTGCCGATCGGCGGCCTGAAGGAAAAGCTGCTGGCCGCACACCGCGGCGGCATCACCACGGTCGTGATCCCGATCGACAACCAGAAAGACCTGGTCGAGATCCCCGACAACATCAAGGGCAACCTCGACATCAAGCCCGTCAAATGGATCGACGAGGTGCTCGAGATCGCGCTCGCCTCGCAGCCCGCGCCGCTGCCGGTTCCCCCGGCGGCGGACACCCCCGCCGACCCCCCTGTGGCCAAGGCGACCCGCCGCGGCGGACGCCGAGGCGGCAAGGGGGTTCCCGCGGCGCACTAAACCGCTTAAACTTCGCGCCCTTCTTGCAAGGGGTGCTTAGCTCAGCGGTAGAGCGTCGCCCTTACAAGGCGAGGGTCGGGGGTTCGATCCCCTCAGCACCCACCACGGTTGGAGCGGTAGTTCAGTTGGTTAGAATACCGGCCTGTCACGCCGGGGGTCGCGGGTTCGAGTCCCGTCCGCTCCGCCAACTTTTTCCCCTTTCGCATCGATAGTTTGGCGATGCTGTGAGCAAGCTTGGCGTCTGCTCTCTTCGTATTTTCCCGCACTGACTCGCGCTCGCTCGCGACTTAGTCTGTGCTCATCATGGTCAAGTTTTCATACGCTCCGGCGATCGCCCTAGTGCCGCTGCTGTTCGCGATTACTGGTTGTGGCGGATCCGACAGCCCACGACGATATTCGGTGACTACCCTCGCCAGCCCAAGTGGCAGCATCGGTCCCGCAAGTGCGGTGGTCGAAGCCGGTTCTCTTGCCACATTCACGATTTCGCCCGCCTCAGGCGCGATCGTGGTCGGCGTCGCGGGTTGCGGCGGCGCGCTCACCAGCCCGAACACCTATGTCACGTCGGCGGTGACCGACGACTGCCGCGTCACCGCTACCTTCGCCCGCGCGGCGACGCTGATCGAAGGACTCGCCTCGCCTTGGGGCATGGTGGAGTTGCCGGATGGCCGCTGGCTCATCACCGAGCGCAGCGCAGGGCTCGTCCTCACCAACGCCGACAAGACCGCCGTCGAGATCCGCATCCCGGTGCCGCTGCCGATCGCGGTGCTGGGGCAGGGCGGTCTGCTCGATGTCGCGCTCGACCCGGACTTCGCGAGTGACCCCTGGGTGTACCTCGCCTATGCCGAGGCGGGCGTGGGCGCGGAGACCGGGCTCTACGGCACCGCGGTCGCCCGTGCGCGGCTCACCGGGAATGCATTGAGTGCGCCGCAGGTGATCTTCCGCCAGAGCCCGAAGCTGCCGACGACCTATCACTACGGGGCACGGCTCGTGTTCCGCGCCGACAAGACGCTCTTCGTGGCGATGGGTGAGCGCGGCTACGGTGCACTTGTACAGCAGACGGGAAACTCCATCGGCCGGGTGGTGCGCATCAGTCGTGACGGCGGCAGCATCGAGACGACGGCGCAGGGCTTCCGCAACCCGCAGGGCGCCGCGCTGCGCCCGGGTACCGATGAACTGTGGCTCAACGAGCACGGCCCCCAGGGCGGCGATGAGCTCAACCGCATCGTCGCCGGCGGCAACTACGGCTGGCCGGTGGTGAGCTACGGCTGCAACTACGGCGACCCCGTGGGCGATGCCTGCCGCATCGGCGGCGGCACGCATGCGCCGAACTTCATCGAGCCCGTGTCGTTCTGGGTGCCGACCTCGATCGCGCCGGCGGGCCTCGTGTTCTACACCGGCAGCCGCTTCCCGCAGTGGAGCGGCGATGCATTCATGGGCGCCCTCGCGGGCACCGCGCTCTGGCGCGTGCGGCTCAGCGGCAACGGCGAGATCGGCCGCGAGCGGTTGTTTGCCAACCTCGGCGAGCGCATCCGCGATGTGCGGCAGGGGCGCGATGGGCTGCTGTATCTGCTCACCGACAGCGGCCGGATGATGCGGGTGTCGGATTGAGGGGGGCGTGGGTGACGCGCCTACCGATCCTCCCGCGTGTGCCAGATCCGCAGTACATGCAGCGCGTCGCGCTCGACGAGGTAGCGGACCTCATACCGCCCGACGACGAGGCGACGCACCTCACGGCGTACGAACTCCTCGAGGCGCAGACCGATGCGAGGCTGCTCCGGCAGGCGTCCGACCGCCGCGACGACCCTGAGTTGGTCTACCGGTCGCCCAGCGCTGCGCCCCGGCCCTCCGGCCGCACGGGTTCGGCGGCAGACTGCGCGCAACCCATTGAACAACAGAGCAAAAACGCAGGACGAGGCGCGATTCCAGATCCTGCGCCTGTTGCACGAGGATCCAAGCCTGAACCAACGCGAGCTCAGCGAGCGGCTCGGAGTGAGTTTGGGCGCTGTTAATTGCCTCAAGGCGCTTATCGAGCGTGGGCTCGTCAAGGCGGGTAACTTCTCAGCTAGCGAAAACAAGCTCGGCTATGCCTACCTGCTTACGCCTTCCGGTATCGCGGAGAAGGCGCAGCTCACGGTTCGCTTCCTCGCGCGTAAGCAAGCCGAGTACGACGCCCTGCGCGTAGAAATCGAAACGCTGTCGCGAGAGGCGATGGAGTGATTATCAGCCCCAACGCCAAACGAGATTATGTCGTACCGTATTCTCCACTGGCGTCTCAGGTGCCGGGCGACTCGATTATCCGCGTGTTATGTAAGCGAAGCGGTTTTGATTACTTGATAAGCAATGATTGCCAAGCAAAAATGTGGGTACGCAGGCGCTGTAAGTTATTGAAAATGTTAACTATTTACTCGACTGTCACGCCGGGGGTCGCGGGTTCGAGTCCCGTCCGCTCCGCCATTTTTCCCCTGTCCGTACCGATCACATGGGTAACGGATTATTCCGGAGACATAGGTAACACCTTAGCATCGAAGGGGTTTGGCGCGCACTCGAAGTGAGCGCTCTCGTGGTCGAAGAACCCCAAGTCGTAGTGCATGAAGCTGACGAGCCAGACGCTCTCGCTGATCTCTTTGACGCCAACGGTTTGACCGGCGAGCGCTTTGCTGAGGCTGATCTTTTTACGATCGATGCAGAGTCTGCCGCAGCGAGTGATGGTGATCGCCTTGTCGTGGAAGGGATAGTCGAGCTCACCGATGCCGGTATAGGGGCGCGGTGAGGGTCGATAGAGTTCACTCGGTGTCTTCATACCGAGCGCTTGATTAGGGCGTACCTGATTGAACTCGTCAACGAACGTATCAAAGCGTGCCTGCTGCTGAAGTAGGTTTTTCCCTGCGGGCTTGGTGGCTTCTTTCTTGAGCGTCAGATGCATGCGCTCGTGCCGTCCGTTCTGCTGTGGGCGTCCTGGCTTGATGCGCTCGAGCGCGATGCCGAGCCGCAGCCACCAGACCGAGAGCGTGGTGAGCCCAAAGAGCGCCCAACCACTTGCGAAGGGTATCCCGTTATCTGTCCTGATCGATTTGGGCAGGCCGTATTCGCGAAAGAGTCGCTCGAAGACGGTGACGGCGTACTGAGTTCGGGTGTTGCTGAGCGCCTCACAGCCGATGAGATAGCGACTCGCGAAGTCGGTGACGGTGAGCGGATAGCAGTAGCGAGCATCAGCGAGCATGAACTCGCCCTTGTAGTCGGCACACCAGAGGTCGTTGGGTTCCGTCGGGATTGAGAGCGCAGTCCCCTCGGCCCTATAGCGCCGCTGACGACCGCGCTTAACGAGACCATGGCGATCAAGGGCGGCATGCACGCTGCTGATGGCCGGCAGGGGAGCCTCGGCGCCGATCCGCCGGCGCAGCTTCTCGCGGATTTTGGGAGCACCCCAGCTGGGGTGCTCCCGCTTGATCGAGAGGATCTCGTTCTCGATCTGGAAGGGTAATTGTCGAGCCTGTCGGAAGGGTTTACGACTGCGATCGTTCAACCCCTCGAGCCCTGTATCCTTGTACCGATTGAAGATTTTGTAGCCTGTTTTACGGGAGATCTCGAACTCCCGACACAGCTCTGCCATCTTCTCGCCCTCTAGCAGGCGAGCCACGAACCGAAGACGTTCATCCATTTTGCAACACTCCCGCCATGGCATCTGCGTGTCTCCTGCAAATGCCGCAAAGTGTTACCTATGTGATCGGTACGACCTGTAACCTATGTGCCGAAAAGCACACCCTAACTTTCCGTGACTTACGATCGCTGCTCGCTGCGTGTGGGTAGCGACATTGTGGGTGGCGTGTGGGTGCGTTGCGACGATCGGCGAAGCTGAGTCGGGTGTCGACCGACCGGTCGAGACGGCATCGACGTTCTAGTTGAATTTAAGAGCGCCGTGGTATCAAACCAATGGTGCGACAGTACCCGGTGAACGTACTGGTTGCACTGCATGGCGTCAGTGCGACCCCAGCTTTACGCCTCTGGGTGATGCATCAGGTGACGCTCCCGACTTGCGGTGGGTGCTGTTGCGCAGAACTTCCGATTTCGACACCGGTACACGCGCGATGCGCATCAGTTTGGCGGTTGTTCAAGTTTGAACAGACTGGTATCCTTGCGCCTCGACTGCTACTTCTGTGCTGGCTAGGCGGTAGCGTGCCCAAATCAAATTGAATACTAAGGCGAAAATATAGGAAGAGGCGCGATTTCAGATACTCCGCCATCTGCACGAGAACCCAAGTCTCAGCCAACGCGAGCTAGGCGAGCGGGTCGGAGTGAGTTTGGGCGCGGTTAACTACTGCCTCAAAGCCCTCATCGAGCGATGGTTGATTAAGGCGGGTAACTTCTCGGCTAGCCAAAACAAGTTCGGCTATTCCTACTTGCTCACGCCGACCGGTATTGCCGAGAAGGCGCGGCTCACGAGTCGATTTCTGGCGCGTAAGAAAGCCGAGTACGATGCTCTGCGGGTGGAGATCGAAACGCTGCCGAGAGAGGTGACAGAGTGATCATTAATCCCAACGCTGCGCGGGATTATGCCTCGCCACATTACCGTTGGACATTTCGGATGCCGGGTGATTCGATTATCGATATGTCAAAATATCATTAATTTTTTGACAATAGATACTCAAGAAAGTTTGACCTGTCTTTTTCCGGCGCAGCGATGTCTGGATTAAGGCGATCGGGCTGGGTGGTGGACCTTCAGACTGGTGAGTCAGCAGATCTGCAACCCCCTTTTGTTCCCCAGACCACAGAGGTAAACTTGTTCAAACTTGAACGCCTGCCCAAGCTGGTGCTCCGTGCCCCGGTGGGGCGGTAGCGTGCCAAAACGGCCCTCATTGAACACCAAATCCAAAATCCAAGAAGAAGCGCGTTTTCAGATCTTGCGTCATTTGCACGAAAACCCCGAGCTTTCGCAGCGCGAGCTGGGCGAGCGGGTGGGGATCAGTCTGGGCGCGGTTAATTATTGCCTCAAGGCCCTGATGGACCGCGGCCTTGTTAAAGCGCAGAACTTTAAACGTAGTCCGAACAAAAAGGGCTATGCCTACCTTTTAACTCCGGCGGGGATGGTGGAAAAGAGCTTACTGACTGCGCGATTTCTCAAGCGCAAAATGGCGGAGTACGAGGCGCTGAAAAAAGAGATAGGAGATCTGGAGACGGAGCTCAATAGCCGAGATATCAGCGAGAATACGGGCTTATGAAAGTACTCGTAACAGGTTCCGCAGGGTTCATTGGGTTCCACACCGTAAAAGCCCTTTTAGAGCGCGGGGATGAGGTGGTCGGATTCGACAATGTGAACGATTACTATGATCCCTCACTAAAAGAAAATCGACTAAAGATACTGATCGCGTCTGCACAGGCTGGAAAAGGTCAGTTCACTTTTGTTCGTGAGAATCTGGCAGATCGGTCGGCCGTCGAAGGGTGCTTCAAGGATCACTCGTTTGATCGGGTGATCCATCTTGCCGCTCAAGCGGGGGTGCGTTACTCGCTTGAGAATCCGCACGCGTATGTGGAGAGCAATCTCATCGCGTTCACTAATGTCCTCGAATCTTGTCGTCACGCGAAGGTTCCGCACCTGACCTACGCGAGTACGAGCAGTGTCTATGGGGCGAATACCCGAATGCCGTTCAGTGAGCATCAGGGCGTCGATCATCCGCTGCAGTTTTATGCGGCGACGAAAAGAGCTAATGAGCTCATGGCCCATAGCTATAGCCATTTATTTGGACTCCCGACGACGGGTCTCAGATTTTTTACGGTCTACGGGCCTTGGGGAAGGCCCGATATGGCGCTCTTCTTGTTCACGAAAAATATTCTCGAAGGCAAACCTATCTCGGTCTTCAATCAAGGTCGTCACACGCGCGATTTCACCTATGTCGAAGATATCGTTGAAGGGGTGATCCGATCGAGTGATCAGATCGCGTCCTGTAACTCGAACTGGAGCGGCGATCAGCCGGATCCGGCGACGAGTTCGGCGCCTTTTCGGATATTCAACATCGGCAATAGCCAGCCTGTTCATCTGCTCGAGTACATCGAGGCCATTGAAAATGCGCTGGGTAAAAAGGCCATCAAAGAGATGAAGCCCCTACAAGCCGGCGATGTGCCAGATACCTTCGCCGACACGATCGAGCTTCAGGAGGCGGTTCAATATAGGCCCTCGACACTTGTAAGAGAGGGCGTATCGAATTTCGTAAAGTGGTACCGAGAGTATTTCCGAGTCTGAACATGATCAAAAAAGAAGATGTTAAGCTTGCCATCATCGGATTAGGTTACGTCGGATTACCGCTTGCGGTGGAGTTTGGGAAAAAGCGATCAGTGATCGGCTTTGACATCAATCCCCGGCGGATTGATCAGCTTAGACAGGGCGAGGATATCACTCGGGAAACGATACCCGAGGAGCTCGCGGAAGCTAAACACCTCATCTACTCGAGTGACGCCGAAGACCTCAAGCCTTGCAACGTCTTCATCGTGACCGTCCCGACACCGATCGATGGTCACAAGAGACCGGATCTCACGCCCTTGATCAAGGCGAGCGAGACGGTCGGAAAAGCGCTTAAAAGTGGCGACATTGTGGTCTACGAATCGACCGTCTATCCCGGTTGCACGGAAGAGGACTGTGTCCCCATTCTAGAAAAGTTCTCTGGACTGACTTTTAATGAAGACTTCCACTGCGGCTACAGCCCCGAGCGTATTAATCCCGGTGACAAAGAGCATCGGGTGGCGAGCATTAAGAAAGTCACTTCAGGATCGACCCCGGAGGTTGCAGATTTGGTGGATTCGCTCTATCGAGAGATTATCGTCGCAGGCACCCACAAAGCCTCCTCGATCAAGGTCGCCGAGGCGGCGAAGGTCATCGAGAATACCCAGCGGGATCTGAATATCGCGTTGATGAATGAGCTCTCGGTGATCTTTCAGCGCATGAACATCGACACTCACGAGGTGCTTCAGGCGGCAGGAACCAAGTGGAACTTCTTGCCCTTCAAGCCTGGCATGGTCGGGGGTCACTGCATCGGAGTGGATCCCTATTACCTGACCCACAAGGCCGAATCGCTTGGCTACAACCCCCAGGTGATCCTCGCGGGTCGGCGGATTAACGACAACATGGGTAGGTATGTGGCGAGGAATGTCATTCGGTTGATGCTCAAGAATGGCATCGATGTTGCTCGAAGCACGGTCGGTGTGATGGGGATTACCTTCAAGGAAAACTGCCCTGATACTCGAAATAGTAAGGTCATCGATATTATCCGTGAGTTTGCGAGCTGGAACGTAAAGGTGGTGGTAACGGATCCTTGGGCTGATGCCGATGAGGTCAAGCACGAGTATGGAATAGAGCTCTCTGAGATCAGTGCCACCCAGAAAGTAGATGCGCTGGTTGTGGCGGTCGCTCACGAGACCTTCAAGTCTCAGTCGCCGCAGGTGCTTCGCGGTCTATGTTCGTCTTCGAATCCAGTCCTCGCCGATGTCAAAGGTCTTTACGATCGGGATCTCGCATTAAGATCAGGGTTTACAGTGTTCCGCCTTTAATTACGCACAAAGCAATCTGGGCTTCCCCCGATTTCCCGGACACCACCCTTAGACTTTTACAGCCAGTAGTTCAAACTCCGCTGGAATGACATAGCCGAGCGTTGAATGCCGACGACGGACATTGTAGAACTGCTCTACGTAATCAAACAAATCTGCTTGGCAGTCGTTATGTGATCGATATCGCTTGCGACTCGTTCGTTAGGTTTTCAAGCTCGAAAAGAAACTTTCCATGGCCGAGTTGTCCCACACGTCACCACGACGACCCATGCTGCAAGTGATCCCAAACTCGGCAAGCAATGATTGGAAGCGCTCGCTCGTGCTACTGGCTTCCCTGATCCGAATGATGCAGCAACCCGCGAGGCTTACCTCGTCGCCAGATCGCCATGATCAAGGCATTGGTCACCAGCTGCGCTGTCATCTCTTGACTCATCGACCAACCCACGATTCGGCGGGAGAACAGATCAAGGACAACAGCAAAATACAGCCAGCCTTCATCCTTCCAAAGATATGTGAAATCGGCAACCCAGCGTTGGTTCGGTGCCGTCGCCTCAAACTGCCGATTGAGCAGGTTCGGCGCAATGGCATGTGCAGCTCGTACACCGCTGTCGCCAGGCAATCGACGTCGCTTGGGGCGGGCCTTAAGGCCCGCCCCAAGCATCAAGCGGGCTACACGATGCTCGCCGCAGCGATAACCCCAAGCGATCAAATCGCGCCACACGCGTGGACTTCCATAGGTGCGATCGCTCTGCTCGAAGCTATCGCGGATCACCCCCAGAAGCTCACGGTTAGTTTTGGCCCGATCACTCTCGGGTCTGTCCAACCACTCGTAGAACCCCGCTCTCGAGACACCCAGCGTTTGGCACATCAGCTGCGTCTGCCAGATGCCGCGGCGCTGGGCGATAAACGCGAACTTCACGGCGGGTCCTTGGCAAACAAGGAGATGGCTGTTTTTAAAATGTCGCGCTCCGTCTTGGTGCGGGCCAGTTCCCTACGAAGCTGGGCAAGCTCCGCATCTTCGGGCTTCATCACCCCGCGTCCAGGAAAAGCGCTGCTCTTGCCCAAGGCCGCTTCTCGAACCCAACGATCGAGCACGTTCTCCTCAATACCCAAATCCCGAGCGGCTTGCGAAACCCTCACGCCTCGCTCACTCACCAGCTTCACTGCCTCGAGCTTGAACTCTCGAGTGAACATCCTTCGAGTACCCATCCCACACCTCCGAGACCATCTTTACAACTTATCTCGGTGTCTGAAATCTCGGGGGAAGCCCAGAGTGGTGGTACTAGCCCAGAGGAGTTTGAAGCCCGTGCGAAACGCCATTAACCCTGTGTGCACAGAATACCGGGAACTCAATTGATTTTAGTAACAGGCGGCGCCGGCTTCATCGGCAGCAACTTCGTCCTGGAGTGGTTCAAGGACCCTGCAACCAAGAATGAGGGGATCATCAATCTTGATGTGCTGACCTATGCGGGTAACCGAGAAAACCTCGCGTTGCTTGAAGGCGACTCGCGCCATGTCTTCGTTCAGGGCGATATTTGTGATCGAGCGCTGATCGATCGTTTGCTCACAGAGCATCAACCGACAGCCATCGTTCATTTTGCGGCCGAGAGTCATGTTGACCGCAGCATTGATGGGCCGGGCGCGTTCATCAAAACCAACATTGATGGCACCTACACGCTTCTGGAGGCCTCCCGAGCGTATTGGAGCGCTCTGCCCGAGTGTGCGCGTCAGGCGTTCAGATTTCATCACGTAAGTACGGATGAGGTTTTCGGCAGCCTCAAGCCCGATGATCCCGCCTTCGCCGAAACCAACCGTTACGAGCCCAATAGTCCCTACTCGGCGAGTAAGGCGGCGAGCGACCACTTGGTTCGCGCTTGGCATCACACCTACGGCCTGCCGGTCATGACAACGAACTGTTCAAACAACTACGGTCCCTATCATTTTCCCGAGAAATTGATTCCGCTCATGATCGTCAATGCACTTGCGGGTAAACCCTTGCCGGTGTTCGGCGACGGCCAGCAGATTCGTGACTGGTTGTATGTCACCGACCATTGCAGTGCCATCCGTGCGGTGTTGGCGAAGGGTCGCCTCGGAGAGACCTATAACATTGGTGGCTGGAACGAGAAAGCCAACATCGATGTTGTCAAAACGATTTGTCAGTTGCTCGATGAGCTACGACCGGACCCGGCAGGTTCGTATACTCGGCTAATCACATACGTGAAAGATCGACCCGGACACGATCGACGTTACGCCATCAATGCTCGAAAAATAGAGCGAGAGCTTGGCTGGCGCCCGTCGGAAACCTTTGAGTCTGGTATCCGTAAAACAGTTAGCTGGTACCTCCAAAATGAAAAGTGGTTATCGCGAGTTCAGAGTGGCGTCTACCGGACTTAAGGTGTTTCGGATTATTCGGATTGGTGATCGCTGCATTTCTATCAACACCCTAGTGCCCTGATGCCAACAGTGCGTTTTTTTATGCACTAAAACGACGGTTAGTCTGTCTTAATTGCTCTGCTCGCGTTATTTTTTGATGGCTTGGTGAGTCAATAAATCCACTTCATTGGCAATTCTCCGAAGGGGTGTGGAGCTGCAAGGTGAAAGTTCTCGCCGCAGGCAGTTAGACGTGGTGCTATCGAAGTTTACGGGTAGACCGACCTTGGGGGCACTGAAATGGGCGGAGCCGGGACAGCGGTGTCAAATCTGTGTCGGGGGTACGAGGTCAGTACGGCGCAGTTTACAAATGGCGTAGCGGCTAAGGCAGGGCGGACGCGTCGCCGACGATGCGAATGCGAGAGCTTGAGGAGAAACCGGCATCTAAAGAACCTCTATATCGAAACGCAGATAAAAATTGGCATCTTCGCGCAGGGGTTTGCAAAAGCGCGTGAGGTTATTTGGCCGACGCCAGGTAGCCAAGTGGGAGTTTGAGTAGACGAGGCTGAGCGCATATCGATATCAACCGAAGATCAACGTTGAAAATGCCAAGACCGCCGAGTGACTGCAGCGACTGACGGAGAACCGGCGAAATTGAGGGTTCGGGCGGAGTTTCCTGTATCTGCGCAACGTGACGTTCGTTCTGCCGAATCACAGGCGCGAATATCGGAGTTACAGAAAACGGGAGCGGAGTTTAGGGATAACGCCGAAAAAGGCGGTGAAGCGAGGGAACCATAGCTGCTGACCGTGCCTGCTTAGATTGATTAACTGTGGTCGATGGATTTCATTTGCGATTAAGTGAACGACGATAACTTGTTTCGTTTTTTCAAGGTCATTGAGAATTTAAACCGTTTAACACTGCATATCAAAGTCGACTTTATTCTGTACTTTGAACATGTATCGCGAAAGCTCTAGCAGATCATGCAGTGGAGCAGAATCTGTAAGTCGTGGTCGGTGCTGACAGTCGGGAATACATTGGTGCATCGATCGTGAAGTGGACAAACGAAGGGGGGGCGGATGGAATACAGCCAGCCTGGCAAGTGCCAACAGACCGAGCCATTCGAGCGGTTTAACCGTACATCCAGCTACAGATGCCTAAAGAAGTATTTCTTTGACAATTTTACTGAAGCCCGCGACTTCGCAGCAGGGGCGATTTTGGGCCACACAACGTCTAGACACAGACTTAGGTGGGCCCACCCCACTTCCGCCTCAAAAATCGGCAGCTGGCTGCCGCCGCGCAACGTCGGCCTTTACGCCCCACCAAAACCGGGAGTCATCCGCGATGCCTCGTCCCTCGATCGGTTTTTCCGTTGGCCTCCGGGCTGCCAAGTTTCCTGCGCTGAGTGGGGACGGTCGTCTGCCGAAAGACTTTAGTCCTCGTCTATTTGTTCGAGTGAGCGCTTGGATTTTGCTAGCGGGCTCCGTTAAAAGTGCCCAAACATCGCGGGATCGGCCCTCGCGACGTTATCTTCAGGTTGGGTAACTAGCTAGACACTTAATTATGACCGCTTCGTCTCCGTCACTCTCAAGTGCTGTAACTTACCGCGCCGAAATCGATGGGCTACGTGCCGTAGCTGTTCTTCCTGTTGTTCTCTATCATGCTGACGTAAGCTTATTCAAGGGGGGCTATGTCGGTGTTGACATTTTCTTTGTCATAAGTGGCTATTTAATAACGTCAATTATCATCCACGAGCTCGAACACGGGCGGTTCTCTCTACTAAACTTTTATGAACGAAGGGCTCGACGAATTCTGCCCGCATTATTTTTTTTGATGGCCGTGTGTCTACCGATTGCGTGGTTGACGCTTCTGCCAAACGACATGAAAGATTTTTCCCAGTCTCTGGTTGCCGTGAGTTTTTTTATTTCAAATTTTTTATTTTATATCGAGGGCGGGTATTTTGAGCAGAGCGCTGAGCTTAAGCCGCTGTTGCACACTTGGAGTCTGGCGGTCGAGGAGCAGTTCTATGTATTCTTTCCGCTATTTCTGATCATGCTACGCCGCCTGCGCGTATCTCAGTTGGGATTGATTCTTTTTGTGCTAGCCATTATCAGTTTCAGCGCATCAAATTATGTAGGTATGGGCGATCCCGACTTCGCCTTTTATATGTTGCCGACAAGGGCATGGGAATTGTTGATCGGCGCAATTTGTGTGGTGCTGTTAAAGGGAGGCCATTTTTTAACTGTAAATAGAATTTTTCGAGAGTTCGCGACCTTATTCGGCTTGTTTTTAATTTTCATCTCGGTGTTTGGCGGTATTGACGTCGGCTATTTTAAAGATGGTATGGGGTATGCTATTGCGCCAACATTCGGCGCGGCTTTTATAATAATATTCTCTAATAAAACGACCGTGGTCGCCAAGATGTTATCGGCCAAACCAGCCGTTACCCTAGGGTTAATCAGTTATAGCGTTTACCTTTGGCATCAGCCGATCCTATCTTTTCTGAAGCACGCGGGGATTTCTGAGGCCACGCCACTTTTCTTAGTCGGCACCCTTGGTCTGATCTTTGTCATCGCCACTTTCAGCACGCATTACATAGAAAGACCTTTCCGAAAGCCTGGGGTGATGTCTCAAAAATCCGTAATTGCGTTCGTGGTTTTCAGCATGGCGGGTTTTTCTGCGATCGGGGTGGCCGGACATGTGCGTGATGGACGGATAGGTCAGCTAACGGCGTCTCAGGAAGAATTTTTGAAGCACTTTAATAACGACCTGCCCGATTGGGAGTACTTTAAGAAAAATCGAATTTTGGAGGAGTTTCGGGAAGACTGTAATTTCTACGACATCGCGAGTTACCGCGTAGGACAGCCAACTATTGAGCCGGTAGCTGAGATATCGGAATCGTGTTTTACGCCTGAGCAGCCCGGCGCATTTACCGTGTTTTTATGGGGCGATTCGCACGCTCAAATGCTATTCCCGGGACTTAAGCGGGCTCTACCTGCGACGACAAATTTGTTAATCGTCGCATCGTCCGGATGTCCCGCGCAAATCCGCTCGGAAACGACGCGACGTGACTATTGCAGTCGGTCGAACGTTTTTGCGTTGGAAACTATTTCACGGTTGGTACCGGACGTGGTGGTAATTGGGCAGAACAGAGGGCACGATTTGCGCAACATGAAAAAGTTAGCTACTGCGCTTGAGGCGTTCGGGGTCAAAAGGGTCTTGTTTACTGGGCCTTCTCCGCATTGGGTGCCCGGATTGCCATCGGTAGCTGCAAGATTTTTACCAGATGTGCCGCAGCGTACTCACGCGGGGGTTGATAGAAAAATCATCGAGGCAGATTATCGGCTTCGAAAACAGGCTACCTCAGAGTCGGGCGTAGATTACGTAAGCTTGATCGAGTATTTTTGTGATTCCGGCGGGTGCTTGCTGTATTACGGAGGCGACCCGGCAGAAGGAGCTACGAGTTGGGATTACGGCCACTTGACGCCTCTAGCATCACACGATTTAGCCAAAAACCTGCTGGTTCCATTAATTGTTTCTCAACGACGTAGATAGCGTTAAACGGTTTTTAAGAACATTAAGCGGTTGGATAAATCGGCGTGAAACTGCTTTAACGGCTCTGTTAATCGTCGGTTCGTAGCGAGACGGTCATCACCATGAACTTTAAGCAGCAAAAAAAATAACGCGCCGTTCATGCGCTGCCGCTATCAGCAAAATACTCACGAGTGGGTTTAATGAATTAACGCCCGATTCTGGTGTCCCGGCACATCGAAATGTGCTGAAAAGCAGATTATTGGCGTGATTGTGCCCGTGAGTGTAATGACCCACCGGTTTCTGCTCAGGTCAGGCCGCTAAAGCATACGCCATAGCGGGGGTTTTCATGCCGAGGGCCTGGTGGGGCCGACGGGTGTTGTAGAAGCGGATCCACTCTCCGATGACGCG
>Ga0315906_10002281_pt1 | contig 27082 bp, 26 predicted proteins | sample LakEriMetagenome_4_FD_203526 | JGI IMG/M metagenome (GOLD analysis project Ga0315906, IMG submission 203526) | Freshwater fungal communities from buoy surface, Lake Erie, Ohio, United States - Buoy 2 MA122 | ecosystem: Environmental > Aquatic > Freshwater > Lake > Lake biofilm | place: USA...
TATTCATGGCGGAGGAGGTGGGATTCGAACCCACGGAGACTTGCGCCTCACACGCTTTCCAAGCGTGCCGATTCGGCCGCTCTCGCACCCCTCCCGGGATTGTGTGACGAAGGTTATCGCCACACCACGAACGCTTACTCAGCGATATCGTGGCTACACGCTTCCGTCGAGTGAGGTGGCGGTCGGGTCCTGTGCAACGGACGCTCGAGAATCAGGTCAGGGTCGGAAGACAGCAGCCTTCATCGGAAACGTCTGAGTGCCGCAGACCACCTGGCCGTCACTTCAGTCGGCGGAGGCTATTGAGGTTTTTGCTGTATTCGAAAATGTAAACCAAGAAGCACTGTCGCAAGCGCTTTACCAATAAGCACAATTGCGCGACCATTACTTGCCGATGAAACTCCGCTTTGGCGAGGAGCCATTGCTGTTCCAATTTCTTCGACTGCGTATCCAGCCCGACCGATTACAACTAATGCTTCAAATGTGTCGCCTAGGAAATACTCGGGTAAATGCTCTGCCAATTCATCAAGTAACGGACGACGTATAAGGCGAAAACCCGAGGTGGAATCTGTAATTTTTTTACCGGTTGCTCTGCTTGCAACACGAGCAAGCCACCACATTGCGAATCGCCGAACAATGTGTGGTTCCATAGTGTTAGCCGAAGACAAGAAACGACTACCTAGCACAAAATCAGCATTGGTCTCATTTGCAGCCCTAATGAGATCTTGAAAATGGTTGCTTTGGTGTTGACCGTCGGCATCGCATTGGATGATTGCTTTAAACCCATTCTCTACTGCATAGCGAAATCCACACCGCAGTGCTCCACCCACGCCAGTATTGAAAGGCAGCGAAAGAACGGTTGCCCCAGCATGCTTGGCAATTACAGAAGTGTCGTCACTACTTCCATCATCAATGACGACACATGAAAAACCTACGGAGTGAATTCCCAACACCACCTGGGCAATAGTCGCAGCTTCGTTGTACGCCGGTACAACAATCAGTACTTCACTATTGAGAATCACGTAGGTCGTTTATCGATTTCTTTTGCAAAGCCAAGTCTTCATTAACTTTTCGCAGTTGCCGTTGTAGTCCCGAAATGCTTATTGACAATTGAACACACAGGGCTAGGAGGAGAAAGAATGAAATTCCAGCAATAAATGCAGCTGGCGAGACCTCAAGCAGATCTGCAATGTTATCTATCTTTGGGACCGCTAAGCCCCCCAACGCCATAAACCCAAACAGAGTTAACCACCCAACCGTATATCGAAACGAAATCTTCTGTTTCCGTGATGAATAAATCACTCCTGAGGACAAAACTGCAGCAAGAATAAGAATTTCAATTGCTTGGGTTCGTTGTTGGCTCACGTGAAAAATTGTATACCCAACTCGGGACATCATTCTTGAAACTGCACTTTCTTCAGAAGATGTTCGCTTCCTAAATGTTTACAAATATCTTCAAAACTATTCGTAGGCCCATTCCACTTCCAGTCCATTGGTTCGCCCACTTCAACGTCCTGCACCAATGTCGCAAGTGTCTTAAACAATTGTGCATCTTTACGGTTAGCGCGCAATGTTGTAGCAAGTTTTTCAGCTCCGCGAACAATGACACCATCACTTATCCACTGATCGTGACTGTCGGGAATGTTGTCGATGGTTCCGTATTTGGCAAGTACTGATGATGCGCTCTTTGCACCCCAACCTTGTAAACCTGGGAATCCATCGGCGGAATCGCCAACTAAACCCAAGTAGTCGGCGATGGAACTTGGACCAACACCAAACTTTTCTTTCACTGCATCTTCATCAATGATCAGGTTGTTGCGGCGGTCCATTTGCACCACACGTTTACCTTGCACCACCTGACCTAGATCTTTGTCCGGCGTAAGCACAAACACTTTGTGCACGGTGTGATCCTCGCATGCCACGCGCACGGCTGATGCCAGTGCGTCGTCGGCTTCATACTTCTCCATTGCCCATACGGTTACACCAAGTGCACGAAGGGCGTCTTCCAAAATAGGAATTTGTTCGAGCAAAACGGGCTCCATACCTTCACTGGTTTTGTAGCCGCTATACAAATCGTTGCGGAAACTTTCAATGACGTGATCGGTTGCAACACCAATATGGGTTGCGCCATCTTGGAGAAGCTGAATAGTTGATGTAAGTACGCCGATGGTGCCGGCAAATGGTGGAAGCTGCGAATGCTTAGAGGCCTGGCCGTAGTGCTGGCGATACAGCTCGTACGTTCCGTCTACCAAATGCACATGCATAATGTGAACCTACACGCCAAACAACACAACGACCATGGCGCCGATGCATATATATGGTCCAAATGCGATGCGAGTGTTGCGACTGGCTTTGCGGCTAATGAGAAGGAGTAATGCAACTAACCCGCCGAGCATGAAACCCAGTGCCAAACCTTGCATTACAAACTTTGCGCCTAGGTAGCCGACGAACATCGCGAGTACAGCCGCAAGACGAACATCGCCTATTCCGATACCGCGTTTTGATGCAAGTGACAAAGCAACAAATGTGAGCAGTGTGACCACAAACGAGAGTGTCATGACGCCGATTTTTCCTGGCTGGTTGTTGGCAATTGCTGCGATGGACAGCAGAGGACCACCGATGAATGCTGCGCGCATGGTGACACTGCGGGTCAGGCGATGTGTAGTGATGTCAATCAGAGATTGCTCAACACACATTGCGCACATCAGGCCGTAGGCAAATAACTCCCACGAAAATGTGTATTTATTCAGGAGTTGAACTGCAATTCCTGCAGAGACTATCCCAACTGCAAATACGGGAAGTTTGTTAAACGAACCAAGTTCGGCAATGGTGTGCTGTGCCCGACGTGCTCGGCGAGTGCCGATGAGAAAACCAAAGATTGCAGCAATTGCTAGCGCAAGCGAATTGATGCGTTACTCCTGCACCAATTCGATCAACGTGCCAAAACTTCCCTTTGGATGCATGAATGCAACGGTGGTACCGCGGCTGCCAGGACGAGGTGCTTTGTCAATTGGTGTTGCGCCTGCGGCAATCATGGCTGCAAGTGCTTCGGCGCAATTGTTTACCCGATACCCAATGTGGTGCAAGCCTTCGCCGCGCTTTTCAATGGCCTTGGCAACTGGTGAGTCGGGTCTTGTTGGCGTAAGCAACTGAATGTAGCTTTCTGCCACTTTCAACAATGCTTCTTCAACGCCGTCTGACTCCACTACTTCACGGTGATCAACCGTTGCACCAAACGCATTTTGATAATACGCAATGGCTGCTTCAAGGTCTTTCACTGCAATTGCAACGTGATCAATTTCGGTAAGCAACATAAGCAGTCCTTAACTCCTGCGGAAATGACGAAGGTTCTTTTCGCCAACCTTTTCACGGAACTCTGGGTTGTTAATGCCCATGCCTTCGCGTGGTGCCATACACAACACACCAATTTTTCCTTCGTGCATGTTTTTGTGCACTTGATATGAAGCGTCGCCTGTTTGATTTAGGTCGAATACTTGCGACAACACTGGGTGAATCATTCCCTTTTGAATGAGTCGGTTGGCTTCCCACGATTCGCGATAGTTGGCAAAGTGTGAACCAACAAGTTTCTTCAGTCGCATCCAGAAGTAACGGTTATCAAATTCCATCATGTAGCCACTGGTTGCTGCACACGTTGCAATAGTGCCACCCTTCTTGGCTACATACATTGATGCGGCAAAAGTTGAACGACCTGGGTGTTCGAACACAATGTCTGGATCTTCACCAACAAGAGCGCGTATATCGCCACCAAAACGCTTCCACTCTTTTTCATCGTGCGTGGTTTCGTCTTTCCAGAACTGATAATTGCCTGCACGACGATCGATGATGGCTTCAACACCCATGCCACGAAGAATTTCTGCTTTGTCGGCCGAACTGACCACACCAACAGGAATGCCACCGCCATTCAGCACGTATTGCGTTGCATATGCTCCAATGCCACCCGTTGCACCCCAGATCAACACCACATCACCTTGTTTCATGTGTGCACCGTTTGGCGAAACAAGCATGCGATAACTGGTGCTGTTGCACAGTGCATTTACTGCCGCTTCCTCCCACGTCAGGTGCTCTGGCTTTGGCATGAGTTGGTTTGCCTTTACAACGCTCAGGTCGGCAAGGCCACCAAAGTTTGTTTCGTAACCCCAAATGCGCTGATTGCTACCAAGCATGGAGTCGTTGTGCGATGACGCGTCTTGGTCATCTACGTGATTGCAATGCACCGTAATTCTGTCGCCAGGTTTCCAGTTGCGAACTGCCGAACCAACGCGCAGCACCACACCCGAAGCATCGCTACCCATGATGTGATACGGAAGGTCGTGGCGCTTTGCCCATTCGCTTTCGCGAGCTAGGCGTGTCAGCGCACTGAAGGTAGAGATTGGTTCAAAGATGCTGCTCCACACCGTGTTGAAGTTGATGCTGCTGGCCATGACAGCGATGAGCGCTTCGTCTGGCGCAATTTGCGGAAGTGGAACTTCTTGAATGTGCACGCTCTTACGCGGATCTTTATCGGCTGAAGCCATGCCAGCAAACATTTCTTGCTCGTCTTTGCGCACCACCGCTGCCCGATATGACTCTGGTATCTGTAAGGCTTCAAATGCCTTGGTGTCGGCATTGTTTTCGATGGCTTCGAGGATGCTTTTCATGGGTTAGAGGGTAGTGAGCAAATGCGCCTACGCTCTAGTCATGTCAGGTTCATACATCATCGCCGGAGCCCGTACCCCTATTGGGAAAATGAGTGGAGCACTCGCCTCATTTTCTGCTGCAGACCTTGGCGGGTTCGCCATTGCCGCAGCGTTACAACGCGCAGGCGTTGCACCACATGAAGTGGAACACGTAATTATGGGCCAGGTATTGATGGCTGGTCAGGGCCAAGTGCCTTCACGCCAAGCCGCATCAAAAGCTGGCATTCCAATGAGTGTGCCAAGCATCAGCATTAACAAAGTGTGCTTGTCGGGTCTGAACTCCATCTACTTGGCAGACCAAATGATTTCCAGTGGTGAAGCCGACATTGTTATTGCCGGTGGAATGGAAAGCATGACCAATGCTCCGTATTTGGCAATGGGCGCACGCAGTGGTTTCCGTTTTGGCGACGTGCAATTGCTTGATGCAATTCAGCGCGATGGTTTGTGGTGCGCATTCGATGCTTGCCTCATGGGCCTTGGCACCGAGCGTTACGCAGCCGGCAACATCAGCCGCGATGACCAAGATGATTTAGCAATGAAGAGCAACCAGCGCGCTGCTGCGGCAATTGCTGCAGGCCGCCTAGCCGACGAAATTGTTCCTATTTCAATTCCACAACGCAAGGGCGACCCTTTAGTGATTGATTCTGATGAAGGTGTGCGCGCAAGCACCACCATGGAGTCACTTGGTTCATTGAAACCAGCATTCGACAAAGACGGAACCGTTACCGCAGGTAACGCAAGCCAAATTAGCGATGCGGGTTCGGCGATAGTGATGATGTCGAAGCGCGAAGCCGAACGACGTGGTGTGAAACCACTTGGCGAATTTGTTTCATACGGAATGGTTGCAGGCCCAGACAACGCTTCGTTGTTGCACCAACCAAGCCGCAGCATTATGAAGGCACTTGATCGTGCTGGAAAAAAGATAAGCGACGTTGACTTGTTTGAAATCAACGAAGCATTCGCTGCTGTTGGAATTGCCTCAATGCGTGAACTTGGAATATCAGATGACATCGTGAACGTAAACGGTGGAGCAATTGCGCTTGGTCACCCAATTGGCATGAGCGGCAACCGACTTGCTCTTACCTTGTTGCACGAACTGCAGCGTCGTGGTGGTGGCATGGGTGCGGCAGCATTGTGCGGTGGCGGCGGGCAAGGCGATGCCCTCATTGTTCGCACTGTGTAATCAATACGTGTAATAGAACCGTGTAATGAAGCTATTTCCTTCACCAAAAGCGAATAACACCGACGCACTCATTGGCGCAGTAGGTGCAGCAATTGCCATGGCACTTACCTGGTTGATGAGTGATGCTCTACTCGACAGCGTTGCACCGATACTCGTACTGTCCATGGGTGCTTCGGCGGTCATTTTGTTTACGATGCCAACTGCCCCAGCGGCACAGCCGATTCCGCTCATTCTGGCCCACTGTGTTGCTGCATTTTTGGGTGTCTTGTCGGCGCAAGTGTTCAATAACACCGCACTCGCAGTAGGTGTTGCAGTTGGTGTGCACGCCGGATTGATGGTTCGCTTTGGTTACATGCACCCGCCTAGTGGTGGAACTGCATTAACCGCGGTGATTGGTGGAAGTGCGGTTACCGACCTTGGATACTCGTTTATCTGGCGGCCAGTGTTATTGAATGCTGTGCTGCTGGAGTTGCTTGCATTCGTGATTAATGCACCATTTGCATGGCGTCGCTACCCGGCGAAGTCGTAAGCAGACTTGCGGAATTAGCCTTCTATTTCGCGGCGACCTTCAAGTGCTCTGCCGAGCGTAAGTTCGTCGGCATATTCCAAGTCGCCACCAACCGGCAAGCCACTAGCAATCCGTGTGACTCGTAGCCCGAGTGGCTTCAGCAAACGCGCCAAGTACATGGCCGTTACGTCGCCTTCAGTATTTGGGTTGGTGCACAGAATAATTTCAGTAATTCCTTCGTCATCCAACCGGGCAAGCAGTTCACGAATTTTCAATTGATCGGGACCAACTCCTTCAAGTGGATTCATTGCTCCAAGCAATACGTGGTATCGGCCACGGAATTCACCCGTTTTTTCAACAGCCACAATGTCGCGTGATTCTTCCACCACGCACAACACCGTTTGATCGCGGCGCGAGTCATCGCAAATGTGACACACCGAACCTTCGGCAAAGTTAAAACACTTCTGACAAAACTGCACCAACGCTTTTGCTTCAGTTATTGCACTGGCCAGTTTCTCTACGTCGTGAGCATCAGTTTTCAACAAGTGAAACGCAATACGCTGTGCGGATTTTGGCCCAATTCCTGGCAAGCGACCGAGTGCATCGATAAGCGTTTGCATTGCTGTGGTGTACGCAGATGCCATTACCGTGACGCCTTGCTAACTATTTCTTTTTTGCTTGATTGACAACTTGTGAACCAGGAAACGCTTTCGTCAGTTGATCCATTGCCGATGGCATGGCTTTGTTTGGGGCATCCATAATTTCACTGCGATCTACTTCGTCTGAAATTTCAGTTTCTTTCACTTTTGGTCGTGCAGTGCGACCAGTTGGTGATGTGGCGTCTTTGTCGACCGTGAATTCAATAGCCAGCGTGCGGCCTGTGACAGTTTCGAGTTGTGCCACAACGACAGAAATGTGTTCTTGTGCCTTTGTCATATGCATCTCGTTTGGTGCAGCAAGCGTGAGTGTGGTGTCGTTGCAAGATTGCGGAGTTACTGCCGAATACAACGCGCGAACAAATGGCTTCAAGCCAGTGAGCACTTCAGCCCACTTTGCAACCACTTGTGAATCGGATGCTGGTTCGCTTGGCTTTGCGGCTGTAACAGGGGCAGGTGTTGGGGTAGCAACTGTTGGTTGCGCAGCAGGTGCGGGTGTGTTTACTTGCGGCATACGTGCTTTGCCACCAACCTGAACTTTTCCCGTTGCGGGGTTAACGGGAACCGGCTTTGTAACTGGGCCTGTTGCATCGGCTGTGCGCACCACACCGGCTTCCAAACGCTCGAGCCGACCAATGATTGCTGCGATATCGCCACCTAACGTTTGGTTGGTCAGTTTTACCAACGACACTTCGAGCAACAATCGTGCGTCAGGCGCATGGCGCATTTCAATCAATGACTCACCCAACACTTCAATGCTGCGCACCAACGTGCTTGGACCAAGCTTGCGTGCCTGGTCGGCAATAACCGTTGCGCGTTGCTCTGGCAGCTGCACCAACTCTGGCGCCATAAGCGAGAGGAAACATTCGCGCAGATGGCGCACAATTTCTTCGGTAAGTGAACGCGGGTCGTTGCCTTGCTGAATGGAAAATGCAGTTGCAGCGAGTGCACGTGCTGGATCTTGATCGCTGATGGCTTCAATGAATTCATCGGACGACATTCGCTCGCCCACTTCGCCGCCACCGGCTGCAATGAGTTCAAGTGCCGACAACGTGTCGCGTGCAGAACCACCGCCTTGCACAAGCACGTGTGCAATAGCGTCTTCACTGACTTTTAAGTTGGCATCTTTAATGACCCAACGAACATGATCTTCAAGGTCGTGCAATGGCAACAAGTGAAACTGCAAGTGTTGTGTGCGTGAGCGAATGGTTTCGCTCACCTTCTGTGGGTCGGTAGTTGCCAACACGAACACCACATGCGGTGGAGGTTCTTCAAGTGTCTTTAGCAACGCCGCTTCTGCTGCCTTTGACAACATGTGTACTTCGTCCAAGATAAACACGCGGTGCCGACCAGGGTTGCCAAGCGATGAGCGCTCGATGAGGTCACGCATGTTTTCGACACCGTTGTTGCTAGCAGCGTCAAGTTCTAAAACGTCGTATGAATTACCGCTGTCGATAGAGCCGCATGAATTGCAAATGCCACATGGCTCGCCATCTTCTGGCGACTCGCAATTCAGTACCTTGGCCAAAATGCGGGCGGTTGAGGTTTTGCCCGTGCCTCGGGGACCAGAGAACAAATAGGCCTGACCTTCGCGATGATTTATGACTGCATTGCGTAGAGCGCGGACCACATGCTCTTGACCCTTCAATTCATCGAAGCGACGAGGGCGATAGCGACGGTAGAGCGATTGGACAGCCATTGCATGCGAGCCTACCTACGAGGTGGTTCACGGTCAGATTTGGCTACCGTCTAGGTGACCCCATGACGACAATCCTGCCTGTTCTACGCCGAAAAGCGATCCGCCTGGTGTGTGGCCTTGGCCTCATCGCAGCCGTTGCCGGCACATTTGCTCCCACTGCGTTTGCTGCTGCTGGCACCAATGAGGTCATTTCGTCGAACCCTGCCGCTGGTTCCACTCAACAAGTGCCACCAAAGCAAATTCAGCTCACTTTTCGTAGTGCAATTGAAGGCGACTTGGTAGTCGAACTGTTGTGTGGTCCAAATGCTGATGTTCCTGTTGCGTTAAGTGCCCCTGCAACTCAGGACAACCTGGTGTACGCAATTCCCCTGCTTGGTCAACAACCAGAAAACGGTCAGTGCGTCATTAAGTGGAGCATTGCTTCATCAAATTCTGCTGGGTCAATATCGTTTGCGTTAGCAGTCGTTCAAGACAGCACTGCTGCTGCAACCGAAACAACCGTTGTTGCACCTGGTGAAACGGTGACAGCAATTGGCGAAACTGTGACGACATATTCGGGAGCTGGACGAAAAACTGGAATTGTTTTGGGCTTGTTGCGCATTGCTGAATACTTTTTCGTGTCTGCATTGTTTGGTGGACTCATCTTGATGTTGCTTGCCTGGCCAGAAGGCACCGAGTACCCAATCTGTTTGCGCTTCTTCAAACTGACGTGGCTGTTTTCTATTGTCACCATGTACTTGATCGTGTCCATGAACACGTTCCGTCACTCCAATGACGGATTCGCCAGTGCTCTTAGCCCCTTTAGCTGGTTTAGTCACACGGGTGGAAGCGGCGGAGCAATATTGATTTTGCGATTTATGTTGATTGCCGCAGCATTCTGGGTGGCATTTGACCCAGAAAAAATTGTTGACCCAACAACTCAAGTGCCGGCTATCACCATCATCACGTTGATGATGGCAACATATGGCCTCACTCGTGTTGGCCAGAATGTTCCGTTCTTGAATTACGTATTCGGAGTGGGACACGCACTGAGCATTGGACTATGGCTTGGCGGAATGATTCTGTTGGTACGCACCGTGCTTGCTGGTCCGGGTGATTCCGACCTGGTGCAAGCGGTGCTCGGTTTCACCAAGATCTCTGGCCCACTGATGATTGTTGGTGCAATTACTGGATTTATGCAGATGTTGTTGCTTGATGGCTTAGCAATCTTCAGTTCTGGTCACGGACGTCTTGGGGTGCTGAGCGTGCTATTCACCGCACTCATGATTTTCTTGGCGCTCATGCTGAAAAATTTTGTTGCCACGCGGTTTGCGCGAGTTGAAGACTTGACTGGCAAAATGGCCTGGCGATTGCGACGCGTTCTCACAGCAGAAATAGCAATTGGCGTTGTGGTACTTGCACTTACATCGTGGATGATTCCTATGAAGCCACCACAAGCAACTGCTGCAGTCGTCAAGTCAAGCGTTGCTTATGAGTTCCGTGAAGAACTACAAAACGATCGCTTCCACATTGTGTTGTCCATTTCGCCAGCAACAACTGGCACTAACGCAATGCGCATTGAACTGTTAAACCCGAAGCGCATCAACAACTTCACTATCAAGTTCATTCCGCCAGACCCAGCGTTTGAAGGCATCGAAATCAATGTGCCACTTAAGCGGCGTGGTGCAGCCATTGTTGCCTACGACGGACTGTTCAATTTGAAGGTGGCAGGCGTGTGGTCAATTGAAGTTACGGGAGCCACCACCACTGGTGAATTGGTTCCACTCGCCACCACCCTCACCGTGGTGCAGTCAACCACCCCCGAAACCACTGTTCCAGAAACAACAGTTCCCGCAGTTCCAACCACCGTCGGCGGCTGAACCCCGCTTGGGCACTAGCGTCTAACGCGTGAGTAGCAACGCCATGGACGCCAAACTGCAAGACCTTCAATCCCGCAAAGAACAGGCATATAACGCCGGTTCGCCCCGCTCGGTAGAGCGCCAACACGAAAAGGGGAAGCTGCTTGCTCGCGAGCGAATTACTACCCTGCTCGACCCCGAAAGCTTTCACGAACTCGACTTGCTTGCTCGTCACCGCGCCCATGCCGCCGGTCTCGAGGAGCGCCCGTACACCGACGGCGTCATCACCGGTTGGGGAACCATCGACGGTCGCAAAGTATTTGTGTACAGCCAAGACTTCACCGTGTTTGGTGGAGCACTGGGCGAAGTATTTGCCGAGAAAATTCATAAGTTGATGGACTTGGCGCTGAAGGTTGGTGCGCCGGTTATTGGTTTGAACGACGGAGCAGGTGCGCGAATTCAAGAAGGTGTGGTGTCGCTTGCAAGTTATGGCGGCATCTTCCATCGCAACGTGCAGGCATCGGGAGTCATTCCACAAATTTCAGTAATTCTCGGACCGTGCGCAGGTGGTGCTGTGTATTCGCCAGCCATGACCGACTTTATTTTCATGGTGCGCGAAACCAGCCACATGTTTATTACCGGACCAGACGTGGTGAAAACCGTAACTGGTGAAGAAGTAACGCTTGAGGAATTGGGCGGCGCAATGAGCCACGCTTCAAAGAGTGGTGTTGCAACATTTGTAAGTGCCGACGAACAATCGTGCTTGCAGGATGTTCGCTACTTGCTCAGTTTCTTGCCACAAAACAATTTGTCTGAAGTTCCTGCAAGCGATGCGGCAGATGATCCAATGCGTATGTGCGAATCGTTGCGCACCATTTTGCCAGCTTCACCAAACCAGCCATACGACATGAAAAAGGTCATCGCCGAAGTCATGGACGACGGTGAGTTCTTTGAATACTTCCCACATTGGGCAAAGAGCATTGTGTGTGGATTCTCACGATTGAATGGCCAAGCAGTTGGTGTTGTTGGCAACCAGCCAATGGTTTTGGCCGGCGTGCTCGACATTGAAAGCAGCGAAAAGGCCGCGCGCTTCGTGCGCACCTGCGATGCGTTCAACATTCCAATCGTCACGTTCGTTGACGTTCCTGGATTCCTTCCTGGAGTAGACCAAGAATACGGCGGCATTATTCGCCATGGCGCAAAGTTGCTGTACGCATATTGCGAAAGCACCGTGCCTCGCATTCAAGTAATTACACGCAAGGCGTACGGCGGCGCATACGTAGTGATGAACTCAAAGTCCATTGGCGCCGACCTCGCGTATGCATGGCCAACAGCAGAACTTGCAGTGATGGGTCCACAAGGCGCGGTCGAAATTGTGTACCGTCGCGAGCTGCAACAAGCAGCAGACCCAGTTGCACGACGCGCTGAACTCGTTACCGAATACACCGAGAAGTATTCGAACCCGTATGCAGCAGCAGAGCGTGGTTACGTTGACGACGTTATTGACCCAGCAGAAACCCGCATCAAACTCATTGCGGGACTCGAAATGTTGAAGTCAAAGCGCGAAGAGTTGCCACGCCGCAAGCATGGCAACATGCCGCTGTAGGCCCGCAATGCAACACAGCATCACGCCAAACCCAACTGCCGAAGAAGCAACAGCAATTGCTGCTGGCATTGAAGCACTGTGGCCTAAAGCTGGACCAGCCGTTGAACGCGAACCACTACACACCGCTTGGCGGTTTAGTGGCCGCTGGTGGAATGAATCTGCTGTCACCCGACGCACACGACCTGGTTTTTAGTTTTTGCAACAACTGCCAATGAGCGGGCCACTTTCTGACATACGAGTACTCGATATTTCTACGGTGCTGGCCGGACCAAATTGCGCTCGTTACTTAGCCGACTTCGGCGCAGACGTAATCAAGGTTGAACGACCCGACACTGGCGACTCGTTGAGAGGAATGGCATGGCGCGACCCACGCGATGGCAGTGGCCTGTGGTGGAAGTTAGTCAACCGCAACAAGCGCAACATTGCACTCGACCTGAAAGATGCTGATGATCGCGAATTGTTTTCGCGTTTGCTTGACGATGCAAACGTGTTGGTTGAAAACTTCCGACCCGGAACACTTGAGCGTCTTGACTTGCACCCCGATGCACTCATTGCACGGAATCCAAAGCTTGTCATCGTTCGCGTTTCTGGTTTCGGACAGGACGGACCGTACGCAAAACGCCCTGGGTTTGCTTCCATTGCAGAATCAATGGCGGGCCTCGCTGCGGTTAGTGGTGAACCAGATGGACCGCCAATGTTGCCAGCAATTGCATTAACTGATGAAGTGACTGGCATTACCGCAGCGTTTGCTGCAATGGTCGCTTTGCACTCTGGGGTGGGACAAGTGGTTGATGTGAACCTGTTGACAACCATTTTCCAGATGATGGGTCCTGTTATTTCGCTATACAAATTGACTGGCGAACTACAGCCGCGACTTGGCTCTGGGCTTCCGTACACCGTTCCCCGTGGCGTGTATCAGTGTGCGGATGGAAAGTGGGTTGGTGTTTCGGCATCAAGTGACACCGTTGCAGCGCGAGTTATGAAAATTCTCGACTTAGAAACTGACGAGCGATTTACGTCTTTCGCTGGACGCATGGAACACCGTGAACTACTGCAAGAACTAATGGGCAAGTGGTGCGCAACACGCACACGTGATGAGGTGGTCACAATCTTTGAAGAAGCAGAGGCTGCGGTTGGCCCAGTGTTTGATATGTCTGACATTGCGACAGATCCGCATTATTCGGCACGCAAAATGATTCAAGAAGTCGGAAATACTCCGATGCAGGGGCTCATCGCAGCGCTGTCTAAAACTCCTGGGGTCTTAAGCCATGAAGGTCGCTCGCTCGACGCTGATCGCGACAACATCATTGCTCGAGGCTGGACCAAAAACACTAATTAGTGAGTGCTCCTGATATCGCGCGTTCAATCTCTGGCGACACATATTTGCTTCCGTCAACCGATAAATGATCTGTGTCTTCAAACATCAATATGCCGTCAACTCTTGGATCACAGACTTTGTCGTCACAGAATTGATCAGTGAATTCAACTATTGGTTGAACATGCGGAAAGCCAGAAATTGCATTATGTTCTATTTCATTCATCGTCTCCCGACGGGAAACTAAAACTTCTCGATCCTCTATAACAGAATTTGCCTTTATGAGGGAAATGTCATATCGGAGGTCAAAGTCGAATTTTGGGGGGGGTTGTGCAATGACTACTTGTGTTCGCAGAACAGAGAGTGCTTCTACTGTTCGCTTCAGTTCGCTTCCCCAAATCAACTGTGTATCTTCGATGCTCCAATCGGGAAGAGGTGGGTCAACATACAGCGAATGCAAATTCGCGATAACCACTACCTTTGGTTGAAGTTGCTGCATTGCACTCAGCACGTCCGCACGCCAAGAGGCACACTCGTTTGTTGCAGTAAACGGCGAGTCAGAAAGCTGAAATGAACAGCCGGGGTACGAGAATACATATCCGTTTAGCCCATGGGAATTTGCGGCCTGCACAAATCCTTCACTTAATGATTTCGCCATTGAGTCTCCCACCAAAATTGCAGTTCCTTCATTGTTTGCTGAGGAATACAAGCAGCTTTGAGCGCTTTCTAACTCATACCGCTGACCAACACACGGTCTTTCAATAATGTGCAAAGAAATTTCGTTGGGTTTATTGCCTGTTAGATGCTTAGCAATTACTGGTGTTGTATACGACATGGCTGCAACGCCACCTAATGCGACGAGTCCAAAAACGCCAACAAAGCGCCATGTAGAAGTGGACTGCAAACGTATCCCTGAACGAATGGGCACCTCAATAAATTGAAATTGCAGCCATCCCAAACCCATCGACAGTGAGAATGCAATTACAGTAGTTTTCCAGTTTTGGTCAAAATTTGTAATCAATAACACCCAGATTGGCCAATGAACTAAATAGATGCTGTATGAGTAATCGCCTATCTGTACGAATGGTCTAGATGAAATAAGCGGTCGCATCAGATTGTCCTTTGAACCTCCAAAAACCCAAAGCGCAGTGCCGAATACAACTGCGAGAGTTGCAGAAGTGTTCGTTGACCACGTTGCTTCGTGTTGGACTTCGGGAAATCTAGAAGCCCAAGCCACTCCAACCACCACTAACGCGAACCCACAACTGGCTAACAGCGAACCAACTTTGAGAAAGAGCGATGCAATTCTTTGTTGAAGCAACAACGCAACGCCAACTCCGGCAATGAACTCCCACGCACGAGTGAAGGGTGAATAGAACGCAAAAAACTCGGGTGTTATGTTCCACTGAATAAATGGCTTAAACCATTGATAATCACTTACATGTTGCCCCCGTGTTGCAGACACGAGAAACAGCCAACACGATGTTAGAAAAACAAACGTTGCCGCCACCCACAGGATGACCCTAAAAACTTGTGCTCGGATGCGTTTACGCAAACCGACCAAAACGATGATTGCGATGGGCCATACCAAATAGAACTGTTCTTCTACTGCTAATGACCACATGTGCAGTAATGGGTTTGCCTTTGGATCAAGCGAGAAGTAACTCTGTGGCATCAAAATAAAGTTGGAGGTGTATGTAGCAGCGCCGAGAAACATTTTTGCTGTTTCTTGTTGTGGCCCAAATGGACTCAGTAACACCATCGACATAAGCGCAGTTGCAACCACTACTAGAGCGGTTCCTGGCAACAGCCGCCTTACACGACGCTGCAGAAAAGCACTCCATGAAAACGTGTCTGTGCGATCAATTTCTCGCAATGTTGATGAGGCAATGACAAACCCAGAAATGACAAAAAACATGTCAACTCCGAGATACCCACCTTTAAGCCCGGTTTCAAAATGAAATAGCAACACAAGTAAAACTGCAATTGCACGCAGGCCTTGAATGTCTGTTCGGAATCCGGATGTGCGCATCACAATGAGTTCCTCACAATTGCAAGATTACAAATACTGACAATGGTGCACCCGGCAGGAGTCGAACCTACAACCTTTTGATCCGTAGTCAAATGCTCTATCCATTGAGCTACGAGTGCGAATTACGGCTTCAGTGTAACCGCCAGATTGCGCCACTAACACCAATGAATGGTTACTCCCAGGGGCCCCAGCCGTTATTGCGTTGATACATCCGGTACGCAGCGGCTGCGTTGAGACGCGGATTCAACAAATCTTGAGCCGACTTCACCCCAACATTTGGTAGCCAGCTTTTGTGCCAGCGGTAGTAAATCTGGAATAACCCATAACAACACCTGGATCTACTGACCGCTCCTGGATGAAATTTGCTTTCTCGTTGAACAATGGCAAGCGCACGTTCTTCTAATTCATCTGGCCATACATCACGAATGATTTGAATGACTTCGGCACGAGTAAATTGTTGTGCTGGAGGTGCAACTGGTGCAGGCACGGGAACACATACGGTGCTACCAACAAGCAGTTTTGTTGTTTTCTTTGCCTTGTTTAAGGTCAACACTTTTCTCAAATTGGTGTTGTTCTTTTCAGCAATACGCCACCAGGAGTCGCCGCTCTTTACGGTGTACGTTGCGGCACAATTTGCTGCCTGCGCCGAAGGCGCGACGGTGCCAAGACTGCATATTGCAATCACTGCGCAAACGAGGACACGCCTCATGCGATTAACCATGGCGGAGAGGGTGGGATTTGAACCCACGGTCCGGTTTACCCGGACAACGCCTTAGCAGGGCGCCCCATTCGGCCGCTCTGGCACCTCTCCTAGAAAAGCCTTACGAATGAGGTGTCGAGTGTACTGGCGGAACGGGAGGGATTCGAACCCCCGGGCCTATTAAGCCGTCCGCTTTCAAGGCGGATGCGTTTGTCCACTCTGCCACCGTTCCGTTCAGAAACGCTAGCGGGCAATTCGCTCTCTCAGCGCAGTAACCCAGTCATCGGCTTCTTTCCATCTGGCGTCTGCGTGTTCGCGTGCCGAATGAGCATGTTCGCCGCTTGCTGGGTACGAACCGAGGAATTTCACTGCACCCTGCTTGGCGCGAAGCTCGCGCAACACGTCTGCCATCAATTCGTCCTTTATATGCCCATCTGCATACATGACGAAGCAGTAATCACCAAGGCCGCCACGTTTTGTTGGGCGCGAGAGAAGTTGCGACAAGTTAATGCGACGTGCGGCGAACTCTTGCAAAATGGAAATCAAGCTGCCTGGTTCGTCTGCTCGTTGAAACACCACAAGCGCAGTGCGATCGTGTCCTGTTGGTGCAGGAATGGTGTTCTTGCCAACCAAAATGAACCGCGTTTGATTTCCTGCATGGTCGGCAATGTTTTCGGCAATGACCTCAAGTCCGTACACCTTGGCAGCGTTGCGTGGAGCAATTGCTGCAGTGGTGTTGCCGCCGCTCTCGCTCACAATGCGAGCTGCTTCTGCGGTTGAGTTGGCTGCGCGAACATCGGCATTGCCCAAATTTGTACGAACGTATTCGTGACATTGAGCAGTCGCCACGGGAATGGAAAACAGCGTTTCAATTCCAGCAAGCGTCGCGCCTTTTTTTGCCAAAACACAATGCTCAATATCCAGCACCACTTCACGCTGAATTAACAGATCGTGATCAAACACCAACGCGTCCTGCGTGAAGTTCACGGTGCCTTCAATGGAGTTTTCAATTGGTACAAAACCAAGATCGACTTCTCCAGACTCCACAGCATCGAGCACATCAGGGACCGTGCGAAACGGAACAGTCGTCGCCTTAGCCAAGTCTGTTTGCGTAAGCAGCGCCTGCTCAGTAAACGTGCCAGATGGTCCGAAGAATCCAATTCGTAGTGCTGAAGTCACATATTGAGGTTACGCCGTTCACACATTGGCTCCCGACCTATTTATTCGATGTGACCAGCACTAGCCTGATGTCTATGTACGAATACGTGGCGTTCAATCCATTTAATTCCAGCCCGGAGTCGCTCGCTGCCGAGCTCACCAAGAAGTCGGCTGAAGGATGGGAAGTGGTCGACATCGTCACCACATTTGATGGCCGATACTGTGCGTTTCTTCGCCGCCCGACGCAAAACGCGTCGCCAAGTTCAACCGCACAGTCACAGGTCGCTTCTCCAGTGACTGCTCACGTCACCGTCACTGAAACGACATCATCTAGCGCTGCTGCGCCGGCTGCATGGTATGCAGATCCGTCCAACAGGTTTGAGCTTCGCTACTGGGATGGCAGCGAGTGGACCGAACATGTTGCACGTGGTGGTCAACAGTTCACCGACCCACCAATCGCCTAACTCGCAATGAAAGCCACGTCCCTTGGGCATGCTGGCATCTTGATTGAAACTGGGTCGCACACCATTGTGTGCGACCCATGGTTTGTTCCTGCTTTTTGGGCCTCATGGTTTGTGTTTCCCCGCAACGACCAATTGCCAAGCGATGTCATGGAAAAGCTTGAGCGCCCTGACTACTTATATATCTCGCACCAACACGGTGACCACCTCGACGAGGCGTGGCTTACCAACCACATTGACAAGTCAACGCCTGTGTTGTTGCCCGATTTTGCAACACGCGAATTGGAGCGTCAATTAAACAGGCTTGGTTTCACCAACTTCATTCGCACACGCAATGGCGTAATGACGGACTTAGGTGATGGGCTTCGCGTCGCCATTCACGTTGAAACCGCCATTGCTGATGGACCTGGTGGAGATTCAGCGCTGGTGGTTGAAGACGGAGCTTCGCGACTCGTGAATCAGAATGACTGTCGCACTGGTGACCTTGCGGAGTTATTGCAACATGGGCCAGTTGACATGCACTGGCTGCAATTCAGCGGCGCAATTTGGTACCCAATGGTGTACGACCAACCACGTGAGGAACTCATTGAGCTTGCACGAAGCAAAGTTGAGAGCCAGTTCGCACGATCTATTCGCTATGTGGAAGCAATTGGTGCTCGCGTAGTGGTTCCTTCAGCCGGCCCACCATGTTTCCTCGACGAAGATTTGTTTTCCATCAACATGATTGACGGCGATGAGCTATCCATCTTCCCCGACCAAACCCAATTCATTGCTCGGCTTGCAACGCATGGCAATAACAATGCCGTAATGAATATTCCGGGCACCGCTATTTCGGTTTCTCCAAGCACCATTGATGTTCAACACTGTGTCAGCGATACCGAAGTACAGCGACCATTTGCTCACAAGCGTGAATACCTCTTGGAGTACCACGATGACTGGGCAGAGTGGTTGCGCAACACCAAAGCATCGTGGTTGGTCAGCAACACCAACTTGGTGAGCGAACTTCAAGCATGGTGGGAACCATTACTTGCAATGGCTCCGTCGCTGCGCGCAGCAATTGGTGGCAACTGCCTGCTGAAAACCGAAGACGAAAACATTTTGATTGATTTTCCAAATGGAAAGATTTCTGCTTACAACAATGAACCAATCAAATTCCGAATGGAAATTGGCCGACCATTACTCGAAGGTGTTGTTCGACAGAAGGCTGTTGATTGGTCGAACTCGTTGTTCTTGTCTTGCCGATTCACTGCTTGGCGTGATGTTTCATACAACGAATACTTGTATAACTTTTTCAAGAGCCTGTCAGTTGAACGCATGCGACGCGCCGAACAAGAAGTTGCTCGCAAAAATGGTTCGCAAGATGAAGTGTCAAATGAAATTGAACTTGGTGGCTATGTCATGCAGCGCTTTTGCCCACATCGCAAAGCTGACCTGTCTAAGTTTGGCGTTATTGAAGGCGATCATGTGGTGTGCACCTTGCACGGGTGGAAATTTCAACTGAGCGACGGGGCGTGCTTAAACGCCGATGATCACAAGCTTTCTGTACGTAAACGAACTAGTTAAGTTCTCCGTACACCACGACGTCGGCACCCAGTGGGAGCAGGCCGGAATCCCAAATCATGTCCATTGCGGCTGTAGTAACGCGCACACAACCGTGACTTGCCGGGTACGCAGGAACGGTTTGCGAACCATGAATTGCAACACCACCAATGAAGTACTTTGGCCTATAAATCTGGCCTAAGTCTCCAACCCACCATCCATCTGGTCGTTCGCGATTCATTTTGAACTTACCCACTGGAGTTATTGCGGTTCCTCGAATAAGTACACCAGGTGTATTCATATCGGGCTCCACATACGGGCGATCATCGCCCGTAGAAGTATTGATGACATATTTCGTTATGCCTTCTTCTACGAGGAACAACAGTTGTCGCGTTTTGTCGACCTCGGCCAATGTTCCTTCGGTTGCTTGCGCTCGCGGACGAATCTCCATTTTGTCTAAAAGGAATGCAGTTGCATCATTCATGCTTCCCGTTGGACGCAACAGGTAGTACTTCTGAAACGCCATGACTGCTTGACGTGTAGTTTCGTCATACTTTCCATTTGGTGTAAGTAGCCAGAAACCGAGGCTCAGTAATTTTTTCTGAGCTGCTTTCGTGGACACACCACTGCGCTGTCCTGACGCCGAGATGACCTTGGGTTCGGTGGTTGTTGTAGTAATTGCGATCGTTGTTGGAGTGCTTTGTTCCGAGGACCATTGGCCACATGCGGACAGCATCAAACAACACCCAACCATCGCAAAACTGCCAGCAACTCTTTGCTTGTTCATTGCAGCGAAAGTGGAAGTTCAAACCAAATGGTGAGGCTGTATTTCACACCGCTCGTAATTGGTGCACTGAGGTGTGGATGGGTAACCAAACTCGGCCACGCAACTAACGACCCAACTGCTAGACCGGCATTTGAAAAATCTTGTCGCGGAAATTGCAATTCAGCTCCGGTGTAGTCGCTGTTCAGTTTCACACTTGCAGACACTTGCGCAACATCGTGATGGATTCGCAATTCTTCTTGACCGCCAACTTCGTAACGAATGATGAACGCGTCATTAATGCCGTGATAATCGATTAGCGGCCAATGCTGCTGAAGCTGAGGCCAGATACGCATTCCCATATCGTTTTGCACTGCTTCAAACAGACTTGGGCTAATTGCCGCAAGCGAAATCTCTTGACCAGGAACTGGGTCGCTTTCGTGCGACGAGTAGCCACCAACCAAGTCGGCGGCACGAATGAGCGCTGAACAAAACTCGGGCGTCCAACACGACATGGCATACATCTCTGATGCAACTTCATGAATAGGAGCGGATTCGTCAATCGCGTCCTGATACGACAGGATGCGTGCGAGATCATCAACTGGATGCTGGGGGTAATTATCCATTACTTCCATGGTGACACGGATTGACGCCAAAACGGTTGCACCACATGCAAACTTGGGAAATCGGCGGAAACCCCCACTGGTAGGCTGTTTTGCAATGGGAATCTTGAATCGTGAAGTCGGAGAAGTTGAACTCATTCCAGTAGCCAAGGGAATCATTACCCGATGGTGGGTTGTGCTCATTGCCGCACTCCTTGGAACTGTTGCCATGTGGTCACAAGAAAGCGACCTAGCGACCACCCCGGCCACTACCGAAGTGTTTAGAACTTATGAGTCGCGCGATGAAACCGCTCTACTTGCACTTGTTGGCATTGATCCTGCAACTGTAAGTCCGTTTCCAAGCTTTGATCATCAGATTCAACAGATTTTAGAACCAGCCAGGCGCAGTGCAATTGCAAAAGAAATTGGATTTGACGTTGCAGTCTCAATTACGCGCTCCGAACAGCGTTTCTCTTTATTAGATACGGTTGAAGGTGATGGAAAAACAAAGTTCACGTTTTTGTCGGTGGGAACGCCTACCTACAATTTCTACTGTTCAGACGCATCCGAAGAAAGATGCAACACTGCGCTAAATGCATATTTGTTGGAGCTACAAGAAATCAGGCAGCAAAGCATTGTTTCGGGTTTAGATCGACTGCAAACATTGCTTGAGTCATTGCCAATAAACACCGCGTCCAACGAAGAAAAGATTTCGGCACTAAAAGCAGCAAAGCCTCTCATCAAAGGTGAGTTAGCGCTCCTTTCAACTACAACTAATGCGGTTGGTGCAACGGTGTCAACAGTAAAAAGCTCTACTTACGTATTCGGCTTAATCGCTGGTGCGCTCGTTGGACTCATCATCGCCCTGCAGCTCACGTTGATAGATAAGCGGGTGCGTTCACTGAGCCAATTAGCTAAACGGTTTGAGTCTCAAGCGTTGCTTGGCATGGCGACAGGTGAGTCAGCAAGTATTCAACATGTTGCGGCAGCAATCGTTGCACGGGCCAATGCATTGTCGCTTTCTTCAGTTTCCATTGTGCCTGTTGATGAACAGACCGAGGCACTTCAACTAGCCGCAAAACTTAACGCGGTAACTGCTTCTTTGGGAGTAACCGTTGCATCGCTCGCACCTATTTCAGGCCTTATGGCGAGCGACCTCGTCTCATCACATTCAGGAATGATTGCGCTCGCTTCACGTGGAGTTTCTCGCACCGATGACATTGTTTCCACATGGTCGGTTCTAGACAGTGCCCAGAAGCCACTTCTTGGCGTGATTCTTGCGGAATCCGCACTCTAAATAGCCATGAGCGTTGTAAGCGATCGAGTTCGCAGCACCATTGAGCGCTTGATTCATTCTCCTCGTTTTGTTGTACTCAGTTCGGTTGCGCAATTCGTTATTGACATGGCGATTTGGTCGCTCACTGCCATTGCAGCTTCTTATGCTCGCTTTGAGTACCAGGGGCACCACGACCCATTTGGCGCAACCCAGTCATCGGTTAGCCGTGTGTTGCCATTTGTACTCGTTGTACACGCGATCGTGGGTTACGTCGTTGGTATCTATCGTCGCCGTTGGCGATATGGAAGCTTTGATGAAGTTGGGGGTCTGGTCCTCGCAACGTTCATCACCACATCAATTCTTCTGGTTCTTCGATTCTTTGACAATTCCATAAACCCATTCCCACGAAGCGTCATCGTTCTCGCTGGGTTTGCTGGTCTGTGCTTTGTAGCTGGAAGCAGATACCTGTGGCGATTGGTTCGCGAGCAAGTTCGCAGGCCAAGTGCATTGACCGCTGCAAAAATTCTGGTGTACGGGGCTGGCGAGGGCGGTATCCAAATGGTGAATACGTTGATGAGGAACCCGTTGTCTCCGTATTTGCCTGTTGGATTTCTCGACGACAACCCAGACACGCATCGCTTGAGTATTTCTGGAGTCCCGGTGTTGGGTGGCCGGGATCAATTAGCCCAAGCGCGCTCACGAACGGGCGCAACAACATTGCTCATCGCCATTCCATCAGCTGACAGCACATTAATCAGCGACATCAGTGCACGAGCGCGCGCGTTGTCGATGGAGGTAAAAGTTTTGCCAGCAGTGCAAAACCTGAACGAACGACCACTTGATACCAGCGACATTCGCGACCTTACCGATGAAGACCTCTTGGGTCGTCGCAAAATCGTCATCGACCTACAACAGATTTCTGATTACCTTGTGAACCGACGTGTACTGGTTACAGGCGCGGGCGGAAGTATTGGTAGCGAACTGTGTAGGCAGCTTGCTCGCTTTAACCCGGCAGAGCTCATCATGCTCGACCGCGACGAAAGCGCTCTGCACGAAGTACAGCTTTCGATTCATGGTCGTGCACTGTTGAATACACCGCAAACAGTTCTTGCCGATATTCGCGATGCTGAAACCATTAAGCACATCTTCAACACGCGCAAACCCGAAGTCGTGTTCCACGCTGCAGCGCTTAAACATCTTCCGCTGCTGGAAACGTATCCGACGGAGGCATATCAAACCAATGTTTTGGGTACCTTGACCTTGCTGGAAGCATCTGCTCAAGCAGGTGTTGGCGTGTTTGTGAATATCTCTACCGATAAAGCTGCAAACCCAATCAGCGTGCTTGGTTACTCAAAACGGATTGCCGAACGAATCACTGCTCACTTTGGAAAGACTGTTTCTTCGGGTAAATACATGTCGGTTCGATTTGGCAATGTGCTCGGTTCGCGTGGAAGCGTGTTGATGTCGTTCCGTGATCAAATTGCAAACGGCGGTCCGCTTACCGTTACCCACCGAGGTGTCACTCGATATTTCATGACTATTTCTGAAGCCGTGCAGTTGGTTATTCAAGCAGGTGCAATCGGTAAATCCGGTGAAGCACTGGTGTTGGACATGGGCACCCCCGTCAGCATTTACGATGTTGCAAAGCAATTAGTAACTAATTCCGGCAAAGCCATTGAAATTGAAATTGTTGGTTTGCGGGCCGGAGAAAAAGTGCACGAAGAGCTCTTTGGTGATGGTGAGACTGATGTTCGTCCAGCTCACCCGCTTATTTCACATGTGCAGGTTCCATCAATATCTACCAACGAAGTACCTACTGCTGCGACCGACGCTAAGCAGTTAATGATTGATCTGGTTGCTTCGCAATAGTTGATCCAGACGTCAATATCGCCACAAACAGCATCCACAAAAAGTGGTTTCCAATAATGAAACTCTCCTGGGTGCACATTGCAAGATAAAAAAAGATAAATGCAATTGGCCAAGCTTCTGTTGCATCACCTTTGTGAGACGGAATCAATCGATACACACCCCACAACACTGCGGCAGCAAACAGCAGCACGGCGAGTACACCACCACCAAGCAGTAGATCCAAGTAAGCGTTATGTGACCAGGAAACTCCTTCGACGGTCCACCACAGATCCATTCTCATAAACGCCCATGAGCGCCATGCTGATAACCAGCCCCAACCCAACAGTGGTCTTTCGAGAAACCCATTCCAGCTGTACTTCCAAATTTCACTTCTCCCATTGAAAGTGACCGTCTCTCCAAATGCTTGGAGCACTTTTGACTGAAACTGAATAGCAAACCATGAACATATGACGGCTATCGCAATGAAGACTGCATACACCTTGTTGACCTGTTTTGCTTCGCCTAGATATTTCTTGAGAGGTGAGTTCCTCGCTGCTTGCCAAAACACGAAGACCGCACTAAATGCAACCAGTCCTCCAAACGGTGTATTGGAATGCGTTCGAACGGCAACAACAAACCCGAACAGCACAATGTTTACTAGTACACACAGTTTGTAGATTCGCAATTTGTCGTCTTTGTTGATATACACCACATACAACAAAGCAAGTGCCGAAATAACACTGACCATAGCCACCGGCGCAAGTGAGTTGCGATTGAAATAAATGCCCACCCAGAAACCTTCGCCACTCTGTGACATGTTCCAGTTGTTGGCAATGGCATAACGAGAAAGCAGGAGTCCTGGTTGCATTGCTACGACGATGACTGCAAGTTTTTCTTTCAATGTAAACCGTTTTGCGAAATACACACCACACACGAACGTTGTTAACAACGACACCGATTCAACTGCTGAATGCTGGCCATTCGTTGCCCAGAGCGTTGTCACGGTTAGCCAGATGCAGAATATTGCAAGAAGGCCAAGTGGTCCTCGAGCATCGTGCAACGTAAATTTCTGCCGCGAGACAAACACCAATGCTGGAATCTGAAACAAGAAGTACGTTGCAAATTGTGGCGCTAATGCAGGCCGTGCATTCTCTTGTTCGCTTGCAAACCACATGGAGAGCACTGGGCCTTGTGTGAGCACAAAGATCAGCGCTGCTGCATACGCGTACTCAGTCCACCGAAGAATTGTTCGGGAGTTGACCGGTGCGAATTGCATTGAATATCAATCTACTTCGCCATCAAAATCGCTTTCGTTATGGGCCAACTAGGCCTAGATATGATGCACATGTGTCAATTGGCGAAGACGACCGCGACGAACTGATTAAAGAACTGCTCGCCGAGGCGCATGGTTTGCGCATGAAAAACGAGCAAATCAGTTTGTACACCGAGAGCAAAATTGCCGAACTGGTCAAATTGCAACGTGAGCTCATCACCATCCGAGACGGGTTCGAAACGGTTGTAGAACAGCGAAACGATCTTGAAAGCAAATTGGCACAGGTGAACACCGAGTTGGAGCATCTTGGAACCATCTACACCGCAATGACCGACCAGCGAGACAGGTTGCGTGGGCGAGTTGCCGAAGTGGAAACCTCACGTGCGTTTCGCATTGGACAGCGGTTTATTCGAATCGTGCCCTTTTTGAAAGAACGCGAGAATCCTGCGCAATGAAGCAATACCCCATCATTATCAATGTGCGGGATCGCGTTACACACTTGCAACAACTTGTTTCATGGCTTGAATCGCAAGGCCAAGAAAATATTTGGTTGTGTGACAACGCGAGCACCTATCCACCGCTCGTTGAGTATCTCAAGTCATCGCCACACAACGTTCGATATACCGACATCAATCTTGGCCATCGTGCGCCATGGCTTAGTGGTCTGGCCTTTGAACTTGGACTGGATTCACACTTCGTTGTCACCGACCCCGATGTTGTGCCATGTGAAGAATGCCCATCAGATGTTTTTGAACACTTTGAGCGCGCATTGAATACATACCCCGACATCGACAAAGTTGGGTTTTCGCTGCGCATTGATGACATTCCTGAGCATTACAAGCATGCATCAGATGTGGTGAAGTGGGAGTCGCAATGGTGGCTAGATGAGCGCTACCCAGGATTCTTCTTTTCGCCCATTGACACAACGTTTGCCATGTATCGACCAGGTGAAGGGCATCTCAATCATCGTTCACTTCGTTGCGCTCCACCATATGTTGCGCGACACATGCCGTGGTACGAGAACTCGTCACTGCCTAATGAGGAACTTGAGTATTACCTTGCACATGCAGATTCATTAATCATCAACTGGGATGCAAAGGTGCTTCCTGCAAACCTTCGCGCACAGATCAACAACATGCGGAGCCGCTATTCACGAGTGCAAAGTCGCTAAAATAACTGCGCATGTCTAAACCTGCAATTACCGTTGAATCGGTATCGAAAAACTTCCGTCTCTATCACGAGCGAAACAGGTACATCAAGGCTGCACTGCTTCGCGGTCGGCGTGCTCGCTTTGAAGAATTTTGGGCGCTTGACGATGTTTCGTTTGACGTTGAGGAAAGCGCCACCTTTGGAATTATCGGGTCCAACGGTTCCGGCAAGAGCACCATGTTGAAATGCCTCATGGGTATATATCGCCCTGAGCGTGGCCGCATTGCTGTCCGCGGGAAAATTGCCGGATTGCTTGAACTTGGCGCCGGTTTTCACCCCGAATTATCTGGGCGAGAAAACGTGTTTCTCAATGGTGCAATTCTTGGAATGTCACAAAAGGACATCACCCAACAATTCGACAGCATCGTTGAATTTGCTGGTCTAGAGCGTTTCATTGACACACCAGTCAAGAACTTCTCGTCAGGCATGACGGTTCGTCTTGGTTTCTCTATTGCGACCCACGTTGAGCCAGAGGTATTGCTGATTGACGAGGTTCTCGGTGTTGGTGACCAAGCCTTTCAGCGCAAGAGCTCGGAAAAAATTGAAGAGTTTCGTCGCGATGGCAAGACGATCATTGTGGTGAGCCATGGTTTAGCAGCGATGCAAAACATGTGCCAAGAAGTGATTTGGTTGGAAAAAGGCAAGTTGAAGATGCGAGGGCCTTCTGCAGAGGTGATTGCTACGTACACGGGTGAAAGCTACGCAGCACACACCGAACGAGA
>Ga0315906_10002283_pt1 | contig 27070 bp, 44 predicted proteins | sample LakEriMetagenome_4_FD_203526 | JGI IMG/M metagenome (GOLD analysis project Ga0315906, IMG submission 203526) | Freshwater fungal communities from buoy surface, Lake Erie, Ohio, United States - Buoy 2 MA122 | ecosystem: Environmental > Aquatic > Freshwater > Lake > Lake biofilm | place: USA...
TAGCAATATTATCTTCATTATTAATAGTATCTTGTAGGTCAAGAATGGAGACATTTCCCACATCTTGTAGTATGGTATATACAGATAACTTTTATAAATTTGAAACTCCACAAACTTACATAAAAAGATTAGTTCGATCAGAAGGTGATACAACTATATTATATGATATGGAAATATTTACTTTTGATAGTATTTTGTATATAAACCACGATACTACCTTTTTTGAAAATTGGAAAGTAGAGTATATTGAAAAGTAATTATTATAATTTTGAAACTATTTCCTTCTCATTTATAAAAGTAATCAAAGGGGAGTTACCAGAGCGGCCAAATGGGGCAGACTGTAAATCTGTTGTCTTTCGACTTCGGTGGTTCGAATCCACCACTCCCCACTAAAAAAGACAGAATTTAGTTCTGTCTTTTTCTTTATTAGTATTATTAAATAACCACATTATCAGTTACAGACTCAATTTGGGTTTGAATATCAACTGGAACATTTGATAAAAAGTCATAACCCGTTAAAGCCTCTATTTGATCCACTGAAGTTCTATAACTCCACCAAGGCTGACTACTAACTGTTTGATTATTAGGAGTCAATATAGAAATAACTCTAGTTGTATTTGTAACTCTTGTAACATCATTAGAACCAATTGGAATAACTAGTGCAATTTTCCACATACTTTGAGGTACTGTAATTTGACCATTTGATATAGTTGTTGTTACACCACCGTTACTACCAGTTCCACCACTACCCACACCACCAGATATTATATAAATTTCATTTCCTTGATTAAGTAAAGTTCTACAATACGCCTCAAAGTTATTCCAAGTAATTTGATTGTTATTTGGAGCTTGTGGAAGTATATTAGACATTAAAAAAGTTGCCGAGTTATCAGTAGATGAACCATCACGATCTTCAGATGGACACATATGACCTCTATCAAATCCTGAACCTGTATAACTAGATGAACTAGCTCTAAAGAATGTTGATGGAAGCTGACTATCTAAATTGAAACAATCACATCTTGGAGCTGGTCCTTTCCAAGCAGAACTTAAATGCCAACTAACCCAGTTCGGACCACCTCTTTGACTATTATAACTAAGAGTATACTGTGTCTTAACAAGTAAGTAATTCGTTGAATTAACTACGTTAGTAATAGCACCACTAGGATTTCCAAGTGCCATATTATTATCACGAGTTGGATCTTCACCTACTTCATCTATTAAAAAGTTATCTATATTTAATATACCACTGCCTGATAATTTCTGAATTTTAAATCTAGCAGGTGTAGTAAGATTAAGAGTAAATGTAGTAGAAGTTAAACTAGTAGATGTAGTAGTTATAGTTGAGCCTGTCTGTATCCAAGTAGTACCACCATCTATTGAATATAGAAGTTGCCAAGAAGAATTAGAAGTAGTTCCGTATTTAGCATGACTAATAGTAACAAAATTAACAGCAAAGTAATTATTAAAATTCATTTGAATACTTCCAGATGATTGAATACGAGCACTTTTTGAACCGGTCTTTCTATCAGAAGAACTAGTTCCAATAAGCGCATTATTAAAATACCACGTTCCACTACCTAGACTACAGTTACCTGCTGTATAACTAGTTTTAGTCCCACCCTCAAATGTTTCAGGAAATGTAGCTGCTGCTCTTTTTACTTCGTAATTCTCTGATTCTAAAGGTATATCAATCTCTTCTTTCTTACAAGAGAATGTTAAAGTGAGTAATAGTATTAATAATAGATTTAATCTTTTCATAATTTAGGATTAATTTGATTTTTTTTATATATTAGACTTATACTTTTAAAAACTGATATAATATGTTAGCATTATCTTGTGCCATTTGTGGAATCTTTATTGGGTTCTTTTTGTGTTATTTAATAACCAAAGATCAAAATAAAGATTAATCTTTAAAAATAATAGACACCATTTAGCAAAGAAGACTGAATGGTGTTTTTTAAACTAATTTAAAGTAGGTTAGAAAAAACCCTATTATTGCTAGAAGTATAAAATAAAATAAAACTAAGTGATTTGGATTTAATTTGTATTTCATAGTACAAAATATACTACAAAACACCCCCACTATCCACTAACTTTTATCATAACTTATACCACTCTTTAATATAACCTACAAATACCATCACAAGACTAACCAATGATATTGAAAAAAACATTAGGGGAATATCATCTGATACTTCTCCATAATTAACTAGATCACTAATTAAATAAATTATACAAGTTAACCAAATAAGTCCAGATAATATGTAATATATTGGACCATTTAGACAGTCAAATTTAATATAAGTTAAGATTTTACTCTCACCATCTAAAAGACTTTTAAAATCCTTAAATGTTTGTGAACTAAAGTTTAATACCCCTAACTTAGTGAGTAAGATAAAAAGAGTTGGAATTAAACTAAGTATAAAGAATACTACTCCACAATTAAATGATACCCAGTTAAATAGTAAAGAGAGAATTGTCATAGATTGATAATTTTTCATAAAATTTATTATTTTTTAATAAATTATATATTCTAAATTATTTATACACTAACACAACTTTACGATTTATCCAAGCTGTAGTTCCAAGTGATATATAACTTCTACCATCTAAGATAATTAAATCACCATCATAGGTAATTGCTGTATCTCCCTCTGAATAGACTATTTCTTTATATTCTAATGGAGCGGGTATTTCTGGTGAATCATCAACATTTATTACCTTTTCTGAAGTCGAAGTATCCACATTTGATACTTTACAAGAAGTGAAAATCAAGACTAATATAATTAATGAGTTTCTCATATTTTTATTTGTTTCTTTTGATATTATTTTGTAATATTTGTTATATTTATTAAAACCCTAAGTTATGAAAAAAATACTCTTAATCTCAATTCTAGTAACTAGCCAACTCTTTTCTCAAGTAGTTCCACCAAGAGTTGACCCTAATACTAAAGTAGATATTCCACTAAGATCGGTTCAAAACTTGGCATTTACTACTGGCGAATCTTTAACTTATAGAATTCACTATGGATTTCTAGATGCTGGAACTGCTACCTTAAAAGTAGAAGAAGGATCAGAGAGTATAAATGGTCGTGGTTCGTATAAGATAGTTGGTACTGGAAGGAGTCTTGGAACATTTGATTTCTTTTTCAAAGTAAGAGACCACTATGAAACTCACATTGATAAAGTCGGATTATTCCCCATTAAATTCAAAAGAGTCTGTAATGAAGGTGGTTATAAGATAAATCAAGAATATCAATTTTTACCACAAAAAGCGGCTTTTAAAAATATAAAAGGTGAATGGTATAGTTCTCCTAATTTCGTACAAGATATGGTTAGTTCTTATTATTACTTGAGAACACTTAATTGGTCAAAGGCAAAAGTTGGAGATGTTTATAAAGTGGTTGCAGTTGTAGATGATGAAATCTGTGAACTTAGAATGAAATTCATTGGAGTTGAAACTATCAAAATTGATATTGGTACTTTTAAGTGTCTTAAATTTGTACCAGTGGTTCAAAAGGGCAGAGTGTTTAAAGATGAAGAAGATCTTAAAGTTTGGATTACTGATGATTTAAACCATATCCCAATACTTGCTCAAGCTGATATATTAGTTGGTTCTATTAAGATGGAGTTACAGTCATATAGTGGTATAAGAAATAAAATGTCTAAATTATAAGAGATAAACTTTCATAATATTATTCTTTATAAATTATTATGACATTCTCAAGTCAAGGATTTGGACAACACAGACAAGAAGCTATTAATTTACTTAAAAGGGTTATTAGTATATTAGATGAATATTCAATAACAAACTTTCTAATATCAGGAACTTTACTTGGATATATCAGACAAAAAGATTTCATTCCGTGGGATGATGATATTGACCTACTAGTAGATACAAGTATTTATGAAAAATTAGATAGTATTTCTAATTCATATAGTAATATAAATATATTCTATAAGAAAGGTGAAAAATATGATGCAATTAAGTTTTGTTTTCAATCAGGTCAAGAACTCACTAGTGAAGATAATTGGGAAAAATATGGTTTAAGACCAAACTCTAAATACACCTGGCCATTTGTTGACCTATTTGTTTATGAAACTGGACCAGGTATTCACAATTGTGCCACCACTACTATAGAAGAATCGGGTGGTTTTACTTTCAGTATTTTTAACCCATTTTCTGGAACATGTAAAGAATCTTTTAGATTTTTCACAAGAGAAGAAATATCTTTTTTTCATAACGACTGGAAAAAGTCTGAATTTTTTCCAGCAAAAAAAGTAGAGTTTTTAGGAATCACCTGTAGTATTCCAAATAACCCAGACTATTTCTTAAAAATGAATTATGACGGCAATTACATGACCGAGATAAAATATACACAGACTCACAAATAAAATGATAGAATACGACGAACTCAGAAATTATATTGCAACTGGTGTAGATGCTAAAATCCTACAATATGAAGAACATGCATTAGAAATATCTGATGATAAAATTGACTTCCCAAGTCTTTTAGGTGGAACTCAAACATATTTGCTTCTCAATATGGAAAGACATGTTGAAAGATATAAGACTTCAGTTGAACAATTGAAAAAATTATCCATTCAAAATTTTCAACATTTGAAAGGAACTGATGGTAGAAATAAAAGTCAATTAGAAGAAGATCTAACTAGTATATTAAAATTCATAAAAAATTTCAATAGTGATGTAATTGATAATGATATAAAAATCAATGAATTCTCAGAGGTAGATAATCCAGATGTTCATATTCAAGATGGTCCATTAGGTTGTTATTGTTCTCATTTAAGATCAATGATTTATGGTTACTTAACTGAATCTGATTATACTATAATTATAGAGGATGATATATCTATAACCAATACCCAAAACATCGAAAAATATCTCACACAAATACCAGATGATTGGGATGTTATTTGCCTAAACTCAAGAGGTAAGAATGTAAAATATGAAGAACCTTTTTATAAGTTTATTGATGATTTTCATTCAGGACATTTCTATATTATAAAAAATAAATGTTTACCAAAAATATTTAAAGGAATGTATCCTCTAACAGATCAAGTAGATGTACTTCTTTCTGATATGCACAAAGACCTAAACATCTATAATATACCTGATACCGTTTATCAAAAGAACCTAGAAACAAATACTCAGAACAATCTTGATATTATTTTCAGTTCACCTAACTATATTCCAGTAACAGATACGTTGATTAGAACAGAAGAAATATTAAATTATTATGCTAATAAACTGCTCACTGATAACAGGGACCAAAACAGATTGATTGTTAAGCACTTAATGTATGATGTTCTTTATAACTTCATGTTAACAAAAGGTATTAACAATGAACCAGGTCCGAACATCGAGAACTATGTTTTTAGTAATCCTTATATTGGAAAATCGAAATATAATAAGTTGGAAAAATTTGTTGGTTTTTTCTTACAATGTACGAAAAAAGGAATTAATCCAAAGTTAGCAGGTAAAGGTTTAGCAAATGCACTGTTATTTACTTTAAATAAGTTCACTGAATTACATAATACTAATAGAGATATTAAAGCTTATGGATTTGGTTCAACTGCTCATACATATAGAGTTGGTAATGATCGGTTACTTAAAAGATATAATGAAAAATTAAGGTGGGCTACTGAAGGTCATGATGATCCAAAAACAATTATGTCCAAAGAAATAGAACTTTTAGATAAGTTAAAAAATGTAATTTCAGTTCCGAAACTTATTGACCATATTGGAATGGATATAACTATGGAATATAGAGGTGAATCCATTTACAATAATTTTAAACTACCTAAAGATTGGAAAGATCAGATAACAAATATATTTTCTGAACTCACTAAAAATGGTATATTTTATCCAGAGTTCAGACTACAGAATATACTAGTATTGGATAATAAAATTAGCTTTGTAGACTTTGGTATGGCTGAATTTAGAGATAAATGTGATAATACTGTTAACCTTGAAAAGTTTATTAAGTATTTGAGTTTACTTGATGAGAAATTCAAATTAGTGATTGATTTAGATGCAAGACAAAGATTGATTTCAACTTTTCTAAAAAATGTTAACACACCAACCCCGGCCATAAACAATCAGTTTTCCGATGAAATTGAACCACTGTTTGGTAATGACTTTTTTTAGATAGATTATTCAATTCTACCGTTTAAGGTATTTACCCTACAATCAGATTTCTCTTTTATTAGTTTAGTTAGAAATTCTAAATCATCTTGGCCATATTCAATCAATCTATATTTAGATAACTTCCACTGAACGACATCTTTGAATTTATCAGGATCTTGTTCACCATTTTGATTTTTACTATTATCATAGAATCTTTTAATCAGATCCCTTTGAGCGTAAAAGAATAGTAAAGTATTTCTATTTTTAACTGTTGTATTAAAACCGTGATAACTATAAAAATGAGGAGCAAAAAAAGAAACACTATTTCCCTTGTATCTAACTATCTTACAAGGATTTAATTCCTTGTCATAAAGTATAGTACCATTATCTAATTGTTCTACTTCTGTTAACTCATCTTCAGGCATATAGAAATTAACTGATATAAACTGAGCTGGTATATCTGTATGTATTCTTTGAAATCTCCCCGCATCAGTAAAAACAAACTGTAAATCATGATTGAAAACCATTTCATCTACGTGATTTCCATAATAGAACTTTTTCATTAAAGAGCTTTTTATCTCAATATCATCAAATACCTCTCTAAATATATTAATCTCCCTATCATCACAATCTTTAAGACTAAACTTTTTATTCATAAAATTGGGATTATCCCAGTTTCTATCTTGTAGAGTTTCATTATATTTATAGTATAACATCTTATCTTTTAACATTTGATAAAAATCATCAGGAAATATATTCTCAATATAGAGATTATAGAATGGTAAAGTATTTACTTCGGTCTTTTCTATTTTATTTAAAATCCAGTTTTTAATTTCAGTAGATATCATCAATAGTTGTTATTTTTCTAAGGTATTTAAGATGTCCTTTTATAAGATTAGGCTCTAATTTAAAATGGGATAAGCAGGTGAGTATTTCACATTGAATTTCAGGCTCAATATAATTATAGAATATTTCTTTAAATAAATTAAAATCTGTAATTTGTGGAGTACATAATTCTATGAAATTTTCTCTTGGTGCTATTTCCCACCCTAATTCAGACTTTCTTGCTAAACCATTTACTAGTGGTAAATAGTATTGTGAGTGTTTATAGTGTTTAGAAGACCCTAACAATTTAAGAATATAGTCCTCTGAAATAAACGGTCTTGCCGCGTCGTGAATTAGTATATTATTATAAGGTTTATCCCTTATAGTATCTAGTGCAGATTTTATTGAAGTAATTCTATTATCGATATCATTAATAACTACTTTGTGTTTAGTTGATAGTTTTTTATAGCAACTAGAATTTGTAACAATTATTATATCTTCGAAGAATTTTGATATAATATCCACACTCCAATCTATAATTGGTTTTCCAGAAATCGGATAAAGTTGTTTGAAAGTATCAGAACTAAATCGACTACTATTACCAGCTGCTAGAATTAAGGCAATATTCATCTAATTTATACTACAAAAAACATTTCGTGTTTAAATGGGTATAATTGATGATGTATAGTAAGCGAGAAAAATTAATTGAGATAGTTAATTCTGAGAAAATGGATATTGAATTAGCAATTAATATATTAATAAATTCTGTTGGTAATAACTATGATAAGTTCTCAAAAATTGATAAGTGGTTAATTGGCAGATCTTTACAAACGTTTCAGTGGTATTATAATAATGAAAAAGATATTGTAATTAAATTCGATAAAAAATCGAAGTCTAGTGACTGTGACGATATTTCCAATCATACCACTGAATAGTACCAGATGGTGGTTCTGGATCAATATTTGGTTCAATCAGTCCATAATAAACTATTATTGACATAAATATCCAAAATGTTAATCTTACAAACTTATTCTCGTGTGTTGCCCAAGCCCAGAGGATAATAAGGATAATACCAATAAAAATGAGATTTCCAAGAGAGGCTAGACATCCATTAGAATTAGAATTTTTCATATAAGGTATATATAGTGAAAACGTACCAATGATTAACTATCTCAACAACAAACCTCAAATTTTCTGATATAATACTGATGGAAATCATATTACCATTATTACAATTAATAGTCTCACTATCAGTCTTATTTATATGGACTTTTAGATATCATATAATTCAAAAAGAATTTAGAGAGTTTAAAATAGATCCTGTAACTAGAAATATTGTAGGAACTTTAAAAATCTCAATATCAACACTTCTAATTATTGGAATCTGGATGCCTATTCTTATAGCACCATCATCTGTTATAATGGGTTCATTAATGGTAGGAGCTCAGTATTATCATAAAAGTGCCAACAATTCTATTGAAAAAAGAGTACCATCTCTTTTACTTTTCTTTATTTGTCTTTTAATAACTGCCTATTCTATACAGATAGGATAATACTACTATTCGAGAGTTAAATTTATCAATTTTAGGTAACTAATATATACTTTAATAGATAAAAAAATTTAACAAAATGAGATATATTAAATCATATGAACAACTAAATGAATCTACAAGTTCTGATACATTAAAATCATTATTAGATAAATTCTCTAATAAAATAGACTCTAAAAAACTTGCAGAGGTAATCATACCTAATAAAGATATATTAATTCCATATTATAAAAAATATGTAAAAGATGGTGTGGTTAATGCTGATATGATTTATTCAGATTTCAGTAAATTTAATTTTAAAGCTAATGAAGGATATTGGAATGATGATGATTATGCAGATGATGAAAATAATCACCCAGTATTAAGATTCTTATATAAACTATTCGTTAGATGGCCTAAGAATTTCATCACCGGAGTATGGAGTATATTTAAAGATACTGTTATTGATTCTTGGAGAGATAATAAATTTATATCTATAATGATGAGTGTTCTATGGATAATAGCTTCAATTTTAATATACCTTCTTGGATATTTAACTTATTCACTTATTGAACATGAGGTTAGTGGCTTAGATAGTGGTATAGTAAAAGCTGAAGATTTTAAACCAGCTCATTATGAATCACATATACATACTGTTAGTAATGGTAATTCTACAATGACTTATACAACCAGTGATTGGGTTCCTGATGCATGGTTTGTTGAAGTTGAAGGTGAAAGTGGTCGAGTTGAAACATGGCAAACATACAACCGTGAAGTTGGTTCAAGTGTTAATACAGGTGATAAAGTTATCAATGATGATAATTGGACTTGGTGTGGAACAGATGAGGAATAAAACCTAGTAAACTTACTCCTGATTTATAAATTATATAAATACAGTATGTTAAAATACTTACTGATTTTTATTCCCCTATTCTCACAAGCTCAAATAACACTATTTGGTGAATTAAAGAATTCTAATCTAAGACAAGTAGATATCACCGTTATTAAAAGTTCTGGATCGACAGAAAATATAAACACCTTTGATAGAGAATATAAACTAAATCTAGACTATGGATTTGTATATGATATACAGTTTAAAAAATCAGGTTATTTAACTAAAACAGTTAGAATAGATACTAGAAATATCCCATTTGAAGATAGAAGAGGTGGATTTGAAATTGAGTTGAATGGTAAGTTATTAAAGAAAAAAGAAGGTATGGATCCAGATATCGAAAAAACTATATCTAACTTTGCTAGTTATGACCATGAAGTTAAGAACTTTATATTTGATACTGGAACTCAATTACGATATAATAACCTAGTAAAAGTAGAAAAAGTTAAGCCTCTAGAAAAAACCGAACCTAAAAGAGAGGATGTTACTGAAATGATTTATTATCTAGATAATAGAAAGATTACAGAAAGAAAGGTTAATAATGGAAAATGGATAGATGTCTACTTAAAAGTAGAATCAAAATATTTCACATTTTATTTTAAGAATGATATTGATATAACAGAACAAATCTGGAAATTAGATACAGAATAGATTATTCAGATTTTGCCCCAAATAACTCTTCAATTCTTTTCACTTCTGATTCATTTAGATTATTATATAATTTACCTAGAGTTTCTTTCATACCATCTAAATTATCACATTCACTTTGGTCTTGGATTTCATCCCAGAAATAGTCATAGTCATGATTGTAATTATATTCCCAATAAGTCATTTGGTCATGTGATACTTCTTCGCCACCAGTCCAGGTTATAATACCAGCAAAATCCATACCACGTTCTGAATACTCACATACTACATCAACATTATAGTCTTTAGATATTTTCTCCCATAAACCGGTTGTTGGTCCCCAGGCTGAATAACCTCTGATTGAGATTAGAAGGTCATCTGAATCATCATCGTCATATTCTATGGTATTGAAGACAGTCCATTTTGCTCCCCAGTCTTCAACATCACTAATATCTTCGAAAAGAATACCATATGTATCATTACTTAGAAGATTGTCATTTTCAATAGGTTCACAGTTAAGTGCTTCATTTAATTTTGTTAAGTTTTCTTCACTTCCAGTAATTTTAACTCTATATTCGCAATCGTTTGCCATGATTTAGTTTTGTTTTATAAGATGATATATTATAATTCTATAATAAAGTTTTAGTTTATTCTTTAAACTAATATATACAATAATGAAACATCTCAGAAAATTTAACGAATCTTTAGAAGAGGATTTAGAACAGTTTTATGGAAAAACACTTATGTTAGAATATACAAATTTAATTAATGATATTAAAGATAGGTGTTATGATTTAAAAGATTTAGGATTTGATGTTGAAATTGACTGGTCTTATTCTACAAGAATAGGAAGAGAAAAAACACCTAAAGTAGAGATACACATAACTGGTGAATCATCAGAGTATGACAAGAGTTGGAATGAGGTAGTTCTTCCAACAATTGAAATTATAAGAGGATTAATTAGAGATGAAGGCTTCTCATCAGGTTCTGGATTTGTTAAAAATGGAAGTGGATCAATTAAAACTACTTATAAGATAATTTTTGCATATTAATCCCTTTTAGAATTTGTATATTTCACTATACAATTAAATTTTATGTCCAAAAGATTTGATAGTAAAATAAAGACTTGGTTTTAATCGAAGTGGATCTTGTATTACAATATAAATTCTACCAAGTTCTCTTTCTTTTTCATCTTCAAATACAGGGTCTTTACCAACAGTTACTAACCAAATATATCTAGACTCGTCTTTTACTCTACTTTGAATATACATTGAGTAATCTTCAAACCATTTTTCACTTAAAAATCCGTTATTGATAAGACCTTCTGAAGTTAGTTTCATTTTACGTGGTGTGTTTATACCCGACTTCAATATTTCTACTTCTGATATGAAGACGTTATACACAATATTTTATTTCACTATTTCACTAAGGTATTTCTTAAAAAAATTGAATATGAATATATCCATTTCTTCATTTGTCTGAGGAATAGTTTTTAATTTATAAAGATAAAAGTTATTATGATAATTTACTGATATTCCTTTTTGACCCTCATAAAAGGGTGATAGAACATAATCACCAACTTTTAGATGTTCCCCCGACATTTCATCAATAATCTCAATAGGTAAAATATCACCATCAACTTCAACAGATGATATATTCATATTTTTAATTTTACTAAAAAACATTCTATTTGCATCAGACATATCGTCAGACTTTGGATAAATATGTTTTTGATAACCAGTTGAAATAAATCTATTATAAGAAACATCTCCTATATAAATTTCACCATCTATAACCCTAAGAGTTCTATCTTCAATATTGCCTGATGATAATTGGTTTAATCTATTCTTTTCTGCATCACTCAATGAGTCAATTCCTTTCTTATTTATCTTATCTAATAAATAATTAATATATTCATCATCACGACTTTCTTTCAACTTAAATGACTTGAAGTCATTTATATATCTTCTCATTTCTTTACTCATAGTGATTTATATATAAATATCTTGAAATAAAATACTGTGTATAACAAATGATAAACAACATTAAAACGATTGTTTATCATCAACCGTAATAATTAGTATTCAGTTGTATGTCTTACTTCAAAACCACCAGTTCTAGTCCAGTCTGGATTATCTTGACCGATTTCAAACCAAGACTCTTCACCATCCCATGCTGAGTTATAGTATTCAGTCCATTCATAATCTTCTTTGATTCCAGCAAGTTCATTTCTAGTTTCTTCATCAAAGTCATCAGGAACATCATACATATCTAGGTTATTGATAAAATCTAAGAATTCTTCTTCAGAGTTTCCGGTATATCCAAGATCTCTAAATTTTTCTGGATCAAGATGAGCTGTTGTAGTGTGTTGTAAAACTGTGAATCTTTCTACTTTTCTAAGTTGGTACATAATGTTTAAAATTAATATAATATAAAGTTTCTTTTTGATATTTTTTTCCCATCAATTTGATGACCTAAACGAGATTGTCTCTCATTTTCTGTTGGTAAAAATTTGTTTCTGATAAAATCTAATTGTTGTTCCTTAGGTAAAGAGTAGACGATTTCAAAATCTGCATTGTAATAAAACATCGATTTTCTTTCTGGTCTATTAAGATATCCTCTTTCATAAACGTCTTTAATATCTTCAACTTGTAATCCAGGAGTTAAAATAACATTATTATAATCTAATTCTTCAATTTTATATCCATATTTTTCAAGCAATTCTGACAACATAGAAAGAGAGTATCCATAATAATGACTACCATCCCAAAAATAATCATTATCGTATTCAACTGTAAATTTAACACCAGCTGGTATTTTCTCATTAATCTCACTTACAATTAATTGTGGTTTATATTTTGAGAGTATTTTATCAAGAACAAAATAATCATATCCATCAATGTCAATTGTTAGATAGAAACCATCAGGCACATTATTTGATTCTAATAAATGAAGAATATTATCAACAGTTACCTTTTCTGGAGAAACAATAACATTTTTACCCATCATTTTTTGGAATTGTATAGGAAATTTTTGTGGATCACACTCAAACATTAGACCTGAGAATCCCAATTCTAATAAGACTTCTGACTGTGAGTGCTCAGTACTACAGGATGCACCAATATCAATAAAATACTTTGATTGTATCTTAGAAATATCATCTAAATGTTGTTTTACTGTAGTCATAAATAATTTTTATTTATTTTATCTAAAATTTTATTAAAAGTTCAAGTATATAAAAAAATTTAAGATAAACTATTCAATTTTTAATTGATAAAACTCTTTTATGAATATCAATAAATTATTACAAGAACGTATTTTAATTCTAGATGGTGCAATGGGCACCATGATTCAAAAATATAATCTAGAAGAACAAGATTTTAAAAACAAATGGTTTGAAGATCACACACGTTCACTATTCGGAAATAATGATCTATTATCTTTAACTAGACCAGATATAATAGAAGAAATACATTCTAAATATCTCGAAGCTGGATGTGATATAATTGAAACAAATACCTTTTCAAGTACCAGTGTTGCACAATCTGATTACGAGTTAGAAAAGTGGGTTTATAATTTAAATTACCATTCAGCTAAAATTGCTAAAAAGGTAGCACAGAAATATTCAACCGATGAAAAACCAAGATTTGTAGCTGGATCAATTGGACCAACAAATAAAACAGCATCAATATCCCCAGATGTTAATAATCCAGCTTATCGATCAATAACTTTTAATGAACTAGTAGAATCTTATAAAGAACAAGTGATTGCACTTATTGATGGTGGTGTTGATATATTACTAGTTGAAACAGTCTTTGATACGTTAAATGCAAAAGCAGCTCTTTTTGCTATACAAACGGTATTTAGTGAAAAAAACATAGAACTTCCAGTAATGATATCAGGTACTATAACTGATCAAAGTGGTAGAACTTTAATTGGTCAAACTACAGAAGCCTTTTTAATATCAGTTTCACACTTTCCACTATTAAGTATAGGTCTTAACTGTGCTCTCGGTGCTGAAATGATGAGGCCGTATCTTAAAACCTTATCTGATAAATCCACATTTTATACAAGTGCCCATCCTAATGCTGGTTTACCTAATGAATTTGGATTATACGATCAAAGTCCAAATATGATGGCAAGTTATATAGAGACTTTTCTTAAAGAAGATTTACTTAATATTGTTGGTGGTTGTTGTGGTACGACACCTGAACATATTAAGGCGATTTTTGAAGTTTCAAAAAAATATACTCCGAGAAAATGCTAAAATTATCAGGTCTAGAACCATTATTAGTAACAAAAGAAAGTAATTTTATCAATATTGGTGAGAGAACTAATGTAACTGGTTCTAAGTTATTTCTTAAATCCATACAAAATAAAGACTATGAAACTGCAATAAGAATAGCTAAAGAACAAGTAGAAGGTGGAGCTCAAATAATAGATGTCAACATGGATGAAGGTATGATTGACGGTAAATGGGAAATGACCAATTTTCTAAATTTAATAATATCTGAACCGGATATAGCAAGAGTTCCAATTATGATAGATTCTTCGAAGTGGGAAATAATTGAAGCAGGATTGTGTCAAGTTCCGGGAAAGTCCATTGTTAATTCGATTTCACTTAAAGAAGGTGAAGATGAGTTTATAAGACAGGCAAAAAAGATTAAAAAGTACGGAGCAGCAACCGTAGTTATGGCTTTTGATGAGTTAGGCCAAGCCGATAGTTTTGAAAGAAGAATTGAAATTTGTAAAAGATCCTATGATATATTAGTTAATATTGTTAATTTTCCAAAAGAAGATATAATATTCGATCCTAATATATTTCCAGTTGCAACTGGTATGGAAGAACATAATAATAATGCTTTAGACTTTTTTAAAACAACTACATGGATTCGTGAAAATTTACCTGGTGCTAGTGTTAGTGGAGGAGTTTCAAATGTTTCTTTTTCTTTTAGAGGTAATAGTAAAGTAAGAGAAGCTATGCACTCGGCATTTTTATATCATGCTATTAACCATGGAATGAATCTAGGTATAGTTAACCCAAACCTTTTAGAAGTTTATACAGAAATCGATAAAGAACTTTTAGAATTAGTTGAAGATGTTCTTCTAAACAGAAGAGATGATGCAACAGAAAGACTACTAGACTATTCAAATTCCAACAAATCTGACACTAAGAAAAAAGAACAAGATTTAAAATGGAGAACTCTCGAAGTAAATAAAAGACTTGAATGGTCTTTGGTAAAAGGCATATCAGATTTTATTGAACAAGATATTGAAGAATGTAGATTAAATTACACTAAGCCAATACAAGTTATTGAAGGTCCACTTATGGATGGTATGAATGTGGTTGGTGACTTATTTGGAAGTGGTAAGATGTTTCTTCCACAAGTTGTAAAATCTGCAAGAGTTATGAAAAAAGCTGTTTCATATTTACTACCTTATATAGAAGCAGAAAAAGATGGAAAGGTTAGTGCTAAAGCAAAGATATTATTAGCCACAGTAAAGGGTGATGTACACGATATAGGTAAAAATATAGTTTCAGTTGTTTTATCTTGTAATAACTATGAAGTTATAGATATTGGTGTAATGGTACCATTTGATAAAATTATATCAGAAGCAATAGTAAATAAGGTTGATATAATTGGATTAAGTGGATTGATAACACCATCTCTAGATGAGATGATTACAGTGGCTAAAGAATTAGAAAAATCAAACTTATCACTACCTCTTTTAATTGGTGGGGCCACTACATCTAAAGTTCACACAGCAGTTAAGATATCTGAACATTATAAAAAAGGACAAGTAGTACACGTATTAGATGCCTCAAGAGCGGTAACAGTTGTTGAGAAATTACTTGGAAATGATAAATCAAGTTATATAGATTCCATAAAAGAGGAATATAGTAAAGTAAGACTTAATCATAAAGAACATCAAAGTTCTAAACAATTAATCTCTCTAGAAGAAGCTAGAAAAAATAAACTAGTTTTAGACTTTAGTAATATATCTAAACCTAGAAATATTGGTATAACTAAATTTGATAATTTCAATCTAGAAGAATTAGTAGATTATATAGATTGGACCCCATTTTTTCATACTTGGGAACTATATGGTAGATTCCCTAAGATATTTGAAGATGAAGTAGTAGGATTAGAGGCAAAGAAACTTTATGATGATGCAAGAACTATGTTGAAGACAATCATAGATGAAAAGTGGTTAGAATGTAAAGCTGTTGTAGGTATATTCCCTGCTAAATCACAAAATGATGATATTATAATCTATAAAGATGAAGAAAGAAGTGAGATATTAAATATTCAACATTCTTTAAGGCAACAAACTAAAAAAACTACTGGTCAACCAAATTTAGCTCTTTCTGACTTCATATCACCAAATGGTGATGATTATATTGGTGGATTTGTAGTTACTTCAGGTATAGGTATAGAAAAGTGGATTAAGAAATTTGAAAATAATAATGATGATTATAGTTCTATACTTTTGAAATCACTTGCTGATAGACTAGCTGAAGCTTTTGCTGAGTGTATGCATGAAATAGTTAGAAAAGAAATATGGGGTTATTCTAATGAGAATTTATCAAACGAGGAACTAATAAATGAGTCATATATTGGAATACGACCAGCTCCTGGATATCCAGCTTGTCCAGATCACACAGAAAAATTAGGATTATTTAAGTTATTAAATGCCACCGAAAATACTGGAGTCTCATTAACAGAAAATTTAGCTATGTATCCAGTTTCATCAGTATCTGGATGGTATTTTGCTAGTCCTGATTCAAAATATTTTGGTTTAGGTAAAATAACTGATGAACAGGTTTTAGACCTATCTAAGAGAAAAAATATACCATTTGATGAGATGAAAAGATGGCTTCAAAGTGTTATGATAGATAATTAATCATTATCACAATCACAAAAAACATCCACACATCTATTTCATAAAAATAATATGAAATTAAAACATGTGATTAAATCGCAACAATTTGATAGAGACCTTTTAACTGAAATTTTCAATACCTCACAACAAATGGAATCAGTCTTTGAAAATGGTCAGTCAAAACTACTTAGTGGGAAAATCCTAGCCTCTCTATTCTACGAACCATCCACCAGAACCCGATTATCTTTTGAATCCGCTATGATGAGATTAGGAGGTAGAATAATAACCACTGAAAATGCAAAAGAATTCTCTTCTGCAGCAAAAGGTGAAAATATTGAAGATACAATCAGAGTCGTTCAATCATATGCAGATGCAATCGTGATTAGACACCATGAATCTGGTACAGCCGAAAAAGCAAGTCTATTTTCAGATATTCCAATTATTAATGCCGGTGATGGTCCAGGTCAACACCCAACACAAGCACTTACTGACCTTTATACTATTCAAAAAGAATTAGGCACAATAGACGATATTTCTATTGCTATGGTCGGTGACCTACAAAATGGCAGAACAGTTCGCTCACTTTGCTACCTCTTATCAAAATATAAAAATATTAAAGTCTACTTTGTATCACCTGATGTAGTTAAAATGAGAGATGATATTAAAGACTATTTGACTAAATATAGAGTATCATTCACTGAAGAGTCTAATCTATTAGAAGTGGCTAAAAAGGTAGATGTTATTTACCAAACAAGAATACAAAAAGAACGATTTTCAAATAATCCTGAAGACTTCGAAAAAGCTATAGGTAAATATATTATAGATGAATCAGTTCTTAATGTGATGAAAGACAAATCTATTATTATGCATCCTTTACCAAGATTGAATGAAATATCAAATAAAGTAGATTCTGACCCAAGAGCAGCTTATTTCAGACAGGCTAAAAATGCTATTTATGTTAGAGGAGCCCTTTTAAAACATCTATTAACATAATAACTAAATATAGAATGACAAAAGGTTATTTAAACATCGGATCTTCAAGTAAAGACGAAGCAAAAGAAAAAGTTGGTATACAATTACATTTAAAGAATAAACCAAATTTTATAAGGAGGTTTTTCTATTGGTTTTGCTTCAAGATTTATTGGATTGATGAAGATATGGAAGAAGTAAATAAGAAAATTAAAAAAAATGACATTTAGAGATTACATTATTCAAGAAAGAAGTTTAGAGTTTTATCAAATATGTATGTTTGATTGTATTAGATTTGGATGTAAAATTGAAGAATATTTATCTAATACATACACCGAGTGGAATATTTTATACAACTCAAAATAATTTAGGGGTTTAATATATAAACTAAAATAATAAACGAGTATGAAAGATTCAAAACACATAAGGAGATTTAACGAGTCAGATGAAAACTTGAATAGTGAACTCTCGAAGGACACTTCTTCGAGTATATCTGATGTTAGTGCTAGTGAAATAAATGAACTTTTTGGAGTTGATGGTTCAGTTAATGTCAAAATAGAAGGACATGGTCCAATAAGAGAAGTGGTTCTTGATATTTTAAGAAAATCTCTTAAAGGTTTAAATGGTGATGTAAATCTATATTTTGGAGACGAAAAAGTTCATTTGTGATTGGAATCCAATAGCTGAACATAATATTGGAATTAGTAGTAGATCTAAATCGGAGGGAAATTAAATTACATATATTTGCTGTTATGTTCTCGTTTTAATGGAACATAACGTCCGATGATAAACAATCGTTTTAATGTTATTTATCATTTGTTAGGTTTAGTTGAATTATTGTTTTACCTTTGAAAAAAAATATAGAATAAACTTTTAATTGAATATAACGATTAGGTATATGTTTCAGTTTATGTGATATTGTATTAATTAATAATATATGATTAAAGAAGAAATAAAAGAAGAAGGATTCTCTATAAGTAGAGAGAATGACCCAAATGCAAAAACAATAATAGTTAAACCAGGTCTAGTTACAAGACTTAACAAGAGTTATGATAACCTACATCCACTTATTCAACTCTTAATACTGATGATATTTGTAGGTTCCCAGATGATATTTACCTCGGTATTTGGAAATATTGGTTATGTTTACTGGGCTATATTAATGTTACTACTAACGTTATTTAGAATGATTCCACTCTTTAAATGATTTATTTCTTGGTAATATCTTGTCAGAAAAATAAAGATAAACTTCTCTATCATAGAGATTTTATTAAACAAAACTGGCAAGAAATGGCAAAAAATGATATAAGATTTGTCTTTGTTATGGGTGGAAAACCAGACCACTCAATACCAGGTGTTATATTTCTTGATTGTGAAGATACCTATGAACATCTACCTAAGAAAGTCTATCAAGGATTCAAATACATTGTAGATAATAAACCAGACGTAGAAGCAATTGTAAAAATTGATGATGACGTTCAGATGAACGACTATTGTATCAAAATGGCTAGATACCTTAGTTGGATTCCATATTGGGGAGTAAAATTAGGTCACCTATTTGAAGAAAATACGGTCTATGTAGAATACTATAGTAGATTCTCTAAACCACACCTTCCGATGATACCTTTGAAAAAGTGTATACATGCACTTGGTTATACCTACTGTTTAAATAAAACATCTATTGAAATTATTTTAAATAATAGGGAAGAAATGTATAAGGGATATCATGAAGATGCAATGGTTGGTAGAATATTAAATAATCATAATATCTTTCCAGTTGATATGGGATTTAAATTAAGAGATCATTTTAGACTTTAAAAGGTCTTATACTTCTTAACTATATTCATCATTCCAACATTTAACTTACGTCCAATTTCGTTTAGCTTAGACATATCGAGATCACTTGATGATATTTCACCCTTTCGTAATTTATCTAACTGACTAATAGCATCAATCTCATCAAGTGATAGTTGATCAATATAAGATAAAATATCATTTTTTATCTCCTGTTCTTGTCCGGATATGACTAGAGGTGCTTTGAAATTTTTAGAGAAATCAGCCTTTATCTTATCTCTTTTAGATTCTTCAGTATTTTCCATAGTAATTATCTTATTTTATTACATTTATATATTATATAACACTCTTTTTTAATCAAAATCCACTGTCTATACATACAAGAATAATTTTGAAAAACAAATATATAAATAGAATGAAATACTTAAAACATTTTGAATCTTTAACTAGTGATAATGATAAGTGGATAGAACTATCTGAAATACTAAAATCTAGAGTATTTGATGATTTTAATGTACTATCGAAAACAGATGAGGAGTTTAATGATGAATCTCCAGCAATAACTCATAAATTCTGGGCTTTTCAAACTAGTTCTGGAATGAAAAACCTACAAGAGTTAGAGAGTTTTAAAAAACATTTCGGTCAAGACAAATCTATAAACCATATAACCGTATACAGTATACCAGATAGTGAAAAAGATGAGTTTTTAAATTCTTTAGAATCTATAAAAGGTTTAGTAGAAGATTTTACAGGAAAAGCTTTAGTTATTGGAGATGTAGAAGAAGTAGTTGATGGTGAATGGCATATATGGGATGTCGTTATTAACCTGAAATAAAGTTTTGTTTTTAAACGACTAAGCTAATAGTTACAATCATAGGACATAATATATACTCTATGAAACATCTAAAACTGTGGGAGAATTTCGAACATTCTGACCTTAACAGTAAGTATATCGAACTAGCTCATATATTACAATCTGAAGTATTTGATGAGTTTGATGTTAAGTCAAAAACCGATGAACAGTTTCAGGATAATGATGTTGATTTCCACGAACCACTGACACATAAATTCTGGGCATTTAGAGTTAAAGACAATAAGTTTGGTAAAACTATTGCTAACTTGCAAGAAATAGAGGATAATCATTTAAAAATTGAATATATTAATGCCTTTGGTATACCAGAAGTAGAGAAAGATAAATTTCTAGAAAAAATAGAATCTATTAGTGGATTAGTAGAAGATTTTCTTGGATTGCAATTAGTAACATCTGATGAGTATTGGAGCCAAGGCCTTTATGATATAATTATTGATGTATCTGGTAAAGGTAATAAAAAAGATGATAATTATTTCTAATTCATAGTCTGTTTTTTTAAAAAACAAATTAGTGCAAAGTTAAGGACAAATTTTTTAATAAACAAGTATATCTTGTTATAAAATCGATTTCTCTTTAATTTCATCATCCTTCTCATAGAATTCTATGATGATTAAATCACCTTTAAATCCATAGTTCATTATATTACCTTGTTGATATTTTAATTCTTCTTCTACCCATTTTTTAAATTCTTCTAAATTTTCTATGTTTATTTCATGATGTTTTCTGTTGATCGTTATAGGGTTATCACCATCACCTACAAGTATTATTTTATATTCATAATCCACCATATACTTCATAATATCTTCTAGATATTGAATTAGTGTATTATTTATCTTACCACCTTTTTTATTTATAACTATATCATCCCAGTCAAATTCATCTAATGGTTCGAGAATGACTTTGCAGGAATATTCATCTTCATTATACTTTTCAGTGTTTGTGAAAACATTTACACTCCAATTTCCTTCGTCTTTTAGGTCCAGAGCCAAGTCTTTAAGGTGTTCAGAGTCTTCATCTATATTAAATGATTCAAATTTTTTTAAGTATTTCATATTTTTATATATTATAAATAATTTAGAAATAAACTGGTACCTGAAATTGCTGATGATATCAAAAAAATTTAACAAATTACATTTGGTAGATTAGAAAAGTGAATGTATATTCGTCAGATCACAAACATACAAAGGAGGTGAGCAATGAGTAGAGAACAGATTATTGATGAGGTATATGAGAATTATGTGAAATCTTTTTTTAAGGGTGAATTGAAAAAAAACTACGAAGGAGGTGGATATGATATTGATGACTACTACTATTCAATTATAGATGTTCAACACCTTTTAGGGTGGCCTCAAGATGGACCAGTATCAAAAAAAGAATTCATCAACAAATGTAAAACCGACCCGGAGTTCTCTGAAAAATGGGGATTAAAGATTGAGGAAAGAGAAATATTGAAACAAATAGACCAAACAAATCCAATGTTAAAAGGAAGTACTACATTGGTTCCAACCAAACTAATCACACTAACATACAACAACGAAACAATAGAAAGTTATGAATGAACTTTATCAACAAATCAAGAGTGAGTGCGAACTACCTGTCACACTATTAACATATACATACAAAGATTTTGAAGGTGTTATACATGCATTTAATAAAATTACTATAAGTTTTAAAGATAGTGATGAAATCAACATTGAAAAAATGGAAAAAGTAAAAAGTAAGTATGGAGAATTTTTTATGTTCTTTAATAAAAGCTCAGAGGGAAAAGAATTTTGGAGAAACAATCCAATAACAATAACACAGAAACAATAGAAATTTATGAGTAAAGAAAAAATAGAAAAATTACATTTATCTGATGTTATAGATAGTGAATTATTTGAATTATCATTTAAAAATTATACAGATGTCGCACCATTGATAGAAGATAATATTATTAGTGAATATAATGATTTTGTAAATAGATGTAATATAGATATAGAATTCAGAAAAAAATGGTTGGGAATAACAATCAAATAATTTATTATCTATAACTAATTAATAAACAAAACAATAAAAAGTTATGAATAAATTTTCCTGATATATAAAATTATGAAACACATTAAAAGATTTAAAGAACCAAATCCAAAAGACATTAAATATGGGTTGATAGTTATTGACCCAATTCAAGAAGGTGAAATGATGGACATCCTACACTTTGTTGGATATTGGAATAAACCAACAAAAAATGATGCTAACTCATTAAGAGAAGAACTGATGGAAGATGAAGAATTTGGACTAACCGAGATTGCTCATAGACTTGATATTCTACCTGCACCTGATTATATCGTTAAAGAATATGTTGAAATAATAAATGGTGATGATGAATAAAGAACAGATTATCGATGAGGTGTATGAGAATTATTCAAAGGAATATGAAAAGGATAATTCTATTGGGAGGTGTCTTTTAGTTGCTCGGATGGATGGTAAATCAACATATCGTAAACCTAATAAAGAAATGTTTGTTAGTTTATGTACTCATGATAAAACATTCTCTGAAAAGTGGGGATTGAAGATTGGAGAACGAGAGTTGAGTTTGGAAGAAAGGAGAAAATTAGCTAAATATGATTCTGAGTTTGTATCACCTATAACGGTTGAATCTTGGGATAGAAATAACATTCCAACCAAACTAATCACAATAACATACAACAACGAAACAATAGAAAGTTATGAATAAAGAAATTTTAAAATACTTAGAACAAGGTATTAGTATTGATGGTAACCCAAAAGATGGGTATACAGTTTTCACAATTAAAACACAACATTTTAAAATTTCATCATTAGATGAACTTAGTTTTGAACGATTTGAAAAAGCTATTTCAGACTTTAATTGGAGAGAAGAATTAGAAAATCAATTATTACGAGAACTAGAACCAGTTCAACACGACCGGGATTGGAGAGGTTTTATTGATGGAAAATATGACAATCCAAAACAATAGAAAGTTATGAATGATAAAATTTTAATTGGTAAAAAAGGCAATGTTGATAGCGATATATGTTTTACCCTTATATTAAAGTTTTAGAAATTAAATTACCTATATCATTTAAAGAATTTGATGTGGAGGGTAAACCTATTTTTATAAAAAAACAATAGAAACCTATGAATAACGAAGATTTTAAAAATTTTACCAATGGAGAGATTTTAAATCTTCTTGTTGATGTTGTTAATAAAATGGAATCCAACAGAAATCGTTATATGAAGTAAAAGAGTATTACAATCTCAAGTAAAATTTATGACAATAATATATTTGCTCAAATTTCTAGGTGTAATGGTTTCTATGATTCTAGCCGACATAGCATGGACTTACTACTTCATGAAGGTGGAAGAAAGGAAAAGCATCGGAGCAGCACTTTGGTCTTCACTAATCATAGTTTTTGGAATGTTCACAACGATTAGCTATGTTGATGATAGAACTTTATCAATTGCAGCTATACTGGGAGCATTCATAGGAACATTCATTGCAGTGGAGATTAAAAAGAAAAACGAAAAGAAAAAGATCCAAAACCCACCTCCTAATGGAATCAACAAATAACCCAACACCAGTGGAATGGCTCTACAGATGGATCAACGACAACTGGGAAGCTACAACAGAAGAAGCACTGGAAGCTTTTCTCCAAGCCAAAGAACTGGAAAAAATACACAATGAAGCTATTCAGCACCAAATTCTATCTCAAGCATCTAACTGGGAAGAAAAATTATTAGGCAAAAATATACACAGTGTTTATACCTGGTGCAAAGATTGCCACGCTGAAGGATGTAACATTCCTTTCAATGATGAATGCGGAAATTGCGGAAGTCAAAACACAGTGAGATACTATGATAAAGAAACAATAGATTTACTTTTCCAAACCTCAAATAAATGATTGGATCAAAATCAGATAAATCCTCATCCCCAAAAGAATGCGATTGTTTTATTGGATTTATATCTGGGGAAAGTGTTACTAAAAGCACTATCTGGAAAGAAGCCAAAAGCCTGAGCAATCTTCAACCAATCTTCAAAGAATGTGGTCTTATGAAATCCCAACCTCTATCACCCAAACAGATTCTGGATAATAGAAGAGGTTACTTGTCAAGATTTGGATACTGTCCCTATTGCGGTGACAAAGTGGATTGGAAAAAAATTTTATCACCTCTGGACTAATTCACTCTATGATCATGAGAAAAAAACTTCAATACATCAAATCCCTTTGGTCTCCATTCAAGCCATTTAGGATCAAATGGTACTTCGGCAAAACAGCAATAGGAACTCCCTATTTTTTACCACGACGAACTGTTAAGCTCACTAAAGAAGAGGCTTATGAAAAAGTCTTAAAAGACACACAAAACAAATCACTGGTCCACTTTGGAAAAAACCCCGAAGAACTTGCGATCAAATATGAGGGATATTCTAAATTCGTTACAAAAAAAATCGGATTTGATATCACCTCACTTGGTTGGAAAACTAAATGGGATGATAAGGACTTCAGATTTGAATGGGAACCTAACTTTTCATTTGTGTTCTTTGGTTTCCAAATAGCAGCCATAATAGTAGCTCCTGAACAAGAACACTACTGGGAAGCATGGCTATATTATGAACTCAAGACGGATCACAAAAACACCAAGAAAGAAAGAATCACACAGTGCAAAAAAGAATTTCCACTACGATACAAAATCTATAGGAATCAAACAGAACCTGAAAGTGTAGATTACTATGATCTTATTCTTAGAGAGAAATACAAGTGACCTAAACCATTTATTAGATTTTTCTAAATTTAGACACTCAAACACATCAAAAAAGCCTAACTATTTGTTAGGTTTTTTTTGTGGAGAAATTACAAACTGCTTTTTGAAAATATTCCTGCTTTAATCATGGAATTTAGGAGCATTTTTTGGATAATTCCTTTCATTCCAACCCGAATTAAAATTTTCGCAATCACATCTCCGTCGTTACGAAAACTAACATCCGGATGTGCTTCCTTAAAAGGCAAAATTACCACATCACCTTTGTTCGAAAAAACAACACCAGAACTTATAGATTTAATAGTGTCCAAATCAACATTTCCTCGATTTGCGAAACCGATTCTAGAAGTGAGACCTCTCATGTTTAAAATAGCCACATCCCCAACATTTTTAAAAGAAAGATCGTTCGGCAAGTTTTTAAGGCCTTGAATCCTTACGTTGCCCTTGTTACTGAAGACTAGACCATCAGGAAGCTCTGATGACAAGATAAAGACAGTGCTTTCTAATCTTCCAGCTCTGGCTTCAGCATAAAACCTTTCATCAATTCCCTCTCCACTAACAATAATAGTGAAAGAGCCTTTAAGCACTATTCTTTCCCCAACAATATCGTAAGTAAAGTCTTCCGCCCTTAATAAATTTGACTCCTTATCAAGACGAACAAAATTGGTTTCTAAAATTTTTATAAATGCTTCTCTAGTCATCTTTCAAATATTCCTTTACTTATCATCACATTCAATAACCTCTTACTATTTATCCCCTCTATATTACCACTCCAATTACTAAACATATCACCAACTAATGACTTCAACCAGACAGTCCCTCCATTCTTAAACTCTACACCGGGGGAAAGGGTTTTTAATGAATCCAAATCAACACCCCCTCTATTCTTAAACTTCACACCAGAAGGAATGGTTTTTAATGAATCCAACCAGACACCCCTTCCGTGTGTAACAACTATCTTATCTCCTTCAATCTCGTAGGAGTAACCTTTCTCATCTAATACCTCTATAAATTCTTCTCCAGTCATTCGTTTATATATCCTTTTTAACACCGCCTCATCCCCCGAGGCGAACGTCCAAAAAACTTGCCCCGTTTTGCCCCGATTCGCCAAAATATCCGCCTCATTTTCCACTCTCGCCTCGCTTTCTTAACCTATCCACCAACTACACGCGGTTATAGAAATATCCAATTTACCCCGTAGAAATATCCACTAAATCGACCAAAATCTCCTCCTAAAAATAGGGGGGATAAAACACCAAAATTACCACCAACAAACGCCCTCCCAACCGGACAAAATAGCACCACCAAAAACATCACCAACATCATTCAGTACAGACATACACCTCTACACATACACACACCTACCCCTATAGTATACAACCCCACTCATCTACTACTCACTACTACTACAACCCTTATTAAAACACCAATAATAAATGATATAACACATATGCTCACTATATAGACTACCATACCTATACAGATAGACACTACCCATATACTATAGAAGGAGGCTACCATACTCAAGACAACCCATCCTCCTCTAGTGGGGCCAAAGTGCCCCTTCTAAACCCTCTTAGGATCCCCAGAAAATCACAGAGAAATATAGGGGAGAAAAACCCACATTCTTGGAGGGGGTCTAGTGGTAAAAAGTGGGGACTAGTGGAACTTTGTGGAGACCCGTGGAAAATACTACAAAGTGCACAAGGTTAAACCCCTTTTCTACGTGTGTCCCGTAGGGAGGGGGTCTCCCCTGGGTCCCCTTGCGTGT
>Ga0315906_10002285_pt1 | contig 27067 bp, 18 predicted proteins | sample LakEriMetagenome_4_FD_203526 | JGI IMG/M metagenome (GOLD analysis project Ga0315906, IMG submission 203526) | Freshwater fungal communities from buoy surface, Lake Erie, Ohio, United States - Buoy 2 MA122 | ecosystem: Environmental > Aquatic > Freshwater > Lake > Lake biofilm | place: USA...
TCTTGCACGGAGATAAAATGCCAACGCAAGCCAAGCCAAGGCAGACACAGTAAGCAGCAATAGATGGCTATTCATCGACCACGTTTGTTCCTGCCATTGATTAGCGTTAGAGATCCAGCCAAACAATGCGGTACCTACATAGAATATATATAGAAGGCTTTCTGCCGGGATGTTTTTTTTCAGACAAATCCAGCTGAATATTAGCGAGCCGGCTATTGCAAAAGGCCAGCAGGCATCGATTTCTTTCAGGTATAAGAAAGTGTATGCAAGTTGGCATAGTACAGCAATTAATTCTAAAACACCAATGAAAAGACCGTTTTCGCTTCCATTATTACGGGAAAGTATTCGCTGCAGTAATTGTGGTTCTTTTAGCATCTGAACAGCGGATTTAAGGCAGAATAGGCGTTATATGGAACTCCAGGTTCACCCGAAAAGAATGAATTACTCTGAAAAATCACAATTACAGGGAGGAGATAGCTGAATGTTAGTGTCTGGAAGGTAGTTGCGAATTAATTCCTGCTCTTTATCTGTCATTTCATTGTTCAACAGATCGAGTTGCTGAAGGTTTTTAAGTCGGCTCAATGAAGGCGGAAAGTAAGCGATAAGATTACTCCAGAGAATAAGTTCCTCCAATTGGCTAAGTTGTCCTATTTCATCTGGAATAGCTTCAATATTGTTATCTCCAAGTTCCAACAATCGGAGTTGCCTTAATTGACAAACCAATGGATTAATGGAAGTGAGTTTGTTATGTGAAAGCTTAAGGATCCTCAAGTTCTGGAGGGCGCTTATTTCATCGGGAATGTCTTTTATTTTGTTGCGTTCCAGACTGAGTTCTCTCAAATTCGTGAGCTTGAAAATTCTAGGGTCAATGACCTTGATTTTTTGTTTGCTAAGGTCGAGTCGATATACTTTGTCGGCATTATTCAAGGCAGTTTCGAGGTCTCGGTAAATTTTAATGCTATCGGCGCGCGGAATGGATTGAGCCCTTAATCCCGCGGAAAGCAGCAGGAAAAAGAGTAAACACATGATCGAGTAGCCTTTTAACATTCCTTTTCCAAAATTTTTCTTGCTTCTGTACTGTCCAGCAATAATTGTTCCTTTAAATCTTCTGCGGAGTTAAAGCGAGCTTCGCTTCGAAGCCTCTCGACAAATTGTAACGACACTACTTCACCATAAATTTCATGGTTTAGTCCAAAAATATGCACTTCCATATGGATGCCCGAGGAGTCGTCGAATGTAGGCCTGTATCCTATGTTCATCATGGCTTTGTATTTGGTGCTGTTTAATGTGAGTAGAACGGCATAAACACCGGAGCCGGGGATAAGTTTATCTGAATTTTCGCATACCAAATTAGCTGTAGGGAAACCAAGTTGCCGACCAAGGCCTCTTCCCGGAACAACTCTTGCCCTAAGGCCATATCGGTAGCCGAGATATTTATTGGCAGTGTGTATTTCGCCGCACGTAAGTGCTTGCCTAATTTTAGTCGAGCTAACATTTACCTGGTCGATTTCCCAGGCTGGTATTTCTTCTACGCGAAATCCATAGGTAGCCCCAAACTCCACTAGTTGGTTGAAGTCGCCTTGACGGTTTCTTCCAAAGTGGTGGTCGTATCCGACGACCATCGTATGAACTCCAATGGTATTGACAAGTAAATCGCGCACATACTCTACCGAAGAAATTCGAGAGAAATCAAGGGTAAAGGGAAAGAAAATCAGGTCATCTACACCGCATTTTTCCATTAATGCGATTTTTTCTTCTTCTGTGCTTAGCAATTGAAGTGTTTCGTCGTCTGGAAAAAGTACTTTACGCGGATGCGGACTGAAGGTAAGCACAACAGATCGGGCATTTTCGCGAAGGGCTATTTCGTTAAGCCGATGAATAATCTGCTTATGTCCTTGGTGCACTCCGTCGAAGGTGCCGGTGGTAAGCACGGGCTTGCCGATACTTTTTAATTCGGAAGGATTTCGGTGAATTTTCACAACTCTGGCAACACGGCAAATATACTTCAGAGAAATAAGGTTTTTAAGGATGAGCCCTCGCATTCAAATTCTGCGACAGGTTTCTTGTATAAACAGGAACGAAAGAGTACCTTTGCGGCAAATTTTCCGGTTTACGGATAACTTAAAATCATAATCAGACTCCATGTCTAATAACATTGGTAAAATTTCTCAGGTTATCGGCCCGGTGGTCGATGTAAGCTTTGCAAATGCAGAAAAGCTTCCAAATATTCTCGATGCGCTTGTTGTAAAACGAGACAATGGTGAGGAGTTGGTAATGGAATGCCAGCAGCATGTCGGAGAGGATACGGTGAGGGCTATTTCCATGGACTCAACGGAAGGGTTGCGTCGTGGAATGGACGTGCTGGCGACCGGACAGGCTATAACTATGCCTATCGGCGAGAAGATTAAAGGACGCCTCTTTAATGTAGTAGGAAGCCCTATTGATGGGATTAATACGATGTCTACCGAAGGTGGATATCCGATACATAGGGATGCTCCTAAGTTTGAAGACCTCTCTACATCTACGGAGGTTCTTTTTACCGGTATTAAAGTTATTGATCTTATAGAGCCTTATGCTAAGGGCGGTAAGATTGGATTATTTGGCGGTGCCGGAGTTGGTAAGACCGTATTAATTCAGGAGCTGATTAATAACATTGCCAAAGGATATGACGGTTATTCTGTTTTTGCCGGCGTAGGAGAGCGCACCCGGGAAGGAAATGACCTTCTTAGAGAAATGATTGAATCAGGCATTGTGAAGTATGGAGAAGAGTTTATGCACTCTATGGAAAAGGGAGGCTGGGACCTAAGCAAGGTAGATACCAATTCCCTCAAGGAATCTAAAGCTACGTTTGTATTCGGACAGATGAATGAGCCCCCGGGAGCCCGTGCTCGTGTTGCTCTATCCGGGCTTACCATAGCCGAGTATTTCCGCGATGGTGATCCTGGAGATACTGCGGGTGGACGCGACATTTTGTTCTTTATAGATAATATCTTCCGATTTACCCAGGCTGGATCTGAAGTTTCTGCCCTTTTAGGTCGTATGCCTTCGGCTGTGGGTTACCAACCGACCCTGGCAACCGAAATGGGAGCTATGCAGGAACGCATTACATCCACCAAGCGCGGATCTATTACCTCAGTTCAGGCGGTTTACGTGCCGGCGGATGACCTTACCGACCCGGCTCCTGCTACAACGTTTGCCCACCTCGATGCCACTACCGTACTTTCCCGTAAGATTGCTGAATTGGGAATATATCCCGCGGTAGATCCTCTGGACTCTACTTCCAGGATTTTAACTGCAGCTATAGTTGGCGAAGAGCACTATAACTGCGCTCAGCGGGTTAAGGCGATTTTACAGCGTTACAAGGAGTTGCAGGATATTATTGCGATTCTTGGTATGGATGAACTTTCGGAAGAAGATAAGCAGGCGGTTCTGCGCGCGCGCAGGGTACAGCGTTTCCTTTCCCAGCCATTCCACGTAGCGGAGGCCTTTACAGGACTGAAGGGAGTAATGGTGCCGATTGAAGAAACCATTAAAGGTTTTAATATGATTCTAAACGGAGAGCTTGATCAATACCCTGAGGCGGCATTTAACTTGAAGGGATCTATTGAAGAGGTAATAGAAGCAGGTAAGAAAATGCTTGCCGAAACGGCGAAATAAAAGCTACTATGTTTGTAGAGATCATAACCCCTGAAACCAACCTGTACAGCGGAGAAGCGGAGCAAATTCTACTTCCCGGTATAGATGGAAGTCTTGGCCTGCTTAACAGGCATGCGCCGTTGATTACCAGTTTGCGAAAAGGAGTCGTTAAAGTGATAAAGAATAGTGGTGAAACCTTGTCGTTGGAAGTTAATGGCGGAACGGTAGAAGTGCTCAACAATAAGGTTATTATCCTAGCTGATTGATAGAATATTTATTAGATAGCTAAGGCCATTCGTTTAGTGCGGATGGCCTTTTTTTAATTCCTTGTTCCGGCGGATAGAATTAGCTGGTAGAAAAAGAGACTTAGTTGTTGTCGTTCCCGCGCCATTGATAGTTCTGTGAGGGATGGAAGATGTTCCATATAGAACTCCATGGAATGTGACATTTCAATAACCACAGTAGCCAGGGAACGAGGATAATGGTAATTCGGACGGATTGAATTCAATTCCTCGGACAGAAAAAGACAGTATTCCTTGTAGGGGGCAAAAAGTTTTAAGCGATTGTCGTCGTCTACGTTTTTATTGAGCAGGGATTTTAAGCCTTCTGAAATAAGTAATGCCCTAAGTTCGACGGCTTCAACAGAGGGGCTAATAGACTTTTCTGGCCATATGCCACATAAAATATCAAGGAGGCATTGAACCTTTTGTTCAGGATCCTGATGTTTTGAGACTTCGAGATTGCCAAGCTCTTTCATCCAAACCCAGTATAAATCGAAATAGTACTGGAGCAGCCGATGTTTGTTGGAGAAGTACTTATAAACGGTGGCTTCAGTGATGCCTGCCTTATCGGCAAGTTTTCTGAATGTAAATGCCTCAAAGCCAATCTCCAGCATAAGGGACAGTCCTTGCCGCAGAATAATTCTTCCCGACGATGTATCGTCCGGATTTCGTAAAAATAAATGTTCGTTTAGCCGGAATCTAAACTCTACCGGACCCATAGTATAGTAATGCTATATGCAAATATACACATACTATATGAAATGGCTAAGTAAATTGAATTTTGTTGCTTATCGAATAGCAGGGGCTCTGCGGATATGGCATATCATGATGGTAATTGAGCTCATATACAAGGGAATGAGGGGTATTTTAAAACGCACCAAAGCACCAAAGTTCGAGGTTGTGATGCCAATCATAAAAGCGAAGAGCAATGAAAAGAAGATGCAATAGAGTATAACAGGATGGTTAGAGATAAATGCGACAAGGACTTTTCTGCGAATAATAATAAGCAGGAGTAGCGTAGCCCCCAGTATAAAGGTGTTTTCGATGGCTGAAAGCACCATTGCGACATTTTTGGCCTCCCACAGGAAAGGTCGAAATAACCCTGCCACCAATGCTACAGGAAATTTAGACGCTATGCTAGCAGGTGTTGCGTCGAAAGGGCCGATATCGAAGCTATTGCCTTCATAGTATTCCTGTTTTAGGTCTTGGGCAGTTACTACTGCTGTTTCCATGGCTTTTTCCGGGGAGAATTTTCCAAGTTTGTCTCCCAATCCCGTTAGTAAGAGATAGCTTCCGATAATAATTAGGCTGTATACAACAGGGACTATTATGTTGCGAAAAAAAGCGTTTTGTATTCGTCTTATTTTATCATAGAAATACCATACCAACGTGCCGGGAAAGAGAATAATCAGAAGGTAGGGTTTGACGTTAATGATAATTAGGCCGCTAATTATCAGCACCGCCCAATTTGAAAGAGCCTTTCCTTTGTGCAGAATCAAGTCGTTAGTCGCTACAGTAAAATAACATGTTGCGGCTAGGGTGAAAGAATCTTTCAAAATCCCCGACCCCCAAAATATAACCGAGGGCATAAAAAGCACGGAAATGGCCAATTCGCGACTGAACTGAGGAAAATACGAGGTAAACATTAGGTATAACCGCCAAAGCCCTCCGTAGGTGAAAATCGCTATTAAAACAGTCGTAAGGAAAAAGCTCCCGAAGCCTAGCACGAGGAATGGAACGACCAGTTTAATTACTGTACGGGTCTTGTCATCAAAGAACATATATGCCAGTGGCGATCCCGTATCCGTGGTAAAGAGACTCTTAATTTCGGGGTTCCCCGGACCCAGGTAGGCCGTGAGGAAGTCAGCGCCGTCCTGAAACAAGAGATTAAAGAAGGCAAGAGAGCATTCGTAATAGCTGGTGGTGTCTCCTCCCGGGTAGTAGGTGGTATATATAATAGCGAATACGACACCTCCCGTAATTTTGGCCCATAATCCCCAAAGGAAAAAGCGATATTCCGGTCTTTTTTTTATTCCAATCGTCTTGAGGCGACTTGAAACCAACACTACCATAATCAGCAATAAGGCGAAGGCTGAATATTCCCACATTTCAACAGGTAATTTGCCAAAGCTGAATGTAGAAACATACATAGTTAGTCGTTGTGGTAGGGTTCGTTGCGCATAATTGACAAGGCCCGATATATTTGCTCCACGGCAAAGAGGCGAACCATTTGATGAGAAAAAGTCATCTTGGAAAGGGAGATGAGCCCATTAGCTCTTTCGTATAAAGACGAGTGAAATCCATAGGCGCCGCCAATAGCAAAGACAGCGTTTTTGGATGCCCCCAGAACCTGCTTTTCCATCATGGCAGCGAACTCTCTTGATGTAAACGCTTTTCCTTTCTCATCGAATAAATAAAGCCTATCTGAAGGGTCTATTTGCGCCAGAAAAATTTTGGATTCTTCTGCCAGTAATTTCTCCCGGGGCAGGGAAGTCGAGTTTTTTGGAAGGGGTAGCTCGACATACGTAAAAGGAATATACCGCGTAATTCTGGGAAGATATACTTCTATACCCTCTTGAATATAGGGGTAGCTGGTTTTTCCTATGGACAGCAATTTACACTTCACGAACTACGATATGAAAGGGCAATTTACGAAGAAGGGTGTTTTTGGATTTAAAAGAGCTGTATATTAGAATCGTTTTGGCGCGATATTTGCCACTAACTGATTTAAAAGTACTATTCAATGAAACAGTGTTTCGGCCTATTGTTTTTTCTAGCTGGTTCCTTTGGTCTGTTTGCGCAGGCTGACTTAACGGGCCCTGTGTCGGATGCCCTTGCCGCTGGTGATGCAGCTAAATTGGGTTCGTATTTTGCCGGAAGTGTGGATCTTTCTCTCCCGGGGGTTGAAGATATGGTTCCAGCAGACCAGGCAAAGAAATATGTAGATAAATTCTTTGTTCAACATCCGCCTAAAGCGTTTACAATCAAGCACCGAGGCACCTCTAAAACCAATGATCATTACCGAATTGGTGAGCTACAAACAGCGAAGGGAGCGTTCCGGGTAACCTTTTTTATGAAAAAGGAGGGGGAACGAATGGTGGTGAACCAGTTCAGAATTGAGCCCGACGAAGACGATTTCTAACATTACGAGATAGTTTCTTATTCCCGCAGTTTATTTCAAGCCGGCTAACGCGGCGATGCGCGTGAATGACGGCGACTCTTCATTATTAGTTTTTACGACTGTCCGGGCTCTTTCTTCGGAGATGGATCAGTTCGAAGAAGCGTTTATTGATTACGCATTCCGCTGCGTAGAGGGCTAAACTGGCGTATTTTCTTCGCTAAAGCAAGAATCAGTGACAATACGAACAAAACCGGGCCTGGAAATTATGAGCATATCCCTCAGGCGGGTTCAACATATTATTTACGACGGAAGCGAGATAGCTGCGTAATTCAAAAGCATGATGTGCAGAGAAAGAGTCCTCATCCTCCACTCTCCACATCATGAGACCCGAGCTTTGCTTTTTCAGGCTTATTATTCCTCCTTTCAATGACTGGGAAAGATAAGCGTCTTCCTGTGAGGCCATAAATAAATAAAGCATTACTTGAAGCGCTTTGTCGCCGGCATCATCGAGGTAAAGGGAATTTTGCCCTTTGACAATAAGATCTGACGGAGTAACGGAGCCTGTTTTGTAGTCTATTATATAAAAAACACCATCTTGTTCGTGGATGCGGTCTGCTGTGCCACGCAGTACAAAAGGAGTAGTAATTCCAAACTCGCTAAGGTCTATGGTAGCATTGAGGTTTTGTTCCAGGGCAATTAGCCGTGTTTTACTTCCTTTTAGTATTGATTTGTCTAATTCGTTAGCTTCCCAGTCGAGGTATCGATGAATGTAGTTAAGAGCGGTGTGGTAGTGAATATGATTTTCACCGTAAAGGATTTCTTCGGCGGAGTAGTGTTCTTTCATTGCCTTGTTTAACGAGGCTTCGGCATATTTCTTTTTGTTTCGGATTACCTGTGGTATCAGTTCTTTGCCAATTTCCGAAGTAAATAGGTCTTCCATGGCGGTATGTATAATACTGCCAAAAGTCGAGACCTCCATATTTTCTTCCACTTCTTCTGATTCCCTGAATCCTGCGACGTATTTAAAGTAAAAGTCGAGCGGACATTTCCGCCAGGTATTTATTGCCGAGGGACTAAGTCCCGAGGCCATTAATTGAAGAATTTTTTCCCTGATCGTTTCCGAAGCTGGTACGCAGGTATTGATAGCATTACTTACGCCAATGGGCGATTGTACCCTTTCTTCCGTAATAGACACTTTCCATTGCGGATCTTTTAAGTGATGATCGATTTGGGCGATAAAACGACTTTTTTCCCCCATGCCGACTACCGGTTCTGCGTTATACAAAATATCCATATGTCGGCAGCGGGAAAGCAAGCGATAGAAATAATACGCCGAAATGGCCTCACGGTCGCGAGAAACCGGCAGGCCGAAGGCTATCCTTAGGTCTTGAGGAATGAGGGAGTCGGCAAATCTACTTTTCGGGAATACCTCTTCATTAACACCAAGAAGGATTACCCTATCAAAATCAAGCGCTCTCGTCTCCAAAACGCCGAGAACCTGAACACCTGACAAAGGCTCTCCGAAATAGGGAATAAGTTCTTTGCGGCAAAGGGATCTGAACAGATGCAGAAAGACCTCTATGCTATCGGTCCATTTGTACTTAGACAAGTATCGCCGAACGGACGAAACTACCTTCGCTAAATAAAATAAGTTCTCGTTTCCTTTTAGATCCCTGATAGCATTGTAATATGATTTTAAGTAATCTGTTAAGTGAACGAATGTGTCAAGGAGTTGCGAGGCGGACTGATGCGGGTTAAACAAGAATAATAGCTGCGTTAATTCAGCCCCTGCGCCTATTTTTTTAAGGTCAGCGGCGGAGGGGTATATAAGTCGGTTGCCGGCAAGGGCTTTTCGAATTATTTCGCCCTCGTCACCTCTGTATAAGGCTTCGGGCATTGCAGGATTTCGAAGTACCTGCAATACGTCTTTGTAATAGAACCGATCATTGCCACGAGGATTGGCCTCAGCCTTCAAGTACATTTTTATAATACTCTCGGCCAATTCGTATATCGGAGTATTTCGAAGAGGAAAGCCCAAGGAAACATTAATAGGTACCACATCGGTATTGATGTGTTCCAAGAGCGGAAAAAGTAATTGCTCATCGGCAAGAACTACCGCTATCTTATCAGTGACGGCAGAAGAGCTAACCAAAGCAGCTGCTTCTCGCGCTTGTGCGATTTGTGTGGAACAGGCGAGAACATGTATGGACCTGTCCTGCTTACCCAAGGAAGAGTGAAGTCCTTCCAATGGCCCCAGTTGTTCGCGATATTTCCTGATAAAATGACCTGCCTCCATTTCGGCATTGTCAATAAACCAAGGATCAGCATCCCAAATGATCCTGGCTTTGCCTGCTGTTATAAGCGTCTTTATCGTTTTTTCTTCGGCGGCGCTGAGGGCATTAAGGCCGAGAAACCAAGTAAATTGAAACGGATTACGTTCGAGAAGTAGATCCTTGTTTTCGGAGACCCGGCGCTTTATCATTCCTTCCGAAGCGAGTCCTAATTCCCTGCAGCGCTTGTAAAATTGCTGGTATAGCGGGTCGAGTTGCTTCCAAAATTCGAGGTACTGGAGTTGGGATTGACTAAGTTCCGGCTGATTTAAGCTCCATTCTTCGATAAATCGTATGTCCTGCAGATTCGACAGGATTTTAGAGGGGTCAGCTAGGTAATTGTCTATGTCGTTGAAATCTCGGAGAGCGGTTTCTCCCCAAGTGAGAAAGTCTTCTAGGTTTTTTTCGGGTAAACCGGGAATTTCTTTCCAAGCGGCAAATAATTCCAGCGTGAGAATATAAGGGTCGGCTATGCTAACTCCGGCAAGGTGCTCGAAGTACTGTTCTATTCCCAATATAGCAGGAGAGGCAATCGGGCCTTTTAGCAAAGAGGAATAGGATTTTCGGAAAAAAAGCCCTGCCCTTCGGCCAGGAAGAACTACAGCAATTTTATCTGATATATTTCCGTGTTCGCGGTAAATTTCTTCCGCACAGCGGAGCAGAAAAGGGGCGTCATTTTGGGTCACTTCTCGAAAATACGAATCAATCTTTTATTTTAAAGCCATTAATAATAAATCGGAAGAAATTTTTTCTTTCCTGTGCGCTGCGTAGCAATTTCTTGCCGGTGGCGCCCAGGGAGTTTTCCTTTCGAAGGCGCCGGCTTTCCTCGTTGAGTTGTTTCTGAAGATTTACTGGAGGGTCTATTTGGTCGGAAGCAGAAATAATATTGTTTTCCTTTAATAAATGTTGCAGCTCATCTGCTCTATCGAAGAGGCTTTTTGCTGATTCGGCACGGCCCATTTGTTCTTCGACCAAACCGAGATTGTTATGGGAAATAGCATCCGAAGGATCTAGACGTATTGCTTCCCGGTAATCGGCAGAAGCTCCTTCGAAATCTCTCAACCAGGCTTTGATGTATGCTCTGCTAGCATAGCGGTAGCCGTAGGAAGGCTGCAAATCAACAGCTTGGTTTAGGAGTTGAAGTGCGACACCGGGCTTTCCTGTATGCAGATGGCAAATGGCTAAATCGTGAAGTATATCGGGAGTTTCCTGTCCGGATACTTTAAGTTGATCAAGAATAAAGAGGGCTTCGCTATACTGCCCATTTTTCATTTTTCGCAAAGCGCGACTATGCAAATCTCTCATTGTGGTGAAACAAAAGTACTGAAAGATAGTTTCAACGGTCAATGGATGAGAGCCATAGAGTGTGTGGGTTCATCCGATATTAAATCCTGTTTGGTTAAAAATGGTTAGCCAGGTTAGTTGGCGCTGCGAGGGCCCATGTATATTTGGGTTGTGCGCTTTCCTGTTTACAGAAAATATGCTAATTCTAAAAGCTACTTTAAAATAGCAAGTGAAACCAGCGCGTTGGAAGTTCAGCTATTGGGGTCCAATTGTTTGGAGCATACTATTGAAGCGAGTATTTTTCCGGAGCGTCAATTTATAAAGGATTTGCTGGAGCTATCGTTCCCAGGGATTCTCGAGGCGGACGAGGGGGAATTTGAAGCTATAATGGAAATGTGCCGTTTACGGAATGTTAATCAGGGATAAACTCTCTATTCGAAATATGAAGATTTATGAACATGTAGATTTACGCCCCTTTACAACCTTTGGGGTTAAGGCTGAAGCCCGCTATATGGGAAGATTCGCCAGCCTGAATGAGCTTAAGGAGATGGTGTCCGCTAGGCCGGCAGCAGGCAAAGAGTTGTTGGTTCTGGGCGGGGGAAGTAACGTGTTGTTGACAAGGAATTTTCCAGGTTTGGTGTTACGAAATGAAATTAAAGGGATTGAAGGCGTTCCGTACGATGAAGATCGTGTTTTGGTAACTGTGGGGGCAGGAGAGAACTGGCATGGCTTTGTTCGATGGTGTATAGGGAAAGGTTATGGCGGACTTGAGAATTTATCGCTTATTCCGGGAAGCGTAGGAGCAGGTCCAATGCAAAATATAGGAGCGTACGGGGTTGAAATCAGGGAAACATTTCATGAGTTGGAAGCCTTTCACATTGCTTCCGGGGAAATACATACTTTTTCCAATAGCGATTGTGAGTTTGGCTATCGGGAAAGCGCATTTAAAGGACGGCTCAAGGGACAGTATATAATCCTTGGTGTACGGTTTTTACTTTCCAAGAAGCACAGGCTTAAGCTAGAATATGGAGCTATATCGGCTGAGCTTGAAAAGATGCATGTGGTTGAACCCGGATTGGATGACGTGAGTCAGGCGGTTATGCGCATACGGAGAAGCAAGCTTCCTGATCCGGCATATCTTGGAAATGCAGGCAGTTTTTTTAAGAATCCCACGTTGAGCATAGCACAAGCCGAGGAAATTACAAAGTTCTATCCTGATGTAGTTAAATATCCTTTGGACGCAGGCATGGTGAAGATTCCTGCTGGTTGGCTCATAGAAAAGGCGGGATGGAAGGGAATGCGAAAAGGGCAATGTGGGGTTCATGTAAATCAGGCGCTGGTTCTCGTGAATTACGGAGGTGCTTCCGGCGCTGAAATTGCGGAATTAAGTGAGGCGATTAAATCTGATGTGCGTCTAAAGTTTGGTGTTGCACTGGAGAGTGAAGTAAATATTCTTTGAACGCAGTGATAAGGAAATACGCTGGATGCTGAATCTTCATGATTTAATGTCCGGTGAATAATTGCGCGGTGCTTATATCGTAAAAGAAGAAGTTAATTTCAGGTGAAGGATTGATTGGTGCTAACCATTAACCTAAAACTTGGCGCAAGGAACGATTCTTCGCTTAGCCAATCGGATATTTCGTTTGTTGGCCCATTCATATACGAGCGTAATTTCGTGGGCTCCGCCGCTTACAGGCGTTTCCATAGCAGATATTGTTATGTCATAGCTATATCCGATTTTGTAGGGGCCGGCATTGTAGCCAGTTATGATGGCTATAGCATCGTTATTCGGCTTTCCATAGCCATTGTTTTTGGTAGGCAGCCCTCGGAACCAGATTCCGACTACCAATGGCGATGGCTCTAAGTAGAATCCGACATCGAGTTGATCGAAATTTTGTTGTGCCTGGTAGTTAAACGCCGCAACGATATAGGTCTTTCTTTTGCTAAAGGGATTTTCTTTAAACTGCAGGCGAAATCCACCATGCACACTCAATTTACGCGGGAATATAGCCTGATTGGCATAAAGGCTTTCTTTAGGTTGGGTGAGGTGGTGAATGGATGTTCCTAACCAGGCTTTTTTACTGAATAGAAGCGCTCCTGTGGCGATGTCAAAATAATTGATGGGGGCAGCTAGATCCTGCTCAAGACTTGGCAGTTCTTTCCCTCGAATGAGCTGATCTCCAAAAATCAGATTACTGAAATTAATGGTTCTGCTTCCAAAGCCGAATTGAAGTGCCGGGCGGAAAAAAACGGAGCTTCGAATTCGGGCTTCGTATGCATATTGCGCAGCAAAAGAGGTAGAGCGTAGCGTGGCATCTCCGGCTCGGTCGTGGGTAGCGATAAAGCCTATACCACTGTTATACAATGGTAGATATTGGTCGTAGGAGGCCGTGTAGGATGAAAATGCTTTACTAATACCAGGCCACTGGTTGCGGTAGTTGGCACAAAAGCGACTTTGAATGGAGCTGCCAGCAAAAGAAGGACTTAGGTATACAGGAGCGGCATAGAACTGGGTGTAAATCGGGTCCTGAGCACAGATATTTTGTCTTGCAGCCAGGAGAGAAGCAATGACAAGTAAGATATGTAAGGCTGCCGGCTTCATTTTTTAAGCAAGATGAAATCCTCGATTGCGCCTTCGGAAAATGCTTCGTAGCTCATTTCTAAGGAAAATTCTTTGGAATAACTATGGTATCCTTCTTCGGTGATGGTAGCCCAATATGTTCTCCCAGGATTAAGAATGAAGACAACTACCCCATCTCTAGACCTGGATCTGTATTCACCCATGTACGTTCGTGATTCCTGATCTATCAGGGTAATGGTTGCCGACAAAGGGGCGCCGGATTCATCCAGAACCCTTCCTAAAACCGCAACATTCTTTTGATCGCGGCATATGAATTCTATTTTATAAATATCCTGGTTGCCAAATCCACCCAAGCGGTCGGAGCTGAAATACCCGCTTTTTCCATCGTGAATCATACACAGATAGATATCATCTGCCAGCGAGTTTAATGGGTATCCGAGGTTTTGCGGGGTTTGCCACAGGCCACTTTCCGATAGCGTGGATTTAAATAGGTCATATCCACCCATTGAATCATGCCCTTTGGATGCAAAGTACAAGGTATTGCCATCGGCTGAAATGTAGGGAGCGTCTTCATCGAAAGGGGAATTAACCAGAGGCCCCAGATTTCTGGGCAGACTCCATTTGCCATTGGGCAATAATTTAACTCGATATAAGTCTTTTCCGCCCATGCCTCCTGGTCTGTTGGAAGAGAAAATAAGCGTTTGACCATCCGGACTGATTACAGCACTTGCTTCTTGGAATTCGGAGTTGATTTCCGGGCCTATTTTTTGAGGCTTTGACCATTTCCCGCCTTCTGAACGAAGAATAAATAAATCGCCCCCGCTTATATTTTCGCTGGTTCGGTAAATGAGCATATACTCTCCGCTGGAGCTAATGCTAACAGTGGCATCGTGAGTCTCTGAGTTTATTGGAATTCCAGCATTTTTTACCGGGCCCCATTCCCCGTTTACTTTGGAAGAGAAATAAATGTCCTCAAAGTAATTTCCGTCTGGATCTCTAAGGGAAGCTGTGCTTCCCGGACGCCTGCTGGTGAAGTACAAAATGGAATCTTGTTCGGTTACCAGGGGCACATAATCGGGGTAGGTCGTGTTTATTGTCGGGCCGAGATTATAAATTTGAACGTCCTGAGGATTTCCGATTAGTTTTTCAGCATTACTGATGATAAAAAGTTGCCTGTCGAGCTCTTCGGGACTATGATTTCTAACCTCTCCATAACTATATTCTTCGAATGCCTTTCTTGCCTCCGATAGGCGATTTAAACGGTGCAGTGCGAGTCCAAATTCAAACCAAGCCTCTTCATAACCTCCGGCAACCGCTGTATGAAGGAACTTAATTGCCTTTTCCGGTGGCTTGCCCATATAGATATAACAGGCGCCAATTCTATGGTTGATTGCCGCAAAAATTGAGTCGACGGCATATAATTTTTCAAATCCACTCAGGGCAGAAGAATAATCTCCCTGGAAATAGAGAAAATCAGCCTCTTCAAAAGCAAATCGTTCGTACCGACCATAGGAGGCAGGAAAGCTACTCTGCGCAGTCACTAATTGCGATGCGACCAGACAAATGATGGCAAGTATGGTTCTAACGCTTTTCATTTATCTTAATAGGGTTACATCCCCGGCGATTTCTATTTCTTTACCACTACTAAATTTGGCTCGTGCTTTCCATGCGTAAACATCCTGCCGACATAGGCTACCCCTGTAATATCCGTCCCATCCGGTGCCAATGTCGTCTGTCTCGAATAGTAATTCGCCCCATTTATTGTATACCTGAAACAGATATTCTTTAACCCCCCGATGAACGGGAAAAAAAACGTCGTTATTAAGTTGGTTGCTTTCGTATTGCCCGCCATAAGGTCCGCCATCAATCGGGGTAAATGCGTTGGGAAATTCTAGGTATCCCGCATCGATGGCATTAACAGCGCCGGCAACTGTAAACGTATCGGTGCACCCCAATTCATTATATGCAATCAGCGTTATGGTGTATGCGCCTGATGTCTGGTAGGAATGTTCCGGCTCTGGTTCGGTTGAAGTTGTTCCATCGCCAAAATCCCAGAGATATTCGTTCGCATTTTGGGAGAGATTAATTGTTTGAAAGGGTTGCCCGGGAACAGCCACTTGGTCGGGAGAAACTGTAAATGCAGCCTCAGCAGAGGGCCAAACTTCAACAGTTAACTGGTAGGTACTTGTGGTTCCATCGAATCCAAAAACGGTAAGCGTTACTGTGTATAAACCTCCTTGTTCATAAGAGTACGCCGGATTTTCTACGCTTGAGGAGCTGCCATCGCCAAATTGCCAAAGGTAATTTTGACCATAAATACTCAAGTTGTCGAAGACAACGGTTAATGGAGCACAGCCCTCGCCATTAAAGTTGAAGTTAGCAATTGGTGCCGGCGGATCTATTTGAATAGTTTGGATGGTTTCATCGGAGCAGGCGCCGTTGGTGATGAATAATTCTATGGCGTAACTGCCCCAAGTGGAGTAGGTGTAATTCCCCGGATTTTCCCCATTCAGTACAGAGCCATCATCCATGTCCCAGGTATAGCTCAGTGAATTTCCTCCGGTGCTATTATTGGAAAGTATAATCGTTGCGTCCGGAAATATCTGAGAGACGGGACTAGCGCTAAATGCAGCATTGGGCGTTGGGAATACGGTTATGTTCTGGGTATATGTATCCTCACATCCAAAAGGAGAGAAGGCGGTAAGGCTAACTGTGTAAACAATGTCCTCTTCTCCCAAATTATTAAATGTGTGGATTGGCTCTGAGATGGTTTGGGTAGTTCCATCGCCAAAATCCCAATAGTAATCATTAGCGCCAATACTTTGATTGTTGAAAGTTATTTGAAGGGGCCCGCAACCATTTGCCGGTCCCTCGAATTCTGCCTCCAAAGCAGGGAATACAGTTATCTGTGTCTGATCGCTATCGCTGCAACCATCGGATGAAGCAGTCATGGTAACAGTATACGTTACCGGGGTAACAGCTGTATTATAGAAGGTCTGGGTATGTACGGTTTCGGAATTAGAACTGGTTTGCCCTGTGCCATAAAACCAAGCATACTCATCAGCGCCGATGGTGTTATTGAGGAAAGTAACTTCGAGAGGATAACAGCCTTGTGTTTGTTGTACTTCAATATCGGCTATGGGGGTGGCATTTACCAAAACAGTTGTAAATGAGCTATCGATGCAACCGAAAATATTTTCTGCATAATGTGTAATGGTGAAGACGGTGTCTTCGGCAGAGCTATTGATAAAAACATGGTTTACGCTGCTGCCGGATGCGGAGGTGCCATCTCCGAAATCCCAGGTAAGTGAGGAACTAGCTCCTTGGGAAGCGCTAAGGAAATAGGCATTAAATGGAGAACAGCCTTGATACTCCCCGACTACCGAAGATTCGACCAGGGGATAAACGATAATAGCCTGACTTGCTGTGTCTGAACATCCAACAAGGTTTTCGGCTATTAAGGTGAGTATAAATTGCTCTGAATTAGTTGATATACTATTGTATTCATGAACATGGAGCAGTGCCGAGGTTGTTGAGGAAGTGCCATCTCCATATTGCCAGTTGTACACCGAAGCACCCTGACTTTGGTTGGTTATATCTACTGAAACGGGCTGGCATCCGGAGAAATTAGCGGTTATGAATTGGGCTGTTGGGGCATTATAGACCGTTATTTGGCTTGAGTATTCGTTAAAGCAACCATATTGGGAAGTTACATTCAGGGTTATAACATAGGTAGTATCGCCGGATTCGGAACTGGCATAAACCGGAGTTGGAAATGTCTGTGTAGATGTTATATCATTGCCAAAATCCCAAAGGCTTTGAGCTCCACTGGTGCTATTATTAAATAGCTCAATGCTTTGTGAGGCGCAGGCTTGATTCGGCCCGGTGAAATTGGCAACAACTTCGGGATAGACTGTGATGTCGATTTCGAATGTGTCTGAACATCCCTGAGGACTTAGCGCAGTGAGAACAACTGTATAGGTTTGTACACTTCCGGAAGTATTCGAGAAAGTATGGCTATGGACCGCATTGGCATTGGTTGAGCTTAAACCATCGCCATATTCCCAATTATAGCCTGAAGCTGAAGCCGAAAGATTGCTGAAGTTAACCTGCAGGGGAGAACATCCGGACAATACGCTGGCGGTAAATGCTGCGGTGGGTTGAGGGTCAACTTCGATAATGTCGCTTGCAGAATCGACACATCCAAACGGACTTATTCCGAGTAATGTAATGGTATATGTTTCTGTTTGATTGCCGGTGTTTTCGTAGGTGTGTTCCGGAACGGCGGCATTTGAAGTAGTTCCATCGCCGAAGTCCCACTGAAAAGAAGCAATGCCCTGGATAAAGGGGAGGTTTATTGATAAAGGGGCACAGCCTGAGGAGGGGAAAACAGCGAAATCGACATTAGGTTCCGGGTACACAATAATATTCGAGGAAGTGGTGTCGTGGCAGCCATTGGCCGCGAAAGCAATCAAGTCGACACTTAAGGTCTGCAGAAAGGGAGTATTATTGGTATAGATATGGGTTGGGTTGACATCCGAGCTAGTACTTCCGTCGCCGAATAGCCACATATAACTAATTGCAGCGGTAGAATTGTTTTGAAATTCGGCAGAGAAGGGAGAGCATGCGGGAGGAATCGAATTATCAGTAAAGGAGGAAGTAGCCCCGGGTTCAACCGTAATTTGGATGCTATCTTTTCGCCCGCAACCGGAATCTGTAAACGCAGTTAGAATGGCTGTGTATGTGGCATCGCTCTGTTCAGAGTTAATGAAGGTGTGAGTAGGATTTTCTTCCGTTGATCCTGCGCCGTCTCCGAAAGTCCAGGCATATGATGCGGCGCCGGACGTGTTGTTCGCAAAATCGACGACCAAAGGTGAACATCCTCCCGAAGTGTTCAGACTAAAGTTTGGCACAGGGGCGGGCTCTACTGAGATAGGAGATGTTTGTTGGGCGCCGCATTGAGGTGTTTGAACAGATAATGAAACAATGAAGCTTCCAGTTTCTTGATATGTGTGTATTGGGTTTTGCAGCGCACTGCTATTGCCATCGCCAAAATTCCAATTCCAGGAAATAATTGGATCACCCGGATCGAAAGTGCTTAGGTCGGTAAATTGCGACTCTGCTCCCTCGCAGACATTTTGGGCAAGAAAAGCAACATTAGGCGATGAATATACCTTCACCGTTTCCTGGTCGGTATCTGTGCATCCTTGTTCATTTTCTATTTCCAGCGTAATTACATAGATACCCGGACTTAGATATTCCTGAGGAGGAGGGGAATTTCCATTGAAGGTGTTGTTATTTCCGAAGTCCCAAAACCAACTGACGGCGTTTCCTGTAGAATTCTCGGCAAAGTTAACTGTGAGCTGATCGCAACCATCGAAATTATCTGCTGAAATAATAGCATTGGGAGCAGGTAACACAGTAATTTCTACGCTCGCAGTATCGGCGCAGCTTCCACCTGAGTTTGCGATGGATGCAATGGACTGAACAAGGTAGGTGCCGGGAAGATTGTAAACAAAAGTAATATTGCCACCGCCGGTGGGTATAAATCCGAGACCATTGGCGAAGTTCCAAAAGAATTGATTGGCTCCTCCTCCATGCTGATTGAAAAACGTAATGGGCTCCCCTACACAGACAGTATCTTTTGAAGCGCTTATACCAGCCGTGGGAGGAGGAATAATTGAGACAGAAATCGTGGCAGTATCTATACCGCAAAAATTAGAGTCAAGCAACATGACTGAATAGTCGCCATAGCCGGGGAAGGCAATAGTTTGGGGAAAGGCAGGTGGCCAGGGAGACCAGTCTGCGATGGAGTCGTATCCCTTGCCCCAATAATCGCCAAAATTCCATCGTTCGTAACGCTGAGCAACATTGCCCTGGAGAAGACAATTGCGTTGGGAAGTATTTGAAAACGATATGATAGTATCCGGATAGCAGGAAATGGTGGAAGAGGGAGTAATGACAGCCTCATCCACATCCCAAATTCTTATTGGGCTGAATGTTGCCACGGAAGGTCCTCCCTGAATAGTATTACAATAGTTTTGCGCTGAAAGAGAAACTTCTGTTTCACAATCTACCGTTTCTGGCTCGTAAAGGTGGGAGACGCTATTTCCCAGATTGTTGAAGTTGAAAGTCTGGGGAGGACTGCCATCCCCAAAATCCCAGGTAAAAATGGTTGTTTCTGACACGTTGGTGCTGGAATTAATGAATTCCAGTGTTCGCGGCGCACAAGTTTGCGTAATGCCTCCAACGGGAATTTGAATAGAAGCGCTGGTTGATTCTTCCATTACCATTACCCCCTGAACCTGACATCCGGAGTTTACTTCCGTAACTACCACGACAAACGTATCTACCGTCGCGGTATATACGTGGGTTATAATGGACGGGGAATTCCAGAAATTGCCCGTGCTCTGGGGGCTGCCATCGCCCCAGTCGATGGTATATGATCCCCAGTTATTCGGAGATTGAAGATTTAAGGTGTAATCGGAGCCGCTACATGAATACCAATATGGATTGGCAGAGGGTAAGCCATAGAAATCGAATGTTTTCGGGCATTGGCTGTGGGCGGAGATCGTCAGAAGACATAACAATAATGCCGGAATTAGGAATGCTTTATTATTCCTACCCCAAAAAGTGTAAGTGTTGAATACGTGAGTTACCAGGCCCGTTTTCAGTTTTTTAATTTTGAGTTAATACTAGCACCGAGAGCAAAAAGCGGATATTCTTCCCCGGCGCTTTCAAAAGTAAGCACACTGTATACTTGCTCAAGCCGAAGCCTGTTAAGTTCTCAACAGCATAATGAGAACAATAGCTTTAGTGTGGATCCTGGAACGCCGGATTACTCAGAAAACTAGTGTCGCTAAGGGTTTTTAAGAAGGCAATCAGCGCGGCTTTATCGGTTTCAGGGAGGTTGAGGCCCCCTGTGGTAAACTTCATGAATGGATCTATGGTAGAGGAGGGATTTCCCCCCGAATCGTAGTGTTCAATGACTTGCTCCAGCGATGTAAACCTTCCGTCGTGCATATAAGGAGCGGTAAATTCAACGTTGCGCAGGGTAGGTGTTTTAAATTTCCCAAATTCTGCAGGATTTCCCGAAATTCCGCCGACACCTAGATCGGAGAAAAAGCTATCGAGTCCGTTATTATGAGGGAGGTAGTCGCTGAACTGCGAATCGCCGAAGCCATGGCAATGAAAACAATCTGCTCCGTTTTGACCCCCCAAAACATCGTCGGCATCACCGCCTTCCAAAAGAAACAACTGCTGGCCTCGAAACTCTTGATCAGTAAGCTGGGCAAGCCCAAGCCGCGACTTATCAAATTTGCTTTCGGCGGAAATCATTGTTCTTAGGAATGAGGCTATCGCTTTAATGATTCTGCCCTGGGTTACCTCAGCAGATCCGAAAGCGGCTTCAAACATTGGCGCATACATTGGTTCAGCAGCAATTTTGGCAACGGCATTTTCCCAGCTTTCGTTCATTTCAATTGGGTTTGGAATCGGTTCGGCTATTTGCTCCTCTAAGGATTTCGCCCTTCCATCCCAGAAATAGTCTCTCGCCCATCCAAGATTAATAAGCGCCATAGCTTGTCGGGTGCCAATTTCACCGGAAATGCCCGTACTAAACTGGTTAGGATCGGCAAACCCATGGGACGGCAGATGGCACGAGCCGCAAGACATAGTATTATTTCCACTTAACTTTTTTTCCCAAAACAGATATCTTCCTAGTGCTACGCCTTCTACCGTAAGGGGATTGGACGGAGGGATATCCATAGGAGGAAAGAAAGGAGGAATAATTAGATTGAAAGGGGTGGCATTAGGATTAATATCGTCACTCGGGGGTACTGCCGGAGGGTTGTTTCCGAGCTCAGCATCTTTGCGGCAAGAGGAAAGGGAAATGGTAAGAACATAGCCGAAGAGCCCCATCCATAGTAAGATGCTTTTTGCGTTAGGGAGCAAACCGAGGATCTTGGGTAAATTCTTCATCGCTGAGAGTTGTTAGAAAGATAACCAAATCGGAAATATCCTGTTCACTTAGTTCTAGCGGACGCATTCGATTGTCCTTATTCGGATGCTGAAAACCGCCTGAAGCAAAAAAGCGTATAACGCTCTCCAGGTCGTCAATGGACCCATCGTGCATATAAGGGCCTGTTAAGGCTACATTCCGAAGGGATGGGATGTGGAATTTGCCGGCGTCTTCAGGATTTAATGTTATTCTTTCTCTTCCTGAATCTTCGTAATTTGTATACATGCCCACATTGGTGTACTCGTCTTTTTGCAGGTTGAACCCGTTATGGCAGGATGAACAATTTGTCTTCGATCCGAAAAACAGCTTCATTCCACGGACTGCCGACTCCGAAATTGCTGATAAGTCGCCATTTTTATATCTATCATACGGTGAATTAGCGCTAACGAGTGTTCGTTCGAAAGAAGCTAAGGCCCGGATAAGTACGTAGGCATCTAAATCCCTTCCGTAGGCCTTGCTGCTCAGGACGTTCAGATCCTGGTCGCGCGCGAGCTCCTCAGTGGCCTCTACGATGTCGAAATCAAATTCTGCCGGATCATGGATTGGTGCCATTACCTGAAGTTCAAGAGAAGGGACTCCTCCATCACGCATAAACCGATCCCGCCAGGCCAAATTTGCCAGAGAAGGAGCGTTTCGCTTTCCTGTTCGTCCCTCTACGCCAATGCTAACGGGGCGCGTATCTGCAAAGGCGTTATTTTGCTGATGGCAGGAAGCACAAGAAAGGGTGTTATCTCTTGAAAGGCGAGAGTCGTAAAATAATCTTCGACCCAGTTCAATTCGTTCTTTAGTTAGCAGATTGTCCTCAGGAATTATCGGAGTTGGAAAAGATGCGGGATAGGAAAGCACATAGGGTTCACCCTGGGCTGAAAAATTATTTTGGAGCTCTTCTTTTGCACAAGAGAATAGCCCCATAGACAGGCAGGCGATTAATATAACCCGTTGAGAAATCATTCCAGGGAAATGGCAGCGTTGAACAATTCAGTAAATCGCATAGCCAGGGGCAGGTTTCCGGAGGTGTGCGTAAGATATTCAGTTCCGAGGTCTATGGAGTCGGTCTCGTTGTAGAAAAAACGATTTACGTCCATTCGAATGGCTACGCGCGCCTCCGAGCCTTCAGACACGACAAATGGATTGTTATCGAATACATGGGTTCGATAAAGAACGTCCTCGCCGCAATGAAATGCGAAGGGGTGCAATAAATCCGCTCCCTCCGTACCCGAGAGATCGGCCTTGCCTTCTACCTTGAAAAAGACATACCCGGTATTCCAATGCCAAAACATTCCCTGCGCACCATTTACGCTAAGGGGGTGGCTATTGGGATATTGCGTTGGATCCTGATCTTTATTCCACTCTTGGGGAACTCCAACGGAGAATTTTAGTCCCTTGTAGGAGCCAACAGGCAGCTGGAAGCTTATTTCCTGCGTCTCATTGATTTGGAAGAGATCGATATCCGATAGACTGTATTCCGTATTATCGGATCTAATGGCGGCTATGCGAGAGAAATAGACTTTAAAATCATCGATCCGGATTCGGTTGCCATTGTAGTCGTAATACACCGTTCCCACTTCAAAGGGATTACCGTCGAAGCGGGGAGCAAGGCTTAGTTTAAGACTTCCAATTCCATCGCCAGTCGAAAATTTTTCTTTTTTACAGGAATAAAGACCAAACACAAAGGAAGAAAGGCTTAATGCGAGCAATGTGATCGTTAGGGGTATCTTTTTCATGTGTATCAGCGTCTGTTGCGTAACGTCTTACAGATAATACAATTTCGGTTAAATATTCCCTGCTTTCTCAGGATGTAAAAGGTGGCTAATGCCTGCGGAGCCTGTCATAATGTTAAAAATTGAAAGCAGAGAGTTATCCTTTGCCGATCTTTTTAAGAATGTCAATAACTATGAATCAAATATACAGAAAGGGAACCCTCTTGTGGCTCTTTCCCGAAATGGTGCTGTTTTGGTGCAGGTAAAATTGGAGATATACAGAATTGCCATACACGGGGATGGGGAGAATGGATAATTTAAGGGACTAGCCTGAAGATGTTTTATTAACTTGTACCGGAATAAATAAAGCATGTCTAAACAATTTAGGGTATATCGTTCTTCTGCGGGATCCGGAAAAACATTCACCTTGGTAAAGGACTACATACGCCTGTGCCTTGAACACGAAGATCCAGCCTATTTCAGGAGGATTTTGGCAATTACGTTTACCAATAAGGCGGCAGAGGAGATGAAGTCGCGAGTGCTGGAGGGCTTGCGAGGGCTTTCCGCAGGCGCAGGATCACCTGAATATCCCGAAGGATTGGCTGAGGTTTTGGCGCATGAAACAGGTCTTTCAATCGAAAATATTTCTGAGAGGGCAGGATTAATTTTACATAGTGCGCTTCACCGCTACGGAGACCTAGCTATCAGTACCATAGATAAGTTTGTACATGGCCTTATTCGAGCATTTTCAAGAGATCTTCGGATTGAAAGTGATTTTGATATAGAGGTTGATACTTCGGGGCTGTTGCAGCGGGTAATCGACGAGTTATTGAGCAGGGTTGGCACCGAGGTGAATTTGAGCCGGATAATGCTTGATTTTGCGAAGTCAGAAGTCGATGAGGATCGGGGAGGGAGTTTGAGAGGTGCTTTATCCAGACTTGCCGCTGAAATATGGAAAGAACAGAGCCGTCCGTTCATTGCTGAGTTAAGTAATATCGATGAATTACAAATGGAGCAATTGCCTGCGGAGATTAAGAGATTATATTTTTCAAAGCGGGATGAATTGATGGGGGCAGCGGAAGTGATAAAGAAGATAATTGAGGATTTGGATATTCAGGCCTCTTATTTCCCTTACGGGGATTATCACAGTTGGATATTAAAAAATGCTGCCGGTGAGTTTAAGATTCCGGGCAAGCGATTAAGTGGACATTTCGATAGCGGCGTAGTGATGTCAAAGTCTTGCATTGACATGTGCTATACGTCGATAGGAAATTGCAATGATTTTTTCCTAAGCAAAGGTTTGGAATTATCGGCCTTACTGGAACGTGAACTTCCGACATACAATTTATTGGAAGAATTGCATCGGAATATCTATGGGCTATTGGTGCTTCGCTATCTGGGCGCGGTGCTGGAAGATATGAAAACAGCGGAGGGGATTTTACCCATCAGTGACTTTAACCATCTCGTGTCGGCTATAGTTGCAGAAAGTCCGGCACCCTACATCTACGAACGCGTTGGCGAGAGGTATAACCATTTTCTTATAGATGAATTTCAGGATACATCGGTGCTGCAATGGCAGAATTTTGTGCCGTTGTTGGAGAATGGACTGTCTAAAGGAAATTTCAGCATGGTGGTAGGAGACGGGAAGCAAAGCATTTATCGGTTTCGCAACGGGGAAGTTCAGCAGTTTCAACAGTTGCCAAAGCTTTACCTAAGCGAGACGCTTCCTTGGTTGAGGGAGAAGGAAGCCATTTTCGAACGAAATTATGAACTCGGAGAGCTTAAAGTGAATAGACGTTCTTCGAGAGAAATAGTTCAATTTAATAACGAATTGTTCCGGCGGCTGAGCGATTCGTTTTTGGGTAATCAAAGCCGGCCGGTGTATTCTGATCTTGAACAGGATTTTCATAAGCCGGAAGGCGGATGGGTAAATCTTCATGTGCTTGAATTGGCTGAGAGCTCGGAAGAACGGCGCATTCTTTCCCTCAAGGCCTCTGAGCAATATATTCGACAGGCTAAGGAGGATGGGTTTGCATGGAAGGATATTGCGGTATTATGCGACCGAAAGTTAGAGTGTGAATGGGTGGCTTCCCATCTTATTGGTGTTGGAATACCTGTTATTACGGCCGATAGTCTCAAGTTAGTTGAGGACGAGGAGGTAGCCATACTTCTTGCAGCGTTGCGCTTGCGTTCCGATAACACGAATCTTGAGGCGGGCATAAGTTTTGTTCGACTTTGGCTTGAAGCACAAGACAGAGGAGCCGAATTGCACGAAGTTCTCAGTCGGTTCAGGAAGTATTTCGGAAAGGGCAATACGGGTCTGGATATAGCAGCATTTCTCTCCTCCGAAGGGTTAGCCGATATCCTCGACATCAATGAGCAGGAAGGACTTTTTGAAGGAGCAACCCGCATTTGTAAATGCCTGGAATTTAGCTCGTGTTCTAACGTCTTTCTCGACTTTTTTCTCGACCAGATTCACCTTTTCTCAAGGAAAAGCAACGATATAACGCGGTTTTTAAGGTGGTGGGATGAAAGCGGTGACGGCTCGGCGGTGCGCATGAGCGAAGGGATAGACGCGGTTCAGATTATGACTGTTCACAAGTCGAAGGGGCTACAGTTTCCTGTTGTGATATATCCCTTTACGAGTCGGCATCAGGTAAATCATTTTAATCCGGTATGGATTCGGCTGCATGGAGAGGTTCCCGGATTACCGGTAGGCGTATTGCCAGATAAGGCTAAGGAACAATTACCCGTGTATCAGCAATGTGTCGATGAAGAAAATGAGAAGGCCTTGCTCGACAAAATGAATGCGCTGTATGTGGCGTTTACAAGAGCCGAGAATCGACTCATTGTCTTGTTAACACCCAAAGGAAGACCCCCTGCTTCATGGATATTTTCTGCTCTGGCAAGTATGCCTTTTATGGTTAAAACAGAGATTGGATATGAGTTGGGCAGCAGAGGGCCTTATGCAGTCAAATGCAAAGATATTTTATTGCGATCGCCTTCGTATTCGCCAATTTTTAACGGAAGCCAGGCTTTGAGAAAGAGCCTCGAGGCACCGCGTTATTGGGATACCGAATGGCCTACCGGAAAAAAAGACAAAGGAAGCATATATCATGAAATCCTACGAGAACTTCGCTCTCCTAATGATTTAACAAAAGTGCTTCAATTAGCCGCTATGCGCTATTGTTTAAGTGAAAACGAGCAGGATAAGGCCGGGAATGTTCTCGCCGAGTTTCTTAAGCTCGAATTAGCGGAGGTTTGGTTTAATCCTGGCTCAGAGGTGTACGCAGAAAAGTCCTTCCTTGACGCTGAAGGTGGAATTAATATTCCGGATCGATTTGTGGTGCGTCCGGAGGCAATATGGGTAATCGATTTCAAAACTGGTTTTTTCCGCGAAAAATACAAGGAACAACTGCAGCGTTATGCCTTTATCCTGGAGGCTGTTTACGGGAAACCGGTTAGGGCCTTTGCAGGGATGCTATTTACCCCCGAAATTGTTGAGGTGGAGCTTACTGAATCGGCTTTATAACTTAGGTCGTCGGGCAAAAAATGCTCAGGAAAAAATCATGATTGCCAAAGGTTTGGGCGGTTTTTACTACTTTTCGGCTTCGAAACTTTAATATGGAAGCCATGAAGAAGTTAGCAATTGTGTTGTGTTTTGCCTTCGCGGCAGTCTGTTCCAATGGCCAGTCTGTTAGCGATTGTGAGGGTGCCATAGTGCTTTGCGATGACTTTTACAGCGAAGAAAATGCGTCGCTCAATATAGGAAACATCTACGAGTTCACAGGAACCTGCAACTTAGATGCCGAAGTAAGCAGTGTGTGGTATACGTTTACGGTGCAGGAAGACGGTTTGCTCAGTTTTGTTTTGACTCCAAACAATCTTATGGACGATTATGACTGGGGCTTGTTTGAAATAACAAGTGGTGGTTGCCAGAGCATCGGCACTAATTTATCTCCTGAAGTCAGCTGTAATTCATGGGGTACGGCATTTGGGCAAAATGGACCCACAGGGATTGCTACATCGCTTGGAGGTCTCGGAAACAGCAATGGGCCCGGCGATTTAAATGGTCCTCCTTTCAATGCCGATCTGCCTGTGCAGGAAGGGGAAG
>Ga0315906_10002286_pt1 | contig 27066 bp, 19 predicted proteins | sample LakEriMetagenome_4_FD_203526 | JGI IMG/M metagenome (GOLD analysis project Ga0315906, IMG submission 203526) | Freshwater fungal communities from buoy surface, Lake Erie, Ohio, United States - Buoy 2 MA122 | ecosystem: Environmental > Aquatic > Freshwater > Lake > Lake biofilm | place: USA...
CACTCCGGGGGAGCAGCAGGGATTCCCCTACGACTTCTTTCAATTCGTGGAGGCCAACCTCGGAACGCTGCTTGCCGGCTTTCTCTCGCTCTTCTCCGAGAGCGAACTCAAACCCGAGTCAAGAACGACGCTCGAACGCTTCGCCCGAGGCAGCGAAAAAGGCGAGGGGCTGATCCTCAAAATCTTAAAACGATTCACCCGGCTAGTCGAAGAACGCGAGGACCTTCGCAACCGTCTGCGGAAGGTAGGGAGTGCCATGCGCAAAAACCGCGATACGAAGGCGAGGGACGAAGCCCTCGAAGCGGAACTTGATGAACTCAAGCAGCACCGGGATGGGCTTCACGAGATGCTCAAGCAGATCAACAAGAAGCTGACTTTGAACTTCTTCACCGATGAGGGGCTGCTGCCTAATTACGCCTTCCCCGAGGAAGGAGTGGAACTGCGCAGCGTGATTCTCAAAAAACGCGAAGCGCCGAAACCCGACGAAGGCAAGTATCGCGCACTGACTTTTGAATATGTTCGTCCGGGGTCTGCGGCCCTCACGGAACTGGCGCCCGGAAATGTCTTCTATGTCGAGGGCCGCTGCGTGCGCGTGGACCAAGTCGGGATGGGCGTGAGCAATTTGGAGCCCTGGCATTTCTGCGACGCCTGCGGCTACATGGAGCTCGTCACCGAAACGGGACCGGGCCGCACGGAATGTCCATCATGCCGGAGCTCCAACTGGAGCGATGCCTCGCTCAAGCGCCAGTTGATCCGGTTGCGCCAGGTTGTAGCGACCACTTCGGACCGCACTTCCCGCAGCCACGACGAAAAGGATCAACGCGAACTGCAATTCTACAACCGGCATGAATCCGTGGTAATTCCGGATGACGCTGAACGCGAAGCTTACCAAATGTCCGGTTCGAGTGTCCCGTTTGGCTTCGAGTTCCTAGGCAAGTTGACGCTGAGAGTTGTTAATCTCGGACAGGATAATCCCGAGATTCACGCCTTCCGTTTGGGTGGGCGCGAAGTTTCAAGCGGTGGGTTCGTCCTTTGTCCGGATTGCGGCAAGGTGCAAAGTCGGCGGAGCGCGCGTGGCGAAGAGGAGATGAAACACGACCTGTCCTGTCGCCATCGCAAGGCGAATGCGGCACCGTTGCAGGCGGTTTTCCTCTATCGGGAGCTGAGTTCCGAAGCGATTCGTGTGCTGCTCCCTTCCACGAGCGCGGATGCAGACGCGGAGATGGCCTCATTTGTCGCGGCAGTTCATCTCGGTTTGCGTCGCTATTTCCGGGGGAGCATTGAGCATTTGCGCGGCTGTGTGGATGAACGTCCCGTGGAAGGCACATCGCTCCGAAGAAAGTATCTTGTGCTTTATGACCAAGTGCCGGGCGGCACCGGCTACCTGAAGGAACTTTCGCAGAAACCGGAAACGTTCATGGAGGTGCTGCGTCTTGCACATCAGCACCTGTGCGATTGCCAATGCCAGTCTCAGGAAGACCATGATTCGGACGGGTGCCACCGTTGCATCCTCCAATCTCGGCATCGCCGCGATCACGCAAACCTCTCACGCACGACAGCGATCCAGTTGCTGGGGGCGATTCTGGAAAACGCCAACCGGATAAAACGGGTAACCCGCGTTTCAGACATCGACATCCATCCGCTCATTCAGAGCGAGCTGGAAAAGAACTTTCTCGAAGCCCTGCGCTCATTACCCGGAACACAGCTCCAGTCCAAGATGGTGCGGGGAAAACTTGGCTTTCTTTGGCGCTGCGGCGAATCGGCTTGGGAAGTCGCTATGCAGGTCGCTGTCCCGACCGATTCAAGAATCACGGCTCCTTCCATCCCGGATTTTGTATTTTACCCCGTCCGTCCCGCGAAGTGCCGGCCAGTGGCGATCTTCCTGGATGGTTTTACTTACCACGCGGATGAAGCTGCCGGACGCAATCGGATCGCGAAAGACGTGCAGCAGCGGCAGGCATTGGTGCATTCAGGCGAGTTCTGGGTTTGGAGTTTCTCCTGGGATGACATCCAGTTCCGTTTGGACCCCTCGAAAATTCCGGCGACACAGTTCGGCAAAATGGAACGCGCACAACGGGAAGCCATCAGACGGCAGCTTCTTTCGGGCGATGCACTGACGCTGTCGGAAAGCGCGGACACTTACACGAACTGGAGCCTTTTCTTCGAGTTTCTTGTGCGCCCGGTAACGAAACTCTGGACGGCAATTTCACAACTCGCCGCGCTGACGTTGCCGGCCCAGCTCCGCCAAATCCGTTTGGAGGATGCAACCGACGTAATCCAGGCCCTCGCAACGAATCGCTCCACAGAACCAACACTCCCGGATAGCAAAGACAACGATGGCTTGGGGGCGATGTTCCACGACCGACAACTCGCGGGTGCTGTTGCGGTCACTCTCGCGGGCGTTCGTGAGCGCGACCCATCCGGCGTGTTTACCCTCCTTCGATTTGACGACGACAAAGATCTGTTGGAACCCGAGTTCAAGCGGCACTGGGGTGGCTTCCTTCACTTGATGAACCGCGTACAATTCCTGCCAAACACCCATCTACTTACTGTGCGCGGATGCCGTAATGGCGTGTTCAGTGGAGCAGTCGATGCGTTCACCTATTTTCTTGCTGGCGGCGAACCGACCGCACCTACCGCCACACCTGATGAGGAGTTTGTGCATCCGGGTGTTCGTTCACTGCTTGCCGCGATCTTCAAAGATCATCTGCCGCAACCGTGCATCGGCTTCGAGTGGGAGGTAAACGACATCATTGCCGCCGCCGCCGAACTTGCGTGGGAAGACCGAAAGCTGGTCGTGCTGGCCGCCGAAGCGGCCTCGGACCGTGAGACCTTTGCCCGTGAAGGCTGGCAGGTGTTTCTCTTCCACGATGCCGGCCTGTCCGATGCGGATGTTTCAGCCATTCTTAACCTGCTGACCCACGTCCCATGAGCAACGCGATCCAACCCGTGAAACTTGCGCTTGGCGCCGATTTCCTCACTGCCTTCAGCCGACTGCCGCAGAAACAGCAGCGGAAAGTCCGGGAGTTTCTGGACAAATTCACCGCAAGCCCAGACGCCACCGGGCTCAACTACGAAAAGATCCGCGGAGCGAGAGATCCGAACCTCAGGTCCGTGCGGATCGATCAGGACTACCGAGGCATCGTCCTGAAGCCGCAACACGGGAACGTGCATGTGGTGCTTTGGGTGGACAAGCATGACGATGCCTACCACTGGGCTGAACGACGTACCTGCGCCATCCATCCGGGAACCGGCACGATGCAGGTGGTCCTGACAGCCGAAGCTGCCGCGGAGTCACTTGAGGAGAAGCCTCCCGCTCCGACGCCACAGCCTGCACCTCCGCGTGGCCTGTTCGACGCACACTTGGATGCCGACCTGCTTTCGCTCGGGATCCCGGAAACGCTGCTCGTTCATGTTAGGGAGGTCAGGACGGAAAGCTCACTCGACCGGCTTGAGGGCATCCTGCCTCGCGAAGCCTTCGAGGGCGTGTTTCTTCTCGCTGCCGGATATTCCCTCGCCGAGGCCCGCAGTGAACTCGGCATTGCGAAGGCTGCCTCCATTGACACGGAAGACTTTGCCGCAGCGGTCGAGCGCGAGGGCACAAAGCGGCAATTCATTGTGATCACGGATGCGGCGGAAATGGAAAGTATCCTCGCTGCGCCCTTGGAGCAGTGGCGCGTTTTCCTGCATCCCTCACAGCGGCGGCTGGTGGAACTGAATGCAAACGGCCCAATGCGTGTGCTCGGCAGCGCCGGCACCGGAAAAACGGTCGTGGCAATGCATCGCGCTGCGTGGCTCGCGCGCCATGTGTGCAAACCCGAACAAAAGGTGCTCTTCACTACCTTTACCCGGAACCTGGCCACCGACATCAGCACCCACCTCAAGAAGATCTGTTCACGCGAGGAGTGGGAGCGAATCGAGGTGATCAATCTGGACGCGTGGGTGCGCCGCTTTCTTGAAAAGCAGCAGTTCCATCTCCGGCTCACTTTTGAAGATGCTTCGAGCGAGGATCTTTGGACCAAGGCCATTCAGCTTGCAGGCGAGGTTCCGTTCCCTGCGAATTTCATCCGCGATGAGTGGGACAACGTCATTCAGGGTCAGGGGATCGAATCTTGGGAAGCTTACATGACGGTTTCACGCGTCGGAAGGAACCGCCGGCTGAACCGGCAGGAACGACTGCAGTTGTGGCCCATCTTTCAGGAGTACCGGGCTATGCTGACAGAGCGAGGACTCTGTGAGCCTCCCGATGCTTTCCGGGCAGCAAGCCGTCTCATCAGGCAGCGAAACGTAGCATTCCCTTATCGCTCCGTGATCGTGGATGAGGCGCAGGATTTCGGCAACGAGGCGTTCCGGCTCATCCGGACGCTGGTCCCAACCGGTGAGAATGACCTTTTCATCGTTGGCGATGCTCACCAGCGCATCTATGGTCATCAAGTGGTGCTTTCCCGATGCGGAATCGACATCAGGGGGCGTGGCCGGAAGTTGCGAATCAACTATCGAACCACTGAGGAGTTGAAGAACTGGGCCACCGGTCTGTTGAAAGGCCTCTCATTTGATGATCTCGATGCAGGAACGGACGAAGCCGACGGCGTGCGCTCTCTGGTGCATGGCGAGCCGCCGGTGATCAAGACGTGCTCAAGCCAAGCGGCTGCCGCGAAAGAAGCATGTGCGCATATCAAGGCCCTGATCGGAAACGGGGCCAGCCCGGAAGGAATCTGCTTCGTGGCCCGAACGCACCGCGAACTTCAGAGCTACGAAAATCACCTCAAGCAGGTCTGCACCAAGCTGCATGAAATCAAACGCAGCGAAGCGGACGACTCATCCAAACCAGGACTCCGTCTTGCAACTATCCACCGGGTCAAAGGCCTGGAGTTCGACCACGTCGTCATCGCTGATAAACTCAAGAATCTTGAGCCCTCAGCTACGCCCCGTGATTCCGCACATCAGGAGCGAGCACTCCTCTACGTCGCAGCCACCAGGGCGCGTCATTCACTGCTCGTGTGCCGGGTCAAGGCAGACTAGGCGGCTTCGAATGCGACGCTCGCACGATTGAAGGCGGTTCAGTCGCCTTCAGTGGAGAGGATATCGTCTAAAAAAAGCAGCGGTTCTCAGAAGCGGATCGGCGGCAGTGACAGCCGCTGGGGGTTTTGGAATCTGTAAGCAGCGTAACGAAAGTAGGGGCGAAAATACTTCCCCGAGAATTTCTGAATGATATGGTGCAGGAATGCGCACGAGAATCATTCTCATCCCGTCAACGCGCCGGAGAACTGGATTCCTCGCGAAAATTGATCAAAAAATTGAGAAAGCCATTAAATCGGGCGGGGCGTGTGGCCTTATGTGAGATCAGGTGCGATGATGGCGGATGGGTTGTTCATGTGTTTTTGCCGGTTGATTTGAAAAGAGCGGCGTGGCGCGCGACAGAATTACGGGCGCTTGCGGCATGTGGCTTGGCCAGTTGGCTCAGTGAGCAGCGTTTTGTGTCCGCGCCAGTTCCATCGCCGCCTCCAGTCGCTGCCGACTCATGGAAGTCAGCCGCGTCACTCCGAATGCCCTTGCCACTTCCAACGCCAAATCTTCACCTCCCAGCGACAGGAATGCGGCTCGCAGTTCCTCAAAGGGAATGTCGTCCAGGCCGCGCATTTGCTCCTCAGAAGCAGGAGTCCGATATCGGCTCCACATCGCCACGGTATCCTCGTCCGGCCAGACGCACCGCCCACCTACGGGATCGTCGCGCAGGTGATGGTGGCGTTCCACCAATTCCAAAACGCGCTCGCGAATGAGCCGGCCTGTCCGCTGGAAAAGATGTGCGCGTGCGACCCGCTGGATCAAGAGGGTGTCCGTAATCGGCGCCTCGGTGGCGACCACGTGGGAAATCAGTTCCGCAAGGTTGGCGCTGTAATCGTCATCATAAAAGCGATCCGGGTGAATGATGGCGGCGAGCGGCGAAAAATCGGTGATCCGGTAATTCCCTGAGTTCACAGTGGTGGGCGGGGCAGCCTTTTCGGCATGAGCGGCACCAGTGATCTGCCCCGCAGGCTTCGCAACACCCGAGGGCAGTGCTTCACGAGCCAGGGCAGCCGCCGCGAGCTGTTCCTCCTTCGCCTTCCATTCGATCCGGGACTTCTCGAGAAGTTCTTCGATCGCCGCGTGAAGGCGCTGCAGAGCTCCCTGCTTATCGACCCACCAGTCTGTGGACCAGACGCGCAGGAGCTTCCAGCCGAGCCCTTGCAGCACCCCGGCGCGGACTTTGTCCCGATCCCGTGCTGTGGCCGCACTGTGATAGGTGGCGCCGTCGCACTCGACGCCTACCAGGTAGTCACCGGACCTCTCCGGGTGAACGATGCCGAGATCAATACGGAAGCGCGAAACTCCGATTTGCGGAACCACCTGCCAGCCCAATCTCATCAGGCCCTGGGCCACTGCCTCCTCAAATGGCGACTCATAGCTACCAAGGGAACCATGCACCGCTTCGGCCAATGCCTGTGGCCCGCGGTCCGCAAATTCGATGAAATGCTTCAAGTCCTGCACCGCGCGGGCGCTGGTCCGGTTCAGATCAACCATCGAAGCATCGAAGGAGGTGAATACCATCATCTCCTGACGAGCGCGCGTCACTGCTACGTTCAAACGCCGCCACCCACCGTCACGGTTCAGCGGCCCGAAGTTCATCGACATCGTGTTTGCACCCGGATCGACCGGGCCATAACCGATGCCGAGCATGATGAGATCCCGCTCATCGCCCTGCACGGTTTCGAGATTCTTCACCACGACCGGTTCCGGAATGTCCTCGCTGAAGAAGCGTTCGATCTGCGGATGGTTCTGCCGCGCTTTGTCCAGCAAGTCTTCCACCAGTTTCTGCTGTTCGGCGTTGAGGGTGACGATCGCGAGCGTCTTGCCGGCTGCGACAAACTCCCCGTCGGTGAGCCGGCTGATGGTCTCTGCAACCATCGCCTCGGCTTCCGCCTGATTGGTCCGGTCCCGGCCCTTTGCATAGACGCCCTGAATGCGCCTCCATGTCACGGCGCTGGCGCGGGTCACCGCCGCCGGGAACGTGATGAGCTTGCTCTCGTAGTAACGGTGGTTCGAGAAGGCGATCAGGCTTTCGTGCCGGCTGCGATAGTGCCACGTCAGGCTGTGGCTGGGCACGCCTGCGCCGAGGCATTCATCAAGGATACTCTCCATGTCATCCTCCACATCATCATCCGTCGCATCCGCGGCACGGTTGAAAAAGCTCGTCGGGGGCATCTGGCGCGGATCGCCGGCGATGACGACTTGCCGGCCGCGGGCGATGGAGCCGATCGCGTCCCAAGGTGCGATCTGCGAGGCCTCGTCGAAGATTACGAGGTCGAAGAGTTGGAGATCGGCGGGAAGATATTGCGCGATGGAAAGGGGACTCATCAACATGCAGGGAGCCAGCCGTGTCATGGCTTCTCCCATTTCCACGGCAAGCTGGCGGAGGGGCTTATGGCGCCGCTGCTTTTGGAGTTCGTGCTTCAGTACCCCGAATCCATCCTTCCTGCCGACCCCGTTCTTGGAGGGGATCAATCCACACAGCTTTGCCCGGATATAGCGCACCGAGAGCTTGGACAGCCGGTCGTCCATTTTCCGGTATGCCTCGATGTCACTCATGTGTTCCGTCGCGACGAAATTGCGCAGCCGCGGTTCCGAATCGATGACATCGGCCGCAAACCAGCGGGCATAGGCCGTTTCAAAAGTCGCCGCGATCTGCCCGCGACGCAGCGCACCGTCCTGAATCGCATGAATGAACGGCATCAGTCCGAGCATGATGCCTTCGTCGCGAACCCGGCACCAGTCGCACCAAGCTTTCAGGCGGACCTGGCTTTCCTGCACCGCCATCGCGCCATCCCTGAGCATCTGGAAATCCAGCTTCGCATCGACGGATACACCGCAAAGTTCCCGGAATCGTAGCGAAGCGTCTCGGAAGGAGTTCAGGGCTGCCTCTACGCGCGCTGCTGCGGATGCAATCACGCCGTCGGCTCCGAGCATCCCGTTAGCATCCACGATGAGCGCGCGAGCGGCGGTGCGGAGTTCAATCAAGTGCTGGGGAGAAGCAGCCAACGATGCAATCGCAGCCCGGAGACGCTCGGCCAGATCCAGAGTTTCGGTGATTTTTTGGGGATCACTGGCGAGCGCCAACCACCCGGGGATCCCCGACATCTGGGAGGCGATGCCGTCCAACTCCTCCAGCAAGGCCCGCATTGCGTGCAACCTCGGAGAATCGCCCGCGACGTCGGGCAAATTTGAAGTGCCGCCCTGAGCTGCCAGCGAACGCGCCACTTTTTTTTGCGCCCACTTTGCAAAGAACCAGAACTTCCTGCCGGCTTGCGCCCAATCCAAATCCAGTTGCCCGAGATGGATCCGGCGGGCCGATTCCGCCGCGTAGGGGACGGAGAGTTGCTTCTCAAGGTCGCGATACCTCGCGAGCGCATCGACCACGCGGCGGGCGGAGGCGATCCGCTCTCCGGCATCCGGTGCAAAGGCGAAAGACAGGTCCTTGCCGTGAGTCGCCAGAACCAACCGCACCAGTCCGATCACGGGGCCCATCGGCTCCTCATGGGAAACGGTGACGGGCAGCCGGACCGCGGCCATCAGTCCATCCCACGCAGTGGTGAGTGCATCCATTTTGGAGGGCACCTCGCGGGCACACGAAACCACCGAATCCTGCCAGACGTTCGACCATTCGGAACGAACGATCATGCCAAATCCCATCGGCACCTTGGAAATGGCGCTCAGATTCAAATCCAGCCGGCGCGCCACGTCCCGCAATTGGGCGAGTGCGGCTTCATCATGGCATGTTCCCTGAGCCCAGGAGAGCCGCGTCGTCGCATCGTCCGCATCGCGCACGACCCGCCCGATCGCTTCATGCAGTGTGAGCCCATTGGGTCTTCGCTGATGGAGCAACGCCACCGTGTCGTTCAGGCGATCCCTCAGACGGCGCACCTCGGCGGCTTCGCGCGCCCATTCCTCGGAGGAAAGCGCATCCCGCGTGTCCCACGCGCGTTCGAGCTGCTTCAGCACCTCGACTTTCGATGTCTTGTTCGAGTGAATTTCGAGGCAAAACTCGCCGAGGCCTTTTTCCTTCAGGCGCCGGTAAACGACGTCCAGCGCCGCCATCTTTTCCGCGACGAATAGCACCCGCCTGCCCAGAGCGAGATTGTGCGCGATCATGTTTGCGATCGTCTGGGATTTCCCAGTCCCGGGCGGACCGTCCAAGACGAAGTCGCAGCCGTTTGCCGAGGCGACCACTGCCGCCAGTTGGGATGAATCCGCGGGCAATGGCGTGAACAGGCGAGACGGATCTATTTTTTGATCCAGGTCCTCCGGTCTCGGAAAATCCCCGCCGGATCCGAAGCCTTCGCCGTTCCGCTCGATCAAATGCTTCACGACCGGACTTCTGGCGAGCTGATCCTTCCGATCCGCCAGGTCTTTCCACATCAGATATTTCGCGAACGAGAAAGTCCCGAGGACCATTTCCTCCGTCACCTCGAAGCCCGCGATGTCCCTTACCGCGAGACGCACGGCATTCAAAACAAGCGGAACATCCACGCCGTTGTCTTCCGTCGGCAAAGGCCCGTCCAAGCCGGGGATGGTCAGCTCGAAGTCCTGACGCAGCAGTTCCAGGAGCGTCAGATTGAATCGAGGCTCGTCCTCGTGCATCACCATCGTCACGCCGGACAAGGCACTCTTCCGCTCCAACTTCACGGGCAGCAGAATCAGCGGAGCCCTGAAGGTCCGGGGATCATCCGCAGACTTCTTCCACTTCAGGAATCCCAGGGTAAGAAAAAGGGTGTTGGCACCGCCCTCATCCAGGTCGCTGCGGGATTTCCGGTAGAGATCCACCAGTTCCCCCTCCAGTTTCACCTGAGCGAGCGTGGATAGAACTTCTCCCCGCTCCAATGCATCCCTGGCATACTGTTCCAACAGATTTTCTCCGATCTGCTGGGAATAAAGTGCCGCATCCCGTCCGCCGGCTTCCATATCGGGAGCGGCGACAATCTTGACCTTCCTTCCATTTGCAAGCCGATCTTCCAATGCACCTGGGTCAGGGCAATATAGCGGCACGCTTTTGCTTTTCTCGGGAAGATGGAGGAGCCGGTTTCGGGTCGTCAGATCGAGCAGTTTGCGCTGCCAGAGTGCAATCTTGTCGGCAGGCCCAGTCTTCTCCGGCGCGACCTCGACATCAAAGGCCGGAAGGTTCGGCGCCGCCTCCATCGCCTCGCTGACCGGCAGCACGGTCTGGGACTCCTCGGTCTTTGGCGCTTCGCTGGAAACCGCCAGTGGGCGGATGCGCTGCATGCGCGCACGACGGACATCCACCGCCATTCTGTAGGATTCGTCGGTGAGCTGGCGCTTTCCCTCCTCCACCGCCTGGCTGAAAGCCGGCACCGGCGAACCGGTGGTCAGTGTCGTTTCAAAGACCACCAGTTCCTGCAATTCGATCCGCTTGCGGACTGCGGCAGCCTCATCCGTGATGAGTTGCGAGAACTCCTGAGGCTGGAGCCAGACGCCGGCAAAGGCGTGTCCCTCGGTGAGGATCAAAATCGGGTTTAAGCGGGCTTGCTCCAGTGCCGATGCGAACAAAAGCGCCGTATCCAAGCAGGTAGCCAGACGGCCCTCCAGAACTGCCCCTGGCGTTCTCACCTTCTGCCCCATCTGCTCGAAGTTCGCAGGGGGCAGGGCATAACTCAGTCCCAGTCCCGCCACCGCGGACCAGATTGCAGAAGCAAGCTCCCAAGTTCGGGCGCGCGACTTGTCCTCATACCCATTGATTCCGGAAGGCTTGCCTGCCCTGCGGAGGATGTCAGACGCCGCCTTGAGAATGCGATCGACCGCGGGATCGTTCGGCATGCAGAACGCCGGCAGCAATTCCGGCATCGAGCCGCAGCCGCCCCATTGGTTGCGGGCAAGAATCTCCACCGGGGAGGAGCAACTGGCCAAAACCTGTTCACCGCACGTCACCTTCAGCCTTACCTCGCCGGAAACGCTCTCGTTCAAGCCCGCGAGGAAACCAGCCTGCAACTTCACGTCGCGATCCGTGATGTGAAGGGTCGAGTTCGCCCGAAGGCAATCGATCCTCCAGCTCTTGGGTTCGAGAAACGGAGGATCCGCAGAAAGCTCCAGCACCAAATGCTCGAAAGATTCCACTCCGGTGCTTACCAGTTCCAGTTCCCGCAATGCAGGAACGGCATTCTGATGCGACGCAAACCCGATCTTTTGCGCGACGGTGCTTTTGATTTCGAGGCTCATGAATATGTCGCAAAAAATCCTGGAGGTGCCTCGCCAACGCCTACGGCGCAGTGTCCTTTTCCGAGGTTACAATCCAGATCATATTCTTCGAAGACTACGCGGCTGGTGTAGCGCCGGCAAAGCTGAAAGCGTCGGCCATAGCGGAACAGGGAAGCGGATTCCCGATGAACGCCATAGCGATGAACATTTTCCCGGCTGCCGTGCGGAGGGACACGGAAATAGACCGGCATGAAAAAAGACCGGCGGTGCCGGTGTCAGGGCGACGGGAAAAGCCCTGTATTTTTGCCGCAAAGCCGCCATTGTGCAGCCCTGTGAATCCACCAAGCAAAGGAGTTCGTCATGGGTAGCCGCAAGGGCACCCGGTCTGAGGCTGTCCGGAAGGGAAACCGGATGCGCCGGAACCCGGCCGCACGCGACATCCGGGCGCTAAAAAAGGTCGAGGTGGTGCGAATGCGGCTGGACGGAAGTCCGTATCGCGTGATCGCCAAAAGGCTGGATTTGAGCCTTGGCGAGGCACACGCGCTCTGCACCGAGGCGCTCGACGAACTCCAGACCGAGGGACATGAACTTGCAATGCGCTTGCAGGCGGAGCAGCTCGCACTGATGGACAGGGGGCAAATGCTGGTGGTGAGGAAATTGTTCAATGAAAACCTGAGCGTGGAAGAGCAGAGGCCGGATGGGTCGGTGATGCGCCTGGCGGATTTTGAGAAGCTCAACAGGCTGAGCCTGACGCTGATCAAGTATGGGGAGCGGATCGCGAAGCTCGCCGGGCTGGACAATCTGCCGCCGGCCGAGGCAGGCCCCGTTGAGATGTTGAACGAGGAAACGCTGACCCGCATGGTGCGTGAATCCAAGAGCCGGGCATTGCGGACGGACGGGAGTCCACGCGACGGATGACGGAACCGAGGCGCACCATGGAGAACATCCGCCAACTCGCGGATATGATCGGGGTTATCGAGACTGCGCCCGTGGTTGCCGCGCGTAAACGCACACGCCTAACTCACGGCGCGCCCCCCGGAAAAAGTCGCCGCATGCGTAGCGCTTGAACGCCCGAAATCCCACCGTTCCAGCTCCCCGAATATCCTGCCGGAAACGGCGTTTCGTTTTCAAGCAACGCACAAATGAGATTTTCGGTGCGGTCTCGGCGACCTGCCGGATGTTGGATCGCGAAGTCCGGCGGCGCGACTTCCAGCCGCTCGGCGCTATGTCCGCCCGTGTCGTTGCCGGTTAATGACGTCCGCGGGTTCGTGTCCCTGCTCGCGCGTTCCGCGTTGGGGAACGCCCTGTTTTGGAACCCCTCAGCCCGTCGAAATCGCCGCTCCACCCGCCCGAAAAAGCGTTGCTTCATGGGCGTTGCTTGAATGCACGCGATTTTTGCTCTTTCATCCGTCAGATTCTCGGCCGAAAAAGCCTTTCAATTTTAAGCAGTCAACATCGCGGCCCAAGTGTTTTTTCATCGGCAGTTTGCTCCGGTACAATGTGAAGTGGCGGAAGCAGTCGCGGGGGTGGGGAAACGAATGGCGAATCGAGGGCGCGGGAATTGACGGTCTCGGTGCAGTATTGATCCCGTGGCAGCTCGGTTTTCAATCCCGACGCACTGCACGGTGCTGTCTGTGAGGGGTGAGTTTGAAATGAGCGGAGAAACAGCGATTGACAGCAACACTGTCGCACTGTATTTCTCTTCCATGCGTGAATCCTTTTCCCTCGAAGTGCTGTCCGACCAGGTGAACGCTTGGTGCGATGAACACGGGATCGCTCCGGTCAGCGGGCAGGCGGGCGAGAGCGTTTCCGAACGCAGCATCCGCTACTACCGGACGCTCGGACTGGTGGATGCCCCGGAAGGTGGCGGGTATGGCGAAAAACATCTCCTGCAGATCATCGCGATCCGGCTTTTGCAGGCGCAGGGAATGCCGCTGCGGCGCATCCGCGAGCTGCTTTACGGGCGTTCGCTGGAGGAGTTGCGCGAGGTGCGGCGGCGCGGGCTGGCTGAGGCGGTGCGCGCGACGGCCTCCGTCCGCATGGTGATGCCGGTGGGGGATGAACTCTGGCGCGCCATTCCTCTCGATGAAGATTTCCTGCTCGTCTCGCGCCGCGGGACACCGATCACGCCCGCCCAGCGTGACGCGGTGCTCGCGGCACTGGGGACGGGCAACGCAGACCCAAAACCCAAGAGAGCCGCCCGACAATGAAAACATCCCGCATGACCAACCAACCCGCACAGCAATCCGACTTCGGCCTCATCGCATGGCTTGAGAAAACACGCGTGTCGCTCCCCCTCAAGGGCGTCGAGTGCGGGTTCCAAATCACCGGCGACATCGCCAGTGTCGAACTCGACCAGATCTATCACCAGAACGCGGACAGGCCGCTGGATTGCACCTACACGTTCCCGCTTCCGGCCGGGGCCGCCGTGTATCGCTGCGAGGTGCATATCAATGGCCGCATCATCCGGGCGAAGGTGGAGGAAAAGGAGGCCGCCAGGGAGATTTACCGGACACAGAAAGCGGCGGGCCGGCGCGTGGCGCTCGTGGAAACCGAACGCGAAAACCTCTTCACGCTGTCGCTCGGCAATGTGCAGCCGGGGGATGTCATCGTGGTGTGCTTCGCGTGGTTCCAAGTGCTCGACCGTGCGGGCGACGGCCTGCGCCTCATGGTGCCGACCTGCCCTGGAGTCCGCTACATTCCCGGAAAGCCGCTGCTGCGCGCGCTGTCCGGTCGCGGCACCGTGGACGACACGGATCAGGTGCCGGATGCCTCGCGGATCACCCCGCCTCGCATTGATGCGCTGCATCCGGATGCGGCATACTTCTCCATCACCGGCCGGCTGTCCGCGTCGGATGTCGAGAGCGGTACGGCGTCCTCCCCGAGTCACCCGATTTTTGTGAGGGAAAGCGAAGGCAAGGTGGCGGTGGAACTCTCCGGGCGCGCTGCCGTGCCGGATCGGGATTTTGTCCTGACATGGAAGGAGCCGAAAGTCCTGCAACTCGCACCGCAGGCATGGCGATGGAACGAAGGCAGGGACACCTATGCGCTGGTGCAGCTCCGCGCGCCGGAGGTCGTGAAAGTGGCCGAGGGCCTTTCGCAGGATTTCTATTTCCTCGTGGACCGTTCCGGCAGCATGGCAGGCGCGAAGTGGCAGCGGACGTGCGAGGCGCTGCGCAGTTTTGTGAGCCTGCTCGGGCCGCAAGACCGGGTGTGGATCACGCTTTTTGAATCCACGTTCCAGGACTTCGACACAGTCCCGGTGCCGGCCCCGCAGGTTCTCGCTGATGACGGCTTTCAGAAGATGGAAAATATCGGGACAGCCGGCGGAACCGAACTGCTGCCCGCGGCGACCCATGTGCTGGAAAAGATCGCCGCGCACTCCGCAGGGCGGCGCACGAGCGTGATCCTCATCACCGACGGGGAGGTTGGCAATGACGCGGCCATCCTTCACGCCTTCAAGCCGGCGGCGAAGGTCACTGTCCACACCTTCGGCATCGATACGGCGGTCAACGACGCCTTCCTCAAGTCGCTTGCCCGTCAGCAGCGCGGAGGCTGCTGGCTGCAAACGCCCGATGATGACATCGCTGGCACGGTCTCCGCGCTGGGGGATCGGTTGCGGCGCCCGGTGCTCAGCCAGCTCGCGGTGGAAGGTTTGTGGGAAACTGGCGATGGAGCCTTGCCGGATCTCCACGCGAGGGAAGTCGTGACGGTTGCCTTGCGGGGAAAGACAGAAGGCCCGATCCACGTCACGGGTTGCCTGCCCGATGGCACCGCGCATGCGTTCACCGTGGATCTTGGGAGCGTGGGAAGCGAAGCGGTGAAATTGCTCTGGGCGCGGCAGAGGATCGCTGCACTGCTGGCAGCGGGACAAAAGCAGGAGGCCATCACGCTCGCGAAGGCGCACAATCTGATCTGCGAAGGAGCCGCCTTCATCGCATGGGACGAGCAGGAGCAGGTGGCGATTGCGAAGGAGGAGTTGGTTCAGCCGGCAATGGATCAAGGCGCGCTGTTCGCCAAGGTGGATACCGGTCGCAATACCTATGCCGGATCACGGGGGAGCTGGCCCGCGAAAGCAAATCCGGCTAGGCCTCGCTCGGCTGGGCAGCACTCGGAGGATGACTCCGCCTTGTTTTGCTCGTTTGACGGGCCAGAAGACCGGGTCAATGAACAACCCGAGCACAAGGAGAACGCTGATGCCCGGCTTCAGAGTTTGCGTGGCACCTTGCGGGGAGGGAACGTCCCGGAGTCGGTTGCCGAACGCCTCATCGCCTGGGCGAAAGCCGGTGCCGACTCGGAGCGAATGGATTCCCTGATTCGGGCGATGGATTTCATCGCGGGGGACCTGCGTAAACTCGGGCCGCAGCCCGTGCTCGATGAAACCATCCGGCTGCTGCTCGAGGGGCCTCCCGAGGCAATTCTGCAATGGGAGGAGAGGTCCCGTCCTGGATTCGATGCGCTCATCGCTTTGCTTTACGAGTTGAGCGCCTTGGAGGCACCTGACGAGACGATTCAAATCCTCACCGCGTGGGTGGTGGAATCCGGCGGATTCGACCAGGACCGCATCGCGCAGATTTCCAAGGCCAGTGAGTCCATTCAGCACCGGCCATTCTCCGCAAGCGGCCGGCAGCAGCTCTGGCTGCGGTTCCTGCATGAGACAGTCGGGACCACTCACTCCGAACCCCGGCTTTTCCCGTGACCTATACCGAGTTATCCGCCCTGCTCTCCGGTGCTGATGCGCCGGTCGTGCTGCTGGAGGGAACGAGGGAGCTTTCCGTCCACAAGGCCCCCTTCCTCACCGCGCTCGCCTCGCACCTCGCACGCACTTTCCCACACACCCGGTTCCGCACCGGCAACGCGAAGGGCTCGGATGCGGCGTTCGCGGCAGGCGTCGCCATCGTGGATGCAACCCGGTTGGAGTTTGTGATTCCTTACGCCGGCCATCGCAGGCGCGAGCGGCCCGCCAATTCTCCTGCCACAGCGATGGGTGACATATCCCCGGCCCGAGTGCAGGAGGTTGTGGATGCTACTCTCGCGGCCTCGCCACAATACGAGCGCGTGGCCGTCAACTATGGCAAACCCAAGACGCATCCCCGGCAGCGGGCCGCCGCGCAGTTGATTCTGCGGGACACGCTCAAGGTCACCGGCACCGATACGATGCCGCCGCCCGTCGCCGGCATCTTCTACGTCCACGCCGCCGATCCCGACCGCGGTGGCACGGGCCACACGATGCGTGTCTGCCGCGCCCGCGGAGTGCCGGTCATCAACCAGTTTCAATGGCTCGAATGGACTTTTTGAACCCGAACGCGAGACACCATCACACGGAGGAAAAACCATGACCGATTCGCAACCCACTGTTTATTTCAACCACGGCAAGGAGAGCGGACCTTGGGGGAGCAAGATTTCCAAGCTGGCCGAGGTCGCACGCAAGCGCGGGTTCGCTGTGGAGAGCATCGACTACCAAGACCTGCCGGACGCTGGCCCGAGAGTCGAACGGTTGCTCCAGTCCGAAGCCCGAAAGGCGAAGGGCCTGGTTCTGGTCGGGTCGAGCATGGGCGGTTACGTCGCGACGGTTGCCTCGTCAGTCTTGAAGCCCGAGGGACTGTTCCTGCTGGCACCCGCTTTCTACATGCCGGGTTATCCCGAGCAAAACCCCACACCGGATGCGAAAACGGTCAGCGTCGTCCACGGATGGAGCGACGACGTGATCCCGGTGGAGCACAGCATCCGGTTTGCACAGAAGTTCAGCGGGACGACCCGCATGGAGTTGCACCTTATCGAGGACGATCATCGGCTCTCAGCGGAGGTGGACTTCGTCGCGATGCTGTTCGGGCGCTTTCTGGCTCGGGCTCGGATTCCGACTTTGTAGAGTGTGCGTCCCGTCTATGATGAGAGCCATGCAACCCCCCGGTGGCAATACGACGAAACCTGACAAGACCATCACCATCATGGCCGACTTTGGAAACGATCCGCATGCGTGGATCAAGGACGCTTCGGATGAGGATGGACGAATGGCGCGAGGAAATGTGGGCCGCAGGCTACAAGCCGGAGGATTATCTTCCGCCGGACACGGTTGCGAGCGTGGATTGCCTCACAGGGCGGAAAATGAGTGAGTGGATCAATTTCAGCGAACGGAGGCCGGATTCGTTTCCGTGCATTTGTGTCCGCAAGATGCGGCACGGTGATTGCGGCTACGTGATTTTTGAAGCGCCGTCGCGGAAGTTGGCGAGCCGCAGATGGGTCGCTTGGATTGCCTTCCAGTGGCGGGTCGCACCGCTAGAACCGCAGGAGGAAGAGAGATTGATTGGGCCGCTGCCAGAATCGCACCGCATGACCTTCCAGGAGGCGAGGGAGGTGTTTCGCAGGATGCCAGTGCTTACATATGAAGAAATGATCGCGCAGACGCGTAGGAATAGCGCCCAACTCGCGAGGATGGAAAATGACCGTCAAAATGTTCCATAGGCAGATTAGGACACTGCCGACTGTCCGGCAGGATCGTTGACGGGCGTGGCAAGAAGTTGTAGAGATTCTTCAGTTCTTACCGCCAAGACGCTCTAGCGGGGGCACCGATTTCACAGGCCCCTGAGCGGTTGGGGGCGGCGCTTTCATCGGTGATGCGAAGGTGGCTGTGCGCCCACCAAGAACGCTTTCCACTCGTGAAACACGCTCAAGGGCAGACGGCCTTATTGCATCGGCACGGTCATTTTTTCCGCAAACTGTCCGATCAACCCGGCGAGCGCTGGGCGAGTGTCGGCGTTGCGTGCGCTCCAGGCGAGGCAGAGTGTGAAGCGGTCGGGCAGCGGAATCCGGTGAAAGTGTGTGGTCTTGAGCGCGGCCAGGGCGGTATCGGGAAGGACTGCCGCGCACATGCCGGCTTGCAGCACTTGAGCGGCCTGCAAGTAGGAGGAGCAGCCGACGGTGACGTTCATGCGGACGTCGGCTTTCTCCGCCATTCGCTCGATGCTCTCCCGCATCTTGCCGCCCACGGGGAGGGCCATCGGGACGGCGCCGAGGATCGCCGCGGCGTTCTTCGGTTCGGTGCGCATGATGGCCTTCGGCACGAGCAGTGAATGTCCGATCTCGCCGAGCACGGCGTGCTTGAGTCCCGGCCCGAGCGAGTCTTTGCGGGTGAATGCGATGTCGTAGATGCCCTCGCGGGTCGCGGTGGCCATCTCGCGGGTCTGTTCGTGGTGGATTTCAAAGCGGACGCTGCCGGCCGACTTTTCCAGTGTCTTCAATCGCGGCAGCACCAGCCAGGTGGCGACGCTGTTGGAGGCAACGATGCGGGCAGTCCATGCGGCACCGCGGCAGCGTGCGGCGTAATCCGCCAGACCCTTGAAGTTCTCGCGACCGACGGCGGCGAGTTCGTGACCCGCCTCGGTCAGTTCCAGACCGCGTCCGCGGCGGCGGATGAGTTCCACGCCGAAGAAGGATTCCAATTCGCGGATCTGCCGGCTGATGAGCGACTGTCGGACCGGGTCGCCCTTGGCCGCGCCGACGATGGAGCCGGCATCCGCGACGGCGCAGAAATTGCCGAGGCGTTCCATGGAGAATCCGGATTGGGAGAGGATGGATTGATACATGACTGTGCAGTCAGGCTATCTACATTCAGCGCACTGGCAAGGCTTGGCGCTTCGGCTAATCTGCGTCCGTGAAAGACAAGAACAACAACAACGCCGGGCTGGTGGCCGGCAAAGGAATGAACCACCAACCCTACGACATCATCGGCGACATCCACGGTTACGCGGATCCGCTCGAAGCACTGCTCCGCAAGCTCGGCTACGAGAAGCCCCAAGGAATCTGGCACCACCCCGAGGGGCGGAAGGCTCTGTTCCTCGGCGACTTCATCGACCGCGGCCCGCGGATTCCGCGCGTCCTCAAAATTGTGAGGGACATGGTCGAGCACGACCACGCCAAGGCCATCATGGGAAACCATGAGTACAATGCGCTGCTCTACCATCAGCCAGGGAAACGTGGAGACTGGCTGCGGCCCAGGGTGCCAAAGAACGTGAGTCAGCACGCCGAGACTCTGGCCCAATTCTGGGGACGTCAGAATGAGTTGGAAGGCTACCTCGATTGGTTCGCCACTCTGCCGCTGTGGCTGGATTTGGGCGGCTTGCGCGCGGTCCACGCGAACTGGGACGACCGGCTCATCGCTGCGAATCCCGATTGGAGGAATATCGACGGGGATTTCCTGCACCGCGCCGCCGTGAAGGAAAACCCGGAGCATGGGCACTGCGAAATCCTGCTCAAGGGTGCCGAGGCCGACTTGCCCGCGGGGGCTTGCTTCACTGACAAGGAGCACAAGGTGAGAACCAAGATGCGGCTGCGCTGGTGGCTGCCAGCAGAGGGCCGGACCTACCACGAGCTTTGCATGCCGGCTCCCACCCAAACGGACGACGTGCCGCACGAGCTGGTGCCCGAAAGCGTTCACCTGCTCTGCCCCGGCTACCCCGAGGACGCGCCGCCGCTCTTCTTCGGGCACTACTGGCTTCCTTTCGAGGAAGTGCCTGCACTCATGGCACCGAACTTGGCGTGCCTGGACTTCAGCGTGGCCAAGGACGGCGCGCTGACTGCCTACCGGTGGGATGGCGAACAGAAGCTCGACGCCGGAAAGATCGTCCAAGTGCGCGCACGGGAGGTGGCGAAATGAACAACCTCGTCCAGAGCCAAGCCTTCGGGCGGGCCTTGGAACGGGAGCCGACTGACCGAGAGCGCACTTACTTTCAGAAATCTTGCCCGGTCTGGTTGACCGGCCCCGGCGTGCTCCGTTGTCTCATATTATGAACAGCCTCATCGAACAGAGCCAAGCCTACTGGCACCTCGGAATGACCGCTGAAGCCCGGGTGCTCGCCAAGCAGGCGCTCGCGCTGGAAAGGGACGCGAGCGACGGGGACACGACCGGTCCGGCGGCGGAATGGTGCGCGCTCCTTGCGTTTAACTGCGGCGAGTTCGATAGCGTTGCGACCCGCGGGCAGCGCGAACCCCGCTTCCCTGAGACGTCTCCTGCGATTTCGTTCGTCGCCCTCTCGCTGCACTATCTCGGGCGGCACGCCGAGGCGGTGGAAGCCTTGGCCCCGCGCCTCCGTCGGTATGACCGTCCGCATGACCACTATCAAATGGCCTGCTTCCTGGCGCAGGCCGGCAGGGCGGATGAAGCGGTCGCGCAACTATTGCAGAGCCTTCCGCACTGTCACGATGACCGCCTCAAAACATGGATTGATGGTGATCTCAAGCGCCTTTGGCCGATGCTCGCTGAGGGGAAATTTTCGTTGGAGACAGCGCATCGGCTCCTCGAATTGGAGTTCGACATCCTCCGCGAGTGGCAGCCGGCCCGGCGCGAAGAATGGCCGATTGATCCGCCGAATTTCAACGACCTGCCGGCGCGGCTGCGTCCGCTTTTCGATCCTGTACCGCAAGCGGGAGCACACCGGCTGATTCCCGGAGCAAGTTTGGCCGCGCCCGCGCTTGTGGAGCGTTTGGACAAATGGGCATGCGACGAGATCGCCGCGAGCCAGCGCGCCTTCGACGTTGGACGCGAGATCGCGCTGCGCCTTGTCCTCGACGCCCAGCCGTACTATGCGCAAGCTGCATGGCATCGCCGCGACCTGTGCGCGCTGCGCCAACACGTCCACTGGGCGGTGCGGCATGATCCCGCGCGCATTCACGAGTTCGAGGGCATCCCCGGGATTGAGCCCTTGCTGGACGAAGTGCGGCAGATGCTCGCGAGCGACCCGGAGTTCTTCGCGAAGCTGGAGCGCGCGTGCCACGTCCTCGCGCACGACACGGATGCGGCCCTCGAAATCCTCGAGAGCCTGCCGCGCGAATGGAGCAGGCATCCTCTCGTGCTGATGCACCACGCGTATGTGCTCATGGCCGAGGAACGCCACATGGAGGCGCTCGCGCTCCAGCTTCGCGTGTGCGATCTGTGGCCCGATGATGTCGCGGCGTTCTTCAACGCGTCGCGGATCGCATTCGCGGCGGGGCGGAAGGAACTCATCATCGTGATTTACGACCGTGCGCCGCGTGCCGTGCAATTCTATCGCGGTTGGACCGAAGTCGGGGTGTGGCTGAAATCCACGGGCAATGCGTGGCCGTTCGGAGCCCTTGAAGTGAAGAAATGCCTGTTCCGCGGTCAGCCGGATCTGGGCGGCCGTCTCTCGCCAGAAATCAACCCCATCCAATGAACATATCTGCTCTCCGAAACGTGATGAATGAAGCCCGCAAGTGCGCAGCGGCGATGCTCGAAAGCGGCACCTACATCGGGCGGGAATTGCCCAACGTCTGCATGGACGAGCCTGTCCGTGTGGACGGTCCGTGCCGAGAATGTCGAGCCAAGCACACCGTTTCCCGTTTCCCGTCTTGAGGAAGGCAACGGGAAACGAGTGGGAAACGAGTGGGAAACGGATTTGGAAACGAACTGGGATCCCTCCGTGCGCGTGGAAACAAGATGGAAACGAGCGCGGGTCTGGAGTGGAAACGGAAGCGTCATTTCTCGTGCGCCTCGTTTCCATCGGCGAGGGTGTATTTTCGGTTCGCGATGGAGATGCGACCGGCCTTCTCGGCGCGCTTGGCAAGCTTGCTCACCGTGCCTTTGCTCGCGTGCATCGCCTCGGCAATGTCGCCGCACGTTTCCAGACCGTCGCGAATCCATTGGATGAACACCTCCAAACCGCTCGCCTCCCGCGCGGTCACCGCACAGCGGCCTGTGGTTTCATCGGGCGCAAACTCCCATTCGTAGGACGGCACCTCCGCGGGTGTGTGGCGGGATGGTTTGGTGAACGTCGTTACAAACCGCGCTCCACGCTTAACCGTTGCAGCGTCGAGGGCGTCGTCGAGGCGCAGGACCCATGCGGCCTGGTCTTCACGCCTTGAGGCACCGCGCATCTGTCCATTGCGGCCGGCATGGTGAACGATGATGACGGCGATGTTGTGTTTCCGCAGGGATAGCAGCCAGGGGAGAACCTTTTCCCAATCGTCATTGTCGTTCTCAAGGACGCCGGAGAAGAGTGTCGATAGATTGTCGAGAAAGAGCACGCGAACGCCGCGAGTCAGACACAAGGCGGCGAGCGCGGCCTGCTGCTCATGCCGGGCGAGGTTCAGCGTCTTTTCTGTGCGCTCGAAGAGCAGTTCGTGATTGAGGTAGTCCAGCGAGCCGGCGCCCTGGGTGAGTCCCGCGTCACGCGCGCGGATCTGCTCGGCGTTCATCTCGCCATCGACGTAGAGCACGGGGACGGGGCCGCGTGCCCGCCACGGGCCGATGCTGCTACCCTCGGCGAGCGCGCGCGCCAACCCGAGGCACAAGTGCGTCTTGCCAATGCCGCGTGCGGCGAAGACAAAGCCAAGATCAGCCTCGGCGAACCAGCGGTCGAGCAGCAGCGCGTGCTGCGGCAGTTCCATCGTTTGTAACGTTGCCGCGCTCACGGTGCCCGAGGTGAACGTGGCGAGCCAATCGCATGCACCGTGCTCGGCTGTACCTTCCGGAGGGAGCGCCTTGGCCGTAATTGATGCCGGTATTACGGGCCGCTGCGTTGGAAAAGTGGTAATGCGGTTCATGGCAGCACCTCCGCGAGTTCCCGCACGTCGTCGGGATGGATCGAATTGCAGTCGTTTAAGTCCTTCACGGGCGAGCCATCGCGCTTCCGAAGCCTCTCGAAGCTGAAACCATCGAGCGCGCCTCCGATGGCGCCGAGCTGTGCGGCCCACTTCTCGGCGGCGGCGGCACCGCTCTTGTCGGCGTGCGGGTAAAAGCGGACGCGTTTCCCACGCAGCAGTGGGAGCGCCTCGGGATGAATCGCGCCCGCGGTGCCCGCACCGAGGAAAGCAATCGGCAGGCAATCGGCTGTCCCGCGTAGGCTGAAGTCGAGCGCGGCCAGGTAATCTGGCGAGCCTTCAACGGCGAGCAGGGCGCGAAACTCTGCGGCCACGTAGCGATCGACGGACAGACCCACCGGCCAGCTCTTCACGCTCCCGCGAATGGTGTGTGCCTTGCGCTCACCGAGCGAGCCGAGGGGAGGAAACGGTTTCCCGTCCATCCTCCGCGCCTCGGCGCACAGCCTGCGCGGATCCGTGAGAATCCAGCAACGGAAGCCGTGGACAGTCCCGAAGAACAGCGTGCCCAAGTGGAGCGCCGCCGTGGCCGGCGTGATCACGGCGAGGTTGCGAAGCGTGGCGAGTTCCTGCCAGTCCGCGAGCACGCCCGGCGTGGCATCGGCGGGCAATTCCGGCCCGCTGGCCGGCATCTCGGGCTTGGGCGGAATTGCCGGCGGCGCGGGAGCGAGGCTGGCGCCCGCCATTTCGATGTAGCGGGCGATGGCGTCGGCGCGGGTGAGCCGCAAGTGTGCTCCGAGGAAACCGATTTCGTCGCCGTTACCGCACCCGGCCTGGCACTTCCATTGCCATCCGCGAGCACCTTGCCAAACGGAAAAGCTGGGGCTCGCATCCTCGTGGAGCGGGCACCGGGCAGACTTCTTTGCGTGCTCTTCGAGTCCGAGGCGTGCGAGCAGCGCGGGCAATGGCAGGCGTGCCTTGGCGGCGTCGATCTGTGCGCGGAGGTCGCTCATCGTGCCCCCCCTGTTTCACGTTCAGTTTTCTTGCAACGAGGTGCCCGATGGCGTAACGTCACGTTGTCATGCTCCTCAGCAGACACCTTGAGTTGGCGCACCTTGCCGGGTGCGCCTTCTCGTTTTCGGGGGGGCGGTCGCCGGCTCAAGAGTGAGGGACCGGAACGGAATGTTTGCTCCTTCACTGGGGCGTTCCTCCCGCTGCGGCCTCGATCGCGACGATATCGCTGAGACGATAGCGCAGCAACCGCTGGTTGAACCGGATCGACTTGAGGATTCCCTGGCGCTCCCGGCGTTTGATCGTCTCGTTACAGCAGCTCCACCGCTGAGCGAGGGCTCGGCGAGAAAGAAGCTGCTCCGACTGTTGGCTGACTTGTTGGCTTTTTTGCATAGGCGGAACCTAAAGGGCTCGCGCTCATGCTGAGTAAAACTTCCTGGTTTCTGCACTTCCTCGGAAGTGCCGATTCCCGGAAAATCACGGCTTCATCAGGCCGAGGGCAGCATCAATAACCTTGTGCTTTACACGGCCATAAAGGTCACTTGCCTTCTTCACGTTGCTGTCACTACCGGATTTTAGGAGGCGCTGAAATTCGGGAATTTCCGTGATTAGTGCTGAGGTTCCGAGTTGGAGCATCCAGCCGGGGCGGCTCCACTGAATCAGGTTACCTTCGGGGTCACGCACTTCGCTCACGAGACTGCGGTGATAAGCGTCACGCTTCTTCCATTCTTCCTCCAATCCAAATTCGAAAGCGATCCGTTCTTGCCGCTTTCTTGGTGCCTGGAAAAAATCCAAGTGAAACGCGATCACCTTTTGCCAATCGCTTGCGTGCCGCCGGACGAAGTCCTTCTTGTCCAAGTCAGGAACAACCTTCCGATACACCGAAATGTCTTCCGGCCAGTGGCTGTTTGCCCAGAGATGGCGTCTCTCGTAGTTAATTTGTTCTACGATCCGCATTGCCAACCACGTGTAGGTTGTCGCGGGTCTCCGTGGATCAATGGCGAATGGCAGCTCTGCACCTAGTCCGAGGTCTTTCATCACAAACTTTTCAAAGTCCAAGTTCTGTTTGTTGAACGCCGACAAGAGCGAGGGGAACTCAATGCTGGTCCTCGCCAAGTTGATAAATACGCCGCGCTTTGTTTGGTCTCCAGCGACGGAGAGAAGTGAGTTTATGGTCTCAACGAGCAGTGAAACCAGATCGCGCGTCGCATTGGCCGAGTGCTCTCCGGTGCCGTGTTCGATCACATTCAGCACCCCGCGCATCGCGTTGTTTAGAATCCGACGCAATGCACTGCTCACAGCCATCGCCGCGGATTGCCGCGCGTGGCGTCGAATCGATAAGCGTGCGGTGTCGGGATCGTTTGTAGATTTATCAGAACTGTCCTTTTTGAAACTATCCTCCCAACCATCCGCGAATCTCAAACAGAGTGCAGAATCGGAAATCTTGCGTTCCAACGCTCTCGCATCCTCCTCAAGCAAACATCCCTCCAATGCTGAATTTCTGATGCGCTCCCACTCCTCAAGTTCGCTCTTGCTCATCACTCCTTTTCTCGGTCCTGCACTGTGAGGCGTGGCTGCCGCTTTTTTCGTCGGCACCTTTCCAGCCTTACGCGCGCTGGCCTTTTTCTTGGTATTCACTTTGATCTCACTTTCCGCCGGAGAGGACTTTTGCCTGCGTCTGCATTCCGATCGATCCGAATTACCTTCTCGGCCCCGGCGAGCAGATGGCCCATTCCCACCGTCGCCCGCCGCTTCCGGTCTAGGTAATGCTGGCTGGTGATTTGGATGTCCGCATGGCGGAGCGCGTGGCTGGCCGCGTAGATGCCGTGTTTCGCACACATCTGGCTCCCGTATTCCTTGCGGAGCGAATGCAGTGGCGTGTTGCCGGTGACTCCGTGCGCCCGGAGCCATTTCGTCAAAGCCTCAAAATCCCGCTGGCAGCGGTAGTGCGCGTAAGTGGCTTCAGTCCGCACCGCGTTGGGTGAATCAATGACGAACTCGTCCTTCGCTTTCGCCCTGAACCCGCGGAAGACTGCCATCACTTCCGGGTCAACCTCCACGTCTCCTGTGGAATCCTCGCTCTTTGGCTGGAAGTAGCGCGTCGCCTCGATGCGGATAACGCCTTCCCTCCATCGAAAGGAAGCCCACTCCAGCTTGTCGATTTCGTTGCGCCGCAGCCCGCCCATGACCGCCAGCAGGAAGATCTTCATTTGATCGGCGGGAAGCTCCTCCTTGGCTGCGCGGATCACGTCCTCGACATTGAAACCACTTCGGTAGCGCATGGACTGACGGGGCTCAAAACTCACCCCGGCGAATGGAATCGTGTCGGGGACTTCCAACTGGATGAACTTCAGCACCGCCGGCGCAAACAGGCTCTTCGCCTGCCGCATGAGCGAATTGACCGAAATCCGCGCCGCCCTCTCCTTCAGGGGGTCGCCGGCCGCTCGGCGCAGAAACCGCAGCTTCCATTTCTGAATGGCCTCCGGGGTCACATCCGCGAGCTTCACCGCTTCCACCCGAGCCAGCCACTCCTTCCGCCCGCCAGTGCGGTAGTCGTACTTCGCAGTGCCACCGTCGATCCCGAAAATGTCGGACACGATGGTGCGGAATGCGCGGCCATAGCCCTCCAAGGTTTTTGTGCGCCCGCTCGCCTTGGCTTTCACTTCGGCAAGAAACTCCCCGACCGTTGCCACCGAACGGCCCGCGGCATCGGCCTTGGGCTTGAACTTGGCGAGCGTCGCGGCCCATCCCGCTGACTGGAGGCTGAGATAAATCTCCTTTGCCCGGCTCGCCGCCGCAGCCTTGTTTGCGCTGGCAAGCGAGAACGTCTCGCGTCGCCCGAGGTGCTGAATCTTCGCCGCCCACTCCCCGACGAGCCGGCTTTTTCCGTCGCGGGTGTACGTCGGCTGGAAAATTGCCCGCTCCCAATATCGCACATCCGTCTTCGCGTGCCGTGCAGCAGTGCCGTGCCTCGGCTTTTGCTTGGACACTTCTTGGACACTTTTTCCGCTCGAAGGTGTGTGTTCGTGTTCTAAACTCATGATCGCTGGCTGGTTGTTTTTAACTCTACAACACCTCTGTAAACCCGCACATTTCCGAACACAACGGAAAAGTTTGAAACACTGAAACCAACAGACTCTTAATCATTAGGTTGTCGGTTCGAGTCCGACACGATCCACCACTCCCCGCAAGGGAGTTACGGCGATGGCGCAAGATTTGAGCGGGGCCGCTTGGCCACTTTTCACGTGTCAGGCACTGAGC
>Ga0315906_10002287_pt1 | contig 27066 bp, 17 predicted proteins | sample LakEriMetagenome_4_FD_203526 | JGI IMG/M metagenome (GOLD analysis project Ga0315906, IMG submission 203526) | Freshwater fungal communities from buoy surface, Lake Erie, Ohio, United States - Buoy 2 MA122 | ecosystem: Environmental > Aquatic > Freshwater > Lake > Lake biofilm | place: USA...
GGATCGAGCACAACGGCAGTTCTGATCTTTGCGACCTTGCATTTCGATCTGAAAAGATCTGCACTCTCTTCCCACTGTCGCACCAGATCCGAGAGATAGTCTTTTCCGAAGGCATCCGATTCGACGTGCTCTCTGTTTCCATCATCATAACCGTATGCGTTGATGCCCGAAGAAGAAATGAATTGTTCCAACTGAGGTATTTTATCTGCTTGCGCAAACAAGAATTCATTGGCACCGATCCTTGAATCATAGAGCTCCTTTTTACGTGCTGTAGTCCATTTTGAATCTGCGATACCGGCACCGCTCAGATTGATCAGCACCTGCACATTTACGAATGCCTTCGCATCGATCTTCTTTTCAGCTGGATCCCAGTAGAACTCGTTCACTTTTTGAGGCTTTCTGGTGAGCACCGAAACTATGTGGCCTTTAGCTGTGAGCAGTTCCTGCAATCGCTGTCCGATCAAGCCTGTACCTCCCGCTATCAATACATTCTTCATACTCCATAAACAAGTGAAAAGTAGGATTGTTCCTATTCGAAGAACAGTCGACCATTGATCCATTCAGGGTCAAGATGCGCATTCTTCTTTTGATAGAATTTTATGGCGGGTTCGTTCCAATCAAGTACCTGCCAGTCCATTCGTCTGACACCGCGTTCCTTCGCAATGGCTACCACTTCGTCGAACAATTTGGATCCGATCCCGTGCTCACGGTATTCAGGAAGAATGAAGAGATCCTCGAGGTAAAGGCATTTACCTTTCCACGTTGAATAATTCGTGTAAAAGAGCGCAAATCCAACGACCATACCGTCCACTTCCGCTACGAGCGCGTCACAAACCTTTTCGTCAAATAGATCGATTCCCAGCTCTTCAGCGGTATTGACAACCTCCAGCGGGGCTTTTTCATATTCAGCAAGGCCACGGATAAGATCCATTATCGCCCCTTCATCACCTCGCTGTGCAGCACGTATGTTCATCTTACTGAACTCCTGCAAGGTTGAAACGCAAACGGATACCGGTGCTCATGTTTCCTGTAGGGAATGACGTTGCGATCTTTGGAGTGTTGATCACCTGATCATAGTACAACTGGACCGTAAGGTTTTGCGTAACATTGTAATCAGCCGAAGACTTTATCGATACAACACGTTGTCCAGCAGTAGCCTGATTGGTGTTCTCTACGATCTTTCGCACGACTGTGAGGTTATCGCGGAATGATAGATCGAAACGCAGGTTCAAGTCACTTGCCGGGATCTTTTCGATCGGCAATTTCACTTTCGAAAACTTGTATCCGGAACCGATCACCAATTCGTTACCAACAATTTCAGTAACCTGGTTGTTGTTCAAAGACAATGTTGCACTTCGGTCCTTCTTGATCTCGAATTTCGTGATCAATCCCTGAACCTGACCGTTGCTCTTGATGTTCCACGTAGCATCGAATCCGATCAATGGAGAAAAACGCTCTGTGATCGTCACGTTTTGAAGCTGTCGACCGGCAATGTAATTGTTGTTAATATCAAAAGCCGTTGCATCTCCGTTATTATCGAACTCCGCATTCAGGTTCGTCTGAAGTCCTGTCACACTGACCGTTGAACTATATGCATGTCGAATGACGAAGTTCTTCACATATTTCTTCGCAAAATTAAACTTTGTCAGACCATTATAATTGATAGACCAGTTTGGCAGCGGAATGTTCTTCACCGGATTAATGTTCTTCTCGTTGATCGTGCGGTTCGAGTATGCCGTAATGAACGCCCCCGTAACAACCTCTTGCTGCGTTCCACTGTACCCTGAATAATAACCCGACGTCAATTGATTTGAATTCGCATTGGTTGCTCCAAGGATCTGTGATACCAACTCGCGATTTGCCAACAGATTATCGAATGTTGCAGAACGGTAATCCTTTCCGATCAATGCAAAAGCGGAACTGATGGATACATTCGAGTAAGTCAATGTACCTGTTTCTACCCGGCTTTGACCTTCGTATTGTTGCGTTGATTCATTCCAACGGTAAAACTCACTTGAGTTGTTTCCAAATGTGCGTTGCGCCGTCAATTCGATAGCCACATCCTTCATTGGTTCGAGCGAAGCCCTCAGGTTGAGATTTTGTGTGTGCGTGATCGTATACTGCTTGTTAAGATCCTGGTTCTGGACCAACCAACCATTGTTTGCGGCGGTTGTGGCAATATTGTATCCTGTTTCCCTTCCCCACAAGTCATAACGCTGCTGACCAAATACAAATCCACCGAGGGGCGCACTGAACGAATTATTGAATCCAAGGATGCTCGACTCCTGATTGTAACCCGGTAACATTGTGCCATCGTTCAAGGCATACGTTCCGGAAACGTTTCTCACCGTCATAATTGCACGGGCAAGAAATCCTGCAACAGGATGAACCTTACCGCCACGTTTCTTTTCTCGCTCCTTTTTCTTTTCCTCTTTTTTCTTTTCCTTTTCCGCCTTTTTCTTTTCTTCCTCTGTCATTTCCGACTCCGGCTTTTCAGGCTTCTTCTGTTCCATTTTCTTCTTCGCTTCCTCTCCAACCTTCTTGCCACCGGCGTCTTTCCCGCCCACAACACCGCGAGCACCCTTCCCGTCGGAATTCACCTTCTTCAGGAAAGGGATCTTGTTATACAGGTTGGTGAAGTTGGCCTGAGCAGTGAAGTTGACTGTTCGATTGTTCTGGATCGTGTTTCCGAAATCGGTCTGACCAAGCGGTGATCGTTGCCAGTTATAAGTACCACCGTATTTCACATTCGCAGATATCCAATCCGTTGCAGGCAGTTTATCCAACGGAAGTGTATACGTCAAGTTATAGTTGTGGGAATAATCCATGGTCTTTCCAAACGTTGACATCTGGGAACGGATCGTATCCCTAAATACTTCATAACCTAAAGGATCAAGTTTACGGTCTACTCTGCCGTCGCCTTCTTCAAAGATCGAACGATTTGCGGCACTGAACGTGAACTTCAGATTCTTTGTAATATCATAACCAAGATTATAATTCCTGTTCCAGTTGAAACGCTTCACATAAACCGGTTGGAACTCATATCCGGGAACCAGATTGTTTCTCACCTGACGTTCATTGTAGGTGCGAAGCAAATCATTCGTGAATGAGATATTCTTAGGTGTCAGGTACAGGTTAAAATCTTTGATCAAGCCAAGCCATTTCGATTTCTGAGCCCATGGCGCCTTCTTAAATGGTTCAAAAGGTTTGTTCGTGAACGAATAGTTATAGTTCAGACCTCCATTCCATGACTTCGTCCTGTCATAATTCGTATTGAAATCACGGTGCATATTTTCGGAATACGCATAGTTCGCTGACCAATTGGAAACTCTCCAGAAATGAGGAGTAGCTCCTGCTTTCGCTTCCTTGCGCACGTTGGTGAAATTATACGATTTTCTCTCCGTGAAATCCTGACCTGCTTTCGCTTTTTCTCTCCTTTCTCCTGATGCATAATCAGCCAGACGAACATCAGGGTTAAAAGGATCGTATTCGGGATTGATCAATCCAAGCGAATAACCGTAGAAGAAGGGTAGTGATACACCGGCACGACGACCAAAGAACTGGCCCAACTGAACGTTGGTATTCATATCAATACCGATCTTCTCATTCCTCTGACGATCCTGTACGCGGCTTTCAACACTTCCCCAGTTTATGCCGGAGTAGTTACCTGAAGCAGAAATATTGGCAAAATCAGCCATTTGAACCTGCATTTGAGCAATTGCAGCAGATCCACCATCACTAACGAAATCCGTTAAACGCAACTCGTTGATCCAAATGATTGCGCACTCTGCATCACCTTCGTCAGGTTGCCAGTTGTTGCTTGCACTGTTCTTTGCAGGATTGCGCACACCAACCATAATGGTTCTCAAACCCTGAAGGTTTGGACTTCCTTTCACTTTGATCAAGCGTGTAGGATCGTTTGGAACAGAATCTATGTACTCTACGACATACGAAGCACCGGATGATCCGTCCTCTATCTTTCTGTTGCGTTCTTTTTTAAGGTTGAGAAGATCATCGAACACGATCTCGACGTTATTCGCATCCGGCCAGATATCTTCCGGTAAAGTTGCTCCCCACTGGGTTTCCTTTAACGGCATTTCATATTCATAATAGTTGTCCTCGAAATCAGTTCCAAGACGAACGAAAAGTGTCATGTCATCATCGCTGTAGGGTAGCAAGGTGTTTACCTCTTCCGCGTGAACGAACATCTTCAATTTCTTATAGGTCCGGACATCAAACTGTACGTTCCGGTATGCTGCTCGTGCATCACCGTCCTGAAGATTACAAACTTCCAAAACCAATGACTGCTCGTTCAATTGTCGCTGATAAGTCTGCGAAGGATCTACCTCTCTCAGGATACCAGGGGGAATCTCATACTTGACCGGACTTCGCTGATCGTTTTCTTCAACGTTAACTGCACCTATGTTGAAGGTGGTAAGGTTCGGATCTGTTTGAACACTCTCTCCAGGTTGGGTGAGGTCTTCCAAATACCTTCTCCATTCTCCTCGGATCAATTCAAGACGCGCAAAACGTAGTAAAACTTCCTCATCAAATCCCTTCAAATACATTCTCATGAATCGGATCGATCTGAAATCCTGGATGCCATTCACTTTGCGCTCAAAATCACGGATTGGAACTTTGAACTGATACCAGCGCTCCGTTTTTGTTCCGTTCTGATAAACCTGTACGTTCGTGATGTAATTCTTACCAACCTGCATGTCGTTTGGACGCATACTTACCTTGTACTGGAAATAGCTCTCCGTTTCAGACAGGTTATTATCCTGATTGATGTCTTCGAGATCAGGCATATTCGTCCCTTGCGTCGGATAACCGTCGACATTTGCGGTATCGGACATTTCAGTCGTTGGAGAGTTACCCTCCATCCCATTGTATTTCTTGTAGCGCTCCAGAATGTCCAACTGCTGTGCGTCGTAAGTATCATCCCTGTAGAATGTGTAATCGTCATTGGAAGGATCATTAATCATTCTTGATTTAACCGCAGGATCCAGTGTTGGATGATTCTGTACCCAACTAATGTAATTCTGATATGCGATCTTTTCCTGATCGTCATCCCATCCATCGATCCCGATATCCTGATTCAGACGAGATGCAGGATCCGTGTCAAATGCATTGACAACAACCTGCTGGGTTGAAATGCGCGCCCAAGATGTCGTATCGAGATCATCATTAATGGAAGATCCTGTTGGTGGTAAACCATTCTCAAAACTCTTTCGGGAATCTGGTAAAACATCTTCTGAAATATTCCCCAGATTGAAATAAAGATCCCCACCGGTATGCGTTGCATTGGGATCAACATTTTCGGCATCTTCATTGAACGGATCAAGAACCCAGAATTGAATGAACTCAATGTTCGTCTGCTCAAAATCATTTGTGGAAAGGGCTCTCATGATACCACCCCATCTGTTTTCAGGATTGACCCATGTTCCATCAGAATTGACGGTATTCGTCGTGTCATAGTTGTACATACCTCGCTCACGCGGATAATAGGCCAGTTCAAGGATGGGTACATTGGGAATGGAACCGTATTGCTGTTGAAGATTTGGAAAAACGTCTGTCTGATTCACAAGACGCATGCGACTATCTGACAACATTTGCGGATTTTGCTTGATATGATCCGGTGTAAGTGAATTGCTTTGATAGAATAATGGGTCGATAAGATACCATGCAACCTTGGAACGCTTGTATCCTGCAGAGAGGTTTTTGTTCACCGCTTCAGGGAACAGATCCGGCTGCCCTTGAGGGATCGATGCCAACCTCCAAGCTGTTACTGCGCGAAGGTCAATCGCACTCTGGGCTCCTTCGAAATCATCAATATATGATGTCCCATCCTTATTGATCGCTCGAGGCTGACCCGGAATCAAATGAGCAAATTCACCGGTAAAGGAGAATGTCGACTTTTGAGTCGTCGAAATGATAGGAAGATAATCAACCAACTTCGTAAGGAAAGGTACTTCAGTGCGGTAAGCCAGATCAACTCCGATGATGTTGTTTTTGAATGGTTCACTTCCTATGTCAACCTTTTGCGTAACAGGTCGCTCCATCATGCGCATCCACGTTCCCCCTATATTTAACTTATCGTTAAAACGATAGTTATAATGCGCCCCTATGAGCGACCGTGCCTGAAACCCAAAAACAGAATTACTCTCTATCGAGATCTTGATCGGTGTATTTGATTCAAGAATTCCGGTGTTCAGGATCTTGACGCGACCAAGGTTATAATCCACTGTATAATCAACCCCTTCGGTAAGTTTGATGCCACCTGCTGTGACCGTTACGGCACCTTCAGGTACGTTCAATGCATTGAGTGGGATGTCAGAGCTTATAGACGATTGATATTCTCCTCGGAAACTGAAACGATTCTTGCTTGGGATCTGCTGAGCTGCTGTTTTTGTAGAGTCATAAAGCTCCGTATAACTCACCTGATCGATCACCACCTGAGGAATTCCGGCGGTTTGCAGTTTATTTGCCAATGTTTTACCGAATGGCTCTATTGTTGAGAAAAATATACGGCCGTTTCTTGTATTGATCGTACCGCCATTCTCAGCACGGTTTCCGTTGAAACTGATCGGAACATAATCGAAAACACCATCCGAGAACGGTTGATTGTTCTGATTCAATTTGTCCATATCCAACAAGGTGACCAATTGCTTGTCCTCTACCCCTGTCATTGGGAAGAATGGAACGAGTAAGGACGTTTCAGGATTGTTGTATAACAGATCGATCCTGAAACCGGTCTGATCTACCTGATATGCACCTATGGAATAGACGTTCTTCATCATCAGGTCCCAAACTTTGTTGTTTGGATTGGTGATCGTCGGCTTCAAAAGTTTCAAAATAAGCGCTTGTTGGCCTGCCACTCCGTCCGTTGAGAATTCACCCACCTGATAGGTCTCACCACGGTAGGTATACTCATAGGCTACAGCAAGAACTTCATCGTTGTTCAGCGGAAGGTTCAGGGAAATGTAACCAAGCAGAGCATTGTACGAGTACTCCTGCTCTGTAAGTTTGCGCGCATTCTCAACTTTTTCATAGTGAACAGCCTGTTCGAATGGTCCAGGACTGGTTACCTGGGAACTCAACGCTGACACTGCATTGGAGAACCCTCTTACCAAAGGCTGATTTGCTGCCCAATTGTACAATCCGTTAGACTCATTGTCAGGCAATTCACTCGGGCCATAGGTTCCGGGGGAACCTTGACTATTCTCCGGTTTTGCCTCACCCAAGTCAGAAAATGCTATGATGTTCCTTGTGTTTTCGGTATTGTTTGTGCGGTTTGTCAACCAGACCTCCATCCGTGTAATATAGATGGATGAATTAACAATAGGCAAGGCAGACATGGCTTCATCATAATGATCATGATGGTATAGGTTGATGAAGTAGTGTCGATTCGCTTCGTAGTTATCTGCAGTAAGCTCAAATCGCTGAACTTGAGCTTTACCTGTGATATTGATCTCTTGTCTCTTGCCCTTGGATGAAGCAGCGATAAGATCAACGGTAGCACGTCCGAATTTCATCTGAGTCTTGGCACCGAAAAGTGTCTGTGATCCTTGTATCAAAGAAGTAGGAAGTTGGAGAGCAACGTTCCCCAACTCGATCTTTTGCATGATCTGGTCCTCATCACCGGTATACTCCAGCTTCGAGATATTGTCAAAATCGAATGCGGCCTGGGTGTTGTAACTTGTTCCGATCTTCAATTTGGTACCGATCTGACCCACAAGATTCAGCTGGATCTGTTGCTGGAAATCAAAACGGGTGATCCTGCGTTGCCTGACGGGAAGAATTGGATTATCATAACGTGATGAATTAACACCGAACGATAATTCAACAGACCCTTGGGGACGGATCGTGATCTGGTCTGATCCAAAGAAATTCTCAAATCCTTTACTACCGATCTTAATCGGAAATTCCATCGGCTGACTTTCTGCAGTCTGCTGATCGATCTTGTCCTTCCAGTTTTCGCCCATCGATTTACGGCGCTCATACTCCAAGTATTCCTCGAGAGTCATCGACGAAGGATTGCGGTAATTCAATCCATTTCCGATGGTTTCTGTAAAGATATATGTTCCGGTGATCGGGTCGTAAACAATAGATGGCTTCACGGAAGAAGGATCGCCAAGATCAAAACTCTGAGGTTGCGTCTGAGTCGGGTCAGGAGAATTCTGAATAGGAAACTGAAGTGTATCCTGAGACCAACCCGTTAACATCAGTAGACAGCACACCACTATCGTTACCGGAATACGGAAACTCTTAGTAAATAGCAGTGTATCAGTCTTTTTCAAAATATCTTATAAAATCTTCAATGCTTCTTTAATCAATTGCTCGACCGACTCCTCTCCGGTCGCAACTTTATCAATGGCCTTTTCAGCAGCCTTCTTGTCAAAACCCAAAGAAACCAATGCAGTTAACGCATCAAACCTGTTCGTATTGTTTTGATTAAAAATATTTTCGGACGAAAATACCATTTTTAACATTTTGTCTTTCAAGTCAATGATCACTCGTTGAGCTGTCTTCGCTCCGATCCCTTTAATACTTTGGATCGTACGAACATCTTCTGATTGTATGGCATGTGCTATCTCATCGGGAGTCAGTGATGACAGCATGATCATCGCTGTATTGGGACCAATTCCGGAAACAGACACCAAATGATTGAACATCTCACGCTCTTCCTTTGAAGCAAATCCATACAACAGGTGAGCATCTTCCCGAACGACGAGTTTGGTATAGATCTTAATGGATTCATCGGATCCGATCAAGGAGTACGTGTTCAATGAGATCTTCACCTCATATCCGACACCGCTGCATTCAATGATCAGTTCAGTGGGATTCTTTTCAACTAGTCTACCGTTCAGATGTCCGATCATTGTTTATTTGTTTTGAGCGTCAACTACCGCTACTTTTACCATATTAATGATCTCCCGCACAGAAGAACCGAGTTGTAAGACGTGAACTGACTTTTTCAATCCTACGAGAACTGGACCAATGGCATCACCCTCCGTCATTTCCTGCAGCAATTTGTAGGAAATGTTGCCTGCGGAGAGATTCGGGAAGATCAGCGTATTTACTTGTTTGTTGGCTAATTGCGAGAAAGAGAATTTCTCCATCATAAGGTCGTGGTTCAACGCAAAATTGGCCTGGACCTCGCCATCAACGACTAATGTCGGGTATTTCTCGTGTAAGATCTCAACTGCCTTCGACATTTTCTGCGCATCTTCACCGATAGAAGACCCGAAGTTACTGTAACTCAAGAGTGCGATTCGCGGGGTTACTTTGAACTTTCTGATTGTTTTGGCAACATTGTTCGTGATCTCAGCAATCTCTTCCGCAGTTGGATTCAAATTAACGGTCGTGTCTGCAAGGAAAAGAGGTCCGCGTTTTGTGACAAGGATGTACATCCCTGAAACGATAGAAGCATCCTTTTCCAAGCCGATTGTTTGGATAACCGGACCAACAACACTTCGGTAGTTCCTTGTCAAACCTGAGATCATCGCGTCTGCTTCACCCATTTCGACCATCATGGCACCAAAATGATTCCGCTCACGCATTATCTGGATCGATTCGAATTCTGTGAAGCCCTTCCGCTTTCTCTTTTCAAAGAACGCTTTTCCATATACAATGCGGCGTTCTTCCTCCTCTTCCGATTTCGGATCAATGATCTGTACATCCTGAAATTCAATACTGTATTCATGGATCAGCTCTTCGATCTTCTTGCGCTTACCCAGTAAAATTGGAAATGCGACCCCTTCTTCCCAAGCGGTTTGAGCCGCTTTCAATATTTTGATATTATCAGCCTCAGCAAACACGACCCTTTTAGGATTACTTTGTGCTTTTGAGGTAATATTTCTAACCAATTTGTTATCGAGACCCAAACGATTCTTTAGTTGCATCTCGTACTCATCCCAGTCAGTGATCGGATTCTTCGCAACCCCGGATTCCATAGCAGCTTGTGCCACGGCAGGCGCCACATAATAGATCAATCTCGGATCCAAAGGCTTCGGTATGATCTGCTCGCGACCAAATGAAATATTCTTTTCTCCATACGCTTCAATCACCTCCTCCGGTATCGTTTCTTTGGCAAGTGAAGCCAATGCTTTCACAGCGGCCAACTTCATTTCTTCATTGATCGAAGTTGCTCTGACGTCCAAAGCTCCGCGAAAGATGAATGGGAAACCCAACACATTGTTGACCTGGTTCGGATGATCGGAGCGTCCGGTTGCCATGATAATGTCTTTTCTTACAGATGTGGCATCCTTGTATGATATCTCCGGCTCAGGATTCGCAAGCGCAAAAACGATGGGATCCTTCGCCATAGATGCTACCATTTCTTTGGAAACGATATTCCCTTTTGAAAGTCCTACGAAAACATCGGCTTTTTTCATCGCATCGACCAGTGTCAATGGTTTTTTATGGCTGGAATAAAGAACCTTGCTTTCATCCAGATCGTCTCGGCCTTGCCAGATCAACCCTTTGGAATCGAACATCATGATATTCTCAACCTTTGCGCCAAGAGCACAATAAAGTTTTGCACATGACATGGCAGCTGCACCGGCGCCCGACATGACAATCCTAACTTTGTCGATCTTTTTCCGTGCCAGCTCGAGGGCGTTAATGAGTGCCGCGGAAGAAATGATCGCTGTACCATGCTGATCGTCGTGCATGATCGGAATATCTAATTCTTCCTTCAACCTGCGTTCGATTTCGAATGCTTCAGGTGCTTTAATGTCCTCAAGATTGATCCCTCCGAATGTCGGGGCGATCGCTTTCACCGTCTGAATGAACTTCTCCGGATCCTTCGCATCCACCTCAATGTCAAAAACATCGATATCGGCGAAGATCTTGAACAAAAGCCCCTTTCCTTCCATTACGGGCTTTGATGCTTCAGGACCAATATCACCCAATCCAAGCACGGCGGTTCCATTCGAAATAACAGCAACAAGGTTTGCTTTACTCGTGTATTTGTATACGTCGTCTTTGTTTTCCGCGATCTTCAGGCATGGTTCAGCCACTCCCGGTGAATAAGCCAGAGACAGGTCTCTTTGAGAAGAATACGGTTTTGTAGGAACAACCTGGATTTTCCCCGGTTTCCCGGATGAATGATAATCTAATGCATCTTGTTTACGAATCTTAGCCATAATTGTCCATTGAGGCCGCCAAAGATACTAAAATGCTTTGTAAAAAAAGTAAAATCAGAGACTCCTGAAATAAAAAAATCCCGATCCAAAAGACCGGGATTCTTTTACTATTTGTAAGTAGATTCTTACTTGATAACGACGTTCTGAGTTTTTGTTAAACCATTTGTGGTTACAGTCACGATGTAACTTCCTTTCGCCAGGTCTGAAACCGGGAACTCAATTGTTTGAGCACCGTTCAGAGACTGAAGGCTCTTTGAAGAAACTGTGCGCCCCTGCAGATCAAGGATTGCCACTTCGTAATCAGCACTCAATGCCTCGAATGAAACATTCAATACATCAGAAGCAGGGTTAGGATATACTGTAAAGTTTGCAGCTCCAAACTCCTCAATTCCAGCAACAGCATCGATCAAGAATGCAGAAGATGCAGCTGAACCTGTAGGGAAATTCGAAACACCTGCGATCTGAACACCGTTCACCCATACCTGAACCAATCCGTTTCCATATCCGGAATCAAATCCATCTCCGTATGAATCCAATACTTCCAACGAGTAACAATCATCCGGCAACGTTGTGTTGATGTCAGGCTGTGGAACAGTTGCAGGGCTAGATGCAGCATTTGTATAAGCTGGACTAGAATATGCGGTCGTACCATTGCTTCTTTTGATCTTCCAAGATGTTTCAGAACCGTATGCATCAAGAGTAACTTTCACAACCACGTTGCTTGAGTTTCCTGTTCCTGCAAGACCGATCGTAGTAGCAACAGTATTATTTGCTGCTGATCCGTCAGCTGAAGTGATCTGGATGCTGATGTTGTGGCTAGCTGTTGTTGGAGTAAATGTACCGATCGTAACATCCTGATAACCGTAAGTTGGAAGGTTACCTGTCCAGTTCAAAGTTGCCACTGTCGTTGCCCCTTCAGTTGCTGTAATCGTGCATGATGTCAATGGTGATGTACCATTGTTCTGTAGACGAACTACAAGATCCGCTACACCGCAAGAACTCGTCTCGCCTAGATACTGCAACAATGCACCATCCGTAGGAAGGGATGCAGGTGCAGGACAGTCTCCTACCGCCGCATACAATTGTGTTGCTGATGCCTGACCAACCTCTTCCACTACACGGTTAGGACAAATTTTTAATATTGTGGGATAACCTCCAATGTTGTAGTCGCTCATGATCTGGTTCGCAGTAGCAGCAGCAGGGTTTGCCATAGGGAACTGGATATCATTTCCTGCTGTTGGAGTAATCCAGTTACCAATTGTTGCACCTGCTCCGTTCAACATTGTTGCATCAGCCGTTGCGTCATCCCCTTCTACCCAGATAACCATTACATCATCCGTTGTCGTCGCACTAACTCCTGGATATCCAGCCGGTCCATGAGCAGCATAGAGATCCTCCAACGCACCACCCGTGTGGTAAGACCAACAAGGTCCGCACCATGTCGCAGAAACGTCAAAAATAACAGTGTAACCTGCATCAAGGTAGTCATACAGTTGGTAGGTTCCGTTGCTATTCATTCCAGCTCCTGAAAGCCATGGCTGATAAGCTGTCACAGTGAAATCCGGTGCGATGCTTCCGGCTGTAAACTGTGCATTCGCAGAAGTAACTCCCGCAAGTACCGCAGCACTAAGTAAAAGTCTTTTCATAGTTTTAATTATTTTTTAAGGTTTACAAAACATTCAATCCAAATTTACTTGAATAAAATGTGCTCACAATTTAGAAAAAAAAAGATTATTGGACTCCTAAATTCAACTATTTTCGTTCATTTTCTAAGTATTTTAACATTTAAGTGAAAAAGAGTCATAAAAAGATAGTTGTGTTCTCCGGTTCCGGAATGAGTGCTGAAAGCGGTATCAGCACGTTTCGTGACAATGGTGGGTTGTGGGAAGAATATCGGATAGAAGAGGTCGCCACCCCGGAAGCCTGGAAAAGGGATCCACAAATGGTCCAGAACTTTTACAATTTGCGAAGAAAACAGATCCTGGAGGCTCTGCCAAATTCAGCGCATAAAATGATCGCACAGCTGCAGGAGGATTTTCAGATGCTTGTCATAACGCAAAATATAGATGATCTTCACGAAAGGGCCGGGTCGAAAAATGTACTGCATCTTCATGGCAACATAACTTTCGCAAAAAGTTCGGGTCCGCATCAAGAAAGGAAATATTACCCTGTCAAAGGCTGGGAATTGAAACTGTCAGATCTTTGTGATGATGGTTATCCACTTAGACCGCATGTTGTGTGGTTTGGCGAGTCCGTTCCCATGCTCGAAGAAGCCAGAAAAGAGATAGAGAAATCAGACATATTTATCGTGATTGGAACATCCTTACAGGTATACCCCGCTGCGGGACTGGTCCATTATGCACCTGAGGAAGCGCTGAAATTCCTAATAGATCCGAATGCCGGAGAACTATCCGTTCCCAAGGGTTTCATTTGTATTCAGCAAGACGCAACTTACGGAATTCAAACAGCTATCAACATGATCAAAGAAAAGGGCGATCATCTATAATGACCGCCCTCCAGAAAGGATGTAATCAAAACTATTTCTTTTTGAGTTGTTCTTTTACAAACAATTCTATAGCACCCGTCATTGATGGTGCATTTGGTTGTGGCGCATGCACATCCAGTCTCAGGTTATGCTTGACCACTGCATTTGCCGTGGTGGGACCAAAAGCAGCAATCTTCGTATCGTTTTGCTTGAAATCAGGAAAATTCTTGAACAGGGACTCGATACCGCCAGGACTAAAGAAAACCAGCATGTCATAATAGACATCTTCGAGATCAGAAAGATCTGACGCTACGGTCTTATATAAGATCGCTTTGGTGAAGTTGAATTTGAATTCTTCCAGCGTTATTGGGATTTTATCACGCAAGATATCTGTACAAGGCAAAAGGAATTTCTCCGCTTTATGCTTCTTCATCACCTCAACAAGATCTTCAATGCTCTGTTTACCGAAGAATATTTTTCGCTTGCGATACGTCACATATTTCTGAAGATAATAGGCAACAGCTTCCGAAATACAGAAGTACTTCATTGTATCCGGAACCTCAAAACGGATCTCTTCACAGATCCTGAAAAAATGATCTACTGCTGTTTTCGATGTAAAAATGATAGCGGTATGTTCCGGAATAGTTACTTTTTGCTGCCGAAACTCCTGAGCGCTGATACCTTCGACATGAATAAATGGTCGAAAATCGATCTTCAATTTATACTTCTCCGCAAGATCGTGATAAGGCGATTTATCTCCATCCGGTTTAGGCTGAGATACAAGGATAGTCTTTATAGCCAATTTTCTTACAAATTAATTTCAACACTCAAATCACTACAGGAAATTCCTCAATAAATAATAGTATGCTACGAACAGTGGCAGAATTTCGAGGGTGCAAAAATATAAAATTAAATAATACCAAGGAACACCTGCAGTCAAAACAGCCAACGAATTTTTTAACAGTCTGGTAAAGAATTTTAAACACAACAGGGCAAGAAAAAGAGCAAGAAATATGCTGTTCCATTCCGGATTCATGATCCAGAAAAGAGCGATCACTGTCAAAACCAAACCACTGAATTGGCTGCCTGTTATGGAATTGATGACAGAGGTTTCGAGCCTCTTCTGCTCACCTGTTAGCCAGCCGATCATCAATAAACCAATGATCTCAAGTACAAACCACAAAAAAGGTATCGAAAGTGCAATGACAAGTGACCATTTTGCTTCTAGCAGGAACAACCTGTTGAACAAGATAAAGATACACAGGGAAAAACTTACAAAATAATTAATGACCAACAATACCGAACTCAAGGAGTTCAACCTCATATTTTCCTTGAGGATCTGATCAACAGAAGTATTCCGGAAAAACACCAAAATAACCGTGGCAATAGAGCGGCTATTGCTCATTCTGGAAATTGCGATCACTGCAAAGGAAATGGATAACACTCCAATGAGTAAAAGTGTGTAAGTCTGAGTCCTGTAGTCAAGGTACTCAGGAACCTCTTGCATTTGGCTTCCAAAAAACTCAGTGATCTTCAAGTGAAATAAGTTGTTCAATAACTAACGCAAAGTTAGTAAGGTTGTTAAAGTTTCTTTCTGCTTCCGTAAAATATATTTAAATTTGTGGCTCTAAAAAGATAATTCAATGAGAACTGATCTGTATGTGCATCCTGATTACTATAATCTGGATGATCTTTTATCCGATGAACAAAAATTAGTTCGTGATGCTGCAAGAGCGTGGGTGAAAAAAGAAGTATCCCCGATTATTGACGAGCATTACGAAAAGGCTACTTTTCCGAATCACCTTCTCGCAGGGTTGGGAGAGATCGGTGCCTTCGGTCCCTATATTCCTGAAGAATACGGCGGTCCGGGATTGGATCAGATCTCATATGGTCTGATCATGCAGGAATTGGAGCGATGTGACTCAGGTCTGCGCTCAACTGCTTCCGTCCAGTCATCGCTTGTAATGTATCCGATCTGGAAATACGGAACGGAAGAGCAGAAACAGAAGTATCTGCCGAAACTTGCTACGGGTGAAATGATGGGTTGCTTTGGTTTAACAGAACCTGATCATGGTTCCAATCCGGGTGGAATGACCACCAATTTTAAAGATGCCGGTGACCACGTGATCCTGAATGGTGCAAAGATGTGGATCTCAAACGCACCTTTTGCTGATATCGCTGTTGTTTGGGCGAAGGATGAAAGCGGGCGGATACATGGAGTGGTTGTAGAAAGAGGAATGGAAGGATTCTCCACGCCTGAAATGCATGGAAAACTATCTCTTCGTGCTTCTTCAACGGGTGAGCTGATCTTTGTTGATGTGAAAGTCCCTAAAGCGAATATCCTTCCGGGCAGATCAGGGTTGGGAGCGCCTCTCAGCTGTTTGGATTCAGCTCGTTTCGGAATTGCATGGGGCGCACTTGGTGCAGCAATGGACTGTTATGATCAGGCTTTACGTTACTCAAAAGAAAGAACGCAGTTTGGTGTACCAATTGGTTCCTTCCAGCTTATTCAAAAGAAATTGGCAGAAATGATCACTGAGATCACAAAAGCACAGTTACTTACATTCCGATTGGGTCAATTGAGAAATGAGGGAAGAGCTACGTCTGCTCAAATCTCCATGGCGAAAAGAAATAACGTCGAGATCGCGTTGAATATTGCACGAGAAGCACGTCAGATCCACGGTGGAATGGGTATCACGAGTGAATATTCGATCATGCGTCACATGGCGAATCTGGAATCAGTAGTGACCTACGAAGGAACCCACGATATCCATTTGTTGATCACCGGAATGGATGTGACAGGTATTCCTGCCTTCACCCGAGAAATGCCGGATCTACACTAAAAATAATTCTTCAATTAAAAAAGGGGCCATCAGAAAAGATTGGCCCCTTTTTTATTTACCAAGGATAACATCCGATTCACTGCAATTCACTCAAAATCCTTGCATGAAGCATTCGAAATTGAAGTCACCTTATTTGTTTATCCCTATATTCAATCCAAAAGCTGCATAGAAGTTCTTGAAGTTACCGGATGAGCTCGTATTGAATAAAATTCCGGGACGAGAACCAAACTCTAATCGGAGCCCGATCCCAATCACACTAACCCAATCTGCATCGACAATCAAACGATACCCCAAATTTCGAACAGCAGGCTTCTCCGATAAGCTCAGTAAGTCGCCACCATTTTCCGGCCTTTGAATGAAACCGGTTTCCACACTTACAACAGGCATCCAAAGAGCTTCAACGATAACATCGACCTTGTTTCGAACCGATTTTTTGCCATATGTCTCACCGGTTTGAGCGTTCTGAGCATTGATGACAAAATTTTGTATCATACTGAAATTGATCCCACCCGTGAATCTGGCTCCTGAAAAATAGGTGCCGTAATTAAGTGAATTGTAGGAGGTACCATTGTTGTCAACCAGACTAAAAAGCGTATCGTATTTTTGGTTATCTCCGATACTGTTTAAATAATATCCCGCACTTCCTGTTACACCGACCTTTCGCAATGTAGTAGCAGGCGCCATGATATATGTTTCATTGGTATAGGTAAAGTAACCGACGTTGGAACTCGTTTTTTTCAATGAAACTTTCACATTCTCCTTTTGCTCCTTCGATTGAAAGTAAAAACTCCCTCTGGCAGAAAAATTATTAGGATTCTTCTGAATTATATTCATTGCTTGCTTCGATACATTATCCCATTTTTGTTTAGTCATTTGATATTCGCCGGCTATGGTTATCCGTTTCCCTAAATTAAAGGATCCGTTAAAATAATAACCGGAGCGGTTGTTTCCACTACTAAAATCACCGTCATAAAGCATTCCCCCCTTGAGATGAATGAACATTTTAGGGTCGTCTCTTAAAATATCATAGTTGATACTCTGACTAAATCCATGAGTGAAAGCCAAAAGAATGATCCCACAAAAAAGTAATTTTTTCATATTGATTTTTTTTAGGCAAAACTACCGCTGACAGCTGCGCTTGTCAATACGAATTGTTGCGTATTTGGGGATAGTGGATCTGATGGGATCCTTAAAAACAAAACAGGGGCTGTCCCACTTGAGACAGCCCCTGTTTATGTTCGGTTGACGACTTTTATCTGTTAAAATAGATCTGGAAGCCTATTTTAAATCCAAGATCATGACCACTCAAACCATCATTAAAGTATTGATTGTAATAAAATGCCGGTTCCAATGCCACATTATCGCTTAGGAACATCGCATATCCCAGATCAGTTCCAAAAACAGAGGATCCAATCGTCTGAGAGTTGGTTGATGTTCTGCTGTATCCATATTGCGCCTGCAGGAAAAAATTCTTCATGTAATAGCGAACGAAGGGGGCAACAGACCAACTTGAAACATCAGAGAATGCAGAAAAACTGAACCAGGCACCACCAACAAAATTATCGGCAAAGGCCAGTCCAAACTGAGGACTCACATTGAAAGTCGTGCTTTTAATGTCGAATTCATTATCTGCGAAACGATTAAAATAGAGGCTTCCCCCTGTTATTATTGTTCCACCATCGACTTGGGCATTTGTGCTGGCAACTGTGCCAAGAAGGATCATTGCAGCTAGTAAGATTTTCTTCATAGTTTTTGTTTTGTTTCGATGAAGATAGAAAAGTTCCTCAACTTTCACGTAAATCTTTCAAGTTTAACTGCACTATTTCGCGATCTTTCCATTTATTGCTTTCCAATGTGTAAACAATGTCAAAGGGGATTCCTGAAGCAACAGCGTTGGACTTTTCGGCAAGATTGAATCCGATGCCTTCCAGCACAAGATCACAAGGTGGTTGAACTATGCTTATTTTCAAATGATCCTCCTTCAGGATCCGCATATCTGTTGAGAAGACATTGGTGGAAAGGAAAACAGGTTTCATATTACCGGGTCCGTGGGGTTCGAATTGTTCCAGGATCCTTTTTAAGCGTGGGACCTTCATTCTGTTCTCACCCGGTGTAAAGATCTCATTGAAATGCAATTCTAGATCAACTGCCTGTTCGGGTGTTCTGTCTGCGACAGCAATGCTTTCGTTAACGACACGTTCAAACTCTTCAATGAATGCCTCTACATTTTCAAGTGCAAGTGTCATTCCTGCAGCATGAGTATGTCCACCGAACTGTTCCAGCAAATGTTCACATTTCACCAAAGCACTGTAAATGTCAAAATCATTCACTGTCCGTGCAGATCCCGTTGCTTTTCCATTGGATTCGGTTAACACGATCGTGGGTTTAAAATGCTTTTCGATCAAACGTGAAGCGACGATCCCTACCACTCCCTTGTGCCAATCGCTCTTAAAAACAACTGTCGATCTCCGTTCATGAGCCAACGGATCACTCTCAAGGATCTCCAGCGCCTCCGACGTGATCAACTGATCAAGTTTACGTCGGTCCTTATTGTCGGTGTCGATCTCAATTGCCAAACGTCGGATCTCGTCTGCGTGGTTGGAGATCATTAATTCTACAGAATACCGTCCCGATCGAAGTCTGCCTGCAGCATTGATACGCGGTGCAATCGTAAAAACGACATCCGTCAGCGTCAATGGAAAACTCCTGCCGGCAACATCAATTAATTCTTTAAAAGCGATGCGCGGATTTTCATTGAGCAATTTCATTCCATGGTAACATAAGATCCTGTTTTCTCCTGTTACCTGAACAATGTCTGCACCAATACTGACTGCCAGCAGATCGAGATACCCGAAAAGTTCATCTTTGTCCCACCCGTTCAACTGACATAGACCTTCCAGTAATTTGAAGCCCACTCCACAACCTGACAGTTCCTTGAATGGATAACTACAATCTGATCGCTTGGGATCCAAGACCAGGCACTCCGGTAATTCATCCCCGGGATTATGGTGGTCGCAGACAATGAAATCAACACCCTTCTCCGCTGCGTATGCGACATGCTCAACGGAACGTATCCCGCAATCCAGTGAAATGATTAGTTTAAAACCTTGATCAATGGCATGATCGATCCCTTTTCGGCTTACACCATATCCTTCAGCATAGCGATCGGGTATATAGAAATCTACGTTTCCTTCCTTTTCCCTCAGAAAAGAGTACAACAACGCAACGGCTGTTGTACCATCTACATCATAATCCCCAAAAAGCAGGACCTTCTCCTTGCCTATCAATGCCTTGTTCAATCTTTCGGCTGCCTCTTTCAGATCCTTCATAAGAAAGGGGTCATGCAACTTTTCAAGTTTGGGTCGAAAGAAATCTTCTGCTTCTTCGAAAGTACTTATTCCTCTTTGCAATAATAATTCTGCTACAATGCGATCTACTTTTAATTTTGAACGGAATTCCTCAACTGTTGTAATGTTCTCCGGCGTTTTGATAAGCCACCTTTTTTGCATAATTTTCGTTTTTCTTATTTAAGTTATGAAAATAATTGGTTTTGTTGCAAGCATGTCGATCACTTTCTTCGGAATGAGTCAGCTCTCCTACGACTTTGCAGAACCTCTTCCTCCGGAAGGAAAAACAGTCAGTGCAGTGTCCAAACCTTATTTTGGCAATTATTCGAGCGACAAGGTCGACATAGACTATGAATTCACATCGGAGGGTATCTTTGCCGTTTCCATTATCTACAATTCCATCTCTCGTGAAACCATTCGTGAATCTTCCCAATATCAGGTGAGGGATGGATACATCATTGGTGTTACACCGGAAGATTCTTTACCATGTGTCCTTCAAGGTGAATATTATCATTTCGGGATCCGTTTCAGAGAACAGATCATTGGCGGAAGTTCGAAGAATGTACTTACGAAAGTGAGTGAAACCACCTATATCCTGAACTTCGAAGACAACGGACACTATACACCAAGCCTTCTGGAATTCAAAGGCAAGGAATTGAATCTGCGCCACTTCACCTATGAGGATTCAACAGAACTCTTCAACGGCATTTCATTAAAGACCGAAAAACCGTACAACGAGTTAACCTACGTGACACTCGAGCCTACTCTTTCCGAGTGGAAGGCCATTCCGCAGGACCGGATCCTGGGAAATACGATTACATTTACCCGATAGACCAAGGATTATCGACCGTCACCGTCAAGAAGGTTGCCCAAACCACCGAGGATACTACCTTCTTCTTTTCTGGCTCCGGTTCCATAAGACAGGATCCTCGAAGCAAGTCTGGAGATCGGCAAGGTCTGCAACCAAACATCACCCGGTCCTTGTAACGTAGCGAAGAATAACCCTTCCCCTCCAAAGATGGTATTCTTGATTCCACCAATGAACTGAATATCGTAGTCGATCTCTTGCGTATAGGCAACAATACAACCGGTATCCACTCGCAATACTTCACCCGATTTAAGGGTACGTTTCATGATATGTCCACCGGCATGACAGAAAGCCATCCCGTCACCTTCCAGTTTCTGCATGATGAAACCTTCCCCTCCGAACAAACCGGTTCCCAGCTTTCGCTGAAATTCGATACCCACTGCAACTCCCTTAGCCGCACACAAAAAAGAGTCCTTCTGACAGATAATTTTTCCATTGTACTCACTCAGATCGATTGGAATGATCTTTCCCGGATATGGCGACGCGAATGCAACCCGCGCTTTTCCCGTTCCATTGTGCGTATATGCCGTCATGAACAGGCTTTCCCCTGTCAGCAATCGTTTTCCGGCACCCCACAGTTTACTCATGAAGCCGCCTGAATTACTTTGCTGACTGCCATCACCAAAGATGGTCTCCATCTGAATGCCTTCGTCCATATACATGAATGAACCAGCTTCAGCGATGGCTGTTTCCTGAGGGTCCAATTCGATCTCCACCAATTGCATTTCTTCGCCGTGGATAAAATAATCTATTTCGTGGTTTGTTATCATTTCCGTTTTTTTAGAACCTAAAATTATCCTTTTTCCAACTTGGTAAATCTTAATAATTCTTAACGCATCTTGGATGCCTGATAGAGTTTGATCTCATCGTAATTCACTTCATCGCCAAGTTGTTCTTTCAGCTGTCCAAGGGAACTTCCTTCCCAATCGCCCATGAGCTCTTCCAGTTTGGCGATGCGATCGGGTTCAAGAACCTCATCCAGCTCCAACTTCTCTGCTTTTATTAAGTTTGCACAATGACCCATGATCGTTCCAAGTGACAATTGACGGATCGCTACGATCTCTTCCACTGTTTTGCCTTCATGCAGGAGTTCAAGTGTTTGTTCCTGCGTACTCTTTTTTTCTTTTTTCTCTTTTGGCTTCTTCGCCCGTTTGTAAACAGGAATGTATTCTTCCTCCTCCTCTTCTTCGAACCCCAACAATGAAGGATTCTGCCGCGCTTCTTGCTTGACAGCTGCGATCTTTGCTATCTTATAATTCCTGATCTCCTGATTGAATATCGATTCTTTGGTTATCTCACGTCCGTTAAGAATGGCTTCCATGAGGATCCTTGAGCGCTTCATTTTCAAGATAGCCTCTGTCAGTAATTCGTCCAGCTCCTCCAGTTCCTCAGCATACTGTTTCGTTTTTTTTACACGCCCCAACTCTGAGATCTTCTTTAAGTTACTTGTCAGCACCCCGTCCAGTGTCTTGTAAAAATAATTGTAGGCGGCCTGCACGCGCTCGTGCACGTGTTCCAGGTCGATTCGCTCATTCCTGAAAATATTTCCCAGTTGATTCTTGAACTTTTTAGCCGGATCCATGGTAGCCTGAATTGCCTGAGCCTGCGCTGCTACCCAACTTTTGTTCTTGCCCTTTTCACTCTTCGAACCGGCTATTTTATAACTAGCTTCGTGAACTGCCCATTTCGAATTGACCTCATACCAGTCGAAAGCCGTACTCAAGGTATCCAACAGAAACTTGCGTGTTCCATATTCAAGACGATTGCTTAAAATCTGTTCATCCGCTTTATTACCGGAATAGGCAACCACCTGAAGATCATTTGAAAGACCATTCATCCGCATGGGGCTCAACAGAACAAGACCGTTCAAGGAGCGCAATCGCGACAATGCGACATACGCTTGGCCGGGTGCAAATACATCCGATACATCCAATACAGCCTTATCGAACGTTAGTCCCTGGCTCTTGTGCACGGTGATCGCCCACGCAAGTTTCACAGGATAATGAACAAAGGTCCCCAACACCTCCTCCTTGATCTCTCCTGTTCGGTCGTCCAGCGTATAGCGTATGTTATTCCATTCATACTTTTCAACCGTAACGGTTCTTTTTTCTTCCGGGAAATGAACGCGTATCTCATCGCTGGTCAAGGATTCTATCCTCCCCATCTTACCATTGTAGAAGTTCTTTTCAAATGAAATGTCATTCTTGATAAACATCACCTGAGCACCTTCTCGCAATTCCATTTCTGCCTCGATGGGATAAAGGTGCTGCGGAAAGTCTCCTGTTATTTCCGCTTGAAAGAAATAAGGTTTTGATTTCAATTCCTGCAGTGCCTTGATATTCATCCCGTCGGCTTTGGCATTGTGGGTAGTTAGCGTAATATACCCCTCCTGTTTCAAAGCATCGAAGTCCGGTTGGACGAACTGATTCAACACTTCCACATCGTCTTTTGTAATCCGGTTGTCGCGCAAATGATTCAGGACTTGAATAAAGCCCTCATCCTGTTGGCGGTAGATCGTTGAGAGTTCGATGTAAAGTGGATTTTGTTCCTGTACTACCCGCGAATTAAAAAAGAACATGCCTGAATAGTAACTCCGCAATATTCCCCATTCTTCCTGTTTCACGACAGGTGGCAACTGCAAAAGATCACCGATGTAGAGTACCTGCACTCCTCCGAATGGTTCGTGGGTTCGTCTGACATTCCTCAAGGTCCAGTCCATGGCATCCAGAAGATCGGCGCGTAACATACTGACCTCATCGATAATGAGAAGTTCCAGGTTTCGGATCATTGCCTGACGCTGCTTATTCATGGTGAAATGACGCATCAGGGAATCTTTCGTTTCTAATTTTACGGTCGCCCCAAACTGTGGTGCAACTCCAAATTCAGGAATAAATCCGGCAAACGGAAGCTGAAAGAACGAGTGTATGGTCACGCCCCCGGCGTTCAAAGCGGCAATTCCGGTCGGTGCGACAATCACCGCATTTTTATGCGTGGAGGAGATGATCTTTTTCAGTAAGGTAGTCTTTCCGGTACCTGCTTTTCCGGTCAGAAAAACTGCTTGATTTGTCTGGTTGATGAAACGTTCTGTAAATTCTGCCGGGTCATTGAGCTGTTCGCTGATTTTTGTTGTCATGTACTTGAAGATAGTCAAAAAGTTGACATTGACCAAGACCCAAAGAAATTTAAATTCGGATAACGATCAGTTCCAGTTAATGAACGCCCCACTGCGCAACGCTTCCTCAAAAGAGCTGCGCATGCGTTTGAATTTTGCCTCTGCAACAGGATCACCCTGTGATGCACGGATCTTTAACTGAAAATAGATCTCCAATGAATGCCCGTACAGATCTTCTTCCAACATTTCTTTGATTGCCGTGATCTGAGCATTCACCTGAATCAAATAGTGTTCGATCTCTCCGAGTTCCGTGACCTCTGCCGGTGAAATGTTCTTTTTTTCAAGCAGAAAGCTGTATCGAGGAAGGAGCTCATCCAGAATTACAATGAACTGCTCAAGCTCTTTGTTCAATGCATCTTTACTCTGTTTGAAATCCTTCACCTTATCTGATTCTAGATCGAAATATACCAAATAAATGAAATGAGTAATACAAAATTCAGAGAATCTTGCCGCATCCTCAGCAAAATCATTTCTAACCCTTGATTTACTTAACTTTGCACTATGTCCGGGATTTACATCCACATACCGTTTTGCAAGCAGAAGTGCAGCTATTGTGATTTTCACTTCAGTACAACGTTTGGTTCCTACCGAACAGAGATGTTAGAGATCATGAAGAACGAAATAACACACCGAAGGGATTATCTTATTGACAAGAAGCTGAAAAGCATTTATTTTGGTGGGGGAACACCCAGTTTACTTACAAAAGCCGAATTGACCGGGATCATTGCTCGAATTCGGGAACATTTCACTCTTTCGGAGAGGACAGAGATCACCCTGGAGGCCAATCCGGATGATATCACTGAGGGATCGGTAGCTGAATGGATCGAAGCAGGAATCAACCGCCTGTCGATCGGACTTCAGTCGTTTCGGGAAATGGATCTGCAATGGATGAATCGCGCTCATACGGTCGATGAGGCAAACAAATGTGTGCAAATTGCACAGCGGGCAGGAATCACGAATATCAGCATAGACCTCATTTACGGTTTGCCGGAATTGACGATTGACGAATGGAAAGACCACGTCCAACGCGCAATCCTCATGGGTGTACCTCACGTCTCAGCCTATTGTTTAACAGTTGAAGAAAGAACCGCACTCGATAAACTCGTACGTGACAAAAAGATCATCCCGGGAGGCGAGGACGATCAAAGTGATCAGTTCCTTGTATTGACCGAACAACTTAAAAATGCCGGATTCCACCATTATGAGATCTCGAATTTTGGAAAACCGGGATACGAAGCCATCCACAATTCCAACTACTGGAAAGGGGAGCACTACCTCGGGATCGGACCTTCGGCACATTCGTTCAATGGCACAAGCCGTCGCTGGAACATTTCCAACAACCCAGGATACATCAAACATTTCAACGGAGAAGGACAATGGTTCGAAGAGGAAGTACTGAGTCCAATAGATCAGTGGAATGAACTCATACTAACAGGGTTGAGAACCTCCTATGGCGTAACGCTCTCCAAGCTTTCGATGATACAACCCTTTTCAGATTCTTTTCTTTCAGACATTGAGAACCTCAAACAGAATGGCCTTGCCATTTTAAAGGATGACGTCCTTATCCTGACTGATAGGGGAAGACTGCAGGCTGATCATATCGCTTCACAATTATTTCTGTAAGAACTTGGTAAATGTTTATTTTTATCACTCATCAATTCTGGTCTATGAGAATTTTACTTTCATTTCTATTCGCCGTTACTGCGCTGATCAGCCTCTCGCAGAAAAAAGTGATCGATCACACTGTCTATAATAATTGGAAAAAGAACGAGAATCAGATCGTTTCCAACGATGGAAATTACGTCGCTTTCGAGATCAATCCACACCGGGGAGACGGATACTTGTTCGTTTACAACATTAAAACGGAAAAACTGGATTCATTCCCCCGCGGAAAGGAGGCAAAATTCTCTTTCGACAGTGAGTATATTGCATTCAAGATCACTCCAGGTTTTGATACGCTTCGCAACTGCGAATTGAATAAAGTTGACAAGAAAAAATGGCCGAAAGACACACTTGGAGTTTACATTTTAGAGCGAGATTCCTTGATCAAATACCCTTTATTGAAGTCCTTCACAGTAGGCTCTGAGAATAATTGGTTGAGTTTTATCGTAGATGAAAACGAACTGAAGAACACGGAACACGGGTCGAAAAAAAAGGACAGGAAGGTCTGTAAAATGTTCAGGAAGAAATCTGAAAAAAAGGACTATAAATCTGACGGAAAGGCACTTACAGTAATTAATCCAACGACCGGAAGGTCATTCCAATACAAGAACGTAACGGATCATGTAATTTCCGAGAACGGTAAACAGCTCGCTTTCACGGAGCACCGCAAAGAGAAAACGGACTCTGTTCAATTGGTGACTGTGGATCTTGAAAGTGGAAGGATCTCACGAGTTGAACCCAAGCAAACCGCTGTTGAGTCACTCACCTACAATAAAACCGGAGAGTTACTGGCCTTTCACGGAAGCCTGGATACGAATACCGTAAAATTATTCAATCTTCAATTATACAATACAAGTACACAACAGCTGACTCTTCTTGCCGACACAACATTAACCCTTATTCCATCAGGAGACGCCGTTTCTGAACACCGTAGACCATTGTTTACAAAAGATGGAAAAATCTTGTTCTTTGGAGTAGCAAAACGCCCTGAACCGGAGAAAAAAGACACCTTGCTCGACTCTGAAAAGGTAGAACTGGATATATGGCACTATCAGGACAACCGTCTTCAATCACAACAACTTATAGAACTAAAGCGCGATCAAAAAAAGACGGATCTGTATGCTGTGTATTTACTGGACCGATCTATCCAAAAGATCGCTGATGACACATTAAGTACAGATGTTTCCGAAGATCTGGAAGGGAACTACCTGCATGCCACGTCAAACGAACAATACGCATTCATGAGTCAATGGGAAACTGCTGTGCCAGATGATCATTACAGGATCTCTATTGCATCCGGAAATGTTGATCTGATCAAAAAGGGAGTAATATTCGATGGGAAACTTTCACCGTCAGGAAGCTACTTCACGTATTTCGATTCGAAGAATGGACAATATTACATGCTGGATCTGTTGGCAAAAAACGAGCGTTGTGTGACCTGTTCAGTGAAGAATATCAACTGGCAGGTCGACATAAACGGCATGCCTATGATCGCTGAACCATACGGAGTGATGGGTTATTCACGTGGTGAAAAGAAAA
>Ga0315906_10002289_pt1 | contig 27054 bp, 31 predicted proteins | sample LakEriMetagenome_4_FD_203526 | JGI IMG/M metagenome (GOLD analysis project Ga0315906, IMG submission 203526) | Freshwater fungal communities from buoy surface, Lake Erie, Ohio, United States - Buoy 2 MA122 | ecosystem: Environmental > Aquatic > Freshwater > Lake > Lake biofilm | place: USA...
CAAGGGGATCAATCAGATTGATATACAACTTCATAACTGAAAATCAGTACCTAAGAAAGTATGCGTCAAAAGAGCACCACAAAGTGCTTCATGATTTGTACGAAAAAAGATTAAAGGATCTAAAATGAAAATTTGTGTACTTGGGGCAGGTAAAAGAATCCACGAAATGTATGGGCCTGTCACAAAAACAATGCCAAATCTTGAGATTTGTGGGTTCTGGAACCGTGATCACCACAAGGGGGACCTTGTTGCTAAGACATGGGGGTGGAAAAGATACACTGACATCGATTTAATGATCTCTGAGAACCGGCCTGACGCACTTTTAGTTGTGATAAACTCATCCGCCATAAAATCAGTCGTGCTGAGTTGTATCAAGTACGGAATTCCTATCATCATGGAAACTCCTGTGTGGGACTCTGAGATACATGATGCATCGTCTGATGCAGGCGTAAAGGTTTTTGTAAACGAGCAAACGCCGTTTCTTCCTTGCGAAGAATTTAAGATGACTTTGCTGAATTCAGGCCTTTTCGGGCAGCCAACCGTAGTAATGAATGATTGTCGAACGTTTGAGTATCACGGAATCTCTCAACTCAGAAGATATATTGGGTTTGAAAAACAGCCAGTTGAAGTTGTGGGCTCGAGCGTCCCGCACTACCCAGTCTCGTATACCGACAACAACGGAATGATCTCAAATCAAACAGAAGGTTGGGATTTTGGTGTCATCAAGTTTTCATCAGGTCAGACTGCAGTCTATAACTTTAGTTCAATTTACAATCGAGCTAAGTTTAGAAAACCACGGTCAATGAGGATTTATTGTACAAGAGGTACAATAACAAATGATGATAACGTATTTGAGATACACAGATTGGGCGATTCTCATGACACAGAGAAGATTGATGTTAATGTTGTAGGTGAATACATGAGTACAAAAGAAATATCTGCAGTTATTTCAGGTCGCCAGTTCAGATGGGCAAAAGATGATGAAATTGGTCATTTAAATGACCAGCAAGTTGCCGTGAGAGAGATTTTTACGCAAAACATTAATGCGATTAAATCAAATACAGACGGCTACACGTGCAAATCTGCTTACATGGACGTGAATCTATTGTTTGCAATTAGGCAGAGTGGGGCTCAAAGAAGGTTTTTTTACTGATGAAAGTTTTCATTTTACCCCCAGGCGAAGACTGGATTGTTGACAGATTTGTCAAAGAGTGGTATTCAGATAATGCTGAAATTAGCACTTATAATGTGCTTGAGGCAGACGTAATTTGGTTATTGGCTGATTGGTGTTGGAATCAACTTCCGTATGATCTTTTGCGATCAAAACATGTCATCACAACGGTTCATCACATAGTTCCTGAAAAGTTTTCAGAAAAAGAAAGACAAGATTTTCAAAAACGTGATCAGGTCACAGACCTTTACCATGTATACAACGAAAAAACTTTTGAATTTGTCAAAAGTCTAACAAGTAAAAATATCAAACTTGTCCACTATTGGGCAAATCAAAACATATGGAAAAAAACTGGTTCAAAGTCTAGTCTTAGACTAAAGTATGATCTTCCTGCAGATAAGTTTTTGATTGGCTCTTTTCAAAGAGATACCGAAGGATTTGATTTAATCAGTCCCAAGCTAGAGAAAGGCCCTGATTTATTTGTTGATTTTGTTGAGCACAAAAGCTCTATCTCTGTACCAAGAGACATTCACGTTGTTTTAGCAGGTTGGCGACGTCAATATGTCATAAAAAGACTTCAAGATGCAAAAATAAGCTTTTCTTACTTTGAAAGACCCTCTCATGAAGTTATTAATGACTTATATCAGTGTTTAGACTTGTATCCAATATCTGCACGATGTGAGGGTGGCCCACAAGCATTGATTGAGTGTGGGTTATTAAGGGTTCCTGTTGTCTCGAGAGATGTAGGAATTTCAAGACAAGTGCTGCCTGACACTGCGATAAACAATGATTTAAGATTGGCGGAACCTGAAATACCGCATGTAACAGACTGGTTATTACCGTTAGGTTATAAACCTTACATCGAAATGATTAATTTACTAACACCATGAAAATATTTTTTAACAGAAAATTCAGACGTACTCCTTGGGGCGGCGGTGTTCATTTTGTCACAGGCTTTGCAGATTATTTGACAAAGTTGGGGCATCAGGTGACAAATGAATATCACCCAGACGTTGACATCATATTCATGGTCGATCCACGTGATGATGAAGGTTTTGGTGACATAAATCAACTGTTGCAATTTAAACACCATTTAAAAAGCAGCGGAAAGAACGTAAAAGTCGTACATCGAATCAACGATAGCGACATTCCAAGAGGCACCAATTTTTTGGTGGATCTCAATATCAGGGCGAATGCTGCGATTGCGGATGAAACCATCTTCATAAGCGAATGGTTGCAAAAACACTATCAGGAAAAGGGATTCAGGAAAGACTCTTACGTAATCAGAAACGGTACGAATCTGTACCACTTCAATCCACTAGGTAAGCCTGAAAAAGAAGATAATGTTGTCAAGGTTGTGACTCATCACTGGTCTGACAATTACAACAAGGGATTTGACTCATATATTGAACTTGACAAAGTAATATCAGGTAGGAAAGACATTGAGTTCACGTACATCGGTCGGTACTACAAGGACTACGTACCACAAAACACAAAGGTCATTTCGCCTTTATATGGAAAAGAATTGGGGAATGAGTTAAAGAAACACGATGTGTACGTCACCGCCGCCCGTTGGGAGGCCTGTGGAATGCATCACATTGAGGCGGCTGCATGTGGGCTACCGGTTGCATATCACAAAGATGGTGGTGGAATCGTGGAAATGTGCAAAAACTACGGAATTCAATTTGGCTCTCCTGATGACGTGTTGAACACAGTGTTTAAAGTGTTTGAACAGAGAAAAAAACTGACGTCAAAAATAGATGCTGAATCTTTAAATTCAGTTTCCTCTTTCAATTCATACCTTAGAATCATGGAAAAATGAAGCTCATACTCATCACCCCAGATAGAAAACGAGATTACACCGCTGAGTGTGTCATCGAAGGTTTCAAAAAATTAAACTGCGAATTGTATGCATCGGACGTCGGTAACGGAATCACAGAGTCGTGCGCTGATGAAGTCTTGAGACTCGAGTTACACGACGCAGATGCAATCGTGTATTTTTTTGGAAAAGTGAGAGACAACAAGCCACCCAAGCATCACTTATTTGCAGACATAAATGACGTAAAAAAAGTCTATGTCGACGGAAGTGAATGGACAAACACGGGTTATCCAGAACAGAATCAGATGAAAGCCTCGCTAGTCTGCCCAAGAATGAGGCGAGGCGCTCACTGGATAAATGAACCAATGTTACAGGCTGTCGATTTTTACTTTAAACGAGAGACATATCCTGAAGACTTAAACAAGGGAATCACACCCCTACCTTTTGGTATGATGGACAGGCACATCACCCCTGACTTTGAAAAGGACATAGATGTGTTCTGTGTGTTTGGTCAAACAGCAACAGGCCTAAGAGAACCGATTTTTCGCAGACTTCAAGAACTTTCTCGGTCTTCGAACTACAAGATCTGTGTGGGAAACTCCCTGAATCCGGAGGAATACAAGAGCATGATCTCACGCTCTCGGATTGTGATTGATGCATGGGGAGGCGGAGACAACTGCGACAGGTTCTATGAAGCAGTCGGAGCAAAATCGTGCTGCTTGTACCAAAAGTACCAAACAATCGTTCCCAATCCTTTCCTCAACATGGAGCATGCAGTCACATATTCTGACATGAATGAATTTGAGGTAAAGTTGCAATTGTTGCTAAGGGACTCATATTTGTCTCGAAAAATAGGCGTAGCTGGATTTAATCACGCCTTGGGACATCACACCTCTATCAAACGTGCACAAGAAATAACAAACAAGCTGGGGTAAAAATGTCAAGGTTTGCAGTCATCACTTACACAACTTCAAAGTACAACGACGTCTGGCCCATGCACTTCGGTCAGCTTGACAGGCACCTTTGCGGCGCAAAGAGTTACGCGTTCTCTGACGAAGAGTCGAGGAAATTGTGGACTCACGACAATCACGAACTGATCACCTATAACAATTCAGATCCATACTGGACGCAGTACACGAAATGTCTTGAATCAGTAAAGGAGGATTACGTCATCTATTCACAGGAGGACTTTATTCTTTTTTCTGACATCTTGGCAGACAAGATAGAGAAGTACGCAGACTTCCTGAACACCAGCAGTTATGATTACGTGCGATTGATACGTTGTGGATATCAGATGCCACTTGATAGACACGTGGTGGACGACCTCTATGAGGTTCACATGGAAAGTCGAGACGCATTTTCGATGCAGGCCACGTTATGGAAAAAAGACTCTCTCAGAAAGTTGTACGAACACGTCAAATCTCAAAAGTGGCTTGAGTCAGAGGAATGGAACAATGGTGCACGTGAGCTCGGGATCAAAGGCACCATGATATACAATGGAGAGCCTAAAGTCGCCAGAAGCGCTCACTACGATTCAATCGTGTACCCCTACGTGTGCACTGCGATAAATAAAGGGAAGTGGAACGTGGATCAATATCCTGAAGTGATGAGAAGCATGTTCCTGACATACAACATCAACCCAGCAGTGAGGGGGATCAGGATTAGATGAAGATATTCAGCCTCATATTTGATTACAACATCGCAAAGATGCAACAGACCGGTCGACCTTGGGCCAACACAGCATACAAGAACAAGGATTATATTTTTACATATTCAGCGGCATCTATCGCCACCTTTCTACATCACAATCCTCACCTACCATATGAGATCTTGACTGACGATGTCAACCTGTTGGATGAAAAATTGTCATCGTATAAGGTTGATAGGCGCAACTTGTCGATTGTTGATGCAACAAAACTCATCGATGAATGGACGCAGCACTGGTACTGCTTCTGGCCACTCATTCAAGTATTTGATCATCAATTGAAAAGTAACGACAGCGTGCTTAAGCTTGACAACGACCTCACGTGCCTGAAGCCAATAGATGACCTATTAAAGCACGACGGTGCAATCGTGTGGAAGAAAGAAAGGTTGTGTGCAAACGGACGTGATTACTGGGGCGAGAAGCTTGCGGCGCGTGGAGCTTTCGGCACTGATCAATTCTTCATCTACAACACGGGCACGTGGGGACTGTCAAGCAAGTGGAATGATGTCGCAAGGCAGATACCTGAGTTTTGTGAAAAACTCATATCAGTGGACATCTCAAGTGTGAATAAGTTTCCTGAAAATCCGTCCCTTGTCTCAAAAGTATTCAATACAAGCGATCAGGTCGCAAACTGCTACTTTCTCCACAAGAATGACGTGCCTGTCATGGAGTCGACTGAGTGGTTTGAGCACCATTGTTACAGCTATGACGCAAAGAAAGATTGCATAATTCGCGCATCTCATCTGAAAAAGGCCACAACATGAAATTAACGTTTCTGACGTGCGCAAATGCAACGCACTTGAGTTCGCAGCAAAAAATACAAAATGAAATTTCTTTCATTATAAAAGATGACGATTTAAGCCATATTTCTTTTGATGAAAAACACTTAAATCTTGATCTTGAATTTGTTAACAGCGATTTTTACCAAAATCACAAAGAAATTGCGCAATCCAAAAAAGGTGCAGGTTTTTGCATCTGGAAACCTTATTTCCTACAAAAATTATTAAACCAAGCAAGTGATGGCGATATTGTCATATATGTTGATAGCACAGATAGCATCACAAGTGATACAGTTAAATTTATCATTGATTATCTTATAAAAAATGATACTTTTATTTTAGCGTGGCATCAAAACAAAAGCAAGAATAAAATTCTGGTATCTACTAAGCGTGAATGTCTAATTAAGATGAATTGTGATAACGATAAATATAAAAATGCTCAAATGATTGAGGCAGGCTTTTTGGTTGCTGTCGCGTCTAAGACAACAAAAGAAATAATAGATGAATGGTTAAATTTTTGCTGTGAAAAAGAATGTATCGTAGATGACATCATGACAGATGTTGCAAATTATCCAGAATACAAATTTAATCGATATGATCAAAGTGTGTTAAGTGTGTTGTTTGAAAAACACAAATTAACAAAATTACAACGAATACCTGGTATTAGGTTTAATGTGAGAGGTTGAAATGAAATATTTCATAGATTGCGGAACTTATTTTTTTCAAGGTCTTAAAGAATTTGAAAAGAAATATCGTTTTGACAATAATTGGATGGTTTATTCATTTGAGGCAAATCCTCATGTATTTAAGTCATCTCTTAATCACAGACCGACAGCAAAATATGAATTAATTCACGAAAATAAGGCTGTCTGGTGTGATGTTGGAAAAATAAAAATTCATTGTGAGGGAGCAAATTTGGCCGGTTGTTCATCTACGGTTCTTTCAGCTCCTCCTCCTACTGATAAAACCTGGAAATCTGTTCACAACTGGGCGGCGGTTGAGGATGTTGAGTGTTTACGTCTAAGCGATCTATTAAAGTCAATATCAAAAAATTCAGAAAAAGTAGTTGTTAAACTAGATATTGAGGGTGCTGAATTTGCCGTATTGAAAGACTTAATAGACACTGATTCATTAAGCTATATAGACGATTTATATGTTGAATTTCACGAAAGATTTTTCATGGACAAAGAAGAAGATTATCGTGCCGTTAAATTAGACTTAATAGAAACCATAAAAAAAACTTGCAAGAATTTTGAGGTTTGGCGCTAATGTTAAGTGTAGTCCTTACAATACACAATAAAGAAAATCTCGTTGAGCGTTGTCTTGGGTCTATTTTATCTTTGTCAAAAGATATGTCAGAATTAATAATTGTCTTAGATGGTTGTACTGACAATTCTCAATATTTGGTTGAAAAACGACTTGGAAACTGCGACATTATTCATAAAGTAGTTTTTACAGACGACGTCTTTGAAACAAAGGCAAATAACGCAGGATTAAGAGAAGCAACCCAAAAATATGTTATACTTGTGCAAGATGACGTAGTTGTTGACGAATTAGGTTGGGACTCAAGGATAATAAAGCCCTTGCAAGTTTATGATGATATTTTTGCAGTTACGGCAAAAAATGCGCACAATAACTACTTGACCGGAAAAAAACCAGGCTCAGGACACGATCTTATCAAACATGGTGAAATTACTAACGGTCTTAAGGGCCCTCGTGATAGAATCGAAATCAGAGATTCTGTAAACAGGGGACCGCTTGCACTTGATCGTGATAAGGCTTTATCGTTAAATTTTTTTGATGAAGTTTATGCACCTTTTGTTTGGGATGATCATGACATTTGCTACAGGGCAAAAGAAAAAGGCTGGTTTTGCGGCTCTTATTCAGTTAAATTTATTTCAGAAAAGCAATGGGGAACTACAAGAGAAAATCCAAAAAGTCATAGCGTTTGGAAAACCTCTAATGAAAAAAACCAAAAAATATTTTACGAAAGATATTACGATCTTTTGCTAAAGCCAAATAAAGAAACTCTGCACAGGACAGTAAAATGACAAACTATTCACAGGCAAATCAAGATATTTTTGTTCTTGAAGTTTTTGATCATAAAAAAAATGGGACTTTTTTAGACCTTGGGTGTAATGATCCCACCAATATTTCAAATACTTTTCTTCTAGAGTCTGAATACGGCTGGAATGGATCCTGTTATGATATAGATGAAAATTTCATTAAAAGATTTCAGGGAAAAAGAAACTGTCATTTTGGAATAAAAGATTGCACTAATCTGCAACTTTCTGATTTTCAGAATTCATATTATGATTATTTGTCATTAGACCTTGAGCCCGCATCAATAACCTTGAAATGTTTACAAAACATGCCATTTAACTCAATTGAATTTGGGGCTATAACATATGAACATGATGAATATAGATTTGGCAGCAAAATAAAAAATGAATCAAGAAAAATCTTTCTTGACCACGGATTTACTCTTTTATGCTCTGACGTTCATCACCATCACGCTGGTATAGACTATAATTTTGAAGATTGGTATATTAATACCAAGTATGTTTCTTGGGAAAAAGTTAAACACTTACAAAGTGATGGTTTAAATCACCTACAGTTAAAAGCAAAATTCAGGGGGCAATAAATGAAAAAAGTATTAGTCTGCGGTGCAGGCGGTTTCATCGGTTCCCACCTTGTGAAGAGGTTAAAAAATGAAGGATATTGGGTAAGGGGAGTAGACCTCAAATATCCTGAATTTTCTCAAACTGCCGCCGATGAGTTTGTCATAGGTGACCTGCGCGATCATAGTACAGTGATGACCGTGATGCACCTTAATAAGGCATGGGACGATGGATTTGATGAGATCTATCAGCTTGCTGCTGACATGGGCGGTGCTGGATATATCTTTACGGGAGACCACGATGCCGATGTGATGCACAACTCGGCGACAATCAATTTGAATGTTGTCTCAAACGCGGTGAAATTTGCTAAAAAGCCCAAAATATTCTATTCATCATCTGCGTGCATCTATCCGGCGTATAATCAGACAGATCCAGAAAATCCCCTGTGTTCAGAAGAATCCGCATACCCAGCTGCGCCAGACAGCGAGTATGGGTGGGAAAAGCTTTTCAGCGAAAGGCTGTATCTATCACACGCCAGAAACTACGGCTTGGACGTGAGAATTGCAAGATTCCACAACATATTTGGTCCTGAGGGAACGTGGCGGGGCGGAAAAGAAAAAGCACCAGCTGCCATCTGTAGAAAAGTCGCTGAATGTGACGATGGTGGAACCATAGAGGTGTGGGGTGATGGACAACAGACGCGATCCTTTCTTTATGTCGATGAGTGTGTAGAAGGTGTTCTCAGGCTGATGAGATCAGATTGTCAATCTACTGTCAACATCGGTTCTGAAGAGATGATCAAAATAAATGATCTTGTGAAGATGGTCGCCTTTATAGCTGGCAAGCATATCAATATTAAAAATATTGACGGCCCAGTGGGCGTAAGGGGAAGAAATTCAGATAACAACTTAATTTATTTAAAAGTAGGTTGGAAACCTAAACAACCTTTAATAGAAGGTGTTAATATTACCTATGACTGGATTGATCAACAAATAAAAATTTAAATTGCAAACCAAAGAGTGTTTGATATGCCCCATGAAGAGATTTTCAGAAAATTAAATTCAAAGAACTTTGATAATGATTTTTTTCAAAAATGGGGCAAAACTTTTTGCCCACACACAAACCAAGAATTAGAGAACTATTGCTACAACAGAACAGATGTTATGTCTAAAGAACTAGAGCAAGAGTTCAAAAGTTTCATTGAAAATTATAATGATCTATCTTTGCTTGAAAAACAGTCCATTAAGCAATGGATTCTAAAAGAATTAATTGAACCCGCTTGGTCTAAAGGATTTGGGATTAGACCTAAATGGTCATGGGAAAACTTTCTTTCAAAAAAAGAAAATGCAAAAACTTATTTAGATATTGGGCCATGCCACGGAATTCATAGCAACATTCTCTACAAAGAATTTTACAAGGCAAATTTTGATTTCTACTCAGCAGATATACTCCCATGCTATCTTGAGCTACAGACTATTTTTGGAATAAATGCAAGTTACTTTGATGCAGACAGAACGTCTTTGTCAAACTTGTATAAGGGCGATTTTTTTGATTTGATCATGTTTGCAGAAGTGCTAGAGCATTTAACGCCAGAGCAAGGTGAGCAAATATTGGTTGATATATCAAAGATTATTTCTTCAACTGGAAAATTGATGCTATCATTTCCTGTAGATGCTAGACCGCTTAATCAAGAACCATTCGGTCATATTTATCAACCAAATGTCGAACAAGTTTCAAAACTTTTATTTAAACTAAATTTACGTTCGCAAGAGTATGTCAAGTTGTGGAGCGGTAAAACTTACCAACATGTAATCATCGCGAGTAAAACAGAAATATGATCAATTTTTTAGGATTGAGCGATCGAACATCAGGCCTCATTAGAGGCAAGCAGATTTCATCTAAAATTGAAAACTCTGAATTTTTTAACAGTCATGAATCCAAGGTTGGCAAAAATCAATTTTCAATAATGATTAGAAATCACATTCCAGGTATTGCTGAACTAAATAAAAAAAACAATAAAATCATAGGCTATGACATTTTAGACATGCCCGTCGGCGACGCTTTTTTTAGAGGAGCCAAAGACATACAGCTAAAAAACTATTGTCATGATGTTTATGATTTTTTCATTGTCAACAATGATTTATGCAAGAGTGAATTAGAGCAATTCATAAAAAAGCCTATTTTTGTTATTCCCCATCACACTACAAACACTGATTATAAAAAAATAAATTTAAATAAAAAAGTAACTAAAATAGGTTACGTAGGTCTACCCGAGCAATTAAGCCAGGCAGACAAAATTATAAATTTTTGTAAAGAAAAAAACATTGATTTTGTCAATGTTTCCCCAAGCACAAGAGAAAAATGCGATGAAATTTTTATGTCTCTTGATATCGGTCTCATCTTTTTAGATGAGTCATCACACTCTAGTACCGTAATTGAGGCTATAAAAAAATACAAACCAAATACCAAATTATCAAACTTTCAAAGTTATGGAATACCAACAATCAGTATTCCTTATGAAAGCTTTGATCAGTTTGGCTATAACGCATACATAAAAATTCAAAATATTGATGAATTGATAGAAAATCTAAATATTTTAATTGATGACGTTGATCAAAGAAAATTCCTATCAGATTCTTCATACGAGGTTGCTAAACGATTTCACATAGATGAAATTGTTAAACTTTATAAAAACATTGCTAACGATCATAGATTATTATGATCATCAACTTTGGGGTTTTATGATGAGAATTGGCATCTTAGGGTACGGAGAAATTGGAAAAGCCATCCATCAGCTTTACCTAGCTGATGAAAAATTTAATATCTTTGTCAAAGACATCGAAAGAAATGATGGGCTAATATCATTAGACGTTTTAAACGTCTCAATTCCATACAATGAATCTTTTGATTTTGTAGAAGCTGTTGTGCAAAATGTCATTGAATCTTGCGCAAAGGTCGTGATTATTCACTCTACGGTGGCAATAGGCACAACTTCAAAAATAAAAGAAAGGTTGCCAAACACAATTGTTGCACACTCCCCGTGCAGGGGGGTGCATCCTCACCTGTATGAAGGACTGTTGACTTTTGAAAAATTAATCGGTTCGCCTGTCCATGCAGATGCCACGAAAGTTTCAGAACACTTTGATTTTTTAAGAATAAAAAATCGTGTGTGTAAAAATGCTGAAACAAGCGAATTAGCCAAATTACTTGACACAAGCTATTATGGATTATGCATTGCATATCACGGCGAAGCGCTCAAGGCTTGCGAACATTTTGACGCAGACTTTAGCGATGTCATGACGTTTTATAACTCTACCTACAATGACGGTTATAAAAAACTTGGGAAAACAAATGTTGTAAGGCCGGTTTTAACTCCACCAACTAATGGTATTGGCGGTCACTGTGTGATACAGAATGCAGAGCTGTTAGATAAACAATTTAAATCAATTGCATTAGATTTAATTTTAAAATATAAGGTTTAAATTCTTTATGCTAAAAAAAAATTTAAAAAATTTATCAAATCAGTATGCAAAAATATTTGCAACATCCACACCATTTAATCACATCGTAATAGATGATTTGTTTACACAAGAATTTTTGCATGAATTGTTGGAAAATTTTCCAAGCTCAACTGAAAAAGTGTGGTGGTTGTACGACAACCCACTAGAAAAAAAGTTGGCTTTCAATGAAATTGAAAAATTACCTGTAATATTTCATAATTTTTTTGAATTTATGAAGTCAAAAGACTTCATAAATTTTTTAGAAGAAATTTCTGGGATTTATGGGATAATAGCTGATCCCAAATTAAACGGTGGTGGCTTACACCAAATCTTGCGGGGCGGAAAACTTGACATTCATGAAGACTTCAATATTCATAAAGAGTTAAATGCGTTTAGAAAATTAAACGTAATCTTATATTTGAATGCTGATTGGAAAGAATCATATGGTGGTGATCTTGAGATGTGGGACGCAAAGATGTCGCAATGCGTAAAAAAGATTTCACCGTTGTTTGGAAGAATGGTTATCTTTCGAACAGACCAGACGTCAAACCACGGACACCCAGAGCCTCTAAACTGCCCAGAAGATAAATCTAGAAAGTCTTTGGCTACGTATTACTACGTTCCCGTTGCTAATGAGCAAAAAGTCGAATATAGGTCAACAAACTACAAAAAAATACCAGGAATAATAGAGGCACCTGAAATTGATGAATTAAGAAAATTAAGGTTAATTGGAAGAATTGAAAACAGGACAACTTGATGATCACTCACTTTGGAATTAATACACGAGATCACATCTTAAATTTTCAATCAGAGCTGCATAAAAGAATATTGACAGGCCATTCAAAACTTGATCACCGGCTTTCAACTGAAAATTTAGGAAAAAATTTTGGTGCCTTTATTTACGAAAAAAACGAAAAAAGGTTACTGGTACTGATAGACGCCGATGACGGGAGTGGGGGCACGACCGCAGATTGCAAAATCATTTGGTCTGCCTACAACAACGTCCTTGAATCGTATAAACCGCAAGACGTGCTGGTACTGAAATCCCAAGTAAACACAGACCCAGAATACAATCAATTCTACCCTTTCAAATCAGACGTTCATGCATTAGGAATTTTTAGCAATGACCCGCGCACAATTCAAAGTACAAAGAAGAAGTTGTCACAATCTGACAAAGATATTGATGTATTTTTTGCTGGAGGATCGAAGTTTGCTAAATTAAAGCCACATGCGTGGCCTAAAAATCGTGACCCAAAAAGATGGTGGCCCGGTGCATCAAACAGGGGCTATCAAGTGCTTAATGACATAAAAAGCAGAAGAAAAGATCTAAACGTTCAGATTTTTGATCAAATATTGCAACCACATGAATTTTATGACTATATCAGTAGAAGCAAGATTTGTATAGATCTACCTGGAATCGGCCTTTCTTCAAGAAAATTTTATGAATATATGGTACTTGAAAAGTGTGTCTTGGCGTTAAAACAGCAAATCACGCCATGGACATGCCAAGAAAATATTCACTATTCATCGATGGGATACGATCTTGACTTCCTTTCTATGGAAAGAAAGATTGATGAACTGCTTCTCGACGATAGATGGAAAGAATTAGAAAAAAACGTATCAGAAATTCAACAAGAACTAACCATGGATTTCATGATCCAGCGGGCAATAAACATAATAGACACAAAGGTGTCGTCTATGACGAGTCAAGCATTATTTATTTTATGAATTATTGCTACATGCACTACCTCGTTTCTTCCGATAGCGGAAAGTTTTCACACGAAATTTTTCAAAATATTTACAGGCAAATCGTCGAAGCAAAATTGCTAGAAGACCTGCAAGAAATACGAGTTGTAACAGTTGGAAACAAGACTGATTTAAAAACTGATTTTTCTACTTACGAAAAAGTTTTTCACGTTAATCACGTTAACGACAGGTATTCTTATGAATTTCCCACGTTGGAAAAAATGGCAAGTGACGCAAGTGAAATGAATGATGACGATCAAATACTTTACATGCACCTTAAAAATGCCTCAAAACCTTCACTGATCAACAAGAAATGTGAATGGACACAATCGATGCTTAATTGTGTGGTGCACAGTCACGAAACTTGCCGGCAAAAGTTGGCACATCACAATTCGGTGGGAACAAGATTCTCCGAAGCATATAAGGTTAAAAATAAAGTAGCAAGAAACTATTCAGGAAATTTTTGGTGGACGACAGCTTCACACGTAAAGAACCTACCGTATCCTAGTAAAGAAAATCTCATGAAAACGCATGGATTTTTAGTGGATTTTAGAAAAAACAAGAACCCATCGTCCCCGTCTTCTGATAACTGGAGGTATTTGCCTGAACTTTGGGTGTGTTTACTAGACATGGATGAAACACATAAAATGTGCGGATTATAATCCTACGGCAACTAAAGGAAAGCTTATGTCAAACAATGATCTGCTGAGTATTGGTAAAAAGTTTGAAACTGACAAAGTCACACATTTCTATCTTCCACATTATGAAAAAATTTTATCTCACCTAAGAGACTCTCACATTAAAATTCTTGAAATCGGGGTCTTCAAGGGTGCAAGCATCAGGATGTGGAGGGAATATTTTCCAAACGCTGAGATACATTGCGTTGACATAAATGAGATCAACTTGTCAGATCTAAACAACGTCACCATGCACATTGTTGACTGTGATAGCAAAGAATCCTTGAAATCTTTTGCAGAAAAATTGGGAGAATTTGACGTGATCATAGATGACGGCGGTCACACAATGAGACAGCAGCAAAATGCGCTTGAGGTTTTGTGGCCAAACCTAAAAAAAGGCGGAATCTTCATCATGGAAGATATGCACACGAGTATCAAGGAATTCTACCCGGAGTATAACGTAGAGAACCAACCAACAACGTATGATTTATTTATTTCTTTGCTGCAAAAAGAGCGTTTTCAGAGCTCGTACATCTCTGCGACCTCTTTTGAAGACATAAAGAGTTCAGTAGACAAAGTAGAAATAATCTGGAGCAAAAAAATTATTTCTAATAATCCAAAAAGGCCGTTTAACGCCAGCATCACATCGTACCTGACAAAGATTTAAACCAAAGATATGAAAACAATCTTAATCACAGGCGCATCAGGTTTGATTGGATCTGAAGTCGCAAGATTCTTTCTTGCGGCAGGACATCGTGTTGTCGGTATAGACAACAACATGAGAAAAACATTTTTTGGTATTGGCGGCGATACGTCATCTGTGACGAGTGAGCTGTGCAAAACCCCTCATTACACTCACGAAGACTCAGACATCAGGGATTTCAAAAAAATCCTCGAGATATTTGGAATTCATAAGCCGGACTACATCGTCCACGCAGCTGCACAACCGTCACACGATCTTGCGGCCAAAATTCCACATGATGACTTTGCCACGAATGCAGTGGGTACCCTAAACGTACTAGAGTCAGCTAGGCTAACAACTCCGGAATCTCCGTTTGTACACGTCAGCACCAATAAAGTGTATGGTGATACTCCGAATCGTTTGAACTTGATCGAAAAAGAATCAAGATTCGATTACGCAGACGAAAAGTATTGCAATGGTATCAACGAATCGATGTCAATAGACCAGACGACACACTCTCTATTTGGGGTGTCAAAGACATCTGCTGATCTTCTGGCACAGGAGTATGCACGATACTTTGGTATGCCCGTAGGCGTGTTCAGAGGAGGCTGCCTCACAGGCCCACAGCATGCAGGTGTTGAATTACATGGATTCTTGTCGTACATCGTAAAGTGTGCAGTAAAAGGCACCCCATACACAATTTATGGACACAAAGGAAAGCAGGTCAGAGACCAGATACATTCATACGACGTTTGCACGGCATTCCATGAGTTTATGAAAAACCCACGCCCGGGCGAAGTCTACAACATCGGCGGCGGAGTGCAGAATAACGCATCGATACTCGAAACAATAGGCATCCTGAGTAGCTTGGGTCATAAACTAGACTTTAATGTGTCGGACAAAGCGCGTATCGGAGATCACATATGTTACATAAGTGACATGTCCAAGTTTCGATCCCACTATCCTAGTTGGAATATCACAAAGACACTCCCGACAATCGTTGCAGAAATAATCGACTCAGTGAGGACAAATTGAAAAAGATCACCTTTGGAATCGTCAATTGCAACAGGCTTTATTATCTTAAAAGTTGCCTTGAGTCGCTGATAGACACCACCAAAGATTACGAAAACAAGGAATTGATCGTCATCGATAATGCATCTATCGAGCATGGAACGTCAGATTACCTTCTGAGCCTCGAAGAGAGAGGTGTAAAGGTGATCAGACAAGGCACGAGAAATTACGCCAATGAGTTTGCAATCGGATTAAATAAGATAGTCTCGATGGCATCTGGGGACTATATTTGCATGTTGCAGGGGGACATGCAATTTGTCTTGAACGGTTGGTTGCAAGACGTGATGTCATTTTTGGAAATGAACGTTGACATCGTGGGATCTTACACGTTAGACGCACAACGACAGGTCACTCATAGATCCCATGACATCAGGCAATTTTCACCTGAAAGACAACCTGCCTCAGGTAAGAACAGGTTTTTTGCCGACCTGACACGCGACAAGATCTGTCCGTCAGCAGATGCAATCTACAGCAGAGCTGTCATTGAACAGATAGCACCGTGGCATGAAAAGAACGTAAATCACGAAGGCGGAATGGATTCCGAGAATGAAATGCGATTCAAGGTCAAGAAGTTGATGTCAGAGGGTAAGATGAAAGATTACGTTGCCACTCTTTCAGCCGTTCCTCAGGCCGTTGCAATATACACCGATATAAGAGGCACGCAAGGCAGAGTGAGAGGAAACAAGCGTTATGGTGCATATTGGCCCGCAAAGGATGAAACCGGGTGGAAGTACTACGAATACATAAATGAAGGCGACCATGATTTGAATTACCCGAATTCAATTGAGGCAGTCGCAAGACCAATCGGTTTCAACAATCCAATCGATCAGAACGGCAATTGGCTAAAGAACCCAATCAGACCGGAGACGGCGACGGTTTTGGACTGGGTAGAATTAACGTGATTCACATGAACATTTAAATGTCTTAAATTACGTTGATTAACAAATCAGGAGTGGTCGTGATGTCTCAAAATTCTATCGCTGTGATCGGTCAAGGTTTCGTAGGTGGTTCAATCACCACTGTTTTCTCGGAAAGAGGTTTCAAGGTTCACACATATGACAAGGCGGGAAAGTGTGCCGAAGGCAGCCTTGGAAATGCAGCATCTACGGGTGATCTTGTGGCCTCTTGTGAGGCACAAGATAATTTCTCAGGGGTTTACTTTGTGTGTTTACCCACTCCCATGTATGAGGACGGAGAGGCCGACCTGTCCATCGTGGGTGGTGTGCTTCAGGAGCTGGCAGATATCCCCGGAGAACGAATCGCGGTAGTAAAGTCAACAGTACCACCCGGTTCCACAGAGAGTTGGAACAAAAAGTTTGAAGGAACCGGTCTCAAGGTTGTCTTCAATCCTGAGTTCCTCACAGAGGCAAACGCCCTCGATGACATGAGAAACCAGAATCGAATAATCCTCGGTGGACCTCGGCCCTGGATCAACAGGGTAAAGCAAGTGTTTCAAACAGCATTTCCCAAGGTTCCGCTCATCAAAACGTCTTCAACTACTGCGGAAATGGTGAAGTACGTGACTAATTGTTTCTTAGCCACAAAGGTCTCATTTGCGAACGAGATGTCGCAAATTTGTGAGGCTTTGGATAAGGACGGTCTAAACATTGACTACGATAAAGTCGTTGAATACGCAAAGTATGATGTAAGATTGGGAAATTCTCATTGGTCAGTTCCCGGTCCCGATGGGGATCGTGGGTACGGCGGGCATTGTATTGTCGGTGACACCGCCGTGCTAACCGAAAAAGGCAGCGTCTTAGTTCAAGATATCAAACCATATGATTCAGTCATTAGTTCAAATCACACTTTAAATGAAACGAACACTAAGCGAGTTGAAGAAATTCATGCTCGTGCTTATCATGGTGAAGTGATCAAATTCACAGTCATTGTCAACGGTACTGAAACGTCAGTAACCTGTACACCGTGTCATATCCTACCAATCAAGAGAAACAATCAAATTTTGCTCATTCAAGCATCTGAAATTTTAGAAACAGATGAACTTTTTACCATATGAAAAGCAATGACCGCCAATACCTATGGGTATGAAAAAAATTGACATAAGTTGTAAAAACTGCCAAGTTTTGTTCACAGTTTCTTACAAAGAAAGAAAAAGAAAATTTTGTTCTACAAAATGTGTGAGCCTATTCCAAACCGGAGAAAAAAATCCATCGTTTGGAAAAACTTATCGAACAAAAGAAACTCATCCTGAGTGGGCAAAAAAGGTTTCAAAGACTCACCTTGAAAAAGGATATATTTCAGGTGAAAAAAATCCGATGAAAAATCCCGAGATTGCAGTCAAAGCAGGGAAGAAAAGATCTGAAAGGTTCAAGTCAGATGAAAATTTTAAAAACATGACACGTGAACTTGTAAAAAAGGCTTGGGCTGAAGGAAAGTTTGATGGCGTCAAAGTAGGAAAGTGTAAATGGTTTGACTTTGAAAAATCTGACGGCTCCATTTGTAAGCTACAGGGAACATGGGAACTTGCATACGCAAGATGGCTACAAAATGAAGGAGTAAATTTTGTAGCCCACAAAGGAAGAATCAAGTATAAGGATGAAAACGGTTCAGAGAAATCATACTATCCAGATTTTTACCTTCCTGATTCCGATGAATATATTGATATCAAAAATAAATATCACTTTAGTTTAAATGAAAAAAAATGGGAAAATATAAAAAAGTCTAATCCTGAGTTGAAGATAAGACTTGTTTTTGATGATGAACTCAAGGAAAAAAACATTTTATGAAAACTGCAAAAATCGAAAAAATTGAAAGATTGTCGTACACCGGAACAGTTCACAATTTAGAACTTTCATCCCTTGATGAGAAAAATGATGATTTGTTTTGGGTGTGCAATAACATTGTTGTCCACAATTGTTTTCCAAAAGATATCAACGCTTTAATTAAGCTTTCTAAGAATTTAGACGTAAATCCAGTCGTTCTGCAGGCCGCTTGGGAAAAGAACAAGGAGGTCAGAAAAGACAAAGATTGGGAGAGACAATTAGGGCGTGCTGTCTCAAAAAGAAGCTGAATAACTTCAACTAAACTTAAAGGTTCAATCTAACTAGATTGAACTTTTTTTTATTTTTGTTTAAATTTTGACAATGAGCGCTTTTGAAAATCTTCCCACAGGAAAACCTCACGTAAGTTTCAGTGAATTGAAGGAGTGGCAAGACTGTTCCTATCGTCACAAACTGAGGCACATCGATAAGATTGACCTTTTTGTTCCTTCACCTATCTTGGACTTTGGCACCGCGGTACACGCTTCATGCGAAGATTTTTTAAAAACACGTGTGATGAACACAGATGTTGCGGTCAATTTGTTGATCGAGTCTTTTGAAAAAAACAAAGAAATTGCAGAATACAAGACTGAATTACTTGACTCTTTTAAGCGAGAGGCAATTGACATTTTGGCTGACATTCCACAATTTCTTGAAGATAATTTTCCTTCGTGGGAAACAGTAGATGCAGAGCATGCCCTGTACGAGGCGATTGAAAAACATCCGAATCACGCATTCAAGGGATTTATTGATGGAATCATCAAGACAAAGGGGAAAAGAGGGGAAGACCAATATTGGTTATTAGACTGGAAGACCACAGCGTGGGGTTGGACGGCTGATAAAAAGTCTGATCATAAAATCCAGCAACAACTCATATTCTATAAAAACTTTTGGTCAGGCAAGACAAACATAGACCCACGACACGTAAGGTGTGGATTTGTCTTGCTTAAAAGATCCGCAAAGAGAGGCTCGCATTGTGAATTGGTCAAAGTCTCCGTTGGAGACGTAACGTCTGGACGTGCATTAAAGGCCCTTAATAGCATGATCTCTTCCGTTAGAAAGGGAATTGCCCTAAAAAACAGGGACTCTTGCACATATTGTCAGTATAAAAATACACAGCATTGCGTATAATTTTGCTAAATAGGTTTTTATGGAAAAAAAGAAAACAATTTTAATGCTTTGTGATCATCCTTTGGCGGCTAGCGGTGTGGGAACTCAGGCTAGATGGCTGATCAACGGATTGATTTCTACGGGCAAGTACAAGTTCTATGTTTTTGGTGGTGCAATAAAGCATTCAAACTACGATGAACAAGTTGTAAATCCCGATTTTATCATTAAGCCCACAAATGCTTTCGGAGACAGAAATCTGCTGAGGCAAGCGCTTGCACAGATCAAACCTGATGCAATGTTATTGTTCACCGATCCACGTTTCTTTATTTGGGTGTGGCAGATGGAAGATGAGATCCACCAAATCTGCCCGATAACTTACAATCACCTCTGGGACAATCCTCCGTGGCCGGAGTTCAACAGGGTATTATACGAAAGTACAGATCTGATCAATTGTATCAACTGGCCGACGTATGAAATGGTTCACAAAAGATTTCCAGACAAGACCAACTACATACCTCATTCAGTTCCTGAATGGATATTCAAGCCTCTTCCCAGGGATGAAAAAGAAAAATTCAAAATCAAACTCCTCGGGAAGGAAAAGAAGGATCACTTCATCGGCCTGTACGTGAGCAGAAATGCAAGAAGAAAACTTGCGAGTGACATTATAAATTCGTGGAAGATTTTCCTAGATGAACTTGAGGCAAAACATGGGCATAGGAATGCCACCATGATCATGCATACAGAACCTTTTGATAATGAAGGTCCAAATCTTCACGAGGTTGTCAACTTGTTTGGTCTACAGAAACACGTCCTCTTCTCGAAAGAAAGGATAGAGTTTGAGGAAATGTCATCTCTTTACAACATATCTGACGTGCTTGTCAATAGGTCGTGCAACGAAGGATTTGGACTTGGGGTTCTTGAGGCAAAGATGTGTGGAACTCCCGTGATTGCAATTAAAACAGGTGGTTTGACGCGACAGGTGGAAGATCACGAAACCGGATTTGAATACGGAGTAGCCCTTGAGCCGGAAGTGAGGTCTTTAGCCGGTAGCCAAAGTGTTCCATACATTTATGAAGACTTTGTGTCTCACAAATCAGTCGCAAATGCTTTCATGAAGATGTACGAATTAGGTCCTGAAGATAGAGAGCAACTCGGGCTGAAGGCAATGGAGCACGCACGTAAAAATTACGGTATGAACGACATGATCAAAAGGTGGGATGAAACCTTGACCAACTGCATCGATACGTGGAAGCAGACATACAAGCGTTGGGAGATAACCGAGATATGATGAAGAAAAGTGTGATCTTACGTGGCCCCGTGTTGACGCAGTCTGGTTATGGTGTTCACTGTCGTCAGTTGGCAAAGTGGCTTTTATCAAAACCCAACATTGACGTGAAATTTCAGTTATTGCCGTGGGGTGATACTCCGTGGTTTATAAATCCTGACCATGACAATGGATTTATTGGAAAGGTGATGGAAAGGACCACCGATCTAAGGGGTACAGCCGATGTTTCTGTTCAGCTGCAACTTCCAAACGAATGGGACACTCAAATCGCCCGACATAACGTAGGTCTCACTGCAGGCGTAGAGACAGATAGGTGCAATCCGGCATGGCTGAACGACATAAACAAGATGGATACTGTCATTGTACCGTCGACACATGTAAAGAAATGTTTTGAGTCCACGGGCAAAACAAATAAGCAGATACATGTCGTTCCAGAGTCATATCTTGAAAGGCTGGATCATCACGAGAACGTTGACAATAATTTGTTTGATGTACCAACAGGCTTTAATTTTTTAGTCTTTGGACAATTGACCGGAAACAATCCTTACAACGATAGAAAGAACACGTTTTTTTCAATCAAGTGGCTATGTGAAACGTTTAAGGACGATAAAGACGTAGGAATCTTTGTAAAGACAAACACGAGTCGGAATACAAAGATTGACAGACAATCTGTGTTAAGTATTTTTAACACAATGTTGTCAGAGGTCAGAAAGGGTCCATATCCAAAGGTTTATTTGGTTCACGGGGACATGAATGATGACGAAGTGATCTCGTTATATAAACACCCAAAGATCCACGCTCTTGTGTCAGCGACTCGAGGAGAAGGATACGGACTACCGCTTTTGGAAGCGTCTGTTGCTGGTCTTCCGGTCATTGCAACCAACTGGTCAGGACATCTTGACTTCTTGAACCAAGGACGCTTTATTTCCGTTGACTACAAAATGGAAAATGTGCATTCTTCTAGAATAGACAACAAGATATTTTTGCCCGGAATGCAGTGGGCGTTCCCAAATGAAGATGACTTCAAGAAAAAAGTGTTGAAATTCAGACAATCACCCACAATTCCCAAGCAGTGGGCAATGAGCCTGTCTGAGAAACTAAGTACAACACACAACTTTGGGTCTATTTGTAGTATGTACGATGCCATTTTGGGAGAAGTGATTTGATCATATTTTTGTCTATTTTTTGCGCGATTTTGTTATTTCTCCTCGTGTTAAGCGTGAGAAAGAACCTCGAATTTTCTGAGAGATTTGAAAATGTTGTTGATAAAATCGAAGAATCTCTTGACGTTCTTGACGCGTGTTACAATCGTGCATCAATTAGGGCAAAACTGGAAGTATTAAGCGATGAACCTGTGGTGAGAGAACTTTTAGACGACATTCAATTGTCACGTGATGCAGTTTTGTTGGTTGCAAATCTGTTGGTTGAACCGCTTCAAGATGAAATAGGGAAGGAAATGAAGTGATGGGATTACGGAAAAAATTAAAGAGGCGACAATCTTCAGATGAAACGCAGTCAAAAGCAGGGCCCGCATATCAAGAGGAAATGAAACGCCTGAGTGAAGAGGCAAAAAAAGCAGCAAAATTAACAAAAATGTATTTCAACCAAAATACACAAGCTGCAATAACAGCATACCAGCTCACAAACGAAAAGAAAGAAAGAAACAAACTTTACATGGAAGAGATAATGCCTGCGTTTGAAAAACTCGCAGAAAATTTGATCAACATACACAAGTTCTCTAGCATGCACGATTCTTATGATGACCTCAAAAGCGACTGTGTCAACTTCCTTTTTGAGACAATACACAAATTTGATGGATCTCGCGGGACAAACGCATTCTCTTATTTCAACGTTGTTGCAAAAAATTGGCTCATTTCTAAGACGAAACAAAAACTTCAAAAGGTGAAGCGCTCAATCTCGTTGGATGATCCGGACTCATTAACATCGTTGGAACTAAAGTCAATTGAAGAACAATCCATAATTCCAGGTGTTGATTCTTTGTTTGAGTCTAGATACGCATCAAATGACATACTTAACACTTTGCACGACATAAGATCAAAAATCAAAACTGAAAACGAGCTTTCGTGTATTAATTCAATCATAACCATCTTTGAAAACATAGACGATATTGATCTTTTAAATAAGCGAGCAATATTACTGTATATGAGAGAACTGTCTGGTTTGAGTCCCAAATTGTTGACAACAACAATGCAAACTATCAAAAAACATTATAAAAAAATCAAAGTAGGAACAGAATTTGACATAATTGGGAGTGAATAATGTCTGAAAGTCAAGATGATACCGTTGGCATTTCCAATAAATCTGTCGAAGAAAGAATCAAAGATTTTAGTGGTCTATTAAAACAGATAGAGACGTTAAACGACAAGAAGCGTCAATTGTGGACAGAAATATACGAAAATGCAATTTCTGACAGACAAAATTCATACGCAATGTTTGCAAGACTAGTGAAGATATCTCAGGATAAAAGCTCAGAGCACGCGGTACATGGAAAAACAATGGCAACGTACATTGAAAGAATGAGTAAGGCAAATGATCAATTGATCAAACTTGCGGAGTTGATCGACAAAGCCGACAAAAAAAATGAAGAACTTGACGTCGATGACATTTTTGACAAAATTAACAAGAGATAAGAGGTTGCTATGAGCAAGTTTCTCGGTAAATACAACAATTCAGAATTTGCAAAAACAATTGCAATGGGTCGGAATTTCACCGACCAACAGGTTGAAGTACCAGGAAACAACGTAATTTTTCATAGATTTGTTGTGATTGACGTGATTCCTGACGCAGAGATGTTTTTCAATGGTAATGATGAAGCCTATGAAAAGAAAAAGGCGTATTGGGCGTCAATTAACGTATCAAATCTTGAGCTTGCTCGTGTCCTGCCCAGAAATACAATCATCGGAAAAAGAATTTATGACATAAATGCAACGTCTGTAGAAAATCCGATGTTTCTTTTTCCATTTTTATCGTCTCATATTGCATTGCCTTGCAAGCCGGGCGAGCATGTGTGGGTAATGTTTGAAACTTTTCAAGATCAAGAAATTGGATATTGGGTTTCCAAGATCACAGAGATCAAGCATGTTGATGACGTCAATCACACACATCCTCCACGAGCATACGAACAAAGCTTCTTTCCCGCTACAAAAGACATTGCAAACGAAAGAGATAAGGCGGTCTACGAATACCGCGTAGGTCAAGCCAGAAAAACCGATCAAGGGACAAAAACATCAATAGACACTTCAGTTGTTGACTCCGATGATGAGTTTTTCTACGAAAATTTATTGAAAAATAGTGATGCATCAAAATTGATGACATATGAACCAGTTCCAAGATTTAAAAAAAGACCCGGTGATATTGCAATAGAAGGAAGCAATAATACCTTGATAGTCCTGGGAACAGATAGATTGGGACCAATAGGAACAACGACAGAAACAGATGATGGCAGAGGTAAGGTGCCACAAAAAACCACGAATGACTTTGCAGAAAGTGCAGGTTCGATCGATATGGTCGCAGGAAGAGGACAGACTGAAAGGACGTTAGGAAAAGTTGTCGATTCAAAGTTGATAGACGGATCTAATTTTAAGAAAGAGATTGGAAAAAGTGAACGTGAAGTAGTCAAGGACGAAGGAGATCCAGACTGGATAAATGACAAGAGTCGGCTGTTGATCTCACAGAGAACCAAGGTTGATGGAAACCTTCAAATTTCTGACATAAACAAGCAATTTTCTGTGTCTGACGATCCAAATGGAGATGCAGTTGTTTTAATGAAGTCTGATAAAATCAGAGTGATAGGAAGAAAAGACGCACAAATTTTGGTCAAAGATGACGCTGGATCTGTTGTGACAACGGTAATGGCAAAATCCACGGGTCACGTCACTATAAAAGCAAAAAATTCATCAATCACGATTGATAGTGGCGGAAATGTGACAATTAATTCTGCGGGAAACACAACGATTAATTCAGGTGCAAATGTAGAAATAAATTCTAATGAATTTTTAACTGTGACTTCACAAAAAACCGGGAGGTTGGCGTCAGTCACTGATTTTATTATAGACTCTGATGGTCCGATCATTATCGGCGATGATTCACCTTTTCCTTGTGCAAGAGAAGGCGATCCAATCTACCTTTCAGACGATGTCATAAAGTTCATGAGTATAATATATGCCAATATGGTCGCCCTAAGCCAGGCAGGTCAACCTGTCAGTTTAGCAGGTCTTACTGTTCCCATGATTCCTCCACATGGTTTTATTCAAAGAGGGTCTTTAAAAGTAAAGGTATCTTGATATTTGAGATTCCCCATATATAAATGTCATGGGATCATATAGTTTTAAAAGCACCGGAAAGACTTTTGAGCAAAAAGTCGTAGAAAGGATAGAATCAAGTCCGGTACCGATTGGTATTAAAACACCGTTACAGATCAATGAAAATGACGGTGAAATATTTGTGACATATGACAAACTGTCAGACGTTGTTCACGATAACTTGAGAAATTTGATATTAACAAACTGGGGTGAGAGGTTGGGAATCTATGAATTTGGAGCAAACCTAAAACCACTTCTTTCTGAACTTGTTTCACAGGACGACTTTGACACCGCTGCGATAGATAGGATAAATTCGGCGGTGAAAAAGTGGATGCCATTTGTTTCATTGGAAAACTATCTTTCTGACTCTACAAAGATCGACAATCGGTCACTTGCAAGGATTTACATCAAAATCACGTATAACGTGCCTTCTCTTGGTGTAAAAAACAAGATGTTGCAAATAAACCTAAATGCCATGTAATTCATTACATACTTACAGATGGTGAAATATGTCTCTTAAAACAGATGAATTAAAAAATATCAGGCAAAGAAAGTACCTTGCAAAGGACTTTGACTCTTTGCGTAGTCAAATACTTGAATATGCAAGGAACTACTATCCTGATCGCCTGAGAGATTTTTCTGAATCCTCGTTGGGTGGATTGTTTTTGGACATGGCGGCCTACGTAGGTGACAACATGTCGTTCTATCTAGACCACCAGTATGGTGAAACAATACCCGACGTTGCGGTTGAGACGTCAAACATACAAAGACACCTCAGAGACGCCGGTGTTCCCATAGTTGGGGCCGCACCAGCGCTGGTCGCGGTCAATCTTTACATAGAGGTGCCTGCCATAAAAGTCGGAGGTCAGGTGGTTCCAAATTCAGAGGCATTTCCAATTATTGAAATGGGAAGTGTGTTTGAATCAGACACGGGAACTAAGTTTAACCTGATGGATGACGTAGATTTTGCAAAAAAAAGAAGTGATGGCAGTTATTATGCGACCATAAAAATCGGTAATAGAAATTCTGATGGAACAGCAAGGTCATTTATATTGACTGCACGCGGTACCTGCATCTCCGGAAACGAAACAACTGAACTATTTTCCGTTGGCAGCAGTTTCATCCCATTCAGGGAATTCACGTTATCAAATGCAAACGTTACTGACATCATCAATGTAGTCGACGGATTTGGAAATACGTATCATCAAGTGAAGTCATTAACTCATGACGTTGTTTATAAAAATGTTTTAAACACTGCTGGTGATAGTGATCTTGTCAAAGATACCTTGAGGGTAATTCCTGCTCCATATCGATTCATTGCAAATACTGAACTTGGAAGCAGAAAAACAACACTAACATTTGGAGGTGGGTCAGCTGACACGTTAGAGGATGACGTAATACCCGATCCTTCTGAATTTGCCATTTCTTTTCCTCATACAAAAACATTTTCAAGAATATCTGTTAACCCACAACAGCTACTTCAAACCAAAACACTTGGTGTCATTGCAAATAACACAAACATTACGGTGACATATCGATACGGTGGTGGACTATCGCATAATGTACGAGCAGGGTCAGTATCTGTGGTATCATCACTCATAGCAAGTTTCCCAGAAAATCCAACTGCAATCATTGCAGAAAGGGTGAGAGCATCACTATCTGTGTCAAATTCTTCAAATGCCTCCGGCGGTGAGGATTCACCAACAGTTAACGATCTAAGAAGTCTGATTCCGTCTATCAAAAATTCACAAGACAGAATCGTCACACGTGAAGACTTGCTAGCCAGGGT
>Ga0315906_10002296_pt1 | contig 26986 bp, 21 predicted proteins | sample LakEriMetagenome_4_FD_203526 | JGI IMG/M metagenome (GOLD analysis project Ga0315906, IMG submission 203526) | Freshwater fungal communities from buoy surface, Lake Erie, Ohio, United States - Buoy 2 MA122 | ecosystem: Environmental > Aquatic > Freshwater > Lake > Lake biofilm | place: USA...
ACAGGGGCAGGGTGAGGGCCAGGTAGCCGGCGGCCAGCGGCAGGTAGCTCTCCAGCGCCGAGTAGGTGAACGAGTTCACCTCCTGGGCGGCGAGCGTGAACTCCGAGATCGCGATCACCGAGAGCAGCGACGAGTCCTTGACGAGCGACACGAGTTGGCCGGCCACGGCGGGAAGCACGATCCGCACGGCCTGCGGCAGGACGACGAGCCGCAGCGTCTGGGTCGGCGTCAGGCCGATGGCCCGGGCGCTGTCGATCTGGGCGGCGGGAATGGCGTCGAGGCCGCCGCGGAAGATCTCGGCCATGTAGGCGCCGCTGAACAGCGCGAGCACGAGGGTGCCGACGACGTAGCGATTCTCCAGGCCCACGGCGCTGGCCACGACGTAGAAGCCGATGAGCAACTGCACGAGCAGCGGCGTGCCGCGGATGACCTCCACGTAGGTGCGGCCGCAGGCCTCCACGAGCGTGTGCCGCGACCGCAGCATGAGGGCCACGGCGGCGCCGATGGCGATGCTCGCCACGAGGGCCACGAGGCTGAGGGCGACCGTCGCCAGCCAGCCTTGCACGAACTTCGCCCGATACTCCCACACGCCCGCCCAGTTCCAGGCGTAGCCGACGCGGGCGAAGGCCAGGGCGATGCCGCCGATCAGCAGGGAGACGACGACCGTATGGGCGAGCCAGCGGGGCATGCCCGCAGGATAGCACGCCGGCCGCAGGGTCATTTCCGCGAACGGCGGCGGGCGGCGAGCGGGTGGGCCGAAAGCGGCCGGTGCGCCTCGAGGCCGACGATTTCGAGCCGCAGCCCGGCGCGGGTGAACTCCGCCTCGAGGGCGTGGAGTTTCTCCATCACGTTGGCGTCCACCAGCCGGGTATCGGCGAGGTTGAGAATCACGTCGTTTCGCTGTACGAGACCCAGTCGCTCGATCTGCCGGCGGAAAGGTATCCAATTGGAGAACACCGCCGAGCCACCGGCGTCGATCCGCACGGTCGATTCGTCGATCGTGGTCACGTCGAGGAAGGGCTTGAAGAACTCCCGTGGCGGTACGCCATTGATGGCATGGATCGCGAACTTGGTCGCCACCCCGATGCCCACGCCCACGAGGAGATCCGTCGCCAGGACACCGCAGATGGTCGCCACGAAGATCATGAGCTGCTCCGAGCCGATGCGGAACACGTCGATGAACTCCCGGGGCGAGGCGAGCCGGAATCCGGTGTAGACGAGCATCGCCGCCAGTGCGGAGAGCGGGATGCGGTGGATCAGCCCCGGCACCAGGGCCACGAATCCCAGCAGGAACGCCGCGTGCCACATGTCGGCGAACCGCGTGCGGGCGCCGTTGTCGATGTTGGACTTGCTGCGCACGATTTCGGAGATCATCGGCAGCCCGCCGATCGCGCCGGCGGCGACGTTCGCCACGCCCACTGCGAGCAGGTCGCGGTCCATCGAAGTCTTACGCTTCCACGGATCGATCAGGTCGACGGCCTTGGCCGAGAGGAGCGACTCGATGCTGCCGACGAGCGCAAAAAGCGCCACCCACCAGCAGGCCGTGATGCGGGTCGCGCCCGACGTGAACGCGCCGAAGTCGGGTGTCGTCACTGCCGCCACCAGATTGCCTGGCACGCTGACCAGGAACGATTCGCCAAGGCGGTACTCGTCGCCGAGGAAGGAATAGGTGTGCTCATGGGCCAGGTCGAACCACGTGCCCAGCGGCACCGCCACCGCGAGCACCAGGAGCTGGGCGGGGATCATCCGCAGCCAGGCCGGGCGGAGCCGCGATTTCAGCAGCGGGAAGCCAAAAAGGATCACCAGGCTCACCAGGCCGATGACTGCGATCTGCGGGTTGAGGTGGGCGATCTTCTCAGGCAAGGAGCGGATCAGTTCCAGCGGCTCGCCGCTCGCCTTCTGGCCGAAGACCACCGGCAGTTGCTTCAGCATGATGATCAGGCCTATCGAGGCGAGCATCCCGTGCACCACGGCGGTGGGAAAGAAATCGCTCAGCGCGCCGAGCCGCAGCAGCGCGAAGGCCACCTGCACCAGGCCCGCCACGCAGGTCACCGCGAGCGTCAGCCGGTAGGCGGCCAGATCGGCCGCCGGATCCGTGCCGCCGGTGAACCCAAAGGCCTGCATGGCTCCGAGTACGATCACGATCAGGCCGGCCGCGGGTCCCTTGATCGTCAACTCCGAGTTGCTGATGAACGTCGTCAGCAGCCCCCCCATGACCGCCGTGAAGACGCCGGCCACGGCCGGGAAGCCGCTGGCCAGGGAGATGCCGAGGCACAACGGCAGCGCGATGAGGAACACGAAGAACCCGCTGGTCAGGTCGGCGTGCAGGAACCGGAGAAAGCCGGTCGGCGTGCCGCGGGGCACGTCGTCGCCCGTCTCCAGGGTGGCCGCAGGGGTCGGCTCGTTCATGGCTGGGGCACTCCTGGGGGCGCGTGGTGCTCGGGTGAGACGGTCGGGTGACGCAGCAGCGGAATGCACGCCCGGGCAAGCGTCTGGACGAGGGGCCGCGGAAAGAGGCCGAGGCCGAAGATGAGCGTCAGCAGCAGCGTGAAGCCGACCCGCTCGCGCGGCAGGATCGCGTGCCGCGGGGCATCGATCGTGGGCGGACCGCCGAAGATGCCGAACCAGCCGCGGATGACGGCGATCCCGGCGAAGACGGTGGACAGGATGACGAGAACTCCGCCGTGCATGTGCTCGGAGAGGCTGCCGGCGATGATCAGGTCGTCGGCCACGAAGGAGAGCGTGCCCGGCAGCCCGATGCCTGCCAGGCCAAAGAGCAGGAAGAACGCCGCCAGCGTGGGAGCGTCCCAGAACCGGCCCTGCGGAAGGTCGAGCCGCAGCGGGCCGGCCCGGCCCTCGAGCGCCGCGGCGACGACTCCGATGCCGGTGAGCGACAGGCCGCTGGCGATCCACACGCACAAGCCTCCGGCCAGTTCCATCGGCACGGTGCCGGCCAGGCCCGCCAGCACGAGCGCCGACTGGCTGAACGCCAGGGTGCCGATCAGTCGGCGGAGGTCGCGCTGCACCAGCGCCAGTGCCGCACCGTAGACGGCGGTCACGGGCCCGACCTGCGCCAGAACCACGAGCTCCGAGGCCACTCCATCGGCGTGCCCGAGCAGGAGCCGAATCGCCGCATAACTGCCCAGTTGCGGCACCGTGGCCAGCAGGGCGACGGGCAGGGGAGCCCCGGCGAACAGCGACGGCACCCAAAAGTGCAGGGGAACGAGTCCCTCGCGTGCGAGCACCGCCAGGGCCACGAGCCAGCCGCCCATGGTCCCCACCCAGCCGGCGCTCGATTCCCACGGCGGGTCGGCGAGCATCATGGCGGTGCCGATGGCCAGGCAGAGCACGCTCGTCCCCGTCACGAAGGCGTACACGCGGGCCGCGGGTCGCCCGCCCGGATGATCACGGGTCGCCCGCCAGACGCCAGCGGCCGCCGCCGCCGAGAGGGCCACGATGAGGAGCGGATGCGCGGTGAGGAACACCCCGAGGGTCGCCGCCGCGCCCGCCAGGCACGTGGCGGCCATCCGCGGTGCCAGGATGCGGCGCGGAGCGGTTGCGAACACCAGCAGCAGGCAGGCGGCCGCGAATGGCAGCATGACCGCCGTCACGCCGTCAACCTGGAACGCCGCGCCCCCGCCGAGCCGCGGGCCGCACGCGAACGTGTCCGGCGTTTCGTGCCAGGCGGCCAGCATCACCAGTCCCGCGAGAACCGCGACGACGAGCGCGGCGACCGCGGCCCGCCGCGGCTCCGCCCGCTCGGCCGAGAACTGAAGCCAGGCGGCGGCGGCCAGCGGTGCGGCGACCGCGGCGGCGCCCGCGACGAGCAGCAGGTCTCCCGGGGCGAGGCCGCTCATGGCGGGGGCTCCCGGTGGCGCAACTCGCGGAACCGTCGGTTGCCCAGCCAATCGGTCCAGGCTCGCTCCCCGGCATCGAGCCGTTCCACGAGGCGGCGGAAGGGCTCGACCAGCAGCCTCGCCACCGCCATCTCCTCGTAGCCACGGTCGATCGCCACGCGGTAGAGCGCGAGCTGCCAGGATTTCGGCAGATGGTCCGTCCACGATCGCCCCGAGCCCGGCAGGCCACCGAGCGCGGCGGCCAGCGCATGTCGGTCGTGGAGCGCCGACGGGGAGCGCAGGATCTGGAGGCTGCGGAGCAAGGCATGGCTGACGACGTGCACGAGCGGCACGATCCGCCACCCGAGACCGATCTCCACGAAGATCAGCCCGGCCTGCGCCATCGAGCCGTAGGCCAGCACGCTCTTGAGGTCGGTCTGCACGCGGCCCAGCGCGTTGGCGTGCGCCGCGGTGGCTGCACCGATGGCGACCAGGATCCACCCCGCCATGGGCGCGGCCTGGAGCAGCGGCTCGCACCGCAGCAGCACGTAGGCGCCGGCGTGGATCGACAGCGCGCCGTAGAAGATGGCGCTCGAGGGCGTCGGGCCCTCCATCGCCAGGGGCAGCCAGCCCGTGAACGGCACCTGCGCCGACTTGCCGAGGGCCGCGAAGATCAACAGCAGGGCCAGCAGGATCGCCGTCGAGGTCGGCACGAGGCAGGTCGCGTCCGGCCAGCCGCCGTGGAACAGTCGGTCGAAGTCGCCGGAGCCCACGGCCGAGTGGGCGACGACGCTCGCGGTCAGCAGGCCGACGTCGCAGATCCGGTACGTGACGAACGCCCGGATCGCGGCCCGGACGGCATTGGCACGCTCGTGGAAGAAGCCGATGAGGAGGGTGGACGAGATGCCGATCAGTTCCCAGCCGGCGAACAGCACGTCGAAACTGCCGGCCAGCACCATCAGGTTCATGCCGGTGCCGAACACGGCGAGGAGCACGAAGAAGCGGGTGAATCCCGGCTCGCGATGGAGGTACTTGCCCGCGAAGGCGTTGACCAGCAGGCACAGGCCCGTCGAGAAGCAGACGTACGGCACCGACAGCCCATCTGCCACCAGATCGATCGTCGCCGCGTGGTGGCCGAAGGAGAACCAGGTGCCGAGGTGGACGATCTCAGGGGCGAAGCCACGGCCGGCCAGTATGGCGAACATGACGATCGCGGCCAGGAAAGCGATCGCGAAGCCCGCGCCCACCATCCGGGAGGTCCGCCGTTCGGCGAGCGGGCGGCCGAGCATCGGCGGCAGGCCGATGCCGAGCAGGGCGAGGGCCGGTGCTGCCAGTTGGGCGACGACCAGCACGGTCACGAGACCGTGCGGCTGGCCCGAAGCGACCTCGGCGGCAGGCAGGCTCATGGGGCGACTCCTCTCACCGCGGCTGCCGTGCGAACCGGAGGCAGGTGGCCCCGATGGCCGCCGAACCAGTCGATCGACCTGGGCACGGTCGGCAGTCGATCCGCCTCGGGATCGTACGCCACGAATCGCCCGCCATCGAACCAGGAAAGGCCCCGCGGCCCGTGCCACGCGGCCAGTTGCACCCAGCGGTTCTTCACCAGCCGATCGACCGCCGGCACGCGACCGATGGCGGCCACGATCCGCTCCGGCGGCGCGTCGATGACGACGAGCAGTCGGACCGGCTCGTGGATCTCGACCGTCTGCCACGGCAGCCCCGTCCTCAGGTCACTGGCGTGGCCGTCCATCACGCCGATCAGGCCGGTGATGTTGTGCGGCAGCTTCGTGCCGCAGCCGTAGCCGATCGGATCGATCCGCGACAGCGTGTAGGCGAGGTTGATGCCCGCGGCGACCGGTCCCACGGCCGCGAGCGTGCGAGCCAGGATCGCACCGTCGGCGTCAGCCTCGGGATCGTACGACACGAGGAACGCCCGCCGGTCGAGAAACAGTCCCCGGGATCGCTGTCGGCGGCCGATCATGCAGACGGCGTTGGTGGCGTGGCCGAGCTCGGGTCGCACCTGTGCGAGGTCCGCAGCTCGGGCCTCGACGCGGCGCAACGCTTCGCCGGGCGTCACGTCGAGCGGCACGGAATCGAACCGCCGACATCGCTCCTGGGCGTCGGCCGCCCGGGCCGTCTCGCAGGCATCCACGAAGCCAGCGAGATCGTTGCCGTGGCTCCGCGGGACACGTTCGCGATCGTAGAGCACCAGAGCGTCGGAGCAGGTGTCGAGCATGCCCCCGATGAACACCGTGTCGGCGGGGATCTCCAGCCCGCCCGCGGCGAGGCTCTGCCTGACACGCGGGTCGTTGGCCATCAGGGCGAAGGCCCGGGCGTTCGCGCCGCCGCGGCCGCCACCGCAGGCGCCGCAGTCGTAGGCGCTCTCATGCGGGTTGTTGAGGCTCGTCGACCCGTGGCCGATCACCGCGACGAGCCGAGCGAACCGGCGCGTCAGCCCAGTATCCTCGAGGAGGCGGCGGACCATCGCCGCCATCTCCTCGACCGTGAACCCGGCGAACGTGCCGTCCGGCAACGGCGGATCCTCCAGGCGGTCCAGCAGGAGCCGCGTCGCGACCCGCCGGCCCCCGAGGTCGGCCGTCGTGCTGGCCATCCTGCCGGTCGATCGGGGAAACACGACGCGGGTCACGAGTGGGACCGCGGCGATCGCCCCGCCCACCGCGGCCAGCAGGCCGCCGCCGACCAGCGTGCGATTGGCCGAGGAGACCCCCCCGCGCAGCCGGCCCAGGGTCCGGCGCACCGCCTGCCGGAGGCGGTGGCGGCCCGCTGCTTCATCGACGGGCACTTCGAAGACCGTATGCCGCGGCCGCATGACGATCGGGCACAGCGGCGTGGCGTGCCAATCGTCGATGCCACGGTAGTACATCGGCACGAAAAAGAATCCCGCCGCCCCGAACGTCTCCCAATCCGGGCCGAGCTCCTCCAGGTGTCGGCGAAACGACTCGCAGCGGTCATCCATGCAGAGCACGGCCTGCGCCGCCGGCCGGTCCGGCGGCTCGGCCGCGACCTCGTGGGCCGCGAGTGCGTCGAGGATGACGATGCGGTGGCGGCGCTCGTACGCGAGGTGGAACAGCCGCCGACGGGCGACGGCATCGAACTGCTGCACCGTGCGCTCGAATTCTACGAGCACGGGCTCGTCGAGCCCGCGGATGTCCGCGGCGGTGAGTCCCACGAGTCGGGCCACCTGGCAGAGCAGGAAGGCCCGCGCCACGGTGCCCGGACCCCGGTGCGGTTGATGCCGGTCGCGGAGCTCCGTCCACAGACCGGCCATGTCGCCGGCGCGGCCGAACGAGGCCGCGGTCCACTCCGCGGCCACCCTGTCGAGCACGAGCCGGAGGGCCAGAAAGTCTGCGAGCCGTGCCGGCACGCGGCGGACGGGAGCGCGGTCGGGCCGCTCTTCGAGCTGGTGGATCATGCCGGCCCAGCCGCGCAGGGCGAGGAGCGAGCGGCTGACGACCTCGTCGCGGTGGGACGGAGGCACGCCGAGGCCGTGGATTTCCTCCACGATCACGTCGAGCGGGTCGTGGCCGCGAACCTGCGTCATCGCGGCCGGGAGCCGGGCCGCCCAGGGTTCCGCCGGGCCGAACGGCCACGCCAGCAGACGGGCCGAGGCCTCGAGAAGCCCGAGGTCACGTCCGGGCATCGGCCGGGCCGCGACACCCTGGTCGAGAAATGCGGCGCACAGCCGGATCAGGCGCGGATGCACGAGGGCGTCGGTATCGAGCGTCGGGGCGACGGCCACGATCAGGTCGCGAGGTCGCGCGGGGGGGCGGGAGTGGATGAGGGCCGGGCGAAAAAGCGACACACACTCCATGCAGGCGTGCCACAGGTCTTGGGCGTCTGCGGTCGCGAACGGCTGTCGCTCGGTCAGCGTCCAGCGGACCGTATCGTCGTCCTCCTGGTGGACGGGATGCTCGAGCAGCGCCAGGAGCAACGCGCGGAGGGTGACACGCCCGGCGGCCAGTCGCTTGTCGCCCGCGGCGCCGAGGTCGGCGTCGATCACCGCCTCGAGGTCGGCCGTGTGAATGCGGCCACGGGCCATCTCCTCCCGGTAGACCGATTCCGGCATGAAGGGCTCCGTGCCGAAGATGCCTGCAGCCTCGACGACGGCGGCTTCGAACGGCCGGTCCTCGAATCCCTGGAGGATGTTCTGGGCGACGAAGACGTCGATCGGTCCCTGCGTGGGCAGGAGCCCTGCCGTGGCAGCGATGGCGCGGGCGACCGCGTCGCGAGGGCTGTCGGGAACTGTCATGTGGGAACCGGCGGCGAGGGGTCGGACTGGCTTTCCGCGACGCCACCAAGAAGGCGACGCGGGAACGATCCGCCCGGAGAACCCGGGCGGGCGAGGGTGCCCGCGCAGGAGATCGCCGCGCGGGCGGTCAGCGGGCCGGCGGGCCGCGGATGGAGCGGTCTTTCCCGGCCGAAGTCACGGCCGTCCGCGAGGCTTCGGCACCGGCCACTTCGTCAGGACCCTGATGCGGGGCCGGGATGGAGGGTGGACCGGCGAAGAGGATCAGTTCCGAATCCGTCTCCTCCTGCTCCTCCTCCTGCTTCCGCTCCTCCTCGAAACTTTCGCCGAGCGACTGCCGCTCGGCGTCGCAGGGAGCGGCCGCGATGCAGCAGCCGTGATCGGGGCCGCAGATCTGGCCCGCGGCCCAAAGCGGCATTCCCGCAAGCACGGTCGAGCAGGCCGTGAGGATCGCCAGGACGCGCGGCAGGCGGAAACGCATGACTTGACGGTACTTCCGGGCTCGCTCGGTCGTCAATGGATGCTTGGATGGCACGAGCGGCCATCCGCGGGGGAGTCGAACACGAGGGTCTCGCCGCGGCCGTCAAAAGTAGAATGGCAGGCCCCGGGCCTTGAAGAAGGCTTTCTCTTCCGCAAGGAACTCGTCGCCGAGCCGCTCGAACCCCCCCGCGGCGCGGAAGGCCTCCAGGAACTCGTTGACGCGGCGCCGCAGTTCGTCGTCGCCGGGCCGCAGGCCGATCGCCCAGGTCTCCTCGCGGAACGGCTCCAGGATGGCACGGGTCTGCTCCGGATGGCGACGATGGTTCTGAAACACGGAGAGCGAGTCGTAGATGAACGCGTCGGCCTTGCCCTGCGCGACCTCGAGGACGGCCGCCGACTCCTTGTCGAGCACCAGCACCCGCGCCCGCTTCAGGCTGGTGGCGGCGTACTGATGGCCGGTCGTGCCCTTCTTCACGGCGACGACGCGGCCGGGGGCGTCGAGGTCCGCGGCCGACCGCACGGGCGACGCGGTGGCCACCAGCAGCGCCAGGCCCGTCTTCACGTACGGCTCGGAGAAGGCGATCGACTTGCGCCGCTCGGGCGTGGCCGTGAGCGACGAAATCACGCAGTCGATCTTGCCCGCCTTGAGCGCGGTGATCAGGCCGTCGAACGCGATATTCTCGATCACGACCTCGCGGCCGAGGTGCCGGCCGAGCGCCTCCGCGAGCCGCACGCTCACGCCCGTCGGCCGGCCCTGCGGATCGGTCATCTCGAACGGCGGATAGGAAAGCTCCATCCCCACGCGGAGCGGCGGCTCGGCTGCGGCGACCACGGCCGGCAGCAGCAGCAAGCTCGTCAGAAGCCAACGCATCGATCGATCTCCTCGTGCCGCCTGCCAGGGGATCTCCCGGCGATCGGCCTCACGCGGCGGAGCGGGTGGCGATGTCCGGCGCCGACAGCGGGTCGAGCGGGGTGAGTCGGCCGCCGGGCCCGATGCCGTAGGCCCGGCCCCGCCAGGACACCGTGCGCACGCCGAACGACGCGAACCAGCCCACGAAGTAGAGCACATCCTTCACCGGGATGGCGAGGGCATGCCGCCAGGCGAGCGGCCGGCCGCGGAGCGTGCGGGCCGCGGAAATCTCGACCGCCATCTTGAGGGCGACCAGCGGGGCCGCGGCCGCCGCGCACTCGGTCGCCAGCAGGGCCAAGGCCCACGGCACGGGGTTGAGCAGCAGCTCGAGCGGGTAGGCCCACGGCACCATCCGGCGGCGCAGGCCCGAGTGCCGCAGGTGCCGCAGGGCCAGTTTCCGCCACGACCATTCCGCCTGCACCGTCCGCACGGGCACGGGCGCCAGCCGCAGCCGCCAGCCGCGGGCGAGCACGAGCTGGGCGAGGACGTAGTCGTCGGCGCCGTGGTCGCGGACGCCCGCGAAGTCGCCGACGTCGGCCAGCGCGGCCCGTCGCACCCACTGCCCCTTGGCGTTCACCGCATGCTGGCCGGAAAGCACCGTGGCCGCCACGGAGAGAAAGCCGGCGAACTCCGTGTAGTGGAGGTTCTCGAACGCGGCGGCCAGCGTCCGCTCGCCGACGCCGACGACGGGCTGGTGCACCATGCCCACCCGCGGATCGGCGAAGCCGGGGAGCACGCGGCTCACCTCGTCGGCGGCGATCCGCACGTTGCTGTCGGAGAGGAGGACGATGTCGTGCCGGGCGTGAGGCAGCAGGGCCTCGAGGAGGCCGACCTTGGGGCTCGCGGCCGACTCGTTCGACCCGACGACGATCGCCACGTCGCGGCCGGGATGGCGGCGGGCCAGGCGGCGGACGACCTCGAGCGCGGGGTCGTCCGCGGCGGCCGCGCCGAACACGAGCTGCAGCGGGGCGTGCTCGAGGCGGAAGAAGGAGAGGAGATTCCGCTCCAGCTCGTCGTCGGCGCCGCACAGCGGCTTGAGCACCGTGACGCCGCCCGCGGCCGCGATGCCGGGATGCCGCCGCTGCCAGGCGGCCCACGCGTGGAGCAGCACCCAGGCCAGCGCGTAGAGCCCGCTGCTCGCGGCGGCCAGCGTCACCAGGCACGCTGTCGCGGTGTTCAAGGCGGCGTCCCCGGGGGCGTCCGAAAGCGGGCGGGAACGTACCCGGCGGGCGGGGACCGCTCAATGCCAACGGCCGCGGCCTCAGCGGTCCGCCGGCTCCGTGAACGGTCCCTCCAGCACCGCCGCGGGCTGCTCGCGGGTGCCGCGGTCGTCCACGAGCACCCGGGCCTGGGCGAGAAGCTCGTCCGGCACCCGCCAGCGGGTCCGATCGTAGCCCGGGGCGGCGAGGTTCAGCGTCAGCCGGGGCGGGATCTCACGGGCGGTCTCGCCGATCGGGATCGTGGCCGGGTCGGCCCCGGCCAGCAGGTCGCCGGCGGTGTGGCCGGCGAGCAGCCCGACCTCGCGGAAGTCGAAGCCGACGTCGAACAGCGTGCCGCGATCCGGCCGGCCGGGCACGACCGTGAACACCGGCAGCCCCGCCTTCGCCGCCGTCGCGACGATCGAGTCGATGACGCTCGCCACGGTCGTGTCGCCGGGCACGAAGATCGCCTCCGCGCCCCGGGCGATCGTCGCCTGGATCGCTTCCAGCACGCCGGAGGAGTTCTCCACCGCCGCCTCCAGCAGCTCGATGCCGCGGGCCCGGCACGAGGCCCGGGCCAGCTCCATGAACCGCCGCGAATTGCTCTCGGCGGGATTGTGGGCCACGCCGATCCTGCGCACCGCGGGGTTGATCCGCTGGAGGATGCCGAAGGTGGCGTCCACGGGCGCCAGGCTGCCGTAGCCGACGAGGTGCCGGGGGTGGACGAGCGGGTCGCGGCGATCGAGGCCCACGCCGGCTGAGAAGGGATCGGCGACCGCGGCGAACACGTGCAGCACGCGGCCGCGGGCGTTGGCCGTGGCCAGCGCCTGCAGGGAGGGCGTGCTGGAGGTGAGCGCGACGTCGAACGGACCACCGGCGATCTCGCGGGCGATGGCGTTCGCCTGCGCCAGGTCGCCTTCGGCGTTGTAGCGACGGATCGTCACGGTCCTGCCGTCCACGTAGCCGCGTTCCGCGAGCCCCTCGATCATGCCGCGGACCGCGTCGTCGAGGACCGCCGTGCTCACCTGCTGGAGCACGGCCACGGCCGGCAGCGACCGCCTTCCACCGGCGCGGTCCGTGGCGAGGAGCAGGGCCGAGCCGCCCGCGAGCAGCAGGAGCGTGGGCAGCATGCGGCGGAAAAACGTGGTCGGGACATGCATGGCGGGGCTACACGTAGAGCGTGGCGAGGGTGCGGGCCGCGGCGTCGTCGAGCTGGTCGGCCCGCCGCAGGCGGTCGAAGCGGTCGGCCAGATCCTCGGCCGTGAGCCGCCGCTTGGCGGCCCCGGCGACGTCGAGCACGATCCGGCCGCGGTGCACCAGCAGCAGCCGATCGCCGAGGCTGGCGGCCTGGGCGAGCGAGTGGGTGACCATCAGCGCCGTGAGCTTGCCATCACGGATGATCCGCGCGGTGGCCTGCACGACGCGGTCGGCGGCGGCCGGGTCGAGCGCGGCGGTGTGCTCGTCGAGGAGCAGAAGCTCGGGCCGGTGCCAGGTCGCCATCAGGAGCGTGACGATCTGCCGCTGGCCGCCCGAGAGCGAGCCGATCGGCTGGTCGAGCCGCGCCTCGAGGCCGGGCACGATCCGCGACAGGCGGGCGGCAGCCTCGTCCCGCAGACCGCGGCCCGTGGCCCAGCCGAGGCCGGGCCGTCTGCCGCGGCAGGCGGCGACGGCCAGGTTCTCCAGCACCGTGAGGCTGCCCGCCGTGCCGGCCCGCGGATCCTGGAACACGCGGCCGACCAGCGCGGCGCGGCGGTGCTCGCTCCAGGCGGTGACGTCTTGGCCGGCGACGTGGATCGAGCCGGCATCGAGCCGCACCGTGCCGGCGACGGCGCCGAGCAGCGTGCTCTTGCCCGACCCGTTGGTGCCGATCACGACCACGAACTCCCCCTGCGGCACGGTGCACGACACGCCGTCCACGGCCCGCACGGTCGGGCCGCCCGGGGAGGCGAAGGTCACGGTGGCGGCGCGGAGCTCAAGCATGGCGGCGACGGGCGAGGAGCCGCGGGGCGACGAGGGCGGCGAGCACGACGAGGGCCGTGGCGGCCTTGAGCCAGTCGGGATCGAGGCCCGCCCGCAGGGCCGCGGCGACGAGGAGCCGGAAGGAGACGCTGCCGGCGACCGCAGCGGTCAGCGCGCCGCCGAGGCCCGCCGGCCCCACGAGCGCGGCGCCGAGGAACACGCTGGCCATGCCCCACACGACCATGCCGATCCCCATCTGCACGTCGGTGAAACCCTGGTACTGCGCGACGAGCGACCCCGCCAACGCGGTCAGCGAGTTGGCGATCGCCAGGCCGGCCACGGTGAGCAGTCCCGTGTCGCGGCCCAGGGCCCGGGCCATCGTGGGCGTGTCGCCGCCGGCCCGCATCGCGGTGCCGAGCCGCGTGCGGAAGAAGACGTAGATGCCGCCGATCGCCATGGCCACGAGCGCGAGCGCGAGCAGGGTCCGCGCCGCCTCGCCGGCCACGGCGGGGTCGCCGCCGGTGAGCCGGGCGATGGCGGGGCCGGCGGCCGCCTCGGCCCGGTCGAAGATCGTGGCCGTGCCGGAGAGCGGCACGTTGCTGCGGCCGAGGGCGACGAGGTTCACGCTCGCCAGGGCGGTGGTCACGAGGATCCCGGCCAGCAGGCGTTCGACGCCGAGGAACGCATGAACCGACGCCGTGGCCGCGCCGGCCAGGCCGCCGGAGGCCATGCCCGCGACCGTGGCGACCACCGGATCGCCGCCGGCCACCAGCACCACCGCGGTGACGACCGCTCCGAGCGTGAACGAGCCGTCGGTCGTGATGTCGGGAAACGAGAACAGGCGGTAGCTCACGAACACGCCGAGGGCGACGAACCCCAGGGCGAGGCCGAATGTCCAGGTGGAGAGCAGCGTGATCATGAGGCCGCCTCCCCGGACACCGCGAGCGGGGCGAACCAGCAGCAGCCCCGCACGAACTCCGAGCGGCCGCTCCCCAGCACGGGCTCGGGGTCGTCGAGCAGATGCATGACGGCGATCGGCTCGGAGCCGGCCAGGTCGGTGACGGTCGTGGCCAGGTCGAGGGCCGCGCGGCGCAGGGGCCGCAGCGGGAACACGACGGCGTGCACGTGGCCGTGCAGGTCGCCGTGGCCGAGCGGCCGCACGAACTCGGCGAGCGGGCCCGTGGGCCGGCCCCGACACACGACCCCCACGGCCAGCGCCGTGCGCCGCGGGTGGACGGGCTCGCGGGAGAACGAGAGCCAGCGGGCGGCGACGTCGCGGTCGGCGGCGGCCGGGGCGTCGCCTTGCGTCGCCTCGGCGAGCGGGCGGATCAGCTCGGCGCCGACCAGGCCATGCACCTCGCCGGCCACGACGAAGGCGGCCGTGGATGCGGCGCTCTGCGCGAGGGCGACGGCGGCCAGGGCGGCGATCGGCACGGCCGGTTCGTCGGCGGCGGGCTCGAAGGCCGCACGGCCCGAGGGCAGGCCGTGCCAGACGAGGCCGCGGATGAACTGCGCGGCCGGCACGAGATCACCGGTGCCCACGAGATAGTCCACGGCCGTGAAGGGGCGGGGCGGCCGATGGAACACCGCGCCGCAGGCGGCGACGAGCTCGCCGGCCCGCTGGGGGACGGGCGGCTCGTCGGCGAGCGCCCCGAGGCCGAGGCCGCAGGTGTGGCGGGGCAGCGGATGCTTCACGCTCCAGCGGGCCGCGTCGCCCGCGGCCCCGACCGGGATGCCCTGGAGGCCGCCGGTCGGCGTCTCGCATCCGACGAGCGTCATGCCCTCGGCGTGCAGCGTGGTCGCTGCCGCCGTGGGCCGCGCGGCCGCCCGCGGCGGGTCCGCGCCGCGGCCGGCCATCAGCAGCGGGGCGAGCCGCGTGAGCTCGAGCACCCTGCGGACGGGCTCGCTCGCGGCATGGATCAGGCAGCTGCCCCCGGTGGCCTGGGCGGCGCGGTGCGTTTCGAAGAGCACCCGGATGCCGGCGGAACTGAGGAAGCTGACGCCCGCGAGGTCGAGCGCGATGGCGGGCACGCCGCGTCGCAGTTCCTCGTCCACCAGCCGCGTCAGCTCGCCGCCCGTCTCGGCCTCGAGCCGCCCCGTGACGACCAGCGTGAGGCCGTCGCCACGTTCCTGCCGTTCCACGTGGAGATCCATGGCCATGTGCTCGCCGGGCGTCGATGAAGGGCGGCCACGGCCGGGCCACGGGGATGCCGCCGGAGGCGGCTTACACCAGTTTCGTCCGCCCCGGCACCGCGTGGCGGGGCGGCGGCAGCGTGCCGTCCCAGCGCAGGTCGGCCGGAAAGAGGTCGAGCTTCGATTCGTTGGCGAGGAAGTCGAACGTGACCGCGCGGCCGGTGTAGGCGGCCAGCCGGCCGAGCACGGCCACGAGCGAGCTGTCGGCCGTCTGTCGCAGTTCCACGATCGGCTTGCCGGCGCGGATCGAGTCGATGAGATCCTTGTGCTCCTGCTTGTAGGCGGCCGAGATGCTGCCCTTCATCTCCCAGACCTGCCTGCCGGCCCGGTCCACGATCCGCGACCCGCGGTTCGTGGCGCCGATCTCGCAGCGGCCCGCGGTGCCGTGGATCACGCTGCCGTTGTCGCCCTGGGCGCCGGGAATCTGGCGGCACATGAACGACACGATCCGCTGGCCCGGATACTCGTAGTCGATGCTCATGGAGTCCCACATCTCGCTGTCCTCCGGCCGGGTGAACCGGCCACCGCAGCCGAAGGCGGACACCGGATTCGTCCCCATCACCCAGTTGATGGTGTCGAGGTTGTGGACGGCCTGCTCGGTGATCTGGTCGCCGCTCAGCCAGATGAAGTGCATCCAGTTGTCGAGCTGATACTGCACGTCGCTCATGCCGGGCTTGCGGGTACGGTACCAGATGCCGTCGGCGCAGTAGCGGGTCGTGGCCGAGACGATGTCGCCGATCGCCCCCTGGCGGATCTGCTCGACCGCAGCGACGTAGTTCGTCTGCCGGCGGTACTGGGTGCCGGTGACGATGGCCAGGCCCTTGGCCACGGCCCGATCGTGCGCCTCCAGGCAGATGCGGTAGCCAGCCGGATCGACGCAGGCAGGCTTCTCGGCGAACACGTGCTTGCCCGCCTCGATCGCCTCGCGGATGTGGCGGGGTCGGAACCCGGGAGAGGTGGTCAGCAGGACGACGTCCACCGCCGGGTCGTCGAGCACCCGCTTGTAGCCGTCGAGACCGCCGTGGAGCTTGGCGTCGTCGAGCGCGACCTTGCCCGGGTGGGCCGCGGCGATCGCCTGGCGGAGGGTTTCGCACTTCGCCGGATGCAGGTCGGCGGCGGCGACGAGGGTCACGCCCTCGTTGATGGACAAACAATCATCGACGGCGCCGGCCCCACGGCCTCCGCAGCCCACGATGCCGAGCCGCAGCGGGCGGGGATCGGCGGCGGCCTCGGCGGCATGGGCCATCAGGCCCGCGGCCGCGGCGGCCGTGGCGCCGGCCCCGAGAAACCGTCGCCGCGACGCGCAGTGGCCGTCGTGCGGCAGCGGCGCACGGGATTCGCAGTGCGTGACGGGGCCGGACATGGAGACCTCACCGCGGCTGGGAGTCGTGCTGGAGTCGATGCGTTCCGCGGTCGCATGGTAGCATGACCGGCCGCGGGGAACCTCCGGTCATCACGGTCCCGAGGGGGCTCTGCGCCGCCGCATCTCGAGGGCCATCGGTGATGACGATCCGCAGACGGGATCTGCTGGCCGCCACGGGGGCGGCGGTGACGTTCGTCCTGCCCGCCGGCGCCGGGGAAACGGCCGCGGCTCCCTCGTGCCCGGTGCCGGTGCCGCCGCTTCCGCCGCGCGGGCTGCTCTTCTCCTGCAAGTACTCCATGACCCGGGGGGCCTCGCTCGAGGAGCGGCTGGCGTCGGCCCGCGACGCCGGCCTGGATGGCGTGGACTTCGACGAGGCGGCGTCCGTCACGCCCGCGGGCCTGCGGGACGCGGCCGCCAAGACGGGCGTGTTCATCCACGACGCCATCAACCACGAGCACTGGAAGGCGAGGCTCACGAGCCCCGACGAGGCGACGCGGGCCAAGGCGCTGGCGAACCTCGAGCATTGCATCCGCGTGTCGCACGCCGCCGGCGGCAGCAGCGTGCTGATCGTGATCGGAAATGCGGACGACGGGCCCGAGGGGCCGGATCGGGCCCGGGCGGAGATCCGCAAGGCGATCCCGCTCGCGGCGGCACTCGGCCAGCGGATCCTGTTCGAGAACGTGTGGAACGGACTTTTCTACGAGGACGACGGTGCTCGCGATCAGAGCGTGCGACCGTTCGCCGACTACATCGACAGTTTCCACAGCCCCTGGGTCGGCGCGTTCTTCGATCTCGGCAACCACGCCCGGTACGGCGACGTCGCGGCCTGGGTCCGCGGCCTCGGGCCGCGGATCGCGAAGCTCGACATCAAGGGCTACTCCAACGCCCGGGCCGACAAGGAGGGCAAGCGGAAGGGCTTCGTGGACATCGCCGACGGCGACATCGACTGGGCCGCCGTGCGGGCCGCGCTCGGGGAAATCGGCTTCACGGGCTGGGTTTCCGCCGAGGTCGGCGGCGGCGACACGGCTCGGCTCGCGGTCGTGCTCGACCAGATGCGGCAGGCCCTGCTTGGCTAACCGAGCGGCGTCCATCACAATTCTCGGGCTTCCGCCAGCCGTTGCCAGGAGCTGCCGCCATGTCCGCCGATCCGTCGGTCGCCACGTCCGTGCCGATCTACCGGGGTCCGCTGCCCCACGTCACCACCGTCGAGCGGGTGCCCGTGTCGGTCTACGACCAGCCCCGGGACGCCAGTCGGGCGGTGGCCCGTGAGATCGCCGACCTGATCGCGTCGCGGACCGCGGCCGGCAAGAAGACGGTGCTCGGCCTGGCGACGGGCAGCACGCCGGTGGGCGTCTACGACGAACTGATCCGGCTCCACGAGGAGGAAGGGCTGTCGTTCAAGGACGTGGTCACGTTCAACCTCGACGAATACTGGCCGATCCAGCCCGACGCGCTGCAGAGCTACCACCGCTTCATGCGGGAGCACCTGTTCGACCACGTGGACATTCCCGCCGCCGCCGTCAACATTCCCGACGGCACGCTCGCCCGGGCCGACATCATGGCCGCCTGCGTCCGGTACGAGGAACGGATCCGTGCCGCGGGCGGCATCGATCTGCAGATCCTGGGCATCGGCCGCACCGGCCACATCGGCTTCAACGAGCCGGGCAGCCCGCTGGAGAGCCGCACCCGCCTGATCACGCTCGACAGCGTCACCCGGGGCGACGCCGCCAACGACTTCTTCGGCGAGTGGAACGTGCCCCGGCAGGCGATCACCATGGGCGTGGGCTCGATCCTCGACGCCCGGCGGGTCGTGCTGCTGGCCTTCGGCGAGCACAAGGCGCCGGTGGTCCGCCGCGCGGTGGAGGAGCCGCCGTGCATCAACGTGTCGGCCAGCGCGCTGCAGCAGCATGCCGACGCGCGGTTCGTGCTCGACAGGGCGGCGGCGGCGCGGCTGTCGCGGTTCGAGTCGCCGTGGCTGGTCGGGCCGCTGGAGTCGATGGGCCTGGAGTGGACCGACGCCCTGGCCCGCAAGGCGGTGATCTGGCTGGCGCTGAAGCTGGAGAAGCCGATCCTCAAGCTCACCGACGAGGACTACAACGAGCACGGCCTGCAGGACCTGCTCTCGGCCCGCGGCCGGGCGTACGACATCAACATCGACATCTTCCGGTCGATGCAGGACACGATCAGCGGCTGGCCGGGCGGGAAGCCGGGCAGGCCACGGCGGATCCGGGGCGTCGAGGTCAACGCCGGCGGCGGCCGGCCGCGGGCCGACGAGTTTCCCAAGCGGGTGATCGTCTTCAGCCCCCATCCCGACGACGACGTGATCAGCATGGGCGGCACGCTGATCCGCCTCTGCGAGCAGGGGCACGAGGTGCACGTGGCCTACCAAACCAGCGGCAACATCGCCGTGTGGGACGAATCGGCCGACCGGCACGTCGATTTCGTGGAGGAGTTCTGTCGCACGTTCGGCGCCGGCACCGAGGCGGGCGAGATCGTGGAGCGGATCCGCGGCTTCCTGCGCTCGAAGGGCCCGGGCGCGGTGGACATCCCGGAACTGCAACAGGTCAAGGGGCTGATCCGGCGGACGGAGGCCCGGGCGGCCGCCCGCTACTCGGGAGTCAAGGCGGAGAACATCCACTTCCTCGACCTGCCCTTCTACGAGACCGGGCGGGTGCGCAAGAAGCCGATCGGCGAGGATGACATCCGGCTGACGCGGGATCTGCTCGCGCGGGTGCGGCCGCACCAGGTGTATGCCGCCGGCGACCTCTCCGACCCGCACGGCACGCACCGCGTGTGCCTGATGGCGATCACCCAGGCGGTCGAAGCCGCGCGGGAGCACGACTGGGCCCGGGAGTGCGAGCTCTGGCTGTATCGCGGCGCCTGGCAGGAGTGGGAGCCGCACGAGATCGACATGGCGGTGCCGCTCTCGCCGGACGAGGTCGAGCGCAAGCGGATGGCGATCTTCAAGCACGAGAGCCAGAAGGATCGGGCCCTGTTCCCGGGGCCGACGGATCCCCGCGAGTTCTGGCAGCGGGCCGAGGATCGCAACCGCGAGACGGCGCGGCTCTACGACCGGCTCGGGCTGCCGGAATACGAGGCCATCGAGGGCTTCGTGCTCTGGAAGGGCTGATCCGGGCCCCGGTTTGCCGGCCCGCGCCCGGCCCTCATGGACGAGCGATGCAACCGCGACCACCCGACTTCATCGGCATCGGAGCCCAGAAGGCGGGCACCTGGTGGTTGCGCACGCAGCTGGCGCGGCACCCGGGCGTGTGGATGCCGCCCGTGGCCGAATTGCACTACTTCGATCGCCCCCTCGAGGGCGCCGTCTTCCCGCCCGCGACCGCGGCCGACAGGCTGTCCGACTCCGCACGGCTCGAGGAGGCGGTCGCCGCGATCGAAGGGCTCGCCAAGGCGGGCGACTTCCACGGGGCCGCGTGGCGGGCCGCCTACGAGTTCCTCGACCAGGACGACGATTGGTATCGGATGCTCTTCGCCCCGGCGCCCGCGGCCAGCATCGCGGGGGAGATCACGCCGCGGTACGCCATCTGCGGAGACGCCGAGATCGCGCACATGCATGCCGTCGCCCCGGCGGCGAAGCTCGTGTTCCTGCTGCGGCATCCCGTGGAGCGGTTCTGGGCCCAGTGCAAGATGATGCACGGCTTCGGCACGCTCCAGGCAGGCGACGCCGCCGCGATGCGGCTCTTCGACTCGTCGAACGGCAGGCCGCGCGGGGAATACACCCGGACCATCGCGAGGTACTGCCGCCGCTACGACCCGGCGCAGGTGCTGATCGCGTTCCAGGACGGCCTCGCCAGGCAGCCGCGCGAGGCCCTGCGGGGCGTGTTCGGGTTTCTCGGGCTCGCCGACGTGCCGGTGGACGACGCGGCGATCCGGAGCCGTGTGAACGAGACGGCCGATCCGCGGCCGATCCCCGACTCCCTGCGGACGCGGATCGAGGCCGCCTACCGCACGGAGATGGAGGCACTCGCCGAGGTCTTCGGAGGCTACGCGACCGGCTGGCTCGACGGATCGCCGCCGGACGACGCCGCGCCGGTCGTCCGGCTCACGGCGGCCCACGTGGATGCCATCGAGACGCGTCCGGCCCGCGTGCGGGCCGCCCGCACCAGGCCGCCGTGCCGCGTGTTCTGCGTGTCGATGCAACGCAGCGGCACGACCTCGGTGGGAGATTGGCTGGAGGCCCACGGGCTGGTGCGTGCCGGCTCGCCCACCGCGGTGCGTCGGGGTTGGACCCGGCTCTGGTTCGAGGGCCGCTACGAGGAGATCTTCGCGGCCGACGAGTTCCGGTCGGCGGAGATCCTGGAGGACGACCCGTGGTGGTGCCCGGGTTTCCACCGCCACCTCGCGGCCCGATTTCCCGACGCGAAGTTCATCCTCCTCACCCGGGATCCGGACGATTGGTTCGCGTCCCTGTGCCATCACGGCGGCGGCATGAATCCGGGCTGGTCGGACATCCACGCGCGGATCTACGACCGGGAGGAGGAACTCCGAAATCTGCTCCGCGGTCGGCCGGAGACCGACCCGGCGGCATGGGGCCTGCTCTCCATCGTCGAGCATGCGGATCACTACAAGCGGGCCTACGAGCGGCACACCGCGGCCGTGCAGGAGTGCTTCGCCGCCGCGCCGGAGCGGCTCTTCTCGGCCGATCTCGAGGCCCCCGGCACGTTCCACGAGATCTGCGAGTTCGTGGGCGTGCGGCCCAATCCCCGGCTGGCGATTCCCAAATCGAATGCCCGCACCGACGAGATGAGCCGCCGGCTCGCGGCCCGGCTGGCGGGGGGCGTGTCGTGAGCGACGCACGGGCGGCCGCGGGCTCGGGCCCGGGAGACCCCATCACCGTGTTCGTGGTCTCGTGGGGCCGCCCGCTCTATCTGTGGGCCTGCCTCGACGCCCTGTACCGGCTCACGCGGTCCGCGGCCCGCGTCGTGCTCCTCGACAACGCCCATCCCGATCCGCTGGTCGGGGAGGTGATCGACGGGTTTCGACGCCGGGGCTTGTTCTCCGAGGTGGTCCGCTTCCCGGACAACTCCTTCCAGAACATCCGCTCGGCCTACCACGAGCGGCTGGCGGGCATCGGTCCGCTGCACGTCTACCTGGAGAGCGATTGCGTGATCGGCGAGCGGGAGGGCTGCTGGCTGGCCGAGATGCGCCGGATCATGGAGGCGAATCCACGGGTCGGCATGCTCGGGAGCCTGATCCAGTTCGACGACTTCGTGGCCGCCGCCACCGCCGTGCCGCTGGTCCGCGGCGACGCCGCCGCGGCCGAGTACCTGGCGAAGCTCAAGAGCCCGGAGCGGGCGTTGCAGGGCGATCCGCGGTGGAGCGACACCGCGCGGGACTTTTTCGTCACCGAGCCTCCCTGCCCGATCGGCAATCCGCCCGGCCGGCTGATGATGCTGCGGACGGAGGTGATGCAGCGGCTCGGGTTCCAGGTCGATGGCGTGCTGGCGGCCATGATCCGCGGCCTCGGGCTCGAGCCGGCGGTGACGCCGCTGGTGCGGCATCGCCACCTCAGCCTGCTCAACATCTTCGACTACGCGGGCTGCGACGCCGCGGAGCGGGATGCGTTCTTCTCCAGCCCGGGGCCGGGGATCGCATGACGTCCACGCGGCTCGTGGTCGGCCAGCCGCGGTCGGTGACGCAGCCTTGGCTTCGGCCCGTCGGCGCGGAGGAGCAGGAGGCCCTGCGGGAGTGGAGGAACGCCCACCGCGACGCCTTCTTCCACACGGACGTGATCTCGCCGGAGGGCCAGCGGCGGTGGTTCCAGGGCTATCTGCAGAGGCCCGAGGACTTTCTGTTTCTCGTCATGGACCGCGACTCGCCCATCGGCTGCGTCGGTGTGCGGTTGCTCGGCCAGGAATGGGACGTGTACAACGTGATCCGCGGCGTGCAGTCGGCGGCGTCGCAAGGCTTCATGGGCCTCGGGCTGCGGATGCTGGTGGAGTTCGCCCGCGACCGCCACGACCTGCCCGTGCAGGCCGTCGTCCTGGCCGACAATCCCGCGGTCGATTGGTATCTGCGGCAGGGCTTCAGGATCGTCGGGCGGCGGCCCGGCAGCGTCGTGCTGCGCTGGGCCGCGGCGGCATCCCCTGAGACAGGGCAGCGATGATCTCCGTCTTCGGCTCCGACATCGGCGATCGGGAAATCGAGGCCGTCGTCGCCTGCCTGCGGTCGCAGTGGCTGGGCTTCGGCCGGGCCGTCGAGGACTTCGAGCGGCTGTTCGCGGGCCGCCTGGAGCTCGGCTCGTTCGCCATGGTGGACAGCGGCTCGAACGCCCTGTTGCTGGCCGTGAAGCTGCTCGATCTGCCGCCGGAATCCGAGGTGATCGTCCCCTCGTTCACCTGGGTGTCGTGCGCCCAGGCGGTCCTGATGGCCGGCCATCGGCCCGTGTTCTGCGACGTGGACGTGGCGACCATGAACGCCCGCCGCGAGGACGTCGAGGCCTGCCTGTCGCCGCGGACCGGGGCGGTGATGGTGGTGCATTACGCGGGCCTGCCGGTCGAGATCGACCCGATCATCGCCATCGGGCATCCGGTCATCGAGGATGCGGCCCACGCCGTGGACGCGCGGCATCGCGGCCGGGCGTGCGGCGGGATCGGCGAGGTGGGCATCTACAGCTTCGACGCGGTCAAGAACCTGACGGCCGGCGAGGGGGGCGGCATCACGGCCCGCGACCCGCGGTGGATCGAGCGGGCCCGCCGCCTCCGCTACTGCGGGATCGGCAAGTCGGGCTTCGACGCGGCGGCGACCGTGGGCGGCTCCGAACGGCGCTGGTGGGAATACGAGATCACCGAGCCGTTCATGAAGATGCTGCCGACGAACATGGCCGCCGCCATCGCCACCGTCCAACTGCAGCGGCTGGACGAGTTGCAGGCGCGGCGGCGGGCCATCTGGGACGTCTACGACGCGGAACTGGCGGACGTTCCCGGACTCGTCCGGCCCCGGCCCGCGGCCGCCGGCGACCGGCACGGGCACTTCACCTACTGCATCCGCGTTCCCCAACGCGACCGGTTGGCCAGACACCTGCTCGCGCAGGGCATCTACACGACGCTCCGCTACCATCCGCTGCACCTCAATCCGCTCTACGGCCAGACGGGCCGCCGCCTTCCCAACAGCGAGCGTCTCAACGACGAGGCCCTGTCGATCCCGCTCCATCCCCGGCTGACGGACGACGACGTGGGCCGCGTCGTCGGGGAGATTCGCCAGTTCTATCGGGGCTGAACGCCTACCAGCGGCCGCCCCGCACCGGCAGGCCGAGCTGCTTGCGGCGCTCGTCGATCGCGCGGCGATACTCGGTGCGCCGCGCCCTTTCCTGAGGGGACGTGCGGTCGATCATCACCTTGCGGCGGGCGTTCCGTTCTTCCTCGGTCGAGGAGCGTCCGCGGCGGCCCGAAGCCGGAGGGCCGCCCGATCCCGAGCCGCCGGGACGGGGCCCGCCGCCCGTGCCGGCCGACTGCCGGCTCTCCCGCTGGGCCCGGGCAGCCTCGCGGGCCTGCCGCCGCTCCTCGTCGGCCTTGATGCGGCGGTCGAGCTCGGCCTGGCGGCGTTCCGGCGGGAGATTGAAATAGGAATCCGTCTCCGCCTGCTCGCGGGCCTCGAACAGCCTGCCGATCTCGCGGCCGGCCTGCCGGCGAATCTCCGGCGGCAGATCCCGGACATCGTCGAGGATGGCCGCAAAGCCCGGCGAGGGCTCCCCCGTGAACTGCCCGGTGCTGGCTGCCTGGCGGAGCTCCACGATCTGGGCGTCCACCAGGCCGCGGATCTCCAGCACCTTGCCCGGCGTGCTGAAGAAGCCGAGGAGCCATGCCAGCAGCCCGGCGAGCAGGATCGCGAGCAGAACGCCGATCGCCCAGAGGATTCCGCGGCCCCCCTGCCGGCGGGTGGTCCGCTCGCGGACCATGTCGGACAGCGCGCGGCGGCGATCGGTGGTGGAAGAGACTGGCATGCGAAACTCCGGCACGATGATAAACGGCCCGAGACGAGGCGAGTTGCGGTCGGGCCGCCGGGGCGGCGTTTTGTCGGGTCTGGCGCGACGGCGGGGGGCGGTCGCGTGCTACACTTCCCGCCCCTGATCCCCCCTCGCAGGAGTCCCATCGATGGTTCGTCGATCGCTCGCCCTGGCCGTCATGCTGCTCGCGGCCTTCGTCGGCCGGCCCGCCACCGCCAAGCCGCCGAACATCCTCGTCATCTGGGGTGACGACATCGGCACCTGGAACGTCAGCCACAACAGCCGCGGGATGATGGGCTACCGCACCCCGAACATCGACCGCATCGCCCGGGAAGGCGTCGCCTTCACCGACTACTACGGCCAGCAGAGCTGCACCGCGGGCCGGGCCGCCTTTCTCGGCGGCAACTGCCCGGTTCGCACCGGCATGACGAAGGTGGGCCTGCCCGGCGCCAAGGAGGGCTGGCAGAAGAGCGACGTCACGATCGCCACGGTGCTCAAGAGCATGGGCTACGCCACTGGCCAGTTCGGCAAGAACCACCAGGGCGACCGCGACGAGCACCTCCCCACGATGCACGGCTTCGACGAGTTCTTCGGCAACCTCTACCACCTCAACGCCGAGGAGGAGCCCGAGCATCGCGATTATCCCGGCGACATGAAGCTCGCCGACGGCCGGACGTTTCGCGAGACCTATGGGCCCCGTGGCGTGCTCAAGTGCAAGGCCGACGGCAAGGGGGGGCAGACGATCGAGAACACCGGCCCGCTCACCAAGAAGCGGATGGAGACGATCGACGAGGAGACGCTGGCCGCCGCGAAGGACTACATCACGCGGCAGGTCAAGGACGGCAAGCCGTTCTTCTGCTGGTGGAACGCCACGCGGATGCACTTCCGCACCCACGTGAAGGCCGACAGCCTGGGCAAGAGCGGCCAGGACGAGTATTCCGACGGCATGGTCGAGCACGACGGCCACGTCGGCGTGCTCCTCCAGGCGCTCGACGACCTCGGCATCGCCGCCGACACGATCGTGCTCTACTCGACCGACAACGGTCCCCACTACAACACCTGGCCCGACGCCGGCACGACGCCCTTCCGCAGCGAGAAGAACTCGAACTGGGAGGGCGCCTACCGCGTGCCCGCCTTCGTCCGCTGGCCCGGGAAGTTCCCGGCGGGCACGACCCTCAACGGCATCGTGGCGCACGAGGACTGGCTGCCGACGTTCGCCGCCGCCGCGGGTGAGCCCGCCATCAAGAAGAAGCTCGCCCAGGGGACGACGCTGGCCGGCAAGACCTACCGCAACTACATCGACGGGTACGACCAGCTGGATTACCTGTCGGGCAAGGCCCAGCAGTCGCCGCGGAGCGAGTTCTTCTACGTCAACGACGACGGCCAGATCGTGGCCATTCGTTACGCCGACTGGAAGACCGTGTTCCTGGAGAACCGCGGGCAGGCGTTCGAGGTGTGGCGGGAGCCGTTCACCGAATTGCGGGTGCCGCTGCTGTTCAACCTGCGGCGCGACCCGTTCGAGCGGGCGCAGCACAACGCCACGGTCTACAACGACTGGTTCCTGGACCACGCCTTCGTGGCGGTGCCGCTGCAGCAGCTCGCCGCGCGGTTCCTGTTGACCATGAAGGAGTATCCTCCCAGCCAGTCGCCCGGGTCCTTCAACCTCGAGAAGATCCAGAAGCAGCTGCAGGCTGCGGGCGGCCGCTGACCGCGGCGCCGGTGGTCATGCGGCCCGGCGGTGGGCGATCTCGGGGAAGGCCTCGGTCTCGGCGTGGCCCGTCCGGGAGCGGATCCGCAGCGCCGTGAGCAGCCGTCGCCGGACCGCGCGGAAGGGCACCGCCAGGCAGCGGTGGGCGCGGATCCACCAAGGACGCATGCGGTTCATGTCGTCGAGCGAGAGCCCGACCTGATCCGGACGATGCTTCACGCGGTGCTTGAGCAGGTGGTAGAGGTCGCTGCGCTGCAGCAGCCGCAGCAGGCCGCCGCCGAGCAGGGCCGCCACGCCGCCGGGTTGCAGGCCGAAGGAGATCTGATAGTCGATGAGGTGCGGCTGGCCGTCGTCCCCCACGAGCAGGTTTTCCCGCTTGTGGAGATCGACGTGGGCGACGCCGCGGCGGTGGACCGCCCCGAGGATCGCCGTCAGCGTGGGGAAGAACCGGTCGTCGACCCATTCCCCCTCGGCGAGCGCGTGCCCGGCGATCCACTCGTGGGCGACGGCGTTGGCCAGCGGCACACCGGCGACGCGGACGTCGCCCAGCGACACCGGGATGCCCTGGATGCCGGAGAGTTGCCGCATGAACCAGCGCTCGCGGTTCGCGAGGGCGCGGCCCAGCCAGCCCATCGGCAGGATGAGGATCGGCTGGGTGCGGTTGAACTTGCACTTCGCCGTGCGGGTGGCCGAGCGATAGACCGCGGTGGCCGCCCAGGAGTCGTGCTTCAGCGTCTCGACGAGGCCAAAGGTCTCACCGTCGAGTTCGATCGTGTCGGGCGGCTCCGCGCGGCCCAGGGCGCGGAGCACGGCCGGGCGGCCGCGCGGCTTTTGGGCCGGCCCGCAGGCGGCGGACATCGGGATCGTGTGGGCGCTCATGGGCACTGCTCCCGCCTGGGGATGGCAGGCGGCCGGGCCTCGGGCCGGCGCCGCATGCCGAAGGCTTATCGACCCCCGAGCCTGGGAAACTTGGCCGCCTCCCGGCCCCGGGACCACGAACCGGCCGGGCCGGTCCGCGCAGGGCCCGCCGCTTGCCCGGACTGCCGCCGGATCACGCCCGCCTGCCGCGCCGGCCGCGGACGCCGGCCGCGAGCCGATCCAGCAG